>ERZ773104.715-NODE-715-length-50745-cov-23.127599_pt1 | contig 50745 bp, 44 predicted proteins | sample MGYA00511920_ERZ773104 | MGnify/ENA primary metagenome ERZ773104 (study PRJEB29015, sample SAMEA2737857) | human gut metagenome | biome: human gut; feature: human-associated habitat; material: faeces | place: China | collected 2012 ... | reverse complement strand
AAAGGACGGCGCTTTTGTGCCGTCCTTTCACGTTTCCCCACGGACAACGGGAAACAGATGTGATAAGTTTTATGGGAAAAGGAGGTCATATATGTCGAAGCCTACGACTGTTCTTTCAGTTAATGGTTTTGAAGTAACCGCAACCTTTGCGGAAAACCATAATGCGGCAGCCGTACACCATGTGAAGCAAATTCTTATATCATCATTTGCAGGGAAAACTACTAAACTTCAATCTCGGGACATCCTTGTGATCCCTGACGTCCAGAGGTATAATGATAATGGTAGAAGATACTATGTACCTTGAAAACTTCATATTCCCCGCGTATTGATTGCGTTTTTTCATTGACCCATCGACAAATGAAAGGACGGATCAATATGATGATGGAAAACAGAATGATGACAGGTAATCGGGTCGATTGCCTATACCGCGTGTCCACCGACAAGCAGGTGGACTACAACGACAAAAGCCAAGCCGACATTCCCATGCAGCGCAGAGAGTGCCATCGCTTCTGTGAAAAAATGGGATGGACGATCGTTCACGAGGAACAGGAGGACGGTGTGTCCGGGCATAAGGTTAGAGCCGAAAACCGGGACAAGCTGCAAATCATCAAGGAACGCGCCAAGCAGGGAAAATTCGATATTCTGCTTGTGTTCATGTTTGACCGCATCGGGCGTATCGCTGACGAAACGCCCTTTGTGGTGGAATGGTTTGTTAAGAACGGCATCCGGGTCTGGAGTACGCAGGAGGGTGAGCAGCGTTTTGATAATCACACGGACAAGCTCACCAACTACATCCGCTTCTGGCAGGCTGACGGCGAAAGCGAAAAGACTTCAATTCGCACAAAAACCGCTCTCGGCCAGCTCGTCGAGGACGGCGGTTTCAAGGGCGGTCTTGCTCCTTATGGGTATGACCTTGTAAAAAGCGGACGCTTCAATAAACGCAAGCACGAGGTTTTTGAGCTGGCTATCAATGAAGCCGAGGCCGCTGTGGTACGGATTATCTTTGACAAGTATGTGCATGAGGGTTTCGGTGCTCAACGGATCGCCACCTACTTAAATAACCTCGGCTATCGGGCGAGAACGGGTAAAATGTGGCATCACGCCAGCATTCGCGGTATCATTTGCAATCTGACATATACTGGGGTACTTCGCAGCGGCGAAAGCCGCTCCCAAACGCTGCCCCATTTGAAGATCATAGCGCCGGAGCTGTTTGAGGCCGCACAGCACATTCGTACCTCCCGCGCCAACTCCGCCGAACAGGAACGGCGTGTACCGCTGAATACCCGTGGTCAGTCCTTGCTGGCCGGGAATGTCTTTTGCGGGCATTGTGGCTCCCGGCTGGCGCTCACCACCAACGGCAAGGCTTATCCATGCAAGGAAGATGCTCACCGCATTGTAAAGCGTGTACGGTATATCTGCTACGGCAAGACACGCAAGCAAACCGAATGTGACGGGCAAACGGGCTACACGGCGCATATACTTGACGGTATCATTGATAAGGTGGTGCGGCAGATTTTTGAGCGGATGAAAGCAATCCCTAAAAGCGAGATCGTTAATATCCGCTACCGTGAAAAGATGGAAGAACGGAAGGCACTTCTCAAAAGTGCAAAATCAGACTACGCCAAGGCCGCCGCCGAGCTTGATACGCTCCGGGCAGAGGTCATTAAATCTCTCCGGGGCGAAAGTGCTTTTTCGCAGGATTTGCTTGGTTCTTTGATTTCTGACTGTGAGACAAAATGTCTCGAAGTTCAGCACACTATGGAGGCGGCGCAGGCGGCCTACGACGAGGGACAGGCCATGCTGGACGCCTTAAACGCTCAGTATGACGATATTATTTCATGGGCGGATATGTACGACAGCGCCAGCACGGAGTCAAAGAAAATGATCGTGAGCTGCCTGATCCGGCGCGTGGAGGTGTATCGGGACTATCGGCTGCATATCGACTTCAACATTGACTTTGAGCAGTTCAGCGCTGGGCTGGACATTTCGGCAATCGCCGCATAAAAAAAGCCCGCTTCAAAAGGGAAGCGGACATAAAACAAAAAACTTGCTTTTTTCAAAGCAAGCATTTATTAAGAATACTCAGCGCACCCGATTGGTGGAGATAAGCGGGATCGAACCGCTGACCTCTTGACTGCCAGTCAAGCGCTCTCCCAGCTGAGCTATACCCCCATGTAAGGGGTGCGCTGAGTAATTTCTTATTCAATTAGTGCGGAGGGGTTGTTTACCGCTTCAACCGGGCTCCCAGCTGAGCTATACCCCCGTATAAGGGGTGCGCTGAGTAATTTCTTATTCAATTAGTGCGGGGGTTGTTTACCGCTTCAACCGGGCTCCCAGCTGAGCTATACCCCCATGCCGTTTTATTTTTACCGTTCCGTTCGGCTCGGAACAAGTGATAATATAGCACAGGGAGTCGAAACTGTCAATACTTTTTTAAGGAAATTTTTGCTTTTTCAAAAAGTTTTTTGTCAGGTACGAAAAGCGCTCTGTTTGCAGGGTATTCCCAACTTTTCACCCTCGCGCAAACACTGTGTAGCGTCCGCTCGGGGCGTCGAAGAAGTTTTCGCCTGCGACGGATTTGACGTGCAGGCCGTCGCTGCCGCGCAGCAGCGTGAACGCACCGTAGCGCACCGTGCCTGCATTCTCGTTTAAGTGGTAGCCGAAGACCATGCCCTCGCCGTTCGTGCCAAGGTAGTTGAGCTGGCCGGTGTACTCAAAGTAAAGCCCGACCTCGCTGTTGATGTCCTGCACTGTGAGGCCGCCGCCATCGGTCAGCGTCAGGATATAGTCGCTGTCGTAGCTGCCCTGCTCAGCGGTGTCGTGCGTCACGGTCGCCGTCCACTCGCCGAGAAATTCCGACGGGATCGTGTAGTCCGCGTCGCTGACTGCGCCGGAGAGATCGTGTTTCTCTCCCGCCGCATCAATGGCGAACACGGTCTGATACGTGCCGTAGTCCTCCTCAACCTCGCCGGACTCGAACGAAACGATGTCCTTCACGCCGCCGAGCGGTCCGCCGTCGCAGAGGAAGCCCGCCGTCAGGCCCTCGAGCAGGTTCACGTACTCCACCGTGCCCTCGCTCGTCAGCAGGAAGATGTACGGGAAGTACCCCTGCCCCACCGAGCCGACGAACACATCCGTGTAGTCGGAATACAGGCCTTCCACGGGGTAGATGGTCTCGTAGTCAAAGCGGAAATTCTCCGCGTACCACGCGGAGTCCGCCGTCTTTTCAAAGCTGACGGTCAAATCGCCGCCCGAGAGCGCGGCCTTGACAAAGCTGTCCTGCGCCGTCTTCTCGACCGTCTCGCGCGCTGAGAGGTCGAGCGCAAGGTCAGCGTCGTAGCTCTCCGCCCCGGCGAACGAGCCGACGGGCACGATCATATGCAGCGCGCCGCCGTCGAGATAGAGCCGCATCTCCGCGTTGATGTTCTCGTCCGAGAGCGTCCACGCGCGGCGCTCGGCATAGGACGCGATGAAGCCCGCGCCGCCCATGCTGCCGCTGAGCGCATCTCGGTACGTCTCATCAAAGTAGTTTGCCGCGGTGCGGCGCGCCGCCGTGATGAAGTCCTGCGTTGAAAGCTCGCAGCGCGCCAGCAGGTCCTCGCTCATGAGGCGTTTGCCGCCGAAAAAGTCGTAGCTGTATGTCTCCGTCGTGCTCGTGTCGCCGTCCATCTCCGCGCGCACCACAAGGCAGAGCAGGCTGTCGTTCCAGTAGCTCGTCCACGTGACGGAAAGGCATGTGAGCGAAACGCGGGAGGCCATCATATTCTTCTGCTCCTGCACGAGCGCGCCGAATTGATCGGCGATCTCGTCGTTCAGCGCGGCGGCGACCGCCGTTTCCGACACGATTCTTGGCACATGGTAGCTGTATGCGAGCGTGTTGTTCTCGGCGTCCGTGTACTCGCCCTCCTCGCTGTAAAGCTCGGAAATGAGCGAATCATCGTAGCCGGACGGGGTGTCGTCCGGCTCCTTTTCGCCGCAGGCGGCAAGGTTCAGCAGCAAAAGCGCCGTGAGCAGCGCGGTGGTCAGTTTTTTCATAGGCTTCTCTTCTCCGATCTCAAAGGTCTTGTCTTTTCTGCCATTATAGCGGATTTTTGCAAAAGCGCAACGGCTTTTCACGCGCCGCGGCGCGCGCCGATTGACAGAATTCCGACAAGGTTATAGAATATGTGTACTTTCAAACCTCAGGAGTTTTTATGTACGATTATACACAAGCCAAAATGAACGACGACGCCATCCGCGCCATCAGCTCCATCGGCCTCGCCCATCTGGGCGACGCGGTGTATGAGCTGCTTGTGCGCACATATCTGTGCGTGCACGGCAAGGCGACGGGCAAGGGCCTTCACCGCGCGACGGTCGAGCTCGTCTGCGCGCCGCAGCAGGCGCGCTTTGCCGAAAAGCTCTTACCCCTTTTGACGGAGGACGAGGCCTCTGTGTTCCGCCGCGGGCGCAACGCGAATGTCCATTCCATTCCCCATCACGCCGACCGCGCGGACTATCAGAAGGCCACGGGCCTCGAGGCGCTGTTCGGCTGGCTGTACCTGCGCGACGATCACGCGCGCATCAACGAGCTTTTCAACCGGATGATGGAGGACGACAATGCCACTTGACGCGATCTGCCTGCGGGCAGTTTTACACGAGCTGAGACCTCAGCTCATCGGCGCGCGCATCGACAAGGTGCAGCAGCCCGCGCGCGACCAGATCGTTCTGCTGCTGCGCGGCAATCTGCGGCTGCTGCTCAACGCGGGCGCAAACCAACCGCGCATCCAGCTCACGAACATTCTGCGCGACAACCCTGCCCAGCCGCCGATGTTCTGCATGCTGCTGCGCAAGCACTTAGTCGGCGCGCGCGTGCTGTCCATCGAGCAGCCGGACCTTGAACGCATGGTGATTTTAACGCTCCAGTGCACGGACGAATTCGGCGAGATCAGCCGCAAGCAGCTCGTGCTCGAGTGCATGGGCCGGCGCTCGAACCTCGTCCTGCTCGACGCGCAGGGGCGTATCGTCGAATGTCTGCGCCGCGTGGACTCGGACCTTTCCGCCACGCGCCAACTGCTGCCCGGCCTTTTTTACCATCTGCCGACACCGCTCGACAAGCTGTCGCTCCTTTCGCAGGAGGAGGACTCCCTCGCCCTCGCGCAGCGCGGCGGCGACGCGGAGCAGCCTGTCGACAAGTGGGTGCTCGACCATTACACCGGCATTTCGCCGCTGATCGCGCGCGAATTCGCCTTCCGCGCGGGACGCGAGACCGACGTGCGCTTCGGCGCGCTGAATGATACGCAGCGCGGGGCGCTGGTGCAGGAATTTTCCGATACAGCCAACGCTGTAAAGGAAGATAACTATATGCCCGTCATCCTCTACCGCGACGGCAAGCCCGTGGATTTCACCTACCGTCCCATCGCGCAGTACGGCGCGGAAACGCAGGTCGAGACGCGTGAGAGCTTCTCGCAAATGCTCGACGAGTTCTACGACGCGCGTGAGCGGCAGGAGCTCTCCGCCCGCCGCGGCCGCGAGCTGACGCACGCGGTCACGGTCGCGCGCGACCGCATGGCGCGCAAGGCCGAGAACTTAAAGCACGACTACGCCGCGACGCAGAAGCGCGACGAATTCCGCCTGCGCGGCGACCTCATCACCGCAAACCTGTACCGCATGAAGAGCGGAGAAAAAGTCTTGCATGCGGAAAACTACTATGAGGACGGCTGCCCGACCATCGACATCCCGCTCGACCCGCTGCTCTCCCCCCAGCAGAACGCCGCGAAAAACTACAAGCAGTACAACAAGCTCAAGACCGCCGAATTCCACCTGCGCGAGCAGATCGAAAAGGCGGAAAACGAACGCGCGTACTTGGAAAGCGTCCTGCAGGAGCTTTCGCAGGCGGAGACTGAGCAGGAATTCAACGAGATCCGCCGCGAATTGCAGGAGACGAACTATATCCGAAAGTTGAGCGGCAAAAAGGAGCTCAAGCGCGCCTTCGCCCCGCGCACATTCAAAACCTCAAGTGGGCTTGAGGTCCTCGTCGGCCGCAGCAACGTGCAGAACGACCAACTGACGAAAAAGGCCGACAAGCGCGACTACTGGTTCCACACCCAGCACATTCACGGCTCGCACGTCATCCTGCGCTGCGCGGGCCTCACGCCGAGCGACGATGATCTGCGCGAGGCCGCAATGCTCGCATCCTACTTCTCGCAGGCGAAGGAGAGCAGCAGCGTCCCCGTCGACTACTGCCCCGTGAAGTACGTCAAAAAGCCCGCGGGCGCGCGCCCAGGCATGGTGACCTACGACAATTACCGCACACTCTATGTCACGCCCGAAGAAGGGCTTGTCAAAAAGCTCTTTCTCAGGTAAACTATCGAAAAGCGATTTCCCTCTCCCCTGTTGTACGGCAAAAAGCAAGCTTGATGTTGGAAAGGAGAACCCCATGGATAAAAAGAGAAAAACCGTGCTCATCGCCGTCGCCGCGATGCTGCTCGTCGTGGCTATCTTTTTGCTGCCGCGCCGCTCGCAGCCGCTCGGCGAGCTGATCCCCGCGCCTGAGACCGCCCGCGTCGACGGACTCTTCTGCATTTCGACCATTGTTCCCACGCCGGACGGCTACGGCACGTTCGACACCGGCGACTGCCGGGTAGAGGGCTATCCGGACAGCGAGGCCGCCGCGGCTCTGCGCAGCGCTATGTCTGAAATTTCGGTGCAGCGCTATTACCGCCTGCCCACCTCGCTTTTCTCCCGCTTCACGCAGAACTGGAACTATGTCACCGTCTGGTGGATCCCCGAAGACGGACAGAAGCACGACCTATACCTCAACTGGGACGAGGGCTTCATCTACGATGACGCCCACCCCGCCGTCGCCTACAAGATCGACGGCAACGCGCAGCAGGCGTTCAGTCAGCTCTGCGCCATCATCAGCGAGTACGGCGCGTACACCCGATAAAATTCAGCAATAAAAACCTCCGTATGAGAAATCTCATACGGAGGTTTTTTTGCGTCCTTACAGCATTTTCTGCGGCATCTGCCACGCGTTGTGGTCGGTGTGCAGCAGGTGGTGCGACTTTTCGCCAAGCGGCGCGCCGAGGTAGTCCTTGTAGAGCGCCTTGACATCCGGATTCTCGTGTGAGAAGCGCAGAAGCTCACCCTGATCGAGCCGCCAGAGCACGTTGCCGCGATCCTCGGCAAGCTCGGTACCGTCGTGGATGGGCTGGCCGCCGCCGCCCGCGCAGCCGCCGGGACAGGCCATGACCTCGACAAAGTCATACGCTGCGTCGCCGCGCTTGACAGCCTCAATGAGCTTGCGGGCTTTCCCGAGCGAGCTCACGACCGCGACGCGCACGTCGCCCGCGCCGGGGATGTTGAACGTCGCCTCCTTCCACCCGTCCATGCCGCGCACGGCGGTGAAAGCGTCAGGGTCAGGATTCTTGCCCGTGATGAGGAAGTACGCAGAGCGCAGCGCCGCGTCCATCACGCCGCCGGTCGCGCCGAAGACGACCGCCGCGCCGGTCGCGGAGCCGAGCGGGCTGTCGAACTCCTCCTCGGGCAGGTACTTGGGTTCAATGTGATTCGCGCGCATCATAATGTTCAGCTCGCGCGTTGTGATGCTCACATCGACCTCGGGATCGCCCGCGTCGTTTTTCATCGTGGGCAGCTCGCATTCGCTCTTTTTCGACACGCACGGCATGATCGAGACGACGAAAAGGCGCTTGGGGTCGATACCGACCTTTTCGGCAAAGTAGCTCTTCGCCACCGCACCGAACATCTGCTGGGGCGACTTGGCCGTGGAGAGATTGTCCGTCAGTTCGGGGTACTGGGACTTCACAAAGCGCACCCAGCTCGGGCAGCAGGACGTGAACATCGGCCACTGATACTGGTCCTTGTGGGTGAAGCGCTCGATAAACTCGCTGCCTTCCTCCATGATCGTGAGGTCGGCGGCAAAGTCGGTGTCGAACACATAGTTGAAGCCCAGCTCGCGCAGCGCCGCGACCATGCGCTTGGGCGTTGCGAACTCGCTGTCGAGCCCGAACTGCTCGGCCCATGCCGCGCGCACCGCGGGCGCGACCTGCGCCACGGTGACGGTATTCGGATCGTCGATCGCGTCGAAGACGAGACCCGTGTCGTCGCGCTCGCGCAGCGCCGCCGTCGGGCAGTGGGTGATGCACTGGCCGCAGTAGGTGCACTCGGTGTCCTGAATGCGGCGGTTGTACGACGCGTCCACGACCGTGCGCGAGCCCGTGCCGAGAAGGTCCCAGATCTTCACGCTCTGCACGTTTTCACACACCTGGATGCAGCGCAGGCACTGCACGCACTTGTCGTTTTCGCGAATGAGCGGCGTGGAATAGTCCACCGCCTCGTGCCGCAGCTTTTTGGGGAAGTGCGTGCCGCGCATGTTGAAGTCGTTCGCGAGCTGCTGCAAGGTGCAGTTGCCGCTTCGCGTGCAGTTCGTGCATGACGTATCGTGGTGCGAGAGGATGAGGCGCAGGTTTATGCGGCGCGCCTCGCGCGCCTTGGCGCTGTTCGTGAAGACGACCATGCCGTCCGCCACCACATTGTCGCACGCGGGGACAAGGCGCTCCATGCCCTCGACCTCCACGCAGCAGATGCGGCACGCGCCGATCTCGTTGATGTCCTTTAAGTAGCACAGCGTCGGGATATTGATATTGACCGAGCGCGCGGCCTCCAAGATCGTGGTATTCTCGGGCACGGTGACGCTCTTGTGGTCGATGGTCAGTGTAACGTTTCTTACCATTTGCCTTTCCTCCCTCCGCGGAAGATGCCGTAGCCGAAGTGGTCGCAGCGCAGGCAGCGCGACGCCTCAGAGTACGCCTCTTCATCGGTGAGGCCGCACTCGATGCACTTGAAGTCGTGCTTGCGCTCGCCCGCCTCGCGCTCGGTGGTGTCGATGCGGCCGTGGGGCGGCTTGTTGTTCAGCCGCGCCGTGGGAATCTCGACGCCGGGGTCGATCTCGTGGTGGAAGCCGAGGTATTCGTCGATATTCGCAGCGGCGACCTTGCCGGCCGCGATGGCGCGGATGACGGTCGCAGGGCCGGTGACGCAGTCGCCGCCGGCGAAGACGCCGTCCATATTGTCGATCTGGCCGCTGGCCTCGGTGACAAACGCGCCGCGCTTGATGGCGATCTTCGTCTGCTCAAAGCCGTGGGTCTCCACGCCCTGACCGATGGCGACGACGACCACGTCCGCCGCGATGCGCTTTTCGCTGCGCTTGGCCTTTTCCGGCGCGGGGCGGCCCTTTTTGTCCATCTCGCCGATGATCTGCGGCTGCGTCCACAGCGCGACGGCATGGTCGCTCGCGTCGGTCTCGATGCGCACGGGGGCTTGGAGCGTGACGAGCTCCACGCCCTCGGCAACGGCGCCCTCCACTTCCTCGGGAAGGGCCGTCATGTCCTCCTGGCGGCGGCGGTAGACGCAGCTCACTTTGCGCGCGCCGAGACGAACCGCGCTGCGGCAGACATCCATCGCGACGTTGCCGCCGCCGATGACGACGATGTCCTTGTTACGGAAGTCCGGCATGTAATCGTCGCCGATCTCGCGCAACATCTCGACCGCGGAGATGACGCCCTCAGCGTCCTCGCCCTCGATGCCGGTCTTTTTATCCGTGTGCGCGCCGAGCGCGATGTAAAGCGCGTCGTTCTGCTGGCGCAGCTCGTCGAACGTCACATCGTCGCCGACATTGACGTTGACATGCACATCGATGCCAAGCGCCAGCATCGACGCGATCTCCGCGTCGAGCACTTCGCGCGGCAGGCGGTAGTTGGGGATGCCGTAGCGCAGCATGCCGCCGAGCTTCGCGCGCTTTTCATACACGGTGACCTTGTGGCCCATCAAAGCTAAGTAATACGCCGCGGAAAGGCCGCTCGGGCCGCCGCCGATGACGGCGACCTTCTTGCCTGTGGGCTCGGCACAGTCGGGCTGCGGCACGTAGCCCGCGTTATCCACCGCGTAGCGCTTGAGGCCGCGGATGTTGACCGCGTCGTCGATCATATTTCTTCGGCAGCGCGCCTCGCACGGATGCTCGCAGATGTACGCGCAGGCCGAGGGGAATGGGTTATCCTTGCGGATCAGGCGCACGGCGTCGGCGTAGCGGCCGTACTTGATGAGCACGAGATAGCCCGGGATATCCACGCCCGCAGGGCACAGTGCCACACAGGGAACGGGCTCGCGCATGCCGCCAAGGCAGCGGTGGCGCAGGATGTGCTCTTCGTAGTCGTCGCGGAAGCCCTGCACGCCGTCAAGCACCAGGCGCGCCGCATCGCGGCCAATGGCGCAGTCGGCGCTGTTGACGATCACGCGCGCCACGCGCTCGATGATCGAGATGGTCTCCATCGTGGCTTCGCCCTCGAGCACCTGCTCCATCAGCTCAGAGAGCTGGCCGAGGCCAATACGGCAGGGAACGCACTTGCCGCACGTCTGCGCATGGCAGAGGTCCAGAAAGCTCTTGGCCAGGTCCACCGGACACAGTCCCGGAGGGCTTGCGGCGATACGCCGCTCCACATCGCGGTACAGCCCGTCGATGACGGTCTGGGCATGGGAGGGCGTCATAATATCGAGTCTTGACACTGCTGTTTTCTCCTTTCACTGCTTGCCATCAGTGTAGTATCGGCCGGCAGGACAAATGTACGTATCCCGCCGCCTGATGTCAGCATCCATAAATAGATGTTATCTATAATAAACGTTAGTCATTCCATTTTCAATAGTCAATGCGGATTTTTTGTCATATTTTTCCATTTCACTCCATTTGGCTAACAAAGAAAAGCGAGGGCCGCAGCCCTCGCCTGTTCTTCCCTTTTATTTGCCGCAGATCTCGTCGAAGGTATCGGTGACGGCCTTCTCCGGCGCGGGCGTCGTGAGCGATACGATCACGATCGCAATGCACGCCGCAAGGAACGCGGGGAGCAGCTCGTAGATGGCCCACGCGCCGCCCATCGGCGCGATGAGATACTTCCAGATGAAGACCACCGCGCCGCCAGTGATCATGCCCGCGAGCGCACCCTGTTTGTTCGCGCGCTTCCAGAAGAGCGAGAAGAGCATCACCGGGCCGAACGCCGCGCCAAAGCCCGCCCACGCAAACGAAACCACGCGGAACACGGAGCTGTTGGGGTCCCACGCAAGCACCATGCCGATAAGGGCGATGCCGATGACCGTGGCGCGCGCGGCGAGCATCGTCGTGCGCTGGTTCATCTTCATGCCGAACGAGTGCTGCATGAGATCCTGCGACACGCTGGACGCCGCGGCCAAGAGCTGCGAGTCCGCGGTCGACATCGTCGCGGCCAGAATGCCCGAGAGGATGATGCCCGCCATGACGGCGAGCAGCACACCGTGGCGGCTCATCAGATCTGCGAGCTTGATGATGATGGTCTCAGACTCCGCGCTCGTCGTCAGGAAAGGCACCTTGCCCGCGGCGGACACGCTGTAGCCGATGACGCCGATGCACACGGCGATGAACATGGAGATGACAACCCAGATCGTCGCGATGCGGCGGGACTGGTTGAGCTCCTTTTCCTCGCGGATGGCCATAAAGCGCAGCAGGATGTGCGGCATGCCAAAGTAGCCGAGGCCCCATGCGAGCGTGGAGACGATGCTCAGAGCGCTGTACGTCGAGGCCGTGCCGGTCGCGGTGTCGTAGCCCTGCGTCATGTTGAGATAGCCCGGCAGCGCACGGGCGTTGTCGATGACCGCGTCCAGTCCGCCCGCCTGCTGCACGCCGAAGCACACAATGACGATGAGCGCGATCGTCATGAAGATGGACTGGATCAGGTCGGTGAACGAAACGGCCATGAAGCCGCCCATCACCGTGTACAGCACGACCACGATGCCGCCGACGATCATTGCCGTATGATACTCCACACCAAAGAGGCTGTTGAAGAGCGTGCCGATGGCCTTGAAGCCGGACGCCGTGTAGGGAATGAAGAAAATGAGGATCACGACCGCCGCGATGCAGGAAAGCAGATGCTTCTTATCTCCGAAGCGGCGGGCGAAAAAGTCGGGGATCGTGATGGCGCCGAGTTTGGCCGAATACCGGCGCAGGCGGCGCGCGACGATCAGCCAGTTGAGATACGTGCCGATGGCCAGACCGATGGCCGTCCACGTCACCTCCGGCAGTCCGCAGAGGTAGGCAAGGCCAGGCAGACCCATCAAAAGATAGCTGCTCATATCGCTCGCCTCGGCGCTCATGGCCGTGACGACAGGGCCCATCTTGCGGCCGCCGAGGTAGAAGTCGTCCGAGCTGCTGCCGCTGCCCTTCTTGCCAAAATACACGCCGACGAATACCATCGCGGCGAGATAGAGAACGATGGTCACTACAATAATGATCTGTGCGCTTGTCATGTGATTTTCTCCTTCAGCTTTCGTTAAGACGAGCACAATATAGCACAAAAGAAAGTAGACGTAAATACAGAACGCCGTACAGAATAATTCCTGTACGGCACTGCAAAATTCTGAATTTTTGATTGATTTTACTGCATTTTCTGCAAGACGATTTAGTAGACTGTTTTTGAAACGAATTTTATTTTTTTCGAAAGCCATCTAAAAAGAGCGGCATCATCTGCTGCGCATACTGGACGAGCGAATATTCCCCGCCCGAAAGGCACCAGTCATACATCAGCCCGCGCTCGAACATCGCGTAGGCCTTGACGATCTCGCTCACGGTACGCGTGTCGGTCAGCTCCTCGCGCTCCTGCCCCTGAGAGACGATTTGGCGCAAAAGACGATAGTACGTGCGTTTGCGGTCGAGCAGGTGCTTTTCTCCCTTGGTCACGAGCTGGGAGGAAAAAAGCCGCGCCAGAAGCTCGATGGAGACCGTGTTTTCGATCGTCGTGAACAACTCCTGATTGAGCCAGCACAAAAGCTCGATGCAGTCCATCTCGTCGTGGGGCTGCTGCATCAGCTCCTCATACCGCTCGTCAAACAGCACCGAGAGGGACGAGAGCAGCGCGTCCTTGCCGTCAAAATAGTGGTAAAACGAGCCCTTCGACGTCTCCGACTCGAAGATGATCTCCTCCACCGTCGTCTCCTCATAGCCTTGCTCATAAAAGAGTTTCCATGCCGCCGAGACAATACGCGCCTTGGTGTTGCGGCTTGATTTTTTTGCCATGTGCTCCCCTCCCCTGTTTTTATTGATTGTATCACAGTGCGTTGCCCGCTGCCAAGCGTTTTGCGCTCACCCAAGGTTTTTCCGCAGGAATGTGCGAGCATTTTCAAAGAAAATGCCGTCCGCGTCCGCCTGCGATACGCCGCGCGAGAGCAGATACTCGTAAAAGTCCGCCGTCTTTTCCGCCGAATCAAGGCACGGCGGCAGCACCGCGCCGTCGAAGTCCGAGCCGAGGGCGAGGTTTTTGCGCGCGCCGAGGTCGAAAAAGTGCGCCACATGGCGATAGACGTCGTCTAAGCTCCTGACCGCTCCCCCGTCGCGCAGGAATGGCCCGTAGTAGTTGAGACCGATCAGGCAGCCGCGGCGCACCATCTCCTTGATCTGCACGTCCGTCAGGTTGCGCTTGTGCGTGCAAATTGCGCGGGCGTTGGAGTGCGTGGCGAGAAACGGCCTTTCCGCCGTCTCGAACACGTCCGCGAGCCCCGCGTCGTTCAGGTGCGAGACGTCGACCAAAATACCGCAGCGCTCCATTTCGCGCACGGCGGCGCGGCCAAAGTCCGTCAGGCCGCGGTCCGTCACATTGCCCGAGCCGAGCTCGTTTTCCCCGTTCCACGTCAGCGTCACAACGCAGACGCCCTGACGCTTCGTCTTCCCGATGCGCGACAAATCGCCCGCAAACGCGCTGCCGTTTTCCACGCTCAGAAAGGCCGCGGTCTTCCCCGCCGCCCACGCGCGCTCCATATCGGCAACATTGCGGCAGGGCGACACACGACCTGCGAATTTTCGCATCTGGCGGTCGAAATTCGCGCAGGCGTCATCAAAAAAGCGGATGGCCTTCTCCCCGCGCAGCTCATCGGGCACGAACACGGCGAAAAACTGCGCCCAGTGGATGTCCTTCGGAATACTTGTGAGCGACAGCGTGCGCGCGGGATCGTCGAGTGTGTCGATGATGTTCGATCCTGCGTACATGCAGTCGGTCAACGTGTCGCAGTGGAGGTCGATGAGGGCGTAAGGGCGCATGCGGGCACTTCCTTTTCAAAAAAGATCACGCTGCATTATACGCTTTTCCCGCCCGTTTCTCAACCGGCAAAGTTTAAGGAATTCTGAGGATTCTTAGCGTGCTCTTTACAAAGGCGCGGCAACACTGATATACTGGGCATCGAAAGGGGCGAAACGCCATGGACAATATTTCCCAGATCATCTCCCGCTCGATCGGTGGCTACAGCATCGGCAGCATCCTTTCCGCGCTGCTGACGTTCCTCATCTGCCTGATCGTCGTGCGACTTGTGCTCAAGCTCTGTTCGCGGCTGCTCTCGCGCGCGAACCGCCTGAACGAGCGGCTGCAAAAGGTCATCCTCACGAGCCTCAAAACGCTTCTGTATCTGCTTACCATCATCATCACAGCCGAGGCGCTCGGCATCAACACCTCGTCGCTCACCGCCATCATGTCGGTGCTGACGTTGGGCGTCACGCTGGCCGCCGAGGACATTCTCGGCAACGTCGCCGGCGGACTCGTCATTCTCTTCTCGCATCCGTTCTCGCTCGGCGATGAGATTGAAGTCGGCGGCACGACCGGCACGGTGCGTGAAATTTCACTGACGCACACGAAGATCGAAACGCCGGATGGACAGATCGTGCTCCAGCCCAACCGCGAAATGTCCAGCTCGAAGATCATCAACTTCACCGTCCTGGGCCGCCGCCGCATCGTCTACAAGGTCACAGCATCCTACGACGCGCCGACGGACGAGGTGAAGCAGGCCTGCATGGACGCCGTTCTCGCCTTCCCCGCCGTGCTGAAAGAACCCACGCCGACGGTGTATCTCTCGAATTACGGTGCCAGCTCCATCGAATACACCATCCGCTGCTGGACGGCGGCAGACGCCTACTGGGACACTTATTTTAAGATGTACGAGCGCCTGCGCAACACCTTTGCAGAGCACAACGTGGAGATGTCCTACGATCATCTGAACATCCACGTCGTGCCGGAGAAACAGAATGAAAATTAAAGTCGTCGATATGACATATGAACAGGCGCTTGCCCAGCCGCCGCAGGTGCACAAAAAGCCGAAAAAGCCGTTGCTCCTGTTCCGGACGGTCCTGCGCGCAGCCTCCGCGCCTGACCTTCTGGCGACGCATTTCCACTGTGAGAAGATCGGCATGGCGCAGATCAAAAGCGATGAGCCCTGCCTTGTCCTGATGAACCACTCGTGCTTTCTCGACCTCAAAATCGCGGAGGCGGTGCTGTACCCGCGCCCGTTCAACATCGTCTGCACGTCGGACGGCTTTGTCGGCAAGGAGTGGCTGATGCGCAGCGTCGGCTGCATCCCCACGCGCAAGTTCTGCTCGGACACGACGCTCGTGCGCGATATGCTCTACTGCGTGCGGACGCTCAAAACGTCTGTGCTGCTCTACCCCGAGGCGAGCTACAGCTTCGACGGCACGGCCACACCGCTGCCGGAGAGCATCGGCAAGTGCGTCAAGGCACTGAATGTGCCGGTCGTGATGATCCGCACCTACGGCGCGTTCGCGCGTGACCCGCTCTACAACGGGCTGCAAAAGCGGCGCACGAAGGTCTCAGCGCAGATGCAGTGCCTGCTCTCGTCCAGCGACGTTGCAGAGAGGACCGTCGCCGAGATCAATGAGCGCATCTTTTCCGCCTTCCGCTTCGACAATTTCCGCTGGCAGGAGGAAAACGGCGTCTCCGTCAGCGAGCCGTTCCGCGCCGACGGACTCAACCGCGTGCTCTACAAGTGCCCGCACTGCCTCGCCGAGGGGAAAATGGAGGGCAAAGGCACATCACTCATTTGCCGAAGCTGTAACACGGAATACCGCTTGACAGAGATTGGTACGCTGGAATGTTTGAACGGCGAGGCCGCGTTCACCCACGTGCCGGACTGGTACACCTGGGAGCGGCAGTGCGTGCGCGAGGAGCTGGAAAGCGGTGCCTATCAGCTTGATATTCCCGTGCAGATCTGCATGATGGTCAACATGCGCGAGATCTGCCGCGTGGGCGAAGGCCGGTTGCACCACGATGAAAACGGCTTCCACCTGACCGGCTGCGGCGGGAAACTGGACTATTTCCAAAAGCCTGAGGCCTCGTACAGCCTGTACGCCGACTATTTCTGGTACGAGATCGGCGATATGCTCTGCATCGGCGACCACAAAGCGCTGTATTACTGCTTTCCGCAAGGCGGCGGGGATGTGGTCGCCAAGACGCGGCTGGCTGCCGAAGAGCTCTATAAATTAAAGCGCGCCGCTAAGGCGCGGGGATAATGTAGCACAAAGTGCTGCCGCCTTGTTCCCCACACCGCGTGGGAACGCGGATAAGGGAGGGGTGTCTCTTTTTTGAAAAGAGACACCCCTCCCTTACACCCTCCCAGAGAAAATTTTTCATTGCAAGCGAGCAGCTCGAAGAGCTGCAATGCTTGCCGATTGCACCTCTTGCGTGCGGCAAAGCCGCATTTACCCCTGCTATACGACTTGGCGTACTCCTATCATCCGCTGCCGCTCTGCCCATCTCGCGCTGGTACAGCCTAATTTCCGTCTACCGGAGCACTCATCAATGCGGCGAGCGAAGCAATGCCGCATTCCGCAGGCAGTCTGCCGCCAATCTAACGTCACTCGCGCCTCACGATAGTAAGGCGCGGTTGCAAATCGGTCACGAATTGCAGGGATTCATGGCGAAGCCATGTACACCGCACCTACATTGCGCAGCGCGTGCAGTTCTTCAAGATTGAAACTGCCAATGTGTGGGGTCAAGGGGGAAGGCCCCTCGTCCTTTCTCTCGGGGGGTTAAGGGGGATACTCTCTTTCGAGAAAGAGAGTATCCCCCTTTAGCGCACTCCCGCACGGTGCGGGAACAACGTGCAGCGCTACGCGCTGCCAATTTCGTTTCCCTACGGGAAACCCCTCAGCCCGGAGGCCAAGTCATGTCGCGGCCGGCGAGAACATGGAAATGCAGATGCGGCACGCTCTGTCCCGCCTGCTCGCCGATGTTGGACACGACGCGGTAACTCTCAATGCCCTTCTCCTTGGTGAGCTTGGCAATGACCTCGAAGATGTGCGCGACGACGGCGCTGTTCTCTTCGTTCACGCCCGCGACAGATGCGATGTGCGCCTTCGGGATCACAAGAAAGTGCACCGGCGCCTGCGGCGCGATGTCGTTGAAGGCATAGCAGAGGTCGTCCTCGTAGACCTTGTTCGACGGGATGTCGCCCGCGATAATCTTGCAGAACAGACAATCAGACATGTTTTATCGCTCCTTTCTGTAAAGTAATTTTATCTTACACAAATTGATTTTTCTCGGCATCGTAGGTGTAACCGATGCCTGCAAGCGATGTTTCGATGCTCTCGCGCGCAACGTCCAGATCGTCACACAGCGCATCAAGAGAATCGTAAAAATCGCGCAGCTTCATATTCACGGCGCTCAGCAGCATCGCCGGATCTTTCGGTAACGCCGCCATCAGCCGAGCTTGCTCAGGATGAGATCATCCACCGCCGCGAGCGCGTCGTCGACCTTGCTGACTTCGGTGCCGCCGCCCATGGCAGAGTCGGGCTTGCCGCCGCCCTTGCCGCCGCAGATGGGCGCGATGGCCTTGATGATATCGCCTGCCTTGATTCCGCTTGCGACCGCTTCCTTGCCGCACACGGCCAGAAGCGTGACCTTGCCGTCCTTGACGGAGGCGAGCACGCCGACGATCTTGGGCTCCTTGTCGCGCAGGAAGTCGCCGAGCTTGCGCAGGGCGTTTGCATCCATGCCGTCGCGCTGGGCGGTGACGAGCTTGAGACTCTTGACCTCCTTGGCGGACGTGAGGAAGGAACGTGCCTCGCCGAGGGATGCCTGCTCCTTGAACTTTTCAAGCTGGCTTCTGATCTCCTTCATCTCGCTCAGCATGCCGCCGATGCGGCTTTCGAGCTCGTTCGACGTGGTCTTCAAGAGCTGCGCCGCGCGGATGAGCTTCTCCTGGCCGCTTCTAAGCTCTTCGAGCGTCTGTTTGCCGGTGATGGCCTCGATGCGGCGCACGCCGGAGGCAACGCTGCCCTCGCTCTTGATGCGGAAGAGGCCGACCTTGGCGGTGTTGTCAAGGTGCGTACCGCCGCAGAACTCCATGGACACATCGCCCATCTCGACCACGCGGACAACGTCGCCGTACTTTTCACCAAACATGGCGACAGCGCCCTTCTTCTTCGCTTCCTCGATGGGCAGCACCTCGGTCACAACGGGGATGCCGCGCAGGATCGCGTCGTTGACGAAGGTATCGACCGCGAGCAGCTGCTCGGGCGTGATGGACTCAAAGTGCGTGAAGTCGAAGCGCAGACGGTCGGGCTCAACGAGAGAACCCGCCTGATGCACATGGTCGCCGAGCACCGCCTTGAGCGCGGCGTCGAGAAGATGGGTGGCCGTGTGGCCGCGGCGGATGGCCATGCGGCGCTCCGCATCAATGGATGCCGTCACGGTGTCGCCGAGCTGGAAACTGCCGTGGATGACCTTACCTGTGTGCATGAACTTGCCGCCCTTGTTCTTCTGGACGTCCGTGACCTCAAACACGGCCTCGCCGCAGCGGATGACGCCCGTATCGCCGATCTGGCCGCCCATTTCGGCATAGAACGGAGTCTTGTCGAGCACGATGATGCCCTCCACGCCGCTCATCATAGCCTCGGCCTGCTCACCCTCGACCACCAGCGCGACGACCTTCGCATCGTCGACGGAATCGTGGTCGTAGCCGACAAATTCCGTGGACGGAATGTCCTTGCCGAACTCAACGCCCGCCCAGCCGAGGTCACCGAGCGCCTTGCGCGCCTCGCGGGCGCGGGTCTTCTGCTCCTGCATCTCGTGGTCAAAGGCCTTGCGGTCGAGCGTCATGCCCTCGTCCTCGACCATCTCGACCGTCAGGTCGATGGGGAAGCCGTAGGTGTCGTACAGCTTGAACGCGTCCGCGCCGGAGAAGACGGTCTCGCCCTTCTCCTTGTGGGCGTTCAGAAGCTCGGTGAAGATCTTCATGCCGCCGTCGATGGTCTTGGCAAAGTTCTCCTCCTCGGTGCGGATGACCTTGGTGATATAGGCCTGACGCTCGCGCAGCTCGGGATAATGGCCTTCGTTCTCGTGCACGACCGTATCCACGACCTCATAGAGGAACGGACGGTTGACGCCAAGCAGCTTGCCGTGGCGGGCGGCTCTTCTCAGCAGGCGGCGCAGCACGTAGCCGCGGCCCTCGTTGCTGGGCAGCACGCCGTCGCAGATCATAAAGGAAGCCGAGCGGATGTGGTCGGTGATGACGCGCAGGGACACGTCTTTCTCGCGGCTCTGGCCGTAGCTCGCGCCGGTGATCTCCGTGACCTTGTTCGTGATGTTCATCACCGTGTCGACGTCGAAGAGCGAATCAACGTCCTGGCACACAACGGCCAAGCGCTCAAGACCCATGCCGGTGTCGATGTTCTTCTGCTTGAGCTCGGTGTAGTGGTCGTGGCCGTCGTTGTCGAACTGGGAGAAGACGATGTTCCAGACCTCCATATAGCGGTCGCAGTCGCAGCCGACGGTGCAGCCGGGCTTGCCGCAGCCGTACTTTTCGCCGCGGTCGTAGTAAATTTCAGAGCAGGGGCCGCACGGACCGGAGCCGTGCTCCCAGAAGTTGTCCTCCTTGCCGAACTTGAAGATGCGGTCCTCGGGGATACCGATCTCCTCGTGCCAGATGCGGAACGCCTCGTCGTCGGCGGGTGTGGTCTCGTTGCCGGCGAAAACAGAGGGATACAGGCGGTTCGGGTCGAGGCCGACCCACTCGGGGCTCGTCAGGAATTCCCACGCCCAGTGGATGGCCTCGGTCTTGAAATAGTCGCCGAACGAGAAGTTGCCGAGCATTTCAAAGTACGTGCCGTGGCGCGCGGTGTGGCCGATGTTCTCGATGTCGCCGGTGCGGATGCACTTCTGGCAGGTGGTCACGCGGTGGCGCGGGGGCTCCTGCTCGCCGGTGAAGAACGGCTTCATCGGCGCCATACCGGAGTTGATGAGCAGCAGCGACGCGTCGTTCTGCGGGATCAGGGAAAAGCTGGGCAGGCGCAGGTGGCCTTTTGTCTCAAAAAAGTGCAGGAACATTTCCCGCAGCTCATTGAGACCGTAATACTTGGGCTGAGACATGGTTGGTTTCTCCTTTTATTGTAAAATTTACTGTTGTTCGTTCTGTGTTTTCAGATAAGCGCTCAATTCCGCGAGCTCACGGTCGAGATTTTTATAGAACTGCGTGACGTGCCATCCGTCGCAGAGCGCGTGGTTGATGAAAAGTGACATCGGCAGCATCATGCGGCCGTTTTCCTCGCGGTATTTTCCCCAGGCGAAGCGCGGATTGCTGTCGTCTGCGCCGCCGGCAGGCTCTTTGATCTGCGTGTAGTAGAGCCACGGCACGCAGGAGACGAAGAAATTCGCCAGCACGTCGCCATCCTCGGTCAGCGTACCGCGCTCGAGCGTCTCCTTCTGCCGCCGCTTGCCCTCGGCGACAAACTTTTCGTAAGACGACAGATCGTCCTCAAGCAGGCAGTAGACGTAAACGCCCGTGCCGTCGGGCTTCATCACAGTGTACGACGGGTCACAGTGATCATACTCAACGACCTGACCGTCGGGCAGCAATCTCCGCCGCAGCTCGGGCACGGCGTTCGCCGCGCGCATCACCGCATAGAGATAGCTGAGGAAAAACGGACGGCCGTTAAGCGAAGCAAGAAGATCCGTAATATCCACCGGAACCGTGATGCCCGCCCACGGGTCGGTCATCGTGCGGAAGTATTCAAACTGGCCGCCGCGCGGGTCCTTCGTCATGTCGATGATTTTTCTTGTCATCTGCTCACTTCCCTCTCACGTCCAGTCCGATAAGGTTCATCTCCGTATCGAACGCGATGCGGAACACCACGGACTTTTTGTCGTATTTCGCGCCGATGACGGCGATGGCGTGCGGCTCGTCCGCGTCCGTCACGCCCGTCACCATCGAATCCTTGACTTTTTTGAAGCTGCCGCGCCCCTCGGTCGCGGTATCCATCATCTCTTCAATGGCATCGGCGCTCGTCTGCTCGCGCACGTCCTCGCGCAGCGCGTCGTAGACCTCTTCATATTCGCCTTTCGTCAGCTGCGACATGACGGCAAGTCCCGCGCTCGAGACCTTGTCCTCGTCCATGCCGTCGGGCAGCTTATTGCCCTTGCAGCCGCTCAGCACAAGAAGAAGGAGCATCGCGAGCGACGCGATCAGATATTCTCTTTTACGCATGATCCTGTTCCTTTCTAAAAAAACAAAGCCTCCGTCCCTGTCCATAGGGGCGAAGGCTTTTATGCTTCACGGTACCACCCTAATTATCCTTCCCCGTAGGAAAGGCATCTTAGCCGTCCGGTAACGGGGACGAGGCGTTCCGCTCCTCGCGGACGGCTCCAAAGCGGCTGCTTCGCACCGGTGGCCGAGGGCTTGCACCATTCCCCTCTCGCTTCAGGCCCGTCTGCAAAGCTGACTTTTTCATCGCGTTTTACTTGCGTTATTATATCTCAAATTCAGCTTTTGTCAAGCATCCCTTGCCTTTGGGCAGAAAATGGCATATACTGCTTTCGTTTGAATGATGAAGGGAGAATCGCTATGAACCGTTCCCGCTCCGGCTATGTCTATATCGTCCTCTGTGCCGTCATTTTCAGCACGATGGAGGTCATGCTCAAAACCGTGCACGGCGTGTTTGCGCCCATGCAGATCACGTGTCTGCGCTTTCTCGTCGGCGGCATTCTGCTCATCCCGTTCGCCTCGCGCTCGATGAAGAAGAAAAACGCCTCGCTCTCGCGAAAGGACATCGGCTTTTTCGCGCTTTCGGGCTTTCTGTGCGTCGTCATCGCGATGTCGCTCTACCAGATGTCCGTGACCTATACGCGCGCGTCAATCGTGGCGGTCATCTTCTCCTGCAATCCGATCTTCGTCACGGTGTTCGCTCATCTCTTCCTGCATGAGGACATTCATCGCAACCACATTATCGCGCTCATTTTGGAGCTCACGGCGGCGCTCATCATCATTGACCCCATTCATGCGACGCTCGATCCCACAGGCTCGGTGCTCGCCATTCTCTCCGCCGTGATGTTCGCACTCTACAGTGTGTTCGGCAAAAAGCGTACACCGCGCTTCGGCGGCATCGCTGTTACGTGCCTGAGCTTTCTCTTCGGCGCGGGCGAGCTCGTGTTCATTCTGCTCTTCGGCCGCACGGCGGCGGGCGCGTCGCTCTATGGCGCGGTGGGGCTGAACCTCTTTATCGACGTGCCGCTCTTTGAAAATATCCCTGCCTCGGCCATTCCGGCACTGCTGTACATCTGCTGCATCAACTCCGCGGCGGGCTTCGTCTGCCACATGATGGCGATGGAGAAAACGTCCGCGCAGGAGGCGTCGCTCATTTTCTTCCTAAAGCCCATCTTGGCGCCGATCTTCGCGCTTCTTTTCCTCAAGGAGGAAATTCCGCTCAATATGATCGTCGGCATCGTCTGCTTCCTGATTGGATCGCTGTGCGCGATCCTGCCGGGGATTTTGGCGCAGCGCAGGTTATTGAAGGCGCAGAAGTAACTTCTGCATTTTCCCTGCGCCGCGCAGGGAGTGCGGAAAAGGGGGCTATTCTCTCGCGTGAGAGAATGGCCCCCTTTAGATCCCCAAGAGAACGCAAGGGGCCTTGCCCCTTAACCCCGCTGCATTGGCAGTTTGTAGCTTGAAGAGCTGCACGCGCTGCGCAATCGGGTGCGGTGTACATGGCTTCGCCATGAGTCCCTACGAGTCGTGACAATTCTCAACCGCGCCTTACTATCGTGAGGCGCGAGTGACGGTAGAATGGCGGCAGACTGCGTGCCGAATGCGGCATTGCTGCGCTCGCCGCATTGATGGGTGCCTCGGTAGACGCTGATTAGGCTGTACTCCTACAAGATCAGCAGAGCGGCAGCGGATAATAGAAGCACACCAAGTCGTATAGCAGGGGCAAATGCGGCCTCGCCGCACGCAGGCAGTGCAATCGGCAAGCATTGCAGCTCTTCGAGCTGCTCGCTTGCAATGGAGGCCTTTCTCTTGTGGTTCCAAAGGGGATATTCTCTTTTGCGAAAGAGAATATCCCCTTTGATTCTGCGGCGCGCACGCCGCATTTCCTCGCACCTGTGCGAAAAGCTTTTTCCCTTGCCAAAAATCTCTTTCTGAGATAAAATATCTTTAATTTTTGTATCGCAGGAGTTCCCCATGATTTTAAACCAGCGGCGTATTTCGATTCTTGACCCCTACTACCTTTCGAATGGAACCCACGCTTTGATTCGAAAGGAGAAATAAATGAACAACCCCATCAAATCGCTCAGTCGGCGCGAATGGGCGCTGTGGCTCGCCTCGCTCGCCGTTGTGCTCATCGCAAACCTGATGACGCCGGAACTCGATCCGCTTACGGTGACGGCGGCGCTTGTCGGCGTCACCTCGCTCGTGTTCGCAGCCAAGGGAAATGTCTGGGCGCAAATTTTAATGATCGTTTTCAGCATTCTGTACGGCGTGATCTCGTTCCGCTTCTACTATTGGGGCGAGATGATCACCTACCTCGGCATGACGCTGCCGATGGCCGTCTGGTCGACGGTCACGTGGCTCAAAAACCCGTCGAAGGAAAACGGCAGCGAGGTCGCGATCCAGACGCTTGCGCGCCGACATCTCGCGCTGCTGGCCGTCAGCACCGCCGCCGTCACAGCGGTGTTCTACTGCATCCTGAAATCTCTCGACACTCCGAATCTCTTTTTCAGCACCGTGTCGGTCATCACGAGTTTTCTCGCCGCAGCGCTGACGATGCTGCGCTCGTCTTATTACGCGATGGGCTACGCCGCAAATGACGTCGTGCTCATCGTGCTATGGGTCATGGCGTCGATGGAAAATCCGGCCTACATCCCCGTGGCGGTCAACTTCGCCATCTTCCTGCTCAACGGCCTCTACGGCTTCATAAGCTGGAAAAAGCGCGAGGTCTTGCAGACGGCCTGACATTTTTATCGTGCAAAAAGGCACTCTCTTTTTTGAAAAGAGAGTGCCTTTTCCCTTTTACAGCCACGCTTCAAAATAGTACCACTTGTCGCTGATCTTCTTCGTCATACCGTGGTTATCGCCCTCGGCGCGCCACGTCCAGCAATTTTCGCCGTCCGGCACGAGCGTGACCTCCACATTCTGGAAGCCGCGCGGCACATCGTCAGGTGAATAGTAGCAGCCGTAATACTGGCGGCCATGCAGAATCGACGGGCCGAAGCAGAATTCGCCGATGGGATGCCCGCTGTCTTCTCCCCAGCAGTTGTAGTACTGAATGCCCAGACCGCCGGGATAGCCGCCGGACAGATCTGTGCCGAGCGATTCCTCCAGCACCTCTGCGTTTTTCGCCACGAACCGGCTCACCCGCTGCTCCGGCGCGGTCCACCAGAACAGCATGAGGATCGCCGCGGCCCACACGATGACCGATACGGCTCTTTTTGTCTTTTTGACGTTTTTCATAATGCTCTCCTTTCTCAGTCTGCCTCATAGCCGAGATAGGTCTCGAATACGCAGTCCATCGTCTCAAGGTCGTAGTACGAGGCGGTGTTCAGGTCCAGAACCTCAATGAGCCCGCCGCGCAGGGCGATTTGCTGATACCACGTTGTCTCATTATGCGTTAGGCTTTCGATGGGCGTGCCGTCATCATAATAATATCGAACGACAGCGCCATTTTCATTGACATCATACACAAACAGCAAGCCCGGCGCATCGCTGCCAAAAGCTTCATCATCAAATCGGTTGGCGTTCTCGATGGCGTAGGTCGGCTCCACATAGTCTTCGCTCGGCATGCCGTCCAGCGCGTCGAATTCGTCCCACGCCATCTCGCCGGTCTCCCCGGTGGATAGGTCATAGTATCGGATGTTTTCGTAGGTGTCGTCCTCGACCCAGTTGATCGCAATGCGGTCGCCGCTGCGGTGTCCGCTGGGATCGCCGCCCCACATGAGGCTGGAGATCATATTCTCCACATCCCCGTCGGAAAGGCCCATCTCCTGATAGGAACGCTTCTGTGTGACCTTGCCGAATGTGTCCGTCACAGTCAGCGTGTCATCGCCGAAGAGCAGCAAGCCGTGTTTGCTCGTGCTCAGCGCGCGGAACGTTTCCTCCATGACCCAGCTGCCGTCCGCCGCCGCAACGGTATAGCGCTCTTCAAAGCCGTCGGTCCTGTTCGACTCCTGTCCCTGCACCAGCGCCAGCAGCGGCATGGGGTGCTGCTCGTAGTTCTCATAGTAGCTCGGATAATAGACGTTCGAGTACACCGCGTCTGTCACCGCCACGCCGTCGAGCGTCATCAGGCCGTAGAGGCAGCCTGTTGCGGCGGGCCAGTCGTCCATCAGCCGCCGCCCCGCATAGGGAACGAGCAGGCCGTAGTCATCCGCCGCCTTCAACTCGCCCATGTAGCCCTCGCTCAGGCGCGCACCGGTCTGCGGCACGGTCTTGGGGAAGGTCCCGACGTCGAGGATGGAGACATAGCCCTCCTTGGCGATGAGCGTCTGCCCCTCCTCGCCGAGCAACCAGTTGAAGAGCACCTTGTTCGGTGCGCCCTTGGGCTCGCCCGCCGGAATGACCACATATTTGGGGTTCACGAGCGGATAGGTCTCCGAACGGATGGTGTCGGGGTTCGGCTCCACGCCCTCAAGCTTCAAGAGCTTGAGCCCCTGCGCCATCTTCATCTCCTCGGCGTAGTAATAGACGCTGTAGCCGATGGCGCCGGGCGAGCCGTCAAAGCTCTTGACAGCCTCCATCAATTGCCCCATCGTGGTCACGATGTACTCTGTCGGCGCTTCCATCATGGGCGTGCCCTGCATCACGAGCTTTTCCATCAGCGTCTGGCTGCCCGCGCCTTCATTGCGCTGCAATGCTGTGATGGGGCGGTCCTCGCCGCCAAGCTCTTTCCAGTTCGTGATCTTGCCGGAGTAAATGTCCCGCGCCTGCTCAACGGTGATCGAGTCGACGGGGTTATCCTCGTTGACGACGAAGACAAAGGCATCGGTCGCAAAGGGCTGTTTCTCCCACTCGAAGTTCAGCTCCTTCTTCCGTGCCATGACCTCGTCGTTGGCCTCGCCGACGATCAGCAGATCCGCGTTGCCTTCGAGCAGATTGAAGTAGGCCGTCGTGGTCTTGTTGAAGCGGACAAGGTCCTGCACCTCCTCGCGGCTTTCACCGAGGACCTCCGCGCACACGGCAAGCGCCAGCGGCACGGTGGAGGTCGAACCGTCCAGCCGCGGCAGGTCGTCCCGTGTGAAGGAAGGCCTGCTCACCTGCGGATCAGGAGAAGCAGTCCCGCCCTCCTGCCCACCGCAGGCGGCAAGCAGCGTCAGTGTCAGTACCATAGAGAGCAGCATCGCAAGGGGTCGTTTCATCGAAAGCACATCCTTTCCGAGTTGTTTCTATCCCTTATGACGCAAAAATGTGAAAAAAGTTCCCGCCGCGCAGAAAAAATCTGCACAGCGGGAACGTATCTTTATAAATCGCCCGAAAGGCGCACGCGCGAGCGCTGCGCGTCGAAACCATCAGGGTAGCGGGCGGCTAATTTATCAAGATTCTGCTGCAAAATATCGTCCAAATCCAGATCAAGCGCGGTCGCCGCCTCGGCCAGATACCATGCCACGTCGCCAAGCTCTTTTGCAAGGTGCGCCCTGTCAAGCTCGTGCCCCTGTGCCAGCCATTTTTTCACAAGGTCGATGGCCTCGCCGCTCTCGCCGCAAAGGCCCATCACGCTGTTGATCAGCACGTCCTTTCGTGAAAGCGCGGGGTTGAGCGTCGCCATCGCCTTTTCCTGATATTCGTTCGCCGTCATCAACGCCGCTCCCTTCAGTCTTTTGCACTCAGTGCGACCGCATGGCGCACAAAGCTCATCGGCGGCACATAGCGCGGCAGCTTCATCTTAAACACCGTCTGCGGTGTGCGCGGCTCGTGGAGCTCGAAGCCCTCGAGGTCGTGCATCACGGGCGCGGTCATCGTGAACGGTCGACTGTCTGGGCCGATGAGCTCGATCTCGTCGCCCGCGGCAAACTTGTTGCGAAGCGACAGCGTCGCGTTGCCGTCCGCATCGCAGTCCGTCACGACCGCGCAGACCTGCCAGTTGCGGATGTAGCGAGAATTGTCGTAATACTGCCCCGGCTGGCCATAGTAAAAGCCCGTGGAATAATGGCGGTGGCTGACATGCTCTACCTCATCGCGCCATACGGGGTCAACCTCCCTGCCCGCGACGACGTCGTCGAGCACATGGCGGTACGCACCTGTGACGATGGCGGCGTAGTAGGCGGACTTTGCGCGCCCCTCGATCTTGATGCAGTCGATACCCGCGTCCATGATATCGTCTAAATGGTCGATCATGCACATATCGCGCGAGTTCATGATGTAGGTCCCCTTCTCATCCTCGAAGACGGGGAAATATTCGCCCGGACGTTTCTCCTCCATCAGCGCGTACTGGTAGCGGCAGGGCTGGGCGCACTGGCCGCGGTTCGAGTCGCGGCCGGTCATGTAGTTTGAGAGAAGGCAGCGGCCCGAATAGCTCACGCACATCGCGCCGTGGCAGAAGGTCTCGATCTCCAGTTCCTCGGGGATCTTCGCGCGCATTTCGCGAATCTCCTGTAAAGATACTTCCCTTGCCAACACCACTCGTTTCGCACCCAAATCGTACCACGCACGGGCACACTCGTAGTTGGCGATCGACTGCTGAGTCGAGATATGGCGCTCGCACCTCGGCGCATACTTCCCCGCAAGCGTGAACGCGCCAAGGTCTGCCAGAATGAGCGCATCGACGCCTGCATCATTCAGCCGCTCCAGATGCTCGGGAAGCCGCGCGACCTCGTCGTTGCGCGGCATGGTGTTCACCGTCACGTGGACGCGCACACCGTGGTCGTGCGCGAACTTCACCGCTTTGGGAAGCTCCTCTGGCGTGAAGTTGCCCGCGAACGAGCGCATGCCGAAGCTCGTACCCGCAAGGTACACCGCGTCCGCGCCGTAGAGCACGGCCATCTGCAATCTTTCCATATCGCCCGCCGGGGCAAGGATCTCGGGTTTCTTTCTCATACTGTTCCTCTTTCAAAGCGGCAGCATGGCCGGTGCCATGCTGCCGCATCGTTTTTTGTTATCCTGCGTACTGGCTGGAGCTGACGAAGCTCGCGTGCTCCGCGTAGGTCTTGAAGAAGTGGTGCACGCCGTCCTTGCCGAGCGCGTAGAAGTAGTAGTTCGTCTGCGCCGGTTCGAGCGCCGCCTGGATGGAGGCGAGACCGGGGTTCGCGATGGGCGTGGGCGGTAAGCCCTCGTACATCGAGAGGTTGTAGGGCGTGTTGTAATTGAGGTCGCTGCTCGTGAGCGTGCCGGTGTAGTTGTCACCAAGGCCGTAAATGAGCGAGGCGTCGATCTGTAGCTTGTGATACGTCTCGCCGATGTTGTTGAGACGGTTATAGATGACCGACGCGATGTTCTCGCGGTCCGTGCCGTCCGTCTCCTTTTCGATGAGCGAGGCGATGGTCAAGATCTGGTTGAGCGAATAGCCGGAGGCCTCGACCTTCTGCATGAGCTCATCGCTCATCTTTGTATTAAAGTTGTCGAGCAGTCTCGACAGCGCGTGCGTCGGGTCCTCGTCCACGAAGAATTCGTAGGTATCGGGGAAGAGATAGCCCTCAAGGCGCGTCAGGTCGCCCTTTTTATTGTTGTCGATGAACGAATAGTTGAAGTCCGCGTTCATCGCCGCGTCGGTAAGCTTTTCCGCCGTGTTGACACCATACTTGTCCATCATCGCGATGATCTGGCGGACATTATAGCCCTCTGGGATCGAAATTTTAACGGTATTCGCCGTGAGTGACGCGTTCTTGTTGCTCATGCGGTTGATGAGCGCGTCGTAGTCCATGTCGCTGTCGACGGCGTAGGTGCCGATGCCGATGCGGCTTTCCGCGTGGCGGAGCCTGCCGAACGCCTTGAAGAACCACTTGTACTTAATGAGCCCCTCGTCGTGGAGCTTCGTGGCGATGGTGTTCAGGTTGTCGTCGCGCGTGATCTCGATGGTCGTCTCGACCGGTGCCTTGTTGAAAGAGCACATGTCGTTCGCCAGCAGCCAGCCCACACCGGCGAGGATTGCCGACGTGATGAGCACGAACGCGAGCCACAGCGTAAAGCGGCGGCGCTGCCCTTTCTTCTTCAGTTTTTGCCGCTCGGCGCTGCTGCGCGTGGAGCGGTGCTGCGTGCGCTGCTCCGCTTCGCGGACGCTCTCGGCGTCCCAGCGGGCGGTTTGATCGTAATTGTCCTCGTAGCTCATAGCTCCTCCTTGCTGATTTGAAATTCCCTCACCTTTTTCTATCGGTCAGGCTCACCTTTGCGCGCTCGCGCATAGGATAGGGCATGACAAGTGAGGTGAAACGAAAATGTGCAATAACAACAATAGCTGCGTGTGGCTGATCCTCATCATCATTCTGGTGCTGTTCGGCTGCGGCGGGTGCGGCAATGGCTGCGGTTGCGGCTGTGGCTGCAGCAACAACTGCGGCTGCGGCAACAGCAACGATTGCTGCTGCTAAGGCACTCTCCTCCTGTGAAGATGGGGCGCGTGAGCGTCCCCTTTTCACTTGTTTTTGATGTGGTCAAGCCTTCAAAAGTTCCGTCACGCGGCGGTAAATTTCCTCGTGTATGTCTTCGACCGTGCGCATCGCGCCGTCTTTCGAGCAGCCAATGCGCTGCCAGGAGCAGCGCTCGGCGACCTTTTTCGCATTCTCGCGGCACGCACGCAGGTAAGCTTCGTCCTGCTCGTGGATGTCGGCCTTCGTGTTTGTCGCCTGTTCGCGCTCGCGCATCATCTTTTCGGTCAGCTCGGTCGGCACATCGAGATAAAAGACGAGCGACGGCTCGGGCAGGCCCAGAAGGCCGTATTCAAAGCCGAAAAGCCAGTCGAGATATTTCTCCCGCTCGCCGTCCGGCAGCTTGCCGGCCTGATGCACGGCGTTCGAGGTCGTGTAGCGGTCAGCGATCAGAAGTCCACCCGCCTCGTAATATTTGCCCCAGTCCTGCTTGTAGGACGCGTAGCGGTCGACGGAGTAAAACGTCGACGCCGCGTAGGCGTTCACATCGCTCGGGTGCGTACCGAACGCGCCGCCGAGGTACAGCTCGACGAGCGCGGCGGACTTTTCCCCATAGCGGGGAAAGTTGAGCTTGCGGCAGTCGACACCCTCGCGCTGCAGCCTCTCGAAGAGCAGCTTGCTCTGCGTCGCCTTGCCGGAGCCGTCCGTGCCTTCAAATACGATCAGCTTCCCGCTCATTTGCGCTTCTCCCCCGAAACGTGGACAAGGAAGAGCGGCAGCTTCATCATACGGCCGATACGGGACGGATTTTTGATAAGGCGGTAGAACCACTCCAGATTGTGCTTGCAGTAGAACTCCGGCGCGCGCTGCGCGACGCCCGCAAAGATGTCCATCGAGCCGCCAAGGCCCATCAGCAGATGACAACCCGTCGCCTCGCCATATTTCGCCATGAAGAGCTCCTGCTTCGGCGCGCCGAGGCACACGAGCGCCATGTCCGCGCTGCTCGCCTTGATCTCCGCGGCGATGGGGGCATCCTCCTTAAAATAGCCGTCGTGCGTGCCGGCGATGACAAGGCCGGGAAAGCGGTTCTTGAGATTTTCCGCCGCCTGCTCGGCAACACCCGGCTTCGCGCCGAGCAGGTAAACGCTCTTGCCGAGCTTGGCACAGCGCTCGATCATGCCCGTGCCGAACTCGATGCCGGGCACGCGGCCTCTGAGCGGCTGGTGCAGAATTTTCGCGCCGTACACGATGCCGATGCCATCCGGCAGCACAAGGTCCGCGCCGTTGACGGCGGCGTTCGCCGCGGCGTCCGCGCGGCAGGTCTCCACGATCTCGGGATTGGGCGTCACGACATAGTGCGCACCCTCGGAGCACAGAAGCTCTTCCCCGCGCGCAAGTGCCTCGTCCATCGTCACATTATCAAAGCCAACGCCTAAAATATTGATCCGCATGATAGTCTGTCCGTTTCTTTCACATTTTTATTAAAGCAGTTTATTATATCACTCTTTTTTGCCGCTTTCAACCGCTTTGGCGCTTTTCTCCGGCAACTGCGAGAGCAGCACGGCCACGAGCATGAGCGCGCAGCCGAGGTATTCCTGCGCGCTCATGCGCTCATGCAGGAAGATCGCGCCGGAGACGACCGCGAAAAACGACTCAAGGCTCATCAAAAGCGACACTATCGTCGGGTCGCCGTCCTTCTGCGCGATGATCTGGCAGGTGTAGCCCACGCCGCTTGTAAAAATACCGACGTACAGGATGTACGGCAGGCACTCCTTGACCTCTGTCAGCGTGGTTTGCTCGCCCGCGATCAGCGCGCCGATGCCCGAGAGAATGCAAACCGTGATGAACTGGATGCACGAAAGCTCGATGCTGTCCACCTTCTCGCCGAAGTGGTCGACGACCATGATGTGGAACGTGAACGCGATGGCGCAGAGGAAGACATAAAAATCGCCGCCCTCAAGCGTAAAGCCCTCGCCGCCGGTGAAGCAGAGGAAATAAAGCCCCGCCACCGCAAGCGCCACATAGAGCCACACGCGCTTGCCCGGCTTTTTGCCGATAAACAGCCCGAACACCGGCACGAGCACGATGTAGAGCGCCGTGATAAATCCCGCCTTGCCCGCGCTCGTCTCCTTCATGCCGTACTGCTGGAGGTTGATGGCCGCGGTAAGCATCACGCCGCAGGCAATGCCGCCGATCAGCAGCGTCTTTTTCTGCTCGCGCGTATATTTTTCGCGCGGATGCAGGCGACGCGAAATGCACACCAGCACAAAAAGGAAGATCGACGCGGGGATCATGCGCAGCATGCCGAACGAAAACGGGCCGATCTTGCCGGCGCTCAGGCTCTGCGTCACAAATGAACAGCCCCAGATCACCGCCGCAAGCAGCGGCAGAACCACCTGCCGGACTTTCGGATTTTTCATAGTTGCCTCCCGGATATCACACATGTTACAATGTGACATAGCATATCAAAATGCTGCATTTTTCGCAAGTATTCCGGCGGAAAAATTTGCACCGAACGGAGGCGCCCCTTGCAAATCGACGACATTCTTCTGCTCCGCATGAACCGTCAGTATCTTTTTGTCCCCGCAGAGGACGAGCTCACCGTGCTGCGCAGTCTCTGCGGCTTGCAGGCGCAGTTTTACGGCAACTGCCTGCACGCGCTGCGTCTCCGCTGCGGGAAAGCGCCGGATGAGGATATCCTGCGCACCTCCGCCGTCAAAATGTGGACGCTGCGCGGCACACTGCATCTGATCGCACTCGATGACCTGCCGCTCTTCCTCTATGACGGGCGCAGTCATTTTCTGCGTCCGTGCGACACAATGGAAAATGACGACCAGCTCTCCGCCGCGCGCAAGCGCGAGCTGGCCGCAATCATTCTGGACGCCGCCCAAAGCGGCTGCGGCGGCCGCGAGGAGCTGCGCCTTCTCTGCCGCGAGCACGGCATGACCGCCAATGAAGAACAAAACGCGTTTGATCCCTGGGGCGGGCTGCTCCGCGCGCTGTGTGAAAGCGGCACGCTCGGCCACACCGCGCAGCAGAAAAAGGCCTTTCGCCCCTGCCCGCCGTTTGCACCGATGACAAAAGCCGCCGCCCTGCGCGCTCTCATGCGGCGCTATCTGACACACTACGGCCCCGTAACAGTACAGGACGCCGCATACTTCTTCGGACTGCCCCAGCGAGAGCTGCTGCCGGTCATCGAATCGCTCTCCCCGCAAGAGTTTATCTGTGAAGGTAAAATATTTTACAGCTTATGCGATATCAATATTATCGGCGACCTGTCCTGCTGCCGATTCCTCGCTGGCTTTGACCCGCTGATGCTCGGATATGAGAAGCGGTCAAACCCGTTCCTGCCCGAAGAGGCTCTGCGCGGCGTGTTCACGCTCGCCGGTATCGTTCGGCCTAGTATTCTTCTTGACGGGAAGATCGTCGGCGTTTGGAAACGCCGCGGGAAAGCTGTCGAATTGACATGGTTAATACCTTTACAATCCTTGCAGCGCAAAAGAATCGAAGAGGAAGCTCTTCGGACTTTTGGAGATTCGGTCTCCAAACTGGTTTGGAGGGATTGAGTCGCGCCCGTTGGGCGCGAGGGGGATAGCAGCGCGTGCAGCGCTGCACGGATCAAAGGGGGGATTCTCTTTCGCAAAAGAGAATCCCCCCTTTGGAACCCCCAGAGAAAGGCTTGACATTGCAGGCGAGCAGCTCGAAGAGCTGCAATGCTTGCCGATTGCACTTCCCTGCGCGCGGCGTTGCCGCGTTTGGATCTGCTATACGATTTGGGTTACTTCTACTACCCGCTGCCGCTCTGCCCATCTTGTAGAAGTACAGACTAATTTCCGTCTACCTCCAGTCTCCACAATGCGGCGAGCGCAGCAATGCCGCATTCCGCAGGCACTCTGCCGCCAAACTACCGTCACTCGCGCCTCACGATAGTAAGGCGCGGTTGCGAGTGGTAACGAGCAGTAGGGGTTCATGGCGAAGCCATGTACACCGCACCTACACTGCGCAGCGCGTGCAGCTCTTCGAGCCACAAACTGCCAATGTGCGGGGTCAAGGGGCAAGGCCCCTTGCGTTCTCTTGGGGGTCAAAGGGGGCCATTCTCTCACGTGAGAGAATGGCCCCCTTATCCGCATCCCCACACGGTGTGGGGCAATCACAACTTAGTAATATGTACCCCCGCTGTTTTCAGCATTAACTTTTTGGTGCCGACCGTATCAAACGCCACCTCAAGCAGCGCATCGCCGCCCATAGGGGTGACGGAGATGACCAGTCCGTCACCGAACGTCTTGTGGTGGATCTGGTCGCCGGAGGAAAGCTGAAGCAGCGGCGCGGAGGCGGCGGGCTTCTGCGCCGCGAGTTTTTGCGACGCCTGCGATTTTGGTCTGCGCTGCATGACGCTGTCGTAGCGCGCCGCGCCCTGACCGTAGCTACCGTAGCCGCGCGTAGAATACGAGCTTCCCTCGTCAAAGCTCGTGTCGCCAAAGCCGGACGCGCCCTGCGCCTGACGGCCGACCCAGTCGGCATTCTCCGACGGGACCTCCTCCAAAAAACGCGAGGGTTCACTGACGCTCGTGCGGCCAAACAGCATGCGCTGGCGCGTGCAGGTCATCGTCAGGCGCTCCTTTGCACGCGTCATCGCGACATAGCACAGTCTGCGCTCCTCTTCGACCTCTTCATCGTTGTAGCGCACGCGCTCGCCGGGGAAGATGCCCTCCTCCACGCCGACGACATACACACACGGGAACTCAAGACCCTTTGCGCTGTGCATCGTCATCATCGTCACGCAGTTGTCGCTCGTCGCGCTGTCGAGGTCGGTATAGAGTGCGATCTCGTTCAAAAAGCCCGAGAGCGTCGCATCCTCCGAATCGTTTTCGAGGAACGAAACGATGTTCGACTTGAGCTCCTGCACGTTTTCAAGCCGCCCACGGCTCTCCACGTCGCCCTTTTCCTGCAGCGTGCGTACATAGCTCGTCTGCTCGCAGACCGCGTCATAGAACTCCGCGAGCTCCATCGTGTCCGCCATCTCGCGCAGCGCGGCGATGAGCTGGGCGAAGCGCTCGAGCTTGCCCGCCGCGCTCTTGAGCACGGCGTACTCCCCTGCGTGCTGCAAAACGGCCATCATCGGCACGCCCTGCTCGCTCGCGAGATCCTGCACGCGCTCGATCGTCGTATTGCCGATACCGCGCGGCGGATTGTTGATAATGCGGCGAAGCCTCAAGTCATCGCTCGGGTTGTTGATGACCGCGAGGTACGCGAGCATGTCCTTGACCTCCGCGCGTTCGAAGAACTTTGTCCCGCCGACGACCTGATACGGCACGCCGTTGCGCTTGAACGCGTATTCGAGCGCGTTCGACTGTGCGTTCATGCGGTACAAAATGGCATTTTCCTTCCAGTTCCGCCCGCGGTTATAGTCCATCATAATGCTGCTGACGACAAAGTTCGCCTCGTCCTGCTCGTTGAAGACGGTCTTGATGAGCACCCTATCGCCCGCACCCGCATCGGTCCAGAGGGTCTTGCCCTTGCGGCCCGTGTTATTCTTAATGACCGCATTCGCCGCATCGAGGATGTTCTGCGTCGAGCGGTAGTTCTGCTCCAAGCGGATCGTGCGGCAGCCTTTGTACTCCTTTTCAAAATTCAGGATGTTTGTGATATCCGCACCGCGGAACTTGTAGATGCTCTGGTCATCGTCGCCGACGACGCAGATGTTTCCCTTCTCCCCCACGAGCTGCTTCATCAAAAGGTATTGCAGCCGGTTCGTGTCCTGATACTCGTCGATGAGCACATAGCGGAACTTGCGGCGGTAGTAGTCGCGCACCTCGCCCTCCTGCTGCAGCAGCGTGACCGCGTGGAGGATGATGTCGTCGAAGTCGAGCGCGTTCGCCTCGGCCAGACGGTGCACGTAGCGCGTATAGATCTTGGCGATTGCCTCTTTGCGCCAGTCGCCGCTGCCCTTCCAGCGGCGGGAGTAGTCCTGATGCGACTCCATCGCGTCCTTTGCGTTCGAGATGGCCGAAAGCACCTCGCGCGGCGTGAGCTTCTTCTCGTCGATGTTCAGCTCTTTCAAAATGTCCTTGATGACGCGCTTGGAGTCATCCGTGTCGTAGATCGTAAAGTCGCGCGAAAAGCCGAGGCGGTCGATATCGCGGCGCAGGATGCGCACGCAGGCGGAGTGGAACGTCATCGCCCAAACACTCTCCGCGCCCTGGATACCGAAGGCGGAGAGTCTCTCTCTCAGCTCGTTTGCCGCCTTGTTCGTGAATGTCACCGCCAGCACCGACCACGGCGCGGCGGGTTCAAGCGTGCAGAGGTGTATCATGCGGCTGCGCTCGTCGCTCGTCGGATGCTCGGGATAGCTCTCCAAAAATGCAAGGTCGTCCTCCGTCGCCCACGCCGGCACATCCGCGCTGTCGCTCCCCCGCCCGTAGGTCAAAAGATTTGCGACGCGGTTGATGAGAACCGTCGTCTTGCCGCTGCCTGCGCCCGCGAGCAGCAGCAGCGCGCCCTCGGTCGTCAGCACGCCGCGGCGCTGTTCAGGGTTGAGTTTTGCAAAATCCCGCGCAATGGCCGCTTTTCTCGCAGCGGCATAGCGGGCGATAAAATCGCTCATATTGTTTTCACCTTTCCTGATCTTTCCACATCTTACCCTTTTTTCGTGCTCCGGTCAACTCCGTTCGACAAAAATCGACTTTTTGTTCGATTTTTTGTTGACAAGAACGTTTGTTCGATTTATAATCATACTCGAACAAAGATTCTATTTGTCAGGAGGAATTTTCCATGGCTGCTTCCACATTTATTTTCGTTTTCATCGGCGTCAGCGTCGTCACCACCAAGGTGATGAACACGCTGCTCCTGCTCGACCAGCCCAAGCGCCGCAGCGCGAGATCCGCCCGCTGAGAACATGAACCTTCTCGACAAGCTCACGATCCTTTCCGACGCGGCAAAGTACGACGCCGCCTGCACCTCGAGCGGGGCCAAGCGCGGCTATCAGGAGGGCAAGATCGGCTGCACGTCCACGTCCGTCGCGGGCTGCTGCCACACGTTTTCGTCCGACGGCCGCTGCGTGACGCTCTTGAAGGTGCTGCTCTCGAACGACTGCTGCTACAACTGCAAATACTGCGTCAACCGCTGCACGAACGACACACCGCGCGCGACCTTTACGCCCGAAGAGCTTGCCGAGCTGACGATCGAATTCTACCGCCGCAATTATATCGAAGGGCTGTTCCTCTCCTCCGGCGTGCTGCGCTCGCCGGACTATACGACGGAGCTGATGATCCGCGCGCTGTCGATTTTGCGCAGCGAGTACCGCTTCAACGGCTACATCCACGCCAAGGCTATCCCCGGCACGTCGCCGGAGCTTGTCGAACAGCTCGGCTTTCTTTCAGATCGCCTGAGCGTGAACATCGAGCTGCCGAGCGAAGCAGGCCTCAAGCTGCTCGCCCCCAATAAAACAAAGCAGGCCATCCTGCGCCCGATGACGCAGATCCGCGACCGCGCAAAGCAGAGCAAGCAGGAGCTTGTCAAATACAAGCACGCACCGCGTTTCGCCCCCGCGGGGCAGAGCACACAGCTCATCGTCGGCGCGACAAAGGAAAGCGACCTGCACATTCTGAATCTCACGCAGGCGCTTTACGATTCCTATCGGTTAAAGCGCGTGTTCTACTCAGCCTATGTGCCGGTGGTCGAGAACACGCTTCTCCCCTCTCTCGATACCAAACCTCCGCTGCTGCGCGAGCATCGGCTCTATCAGGCCGACTGGCTGCTGCGGTTTTACGGCTTTCGCGCGAGCGAGCTGCTCGACGACAGCGCACCGGACTTTGACCCGCAGCTCGACCCCAAGTGCTGCTGGGCGCTGCGGCACCCCGAGTTCTTCCCTGTCGAGGTCAACCGCGCCGATTACGAAGCGCTGCTGCGCGTGCCGGGGATTGGCGTTGTGAGCGCCAGGCGCATTCTGCTCGCGCGCCGCTCGGGTTCGCTGCGCGCGGAGGATCTCAAAAAGCTCGGCGTCGTGATGAAGCGCGCGCAGTATTTCCTCACCTGCGGCGGACACTGCGCCGCGCCGCTGAAGCTGTCGCAGGAGGGTATTTTGCAAAATCTGGTCGCACTTGAGCGCCGCGCACTGCCGCAGGCAGAGGCCGAGCAGCTATCGCTTTTCGATCAGGTCGGCTAAGGAGGCCTCTATGGCATGGCGCGAGATCATCTATCAATACGACAGCAGCTTTGAAGGGCTCCTCTGCTGCGTGTTTGAAAGCTACACAAAAAAAGAACGCCCCACCGCGATTTTGCGCGATGGGGACGACGAGCCCTCCCTTTTTGAAATTCGCGCGGTCACGACGGACCGCGCCCACGCGCAGCGCATCTACCGCAGCCTCTACAAGCGAAGTCCGGAAGTCGGCCCCTTCCTGCGCCGCGCGTTTCTCACCTGCCTTCCCGACAAGGAGATGGCCATTTACCGCTTCATCGTCAAATTTTACCGCGAGGGCGCGCCGCTGCTCTCGCGCCTGAGCGACGACACCTATCTGCCGCTGCTCAAGGCCGTGCGGCAGCTTTCGGGCGAGGTCGAGCAATTCCGCGGCTTCACCCGCTTTTCCGACTTTGACGGCGTACTCGGTGCGGAGATCGAACCGAAAAACCGTGTGCTCCCTGTCCTGCGCCGCCACTTCTGCGAGCGCTATCACAACGAGACGTTTTTCCTCTACGACCGCACGCACCGCGAGGCGCTGCTCTATAGCGGCGGCGTGTCGCGCATCGTGCCGCTCAATCACTTTGAAATGGCGCAGCCGGACGAAGTCGAGGCGGGCTATCGCCGCCTCTGGCGCCGCTTTTACGACACCGTCGCCATCGAGGCGCGCAAAAATGAAAAGCTTCGCATGACGCACATGCCCAAGCGCTACTGGGGCATGATGACGGAGTTTCAGGACGAAAGCTACTTCAAAGCCCGTCCGAAAGAGACGCCCTCAGCTTCTCCAGCGCCCGGCGCTCCAGCCGCGATACCTGCACCTGCGACACGCCCAGAAGGCGCGCCGCCTGCTCCTGCGTCAGCCCCTTGAAAAAGCGCAGCAGGATCGTCATTTTCTCGCGCTCAGGGAGCTCGTCGATGGCTTCGCGCAGCGCGATGCGCTCAATGAGCCCGTCCTCTGGCGATTCGCCGCCGAGCATCCCCTCAAGCGTCAGGCCGTCGCCCGTTTCGCGCTGCAAGCTGTCCGGCGCAGCGACCGCCAGCTCACACTGCGCGATCTCCTCGGCATTGAATCCCGTCTCCTCCGAAAGCTCGGAGAGCGCCGGTTCGCGCCCGAGTGTATTTTTGAGCTTTTCGCGCGCGGCGAAGATCGTCGCCGCCTGCTCACGCATGCTGCGGCTCACCTTGATTGCGCCGTCATCGCGCAGAAAGCGTCGAATTTCGCCCGCGATCTTCGGCACAGCGTAGGTTGAAAACTGCGTGCCGAATGCAAAGTCAAATCCCTTTATTGCTTTGATGAATCCAAGGCATCCGAGCTGATAGAGGTCGTCCGGCTCCACGCCGCGGCCGTAATAGCGCCGCACGATGCTCCAGATGAGGCCGCTGTTCTCGCGCAGCATTTGCTCGCAGGCCTGCTCGTCGCCCTGCGCCGCGGCCTCGAGCAATTCCGGCGCGGCGTTCATCGGCGCGCCGTGCGCAGCGCGATCCTGCGCTTCATCGTCACGACCGTGCCCTTGCCGTTTTTCGAGCGCACAGCGAGCGAATCCATAAAGCTCTCCATGATCGTAAAGCCCATGCCGCTGCGCTCTTCACCGCCAGTCGTGTAGAGCGGCTCTCGCGCTTTTTCGACGTCCGCAATGCCGCACCCCCAGTCGCGCACGGTGATCTCAAGGAGATTTCCGTCGAAAATGCATGCGCGCAGCGCGATCTTGCCGATCTCCTGCGGATAGGCATGGACGATGGCGTTCGTCACCGCCTCGCTCACGGCGGTCTTGATGTCACCGAGCTCGTCGAGCGTCGGGTCGAGCTGCGCGGCAAACGCCGCGACCGCGGCGCGCGCCAGCCCTTCGTTGACGCTGCGGCTCGGAAATTCAATGGCTATGTAGTTATTCGGTTTTACTTTCATTGCTCTTTTCCCCCTCCTCAAGCGGTACGATACGGAAAATTCCCGCGGCGGTAAACACTTTTTTCGCCTGCGGCGGAACGTTTTTGATCACAGCGCTGCCGCCCATGGCGCGCATACGCTTGAGCGCGCGCATCACGACGGCGATGCCCGACGAATCCATAAAGCTCACACCCGAAAAATCCAGCGTCAGTTTGCTCGGCAGCGCCGCATCCAGCTCCCATTCGAGCTTCCGCATCGCCTCCTTCGCCGCGTGATGGTCGAGCTCCCCGCGCAGCGTGAGCGTCAGTTCACGCCCTTCGCCCGATGAAATGACCTCCATTGCTCTCCCTCCGTTTCTTTCAAGCGTTTTCCCTTTCGTTTCTCAAAGTATAGCCTGTCCTCCTGCCGTTTTTTTGTCGAAGACCGCCGGTATTTTGATTTTTCTTTGCCGCGCCTCCTTGACACCTGCGCTTCCGCCCTGTAAAATGAGGAAAATGATCAAAGGAGGATCTCTCATGCGAAGAAGCGACCGCGAGATCACCGATCTGGGCGAAATTCTCTCCATTATCAACGATTGTAAAGTGATCCATCTTGCCATGGTAGACGATGGAGAGCCGTATCTTCTGCCGCTGAATTTCGGCTATGCCTGTGAAGGCGGTGCGTTCTCGTTCTTCTGTCACAGCGCACGCGAAGGCCGTAAGCTCGACATTCTGCGCAAAAATCCGACCGTCGCCTTTGAAATGGACTGCCGCGGTGCGCTCGACGAACATAATGTCGCCTGCCAATGCGGATACTACTTCGCCTCCGTCACCGGCGTCGGCCATGTCGAATTTTTGGACGGTGAAGAAAAGCTCGCCGCGCTGACCGCCCTCATGCGCCACATGGCGGGCCGTGAAGATCAATTCACCGAGCAGCAGGCCCGCACAGTCGAGGTCTTTGCCGTTCGCGCCGACAAGCTCAGCGCCAAGGCAAAGGTGCCGCACAGTGCGCAGTAGTCATGGATAGCAAGCAAGTTTTCAAACCCAAAAGGACGTGTTGTACATGAAACGCTCTGAGCCCGTCGAACTGATGAATATGTGCGTGCTCCGCCGCGGCAGCAAGGTTTTGGTGCAGGACCGCACAGATCCCAACTGGCCAGGCGTTGCTTTTCCGGGCGGTCATGTTGAAAAGGGTGAATCCTTTACAGATGCCGTCATTCGTGAGGTTCAGGAGGAGACAGGTCTGACAATCTCCTCTCCGCGCCTGTGCGGGATCAAGGACTGGTGCGAAGACGGCGTACGTCATGTCGTGCTGCTCTATCGCGCGGAGCAGTTCACCGGAACGCTGCGCTCTTCCGACGAGGGCGAGGTCTGGTGGGCGGAGCTCGCCGGTCTCCCCTCGCTCGATCTTGCGTCTTCCGACATGCTCGACCTTCTCCGCGTGTTTGAAGAAGATGATCTCAGCGAGCTGTTCTACCGCCAGAACGGTGAAGATTGGACTTACGAATTGAAATAATCTCAAAAAATGAAAAGCACCGCTGTGCAGATACCCTCTGCACAGCGGTGCTTTCTTTTCAGTTTTACAGCGCGCGTTCCATCGGCAGATACGCTGAATCGCCGTGCGGGAATTCCTCACCCGTCAGCGCAAAGCCGTTCTTTTCCCAGAACGCTTTACTCTGCGGATTGCCCCTGTCGACCGCAAGGCGCACCTTGCGGAACCTCTCTCTCCGCAGCTCGTCCATCAGCTCGCCGATGAATGTCGAACCGAGGCCGCGGCCCTGCCGCTCCTTTTTCGTCATAAAGAAGCCGATGTAGGCGGTGTCATTTTTCGGATAGCGCTCGATCAGGTCCAGCACGGCGACGAGCGTTTCTCTGTCGAAAAAACCGAGATAATGCTTGTCCGCCGCGCATTTCCCCGGCGGCAGCGCCGTCATGTCCTCCAAAACGCTCTCCCTCGTCGCAAGCGGCGGATGGTAGCGGTAGAACTGCTCGTTCTCCGCGCAGAGCGCTAAAATCTTGTCTACATCCCCCGCCGTCAGCGGCCGGACGGCGTATTTTTGTGAAAAAACCAGCTTCATTTTTCCGCCTTGCTGGCCGCGAGCACTTCCCAGTAGTCCTTGTAGTTTGCCTGCAAAAGCTCGGGCGTGTTCAGGCCGTAGGGGCACTTCGACATGCAGTGGCCGCAGTGGCGGCAGTTTTCGATCTGGTGCATCTTCTGCTGCCATTCCTCGGTGAGCCACGCCGCTGCAGGGGCGCGGCGCAGCATGAGCGACATGCGCGCACACTGGTTGATCTCGATGCCCGCAGGGCACGGCATGCAGTAGCCGCAGCCGCGGCAGAATTCGCCGCATAGCTCCTTGCGGTCACGCTCAATCGTCGCTTTGCGCTCATCCGTCAGCTCAACGCCCTCGCGGATACACTGCAAAAACTGCTCAAGCTCGCTCTCGCGCTGCACGCCCCAGATGGGCACGACGCCATCCTGCTGTGCCATCCACGCCGCCGCCGTGAAGCCGTCGCGGATCAGGCCGCCCGCCATGCCCTTCATGGCGATAAAGCCCATGTTTGTTTCGCGGCACTTTCTGACGAGCTCCATCTCCTGCTCGCCCGCGAGGTAGCTGAACGGAAACTGCAAGGTCTCGTAGAGGCCCGAGTCGATGGCCTCGTGCGCCACGGTGAGGCGGTGGTTCGTGATGGCGATGTGGCGGATCTTGCCCTGCTTCTTCGCCTCAAGCGCCGCTTCGTAAAGGCCGTCCTCCCCGCCCGGCTTCGGGCAGAAGGCCGGGTTGTGGAACTGATAGAGATCGATATAATCGGTCTTGAGCGTGCGCAGGCTCGTTTCGAGATCCTTCCAGAATTCCTCCGCCGTCTGCGCGCCGGTCTTTGTCGCCAGCACGATTTTGTCGCGCATCGTCGAAAACGCCGCGCCGACCTTCTGCTCACTGTCAGAATAGGCGCGTGCCGTATCAAAAAAGTTGATGCCGCCGTCATACGCCTTGTGCAGCAGGTCGACCGCATCCTGCTCTCTGATGCGCTGGATCGGCAGGCAGCCAAATCCGTTTTTCTCGATGACAAGATTCGTCTTGCCAAGTGTGATCCTGTTCATGAAAATCCCCCCTTTTGTCATTTTTTACAGCATAGCAAAATCCTTTCTTTTTTTCAATCTTTTGTTTTTCCCTTGACAATTCTCTCCTGCCCGAATATTATGTAGATAATCTACTATGTAGGGAATCTACCTATTAGGGGGTGTTTTTCATGTCATTGGACAAAAGTCTGCTCGCGGGCAGCACAACGATGCTGGTGCTCAAGCTTCTCGACGGGCAGGACATGTACGGATATCAGATGATCGAAGAGCTCTCCCGCCGCTCCGAGCGCGCGTTCGCGCTCAAGACCGGCACGCTCTATCCCCTGCTGCACTCACTTGAGGAAAAGGAGCTCATCCGCTCCTATGAAAAAGATGAGGGCGCGGCGCGCCCGCGCCGCTACTACCATTTGGAGCGCAAGGGGCAACATTTGCTGCGCGAAAAAGAAGTCGAATGGGCGACATTTACCACTGCGGTCGATCGCGTGCTGAAAGGGGGCGTCTGCCTTGGCTCTGCCTGAAACCTTTACCCAGTTTGCTCGCACCGCGGCTGAGCAGCTGCGGTGGAAAAAGGCGCGGCCGCTCGTCGAAGACGAGCTTTTGACCCACCTCTGCGACCAGCGCGACGCGCTGATGGCGGGTGGCATGGACGAGACCGCCGCGACCGCAGAATCCCTTCGTCTGACGGGCGACCCGTATGAGATCGGCACGGAGCTTGACCGTGTTCACCGTCCGAAAACACCAAAGCTTCTTTTTGCGCTCGCGGCACTCATCGCGCTTGCAGGGCTTGCGTTCACCGCGCTTGTAAGCTTTCGTGACTACGAATTGTCCTATTTTGCTGTGCATCAGAGCGTGGCGCTGCTGCTCGGTACGGCAGCGATGCTCGCGGCGTATTTTCTTGATTTTACGCTGCTCGGGCACTTTGCCCTGCCGCTCGCGCTCATGTTCCATGCCGCATTGATCCTGCTCGGTCTCCTGCCCATCGGCGGGTTCTGGCTCCGCTACATCTACGTTTCGACGCATATTCTCCTGCGCGGCCTACCGCTGCTGTTCCCGCTGATGTTCGCTGTGCTGCTCTATGCACTGCGCGGGCGGCGTGGCTGGGGTGTCTTCGCCGCCTTCGTCTGCCTCGCGGTGCAGTGCATGTTCTGCCTGCGCGTCCCGTGCCTGCTCGATCTGGGCTTTCTGTTTCTCTGTGACAGCGCGCTGCTGATCTTCTGCGCCCGCAATGGCTGGTTCGGCCTTGGCAAAAAGTTGGAGACGCTGCTCACCACCCTGCCGCTCGCCGCCGACATCGTGTGGGTCCTTGTTCTCGGTGCAAACTGGTTCGCGCGTCAGCTCGCCATTGTGCTTGATCCTCACTCCTACATTGACGGACACGGCTATCGAACCGTTGTACTGCGCGAACTGCTGCAAAACGCCAAATTCATCGGTCAAGGCGGCGTGGGACCGTACAGCGCACAGCACCTTGCCCGCTGGGAGGGCTTCGGCATGGTCGACTTACAGGCGCACGCGCTGACACTGCTCGTCCACCGCTGCGGCTGGCTGGCACTCATCGCACTCGTCACGCTGCTGACGGCGCTGCTTGTTCTCGCCTTCCGCCGCTGCCGCAGGCAGGAGAGTATGCTCGCCCGCCTCGTTTCCTATTCTGTGCTGCTGTCGTTCACCACGCAGGCGGCCGCCTATCTTTGCTGCGACCTCACGCTGATCCCCATCAGCGGCGGTGTAGCCTTCCCGTTTTTTACCTTTGGCATCAAGACGATCCTGCTCAACATGCTACAGCTCGGTTTTCTGCTCTCCACGCTGCGCGTCGGCAGCGTCGTACGCGACAAAGATGTTGCTTCTGGGCCGGTGCGGCCCAGACGGCGCTTACGCGTGAGCTTTTCATGGGAAAGCGCCTAAAGTCCGCGCCGTGCGCGGAGAAATAGCAGCGCCACCGGCGCTGCACCACATTCCCTGCGTACCCGCAGGGGAGCGAATAAGGGGGATATTCTCTTTCCTCGGAAAGAGAATATCCCCCTTTGACCCCCAAGAGAAAGGGTCTGATTGGCAGTCTCGGGCTTGAATGACTTTTATGCCTCCGGAATGGGAATGCCTGCGCGCGGCATTGCTGCGGTTGGTGTTGCTATACGATTTGACTCACTTCTATTATCCGCTGTTGCGCAGCCGTTGGTGGCTCTGCTGCCTTACGGATGCGGCACACCCCTTGCGGGTGCCGCTCTCGAATCTAATCGCAGGTTCAGTGTAATCGCCTACTACCGATAGTGCGTATATTGCGGCGAGCGCAGCAAAGTCGCCCCGGCAGGCAGAAGCAAATTTGCACAAATCCATAGTAGATGGAGATTGCGTAAGACTAACGAATCGCAGGCAAAGCGACAGCGAAGATAGAAGAAAGTCAAATCGTATAGCAACAAAAATAGCAGGCACTCGATTCGGCAAGCGCCGCAGCTCTTCAAGCTGCTCGCTTGCAATGCAAACCTTTCTCTTGGGGGATCAAAAGGGGGAGGTTCTCTTTTGTGAAAGAGAACCTCCCCCTTTATCCGTCCCCTGCGCGGCGCAGGGAACCAAATCCGTTTCCTAAAGGAAAGTAATTATTTCTTCATCGCCGCAGCGGAAGCATCGAGCTTCTCAATGAGCGCCTTGAGCTTCTCTGCATCGGCGCGGGCACCGTTGACGACCGCCTCCGGCGCTTTGGCGAGGAAGCCCTCGTTTTTCAGCTTGTTCTCGATACCGGCGAGCTGCTTTTCGGCGTTTGCCTTCTCCTTGGCAATGCGTGCGAGCTCCTTTTCAAAGTCGACGAGTTCGGCGAGCGGCATGAAGATACGCGCGGCGTGGGTGTCGACCTCGACCTTGCCGTCGGCGTCGATGGCGGTATCGGCGGGTACGATCGTCACATCGCTGGCAGAGGCCAGACGCGTGAAGAACGGGATACCGGCGCTGAATGTATCGGCGTGCGCGGTGGCGACGGTATAGTGCACCTTCTTCGACGGCGCAACGTTCATCTCGTTGCGGCGGGCACGGATGGCGGTGATGGCCTCGATGACGGTCTGCATCGCCTCCTCCTCGGCGGGGAAGCTGAACTTTTCGTTGTACTCCGGCCACTTGGAGAGCATCAGGAACTCGCCCTCGTGCGGAAGCGCCTGCCAGATCTCCTCCGTGATGAACGGCATGAACGGGTGCAGGAGCTTGAGCGTCTCGATGAGAACATAGCAGAGGACGTTCTGTGCGTTCTCGCGCGTGGTCTGATCGTCGCTGTTGAGACGGTTCTTCGTCAGCTCGATGAACCAGTCGCAGTAGTTGTCCCAGATGAAGTCATAAATTTTTGCGGACGCGACGCCGAGCTCGAAGGCGTCCATATTGTCCGTGACCTCGCGGATGAGCGTATTGAGCTTCGAGAGGATCCACTTGTCCTCAAGCTCGAGCTTTTTGGGCAGCTCGACGTGGTCGATCGTCAGGTTCATCATCACGAAGCGGCTCGCGTTCCAGATCTTGTTGCAGAAGTTGCGCATCGCCTCACACTTTTCGACGTAAAAGCGCATGTCGTTGCCCGGGGAGTTGCCGGTGATGAGGTTGAAGCGCAGCGCGTCCGCGCCGTACTTCTCGGCCATCTCCAGCGGGTCGATGCCGTTGCCGAGCGACTTGGACATCTTGCGGCCCTTGTCGTCGCGGACGAGACCGTGGATGAAGACGGTCTTGAACGGCTCCTTCTTCATCTGCTCCATACCGGAGAAGATCATGCGCGCGACCCAGAAGAAGATAATATCGTAGCCTGTGACCATGACGGACGTGGGATACCAGTAGTTGAGGTCTGCTGCGTCCTTATCGGGCCAGCCCATCGTGGAGAACGGCCAGAGCGCGGAAGAGAACCAGGTGTCGAGCACGTCCTCCTCGCGCGTCAGGTGCTTGCAGCCGCACTTTTCGCACTCGGTGGGGTCTTCGCGCTTGACGTTGATATGGCCGCACTCGTCGCAGTACCATGCGGGAATCTGGTGACCCCACCACAGCTGGCGGGAAATGCACCAGTCATGCACGTTTTCCATCCAGTTGATATAGGTCTTGGTGAAGCGCTCAGGCACAAACTTGATCGTGCCGTCGTTCACGACGCGAATGGCCTCCTTGGCAAGCGGCTCCATCTTGACGAACCACTGCGCGGAGATGAGGGGCTCGACGTCGTTGTGGCAGCGATAGCACGTGCCGACGTTGTGGGAGTAGGGCTCGGTCTTGATGAGGTAGCCCTGCTCTTCTAAGTCCTTGACGATGGCCTTGCGGCACTCATAGCGGTCCATGCCGTTGTACTTGCCGCCGTTTTCGTTGATCGTACCGTCGTCGGCGATGACGCGGATGACCTCGAGGTTGTGGCGAAGGCCGACCTCAAAGTCGTTGGGGTCGTGTGCAGGGGTCATCTTAACAGCGCCCGTGCCGAAGCCGATCTCGCAGTATTCGTCGCCCACGATGGGAATTTCGCGGTTCATAATGGGCAGGATGCAGGTCTTGCCGATCAGGTGCTTGAACTTCTCGTCCTCAGGGTTGACCGCAACGCCCGTATCGCCCATCATCGTCTCAGGACGGGTGGTGGCGACGACGATATCGCCGCTGCCGTCGGAGAGCGGATAGCGGATATACCAGAGGTGACCGGGCTTATCGACATACTCGACCTCCGCGTCGGAGAGCGCCGTCAGGCAGTGAGGGCACCAGTTGATGATGCGGCTGCCCTTGTAGATCAGGCCCTTATCGTAGAGCTCGCAGAACGTCTCGCGCACGGCCTTGGAGCAGCCCTCGTCCATCGTGAAGCGGGAGCGGGACCAGTCACAGCTCGCGCCCATCTTCTTCTGCTGCTCGACGATGCGGTTGCCGTACTTTTCCTTCCACTGCCACACGCGCTGCAAGAACTTCTCGCGGCCGAGGTCGTAGCGCGTCAGGCCCTCCTTGGTGCGCAGCTCCTCCTCGACCTTGATCTGCGTGGCGATGCCCGCGTGGTCAGTGCCGGGGAGCCACAGGGCGGAGTAGCCCTGCATGCGCTTAAAGCGCGTCAGGATGTCCTGCAGCGTCGAGTCCATTGCATGGCCCATGTGCAGCTGGCCGGTGACGTTCGGCGGCGGCATGACGATGGAAAACGGCTTTTTGTCCGGGTCGGGCTCGGCCTTGAAGCAGTCGTGGTCCATCCACATCTGATAGATGCGGCCCTCGACCTGCTGCGGCTCATAGATCTTGGGTAATTCTTTCATTGGTTTTCTCCTATCTTTTGAACAATATTGCTCTTATTTGATATTTTCGACGAGCTTTCCCGTCTTTTCGGCAATAAACGCGCGGAAGTCTTCAACGCTCCCGCCGCGGATAGTTCTCTTGTCATACGCCTGCGTATGGTGCGAGGACAGGGCAAAGACAAAGTAGCGCGCCGTCTCGGCGACGGCCACGATCTGGGCATAGGAAAACCGGCTTTCCGTCACACCCGTTGCCGAAACGTAGCCGTCCTCTTCAAACGTGGCGGCGGCGTGCTCCGTGCCCGGCAGCAGGCGCTTTCTCGCAAACCAGGCGTTGAGCCTGTCCTCGAAAACGGTCGCCAGAATGAGCACCAGCAGCGCAAGCAGCGTCACGACGCCGCTCGCGCCGAACGGTTCGCCGCCTGAGACCGTGGCAAGAATCGTCAAAAGGCCGAGGACCAGCACGACTGCCGCAAAAATGTGCACGCGGCGGCTGCGCTTTTTGCGCACGGTTTTGCGCAGGCCCTTAGCCATGGCCGTCAGCGTTTCCATATTGTAGTCGGTCTCAAACTGTATGCCCATATTCGCTTCCTTTCATTAAAAAACGCCCTGAGCAGCTTTGACTGCTCAGGGCGATCAATGACCGTGGTACCACCTGGATTCCCGCATTGTGCGGACACTCATGCCTCTGTAACGGGAGTTCCCGTCCGGCTTACTCTCTTTTCAGCGCGGCAGCTCCAAGGCGACTTCCCCACATCCTGCACAAGGGCTTACACCGGCCGCCCTCTCTCTTCGCTTTCGGATGCGGATACTGCTCCTCTTCTTCGCATTTCCACGCTGAATCATACCGTTTTTTGCGCCGCTTGTCAACTCATTTTGAGGATTTCCTTCTTCAGGCGCACGATGATCCGCTTCTCAAGGCGCGAGATATAGCTCTGCGAAATGCCCATCAGGTCGGCGACCTCCTTCTGCGTCTTTTCCTCCCGTCCACCGAGGCCAAAGCGCAGCGTGATGATTGTTCTCTCCCTCGCGGTCAGCTTGTCGACCGCGTCCATCAGGAGTTGGCGGTCGACATCGTCCTCAATGGGCTTCAAGACAAGGTCCTCGTCGGTGCCGAGAATGTCGGAGAGCAGCAGCTCGTTTCCGTCCCAGTCGGTGTTGAGCGGCTCGTCAAAGCTGACCTCGGACTTCTGCGGCGCGGTCTTGCGCAGGTGCATGAGTATCTCATTTTCAATGCAGCGCGAGGCGTAGGTCGCGAGCTTGATGTTCTTGTCGCTGCGGTACGTGTTCACTGCCTTGATGAGCCCGATCGTACCGATGGAGATGAGGTCTTCGATGTTGATGCCGGTATTTTCAAACCGGCGCGCGATGTAGGCGACAAGCCGCAGGTTGTGCTCAATGAGCGTGCCGCGCACGCTCTCGTCGCCTTCATCCATGCGTGCGATGAGCTCAGCTTCCTTCTCCCGCTCGAGCGGCGGCGGGAGCGTATCGCTGCCGCCGATGTAGAAAATTCCCCGCCGCGCGATGAGCCCCCAGTCGATGAGATAAAAGCGCAGTCTACGCCACAGCGTTTTGAGCAAGCTCTCCATGCTTCTCCCCCTTTTCGCATCCTTCGCACCACAGTCCCGCATATGCACCGCCGTCGCCGAGCGGGTGCTCCGCCAGGGCAACGGCACGCGAGCCGAGTTTGATTTCGTCAACCGTTATTGCTTCACAGCGCAGCAGCGGCAGCGTTCCATCCGCATTGCCCACGCTGCAATACGCAATATGCGGCAGCGTCGCGGTCTCTTCTTCGCTGATGAGGTCTCCCAGTGCGTGACGGTCGATGACCGGCACGCCGAGGCCCGTCACAGGGTCACAGAGCGTGTTGCCTGTGTCGCGCAGCAGCCGCACGCGGGCTGTTTTTCCTCGATAGGCGATGACCACATCCGCCGTCTCGCTCCCTGTCCGCGCCGCGCCGTAGCGGAACACGACGGAAAGCAGCAAATACGACGTCCCCGCCGCGATCAGGAAGACGCCCCACGGCAGGTCTGCTGTCACCACGCCGCGCGCAAGGCGCGCCATCGACCCCAGACTCTGCCCTAAGAGCATCACCACGCCAGCGAGGCCGCACGAGGCAAGGAAAAACAGCAGCGTCAGCTTGACCGCCCGCCCACTGCCGCGATACGCCGCCGCGCCCATCAAAGCGAGCCCAAGCAGCAACAAAACGACGCTTTTCGGCAAAAAGAGCTGCACTGCCGCATAAATACCGCCGACCGCCGCGCCGAGCAAAAGTCTTCTCCGCGCGACTGTCCGCCCTGCGACTCTCGCCGCGCCGAACAACAACAGATAGTCGACGAGAACGTTAAACGCGAAGACGCTTTCTATGTAGATGACCATGGCACACCTCCCCCTGATGGGTTCTCATTATAGCTGTGACCCACCTGAGAAAAGGGCGAAAAAGCGCCGCTACGCTATCTTTTGTCCCAAAGGGCAGAATTGCAGCGCATGGCGCTGCATCGTTTCCCTGCGCCGCGCAGGGGAGCGTGTCAAAGGGGGCCATTCTCTTTCACAAAAGAGAATGGCCCCCTTTAGATCCCCCAAGAGAAAGGTTTAGATTGGCAGTCTGGAGCTTGAATCACCTTTTTCCCTCCGGAATGGGAATGCCTGCGCGCGGCTTTGCCGCGTTGGGTGTTGCTATACGATTTGACTCTCTTCTATTATCCGCTGCCGCTCTGCCCATCTTGTAGAAGTGCGCAGTAATTCCCGTCTACCGCCAGTCTCCACAATGCGGCGAGCGCCAGCAATGCCGCATTC
>ERZ773104.692-NODE-692-length-51641-cov-7.799112_pt1 | contig 51641 bp, 44 predicted proteins | sample MGYA00511920_ERZ773104 | MGnify/ENA primary metagenome ERZ773104 (study PRJEB29015, sample SAMEA2737857) | human gut metagenome | biome: human gut; feature: human-associated habitat; material: faeces | place: China | collected 2012 ... | reverse complement strand
TCTAAAAGGAAATTTCGGAACTGCATGGCAGAATCAGCAGAAGGAATTTGACAACATTCCGGCACCTGTATTGTTTACAACTAATTGTTTAATGCCGGTTAAGGAAAGCTATAAGGATAGAGTTTTTACAACAGAAGTTGTGTCATACCCTGAAATGGTTCACATTGAAGGAGATGGAGAAGAGAAAGATTTTACTCCGGTTATTAACAAGGCGTTGGAACTTGGCGGCTACAAGGAAGACAAAGAAAATACAGGTATAAATGGTGGAAAATATGTTGTTACAGGTTTTGGACACGGCTCAGTTTTAAGCGTTGCTGATAAAATTATTGAGGCTGTAGAGAATAAGCAGATAAGTCATTTCTTCCTTGTAGGTGGATGTGACGGAGCAAAAGTTGGAAGAAATTATTATACTGAATTTGTAAAACAGTCACCGAAAGATTCAGTTATTTTAACATTAGCCTGTGGAAAGTACAGATTTAATGATTTGGATTTGGGAGAAATATGTGGACTTCCAAGAATAATGGATATGGGACAGTGTAATGACGCTTATGGAGCAATCAAAGTGGCAATAGCATTATCTAAGGCATTTGGCTGCGAAGTTAACGAACTTCCATTATCAATGATTTTGTCATGGTATGAACAGAAAGCGGTATGTATTTTGCTTACATTGCTTCATTTAGGAATAAAAAACATCTTCTTAGGACCGACTTTACCTGCATTTATTTCACCTAATGTGTTGAAATATTTGGTAGAAAATTATAATATATCTCCTATAAGCACACCGGAAGCGGATCTTAAAAAAATCTTAGGCTAACCGGTATTAGGAGGAAATATGTCAAACGTAATTAAGATAAATGATTTTGATGCTAAGGAGCTTGATGTTTACGCACGATTGTCAGAGGGACAATTGCTAAACAGACATGAGCCGGAGAAAGGGATTTTCATAGCGGAAAGTCCAATTGTAGTGGAGAGAGCTCTTGATGCAGGATGTGAACCTATTTCTATTTTGGTAGAGGACAGACACATCAAAAATCAGGCAAAAAATATAATTGAAAGATGTGGAAATATTCCAATTTTTACGGCACCGTTTGATGTATTGACAGGAATAACAGGTTTTAAATTAACAAGGGGAATGCTATGTGCAATGCACAGACCCAAACTTAAAACCGTTGAAGAAATATGCAAGGATAAAAGAAGGGTTGCAGTGCTTGAAAATATTATGAATCCTACAAATGTAGGGGCAATTTTCCGCTCAGCTGCAGCCCTTAATATTGATGCTGTTTTGCTTACACACGGTTGTAGCAATCCTCTTTACAGAAGAGCAATAAGGGTAAGTATGGGAACAGTATTTCAGATACCGTGGACTTTTATTGATGAGAAAGAAGGAACGGGTATAGAATTGTTACATAATATGGGATTTAAGACGGCGGCAATGGCTTTAACTGACAATTCGGTAAGCATTGATGATAAAAACGTAAAGTCAGAAGAAAAGTTGGCAATAATTCTTGGTACGGAAGGTGAGGGACTTCACCAGAATACAATAAATAGTAGTGATTACACTATCAAAATTCCAATGAGCCACGGTGTAGATTCTTTAAATGTTGCAGCAGCAAGTGCGGTAGCTTTTTGGGAATTAGGCAAATAAAACTTTTAGGTAAAATATTAAAGGACGGAAAATGAAAAATCAAAATAGTTTAAAATGGATAATAAAAAATAGCAAAGGTGAAATCCCTAAAATAGTTATATTAAGCATATCAAATATATTACTGGCATTGGTGGCAACTGTTTTGGCACTTGTAAGTAAACTTGCAATTGATTCGGCACAAAGGGCGGCAACGGCATCATCAAATGCGGAGTTTTTGCATTACAGAAACTTGATTATTTTTAATTGTATATTAATTCTTGTAGTTATTACTTCAAGATTGCTTTTAAGAGTTTTTACACAAAGTCTTACAATTAGGGTTCAGGCAAAAATGGAAATGAAAATGCGTGGAAGACTTTTTTATTCCATTATGATGAAAGATTATGGAAAAATTAACAAATATCATAGCGGTGAATTAATGAACCGAATCACAAGTGATGTAAAAATAGTTACAGAAGGAATTATCTCTATAGTTCCTGACGCATTGTATTTCCTGACACAGTTTGTTGGAGCTTTTGTTGTTTTGATTATTTTCGACTGGAAGTTTACAATGTTATTTATTGCAGCAGGTATTGTAATGTCAGTTATTGCAGTGTTTTTTAGAGGTAAATTAAAAAACTTAAGCAAACAGGTTCAGGAAACTGACGGAAAAGTGCGCTCATTTTTTCAGGAAGCCATTGAAAGCATACTTGTTGTAAAAACATTTGGATTGGAAAAACAGTTTGACAAAAAAGGAAATATTCTTCAGAGAACAAATTACGAAGTAAAAATGAGAAGAAGAAAAATAACTATTTTTGCAAATGCAGGATTTTCATTTATTTTTAATGCAGGATATCTTTTTGCCTTGGGATGGTGTGCAATAAAAGTCAGCATGAAGGCTATGACTTACGGAACATTAACAGCAGTTTTGCAGCTTATTTCACAGATTCAGACACCATTTGTAAGTATAACAAAAATGTTTCCACAGTATTATGCAGTGCTTGCTTCAGCAGAGCGTATTATGGAAATTGAAAACATAACAAATGAAGAAAGTACATACGAAAAAATAGATGTAAAACAGACTTATGATAAGCTGGAAAGTATTAGATTTAATAACATAAAATTCAATTATGGCAGAGAAACAGTAATAGAGCACGGCGATGCTATGCTTAACAAAGGCGATTTTGTTGCCATAAGAGGAATTTCAGGAATTGGAAAGAGTACATTAATGAAGATGCTTCTTGGGGTTTTTAAGCCACAGCAGGGAACAATAGATATTTGTCTTGAAAACGGAAAAATAATTCAGGCAAGCCCTGATACAAGATGTATGTTTTCATATGTGCCACAGGGAAATTATTTATTTAGTGGAACTATAAGGGAGAACATCCTTATGATTAATCCTAATGCGTCAGATGAGGAAGTAAGCCAGGCACTTAAGTTAAGTGAAATAGAGGATTTTATTGAAAAACTACCTGACGGATTAGATACAGTAATCGGTGAAAAAGGTCTTGGAATCTCAGAAGGTCAGGCACAGCGTCTTGCAATTGCAAGAGCGTTAATAAGCAATGCTCCAATAATCCTTCTTGATGAAGCAACGTCGGCACTTGACAAAAACACAGAAGAAAAAGTGCTTGATAACATTAAGAAACTAAACAAAAAAACTTGCATAATCATAACTCACAAGGCAGCAGCTTTGGAGGTATGCAATAGAGAATTTATAATAAACGACAAGCAATTGACAGCGGTAAGAAAAGAGGCCATAAATTAATGACCTCCTCTTTAATGTATTACCTGTTGGAATCCCGGGTACTTTTAAGTTCAGACCAAAGTGCATCATGAAATATCATGGCAAGCTCTTCCCAGTGCTTATGTTGGTTTCTTTCGTAGTTAAGTTGCTTCTTTAAGTTGCTGATTTCAAGAAGAAGCCTATTGGTTTCATCAACTAAAGAAGCTGTTGAAATATTATTCGAAATATTGTTCATAGAATAAATCCCCCCCTATTCAATGCAAGTATATCACTGAAAAGGAAATTTTTGTAAAAAAATGTTCGACATTAAGTGACATAGGGTAAGGTTAAGTCTTGTAAATAGGCAAAGGCTATTATATAATTAATTAGTTAAAACCTAACAGGTTTAAAAAATATGGAAAGGAAAAACAGGCACATTAATATGAAAGTTGTGTTTGTTGACTAAATATTATCGGAAAAATGGCATTTTTAAAAAGAGTATATTTTAAGAATGCTATTAGTAATTAATATTTAGCATAGGGAAAATTAGATGGGAAAGTATTTTGGAACAGACGGCTTTAGAGGTGAAGCTAATGTAAATCTTACAGCAATGCATGCATTTAAAGTAGGAAGATTTCTTGGATGGTATTATGGAAGATTCCACAAATGTTCAGTTGTAATCGGAAAAGATACAAGAAGAAGTAGTTATATGTTTGAAGATGCACTTTCAGCAGGTTTAACATCAACAGGTGCAGATGTTTATCTTCTTCACGTTACAACAACACCAAGTGTTTCTTATGTAGTAAGAACAGAAGATTTTGATTGTGGAATTATGATTTCTGCAAGTCACAACCCATATTATGATAATGGTATAAAATTAATTAACGGTAATGGTGAAAAAATGGAACAGGAAGTAATCGACAAGGTTGAAGAATATCTTGATGGCGATTTTGATGATGTTCCATATGCAACAATGGACAAGATTGGTAGAACAATTGATTACTTTGCCGGAAGAAACAGATATATGGGATATTTAATGACTTTGGCAAAAAATTCATTTAGAAATGTAAGAGTAGGGCTTGACTGTTCAAACGGTAGTGCATCAGCAATTGCAAAGAGTGTATTTGATGCATTGGGAGCAGAAACATATGTAATTAACAATGAACCTAACGGAACAAACATTAACATGGAAGCAGGTTCAACACATATTGAAGTTTTACAGAAATATGTAAAGGACAACAAACTTGATATAGGTTTTGCTTATGACGGTGATGCTGACAGATGCTTATGTATAGATGATAAGGGCAACATAGTAGATGGTGACTTAATTCTTTATGTTTGCGGTGTTTACATGAAGCAGAACGGAGAATTAGATAACAACACTGTTGTAACAACTATTATGTCAAATATTGGTTTATACAAGGCATTTGACGCAGTAGGAATTGACTATGCCAAGACAGACGTTGGTGATAAGTACGTTTATGAATGTATGAGAAATAACAACTTCCGTTTAGGTGGAGAACAGTCAGGACACATTATTTTCAGCAAGTATGCTACAACAGGTGACGGTATTCTTACATCAATCAAGTTAATGGAAGTTATGCTTTCAACAAAGAAGAAAATGTCAGAATTAATCAGCCCTGTAGTTATTTATCCACAGTGCTTAAAGAATATCAGAGTAGAAAGCAAGCCGGAAGCAAGAGCAGATGTTGATGTTCAGGCAGAAGTTGAAAAAGTAGCAGAACTTCTTGGTGACGACGGAAGGATTCTTGTAAGAGAAAGTGGAACAGAACCTGTAATCAGAGTAATGGTTGAAGCAAAAACAGACCATTTGGCTGAAAAGTATGTTAATCAGGTTATTAAAGTTATTGAAGATAAAGGTCATGCAGTATAAGACAGCTTATGAATGTATGTAATATTAAAAAATTATCTCTGTGGGGAGTGAGAATAGTTCTTGTGCTTATTATTTTATTTTGGATGAGTACTATTTTCGGATTCTCTGCAGAAACAGGAACACAGTCACAGGGATTAAGTGACAAAATCACAATAAGAGCTGTGCAGATAATTGAACCTGAATACTCTTCCTTAGATTTAGCGTCTAAGGAAGAGTTATTTAATAAAGTGAGCTTTTTTGTGAGAAAAACAGGTCATTTCAGCGAATATGGAATATTGGCAGGATTGATTTTAATTCTGTTATTTACTTTTGAAGAAGTAAGAAACACAAGAAAGCACATTATTATGGGTGCAGTAGTTACAGATTTAATATGTATGATTTATGCATCTACAGATGAATTTCATCAAACTTTTGTGGATGGAAGAAGTGGCAAGTCGGCAGATGTTTTAATAGATACATCAGGTACGGTTTTTGCCACAATTATATTATGTCTTATTATAGTTTGTGTAGGAAATAGAAGGAGAAAAAATGAGCAGTTGGAAAGATAACATTAGAAAAGTTACACCATACACACCGGGAGAACAGCCAAAAATAAGTGATGTGATTAAACTAAATACAAACGAATGTCCATATCCACCATCACCTTTGGTAACAGAGATGATTGAAAAAATGGATACTGAACGATTCAGACTTTACCCTGATCCGGAAGCAAGTCTGTTAGTTAACGAGCTTGCTGAATATTACAATGTAAAACCAGAGCAGGTTTTTGTGGGTGTAGGTTCAGATGACGTTTTGGGAATGGCATTTCTTACATGCTTTAATTCAGAAAAGCCAATTCTTTTTCCTGACATAACATACTCTTTTTATGATGTGTGGGCTGAATTATTTAAAATACCTTACAAGACAGTGGCATTGGATGCGCAGTTTAAGATTAATCCGTGGGATTTTAACAAAGAAAACGGTGGAATAATATTCCCTAATCCAAACGCCCCAACAGCAATTGAAATGCCTCTTGAACAGGTGGAGGAAGTAATAAAAAATAATCCGGATGTTGTTGTTATTGTGGACGAAGCATATGTTGATTTCGGGGGACATACAGCATTGTCATTAATTGACAAATATGACAATCTTCTTGTTGTAAGAACATTTTCAAAGTCAAGAGCAATGGCTGGAATGAGAATTGGATATGCTTTCGGTAGTAAGGAATTAATTGACGCAATAAAGGCAGTAAAATTCTCTTACAATTCATACACAATGAATCAGGCAACAATCGAAACTGGTGTTGCGGCAATAAAAGATGATACATATTTTAAGAACACAGTTTCTAAAATTATTGAGACAAGAGAGAATACCAAGAAAGAGCTTAAAAAACTTGGTTTTTCATTTACGGATTCAAAAACTAATTTTATTTTTGCTACTCATGAAAGAATGCCTGCAAAAGAAATATTTGAAAAATTAAAGAAAAAAAATATTTTTGTAAGATACTTCAATAAGCCTGGAATAGATAATTATCTACGAATTACGGTAGGAACTGATGAAGAAATGAAGAAACTTTACAAGGCATTACAGGAAATTTTGCAAAAGTAGATAATATACAAAGGTGAGAAATGAATTTATTAGATGTTTTTTTTATAGGAGTAGGGCTTTCAATGGATGCCTTTGCAGTTTCGATTTGTAAAGGATTAAAAATGAAAGTAATAGACTTAAAGCAAAGCTTTATTATAGCTTTCTTCTTTGGAGCATTTCAGCTTATGATGCCTTTAATAGGATACGCTTTAAGTGCAAGTTTTGTTGAATATATTAACAAGTATAGTCATTGGATAGCTTTTGTACTATTATTGGTTATTGGCGTAAATATGATACGAGAAGCTTTGGGAGACAGTGAAGAAGAGAAAGAAGTCGTAGAATCAGTTACGGATTTTAAGGAATTATTTATGCTTGCCATAGCTACAAGCATTGATGCACTTGCAGTTGGTGTAACCTTTGGCACAATGGGAAGCAAGTTGGAAACATCGATTTGGGCATCAGTTATTCTAATTGGGATTACAACATTTGCAATATCCCTTGGTGGAGTTTTTATTGGAAACGCCTTTGGGGTTAAGTACAAGTCTAAAGCAGAGGTTGTAGGAGGAATAATTCTTATAATAATTGGATTAAAAGTGGTAATTGAACATTTCATTTAAGAACACTTGGTTTTGATGTAACTAACGACATTTTTGCAGAAAATGCGTGGTATTTTCAATGAGGAAAAATAAATAATAGATAGAATATATACCGTCTGACAAGGTTAATGTAAACTTGTTAGACGGTATTTTTATGTAAAAAATTATTAGAAATAAAATCATATGCAGGAGTAAATTCCATATTGTGCAAAAAATCAAAATTTTGTAATACAAGTCCTGCTTTTGGGACAGCTAAAAAAGTAGAATCTACTTAACAGTTAAATCGGGAAATAAATTAAATAGCAAAAAAATCGAAATTTTAGAATCGGAGGTGCCTATGGGAGTGGATTCACTATACTATATTAGGGATTATAGCGGAAATTATTACAGGATAAACAATGTAAATGAATTGGTGGCTGTAAGAAATGAAACAGATGCAACAGTATTTAATTATGACCAGGCGAAAAGTCATATTGGAACAGGAAAGAAATCGGCATTCTATTGTGCTATTCCAATAGAAACGGAAGATGGAAATGACGGAGGCAATATTGCATTTAACAGCGTGGAAGTACGAGAGGAGCCGGATGAGGAAGAACAGGATGAAAATATTTCGGCTGTCAAAGAGCTTACTTATGACGAAATTTTGGAACAGCCGGAGAAAAGCGTTTGTGCATATAATTTGTCGGAAATGGATTGGACAGAGTATTTGACACATTTTACTTATGTGGTTGAAGGTCTTAAGGATTATCGTGACGAATTAAATAAGAAGCAATCGGACGTTGATCAGAAGATTTGCGATATTCTTCATTATATTGAGTTATGTCAGATGGACGATGAACAGGCAATTGATTTGGTTGAATTGTTAAGAGTTTGTCGTGAAAATCGAAGAGACATTAAGGATGAAATTCAAAGGGTGGAATGCTTTCAAGTAAATCTTGGAACTCATGCTAATGTTATTAAGGCGAAACAGGCACTTAATAGTATTAAAGGTTTAGAAACAAGAAAATACAATCCACGAAAGTACAAAGAATTATTTAAAAATTGTGTAATGAAAGATAAACGTTTGGAAAAAGAAGATTTATACGAAAGTCAAAATGACTACGAAGATAATTATGAGACTAAAAAGCAGAATTTTTGTTTAAATGGTACATATGAAAATGAAGGCGGTGAAGAAATGATGATTCAGGAAAGAAAAAATACTCCTTTTGATGGAAAGAAAAATGATTGGTATTCTTTTGCAAAGCAGCAGGCTGATTTCTACAGAAATGCAGCACAGTATATTGCAAATCTACAGATGGACATAAACGATATCGATGATGAAATTGAAAAAATATTGGAAGAAACAGAAGAAGCCAAATGCAATGTGGCACAGGGATACAATGTTTTTAAAAAATTAAAAGAATTAAGACTTGAAAGAAAAGCAAAAATGGAAGAACTTAAGTGTCTTTATGTTTTGACAGATTATATTGACTGCGAGGCACTTGCAGATACATGTGAAGACAACCTTGACGAAATCGAGGAAATATTGGACGTGCCTAATCTGAAAAATGTAGTAATTGAAGTGGAGAAAAATGATATATCTGAACAAAGTAAAGACGTAGTTAGTCAGGTTATGGCGGGGAGGAGTGATGAAAAACAAATGGAAAATGTTGAGGGAATGGTTAGTTAGAAGGTTATAAGAAGATTTATGGAAGGAGATACGGCTATGTCAAAAATAAGTGAAGAAACAATTAAATGTCCAAAGTGTGGAAAAGAGAGTAAGTTTGTTATGTGGAGCAGCATAAATACTGTTCTTGATCCAGAAATGAAGAAGAAGGTATTAACAGGAGAGATTTTTAAATTCAAATGTAATAAGTGCGGTTGTGAGGCAAGGATAAATTATAGTAGTCTCTATCATCAGATGGAAGATAGAATAATGATATATTATGTTCAGGATGAGGAAGACTATGAAAGTGCATGCAATATGTTTAGTGGGGAAGATATGCCTGAAATATTCGAGGATTTAATGGCAGAAAAATATCTGTATAGAATCGTAACATCGCCGGAAGAATTAAGAGAAAAAATAATTATTTTCGATAATGGATTGGACGATAGAGTAATAGAGATTGCAAAGATTTTTTACATTGGTCAGGCAAAAAAACAAGGCATTAAAGTAAAACATATATTCTTTGATGTGAGCAGTGAGGACGAGTATATGTTTATTATATTTGACGAAAATGGAGAGACGAAAATGGCAAGCATTGAGAAAGAATTATTGGAAAAAATTAGAGAAGAAGTGTTGAAGGATAGTCCGGATATTAGAGAGGATAGGTTTGACATAGACGAAAACTGGGCGTTGGAAAAGATAATGGAGGGAGGAAAATAAAGATTGGTGGTTAGAGTAAAAAATGTTATACTAGATATAAGTTTTTAGGCAATAAAAAAAGACTTATGAAAAGTCTTTTTAATTCACACGATGTGAGCCTTGCGGCGATGTCGGATAAATCCTTATTTGAACTCACCTTGTAATTTCAAGTTGAGTATATCATAAAGAAATAATTTGTCAATAGGAGGGATAAGAAAATGGAACAAAATTATTATTTAGGATTGGATATGGGAACATCATCTTTAGGATGGGCAGTAACCGATGAGAAGTATCAGTTACTTAGAAGAAAAGGAAAAGATCTCTGGGGAGTGCGTTTATTTAGCGAAGCTGAGACTGCAGCAGATCGAAGAAGTCATAGAGTTTCAAGAAGAAGACGTGAAAGAGAAAAAGCAAGAATTGCATATTTAAAAGAAGTTTTCGCAGAAGAAATTAATAAAAAGGATCCTGGATTCTTCCAAAGATTAGAAGATAGCAAATATTATGAGGAAGATAAAAGAGAACACCAACCTTTCGCCTTATTTGCAGATTCAGGATATACGGACAAGGAATATTATAAAGATTTTCCAACAATATTTCACTTAAGAAAAGCATTATTAGAGGCTGATAAGGACGGAAAAGAATATGATGTAAGATTAGTTTATTTAGCAATATTAAATATGTTCAAACATAGAGGACACTTCTTAAATGCAACGTTAGATGAAAAAAGTGGTGGAAATTTAGATGAATATATTGACAAATTATACAATGATTTATATGAGAATTTTGATATTGCAATAAAAAAGGTTGATATTTCAGAAATAAAAAATATTCTTTCATCTAAGGATTTGTCTAATACAGGAAGATTGGAAAAGTTATTAGATATATTTGAATTATCAAAGAGCAAAAATAAAAGAGAAACAGAAATTTTAAAATTGGTATGTGGTTTGAAAGGAAAATTGTCAAAAATTTTTGGTGAGGATAGTTTTTCAGAAGAACTTGTTAATTTCTCAATGTCTTTTAGGGATGCTAATTATGATGAAGAAATAATAACTTTAGAGGATAATTTAAGTGAAGAATATTTTGAAATGGTTATGAATTTAAAACAAATTCATGACTGGTCAGTTCTTGAAAATATAATGAACGGACAAGCGTATATTTCACAGGCAAGAGTTTTAGCATATGAAAAACACGAAAAAGATTTAAAAATATTAAAGAGCTTTTTTAAGAAAAATTCTATGACTGAATATAATAAAATGTTTCGCCAAATGAATGATAATAACTACAGTTCTTATGTTGGCTCAGTTAACTATAAAAATGAAAGCATTAGACGTGGAAGTAAATGTAACAGCGAAGAATTTTTCAAGAGCATTCTTAAAGCAATAAAGGAATGGGATGATTGTGAAGAAAAAATCTATATTGAAGATGAAATTGAGAAAGGTACTTTTTTGCCTAAACAGATTACAACATCCAACGGGGTTATACCTAATCAGGTACATAAGAAGGAATTAAAGAAAATTTTAACAAATGCAGAGATTTATTTACCATTTTTGTCAAGTAAAGATGAGAGCGGGTTAACAGTAAGTGAAAGAATAGTTGAGATGTTTAGTTTTCAAATACCTTATTATGTTGGACCAATTAGTTACAGCTTAGATGAAAAGGCTACTACACATAGAAATAATGTATGGTCAGTAAGAAAAGAGTCAGGTAGAGTATACCCATGGAATTTTGAGAAGAAAATAGATATAAAGAAATCATCAGAAAACTTTATTAGCAACCTGATAAATCATTGCACGTATTTGAATGGTGAAAGTGTGTTACCTAAAAACTCATTATTGTATGAGAAGTTTATGGTTCTCAATGAACTAAATAATCTTAAAGTAAATGAACAGAAAATAAGTGTTGAGACTAAGCAGGATATCTATAAAAAATTATTCAAAAAAGGTAAAAAAGTGACAGCAAAAGCAATAGTAAAATACCTTAAAGAAAATGGTTTAGTTGATAATAGCGATGAACCGGCACTAACAGGAATAGATGGAGATTTTACTAACAGACTTGCAAATTATAAAAAGTTTTTGGAAATTTTTGAAACTGACACATTAACATATGAACAGGAGCAGATTGCAGAAAATATAATTTACTATTCAACTATATATGGCGACTCAAAGAAGTTCTTGGAAGAAAGAATAAGAGAATTATATGGCGAAGTTTTAAATGAAAAACAAATTAAACGAATATTAGGCTTGAAGTTTAAAGATTGGGGCAGATTCTCTAGAGAACTATTAGAATTAGTTGGAGTAGAAATAAGTACAGGAGAACAGTGCTCTATAATTTCAAAAATGTGGAATGATAATTATAATTTTATGGAATTAATGTCAAAAGCTAGGTTTACGTATGTTGATGAAATAGAAAAAAGAACAAAGAAAATTGAAAAAACATTATCAGATATACAATATGAAGATTTAGAAGAACTTTATATTTCTGCACCAGTTAAGAGAATGATTTGGCAGACAGTTCTTGTTTTGAAAGAGTTAGTAGAAATAATAGGTTATCCACCTGAAAGAATCTTTGTTGAAATGACAAGATATACAGGAGCAAAAGAAAGAAAAGATAGTAGAAAGAGTAACCTTTTGTCATTATATGATAATTGTAAAAAAGAAGAAAGGGATTGGAAAAAAGAGATAAAATCAAGAGAAACATCGACGTATAGGAGTGATAAATTATATTTATATTACACGCAAAAGGGAAAATGTATGTATTGTGGTGAACAAATTGAGTTGGAAAATTTGTTTGATAAAAATCTGTATGATAAGGATCACATTTATCCTAGACATTTTGTGAAGGACGATAGTGTTCAAAATAATTTAGTATTATCCCATAAAGAGTGTAATGGCGAAAAAGAAGATATATTTCCAATTAAATCAAGTATAAGAATAGCTATGAGAGGTATGTGGAATTATTTGAGAGAAGGAGGTTTTATTACTCAGGAAAAATATAATAGATTAATTAGAAGTGAAGAATTTACAGATGAAGAATTATCAAATTTTATTGCACGACAGATTGTAGAAACAGGTCAGGGAACAAAAATAATAACAAATATATTGAAACAGACATTTAAACAAACAGATATTGTTTATGTAAAACCAATGAACGTTACTGACTTTAGGCATAAGTTTGAATTGTTAAAATGTAGAGAAGTTAATGAATTTCATCATGCACATGATGCTTATTTAAATATTGTTGTGGGAAATGTATATTACACTAAGTTTACTAGTAATCCTATGAATTTCATAAAAGATTATAAAAAAAATCCTGAAAAATACCGATATCATATGGATCATATGTTTAAGTATCCTGTTGCGAGAAATGGTAAAACGGCTTGGATTACAAAAGGTGGCGAAAGTATTAAAATGGTAAGAAGTGCTATGAATAAGAATACACCACTGGTTACTAGAATGAATTATGAGAAACATTCAAGAAAAAAAGGTGGGATAACAGATCAGAATATTTGCTCAGCTAAAAAAGCAAAAGTTAATTCATACTTGCCAATAAAAACAACGGAAGAAAGATTGAAAAATGTTGAAAGATATGGAGGATATGGCTCAATCACAATAAAATATTTCTTTTTAGTAGAGCATAGGAAAGGAAAGAAAAAAATTAGAACAATAGAAGGATATCCAGCATATTTAAATGATTCGATTGAAAATTTAGAAGAATATTGTGTTAAAGTTTTAGGATATGAAATGCCTGAAATAAAATTAGCAAAAATAAAAATAAAATCATTATTCAAAATTAATGGATTTTATTATTATTTGAATGCAAAGAGTGGCAATAGAATTGTGTGGGGAAATGCAGTGCAGTTAAAGATGGGACAAGAGGATGTTGAATATATACGTAAGTTGTCAAAAGTAAACGAAGAATACATAAGTGAACAAATAACCTGCGAAAAAAATGTTGAATTATATGAAAAACTGGTAAAGAAATATTCAGAAGGAGTTTATTCAAAGAGAGCACATGCAGTAACAGAGAGTCTAGCAAAAGCTAAGAATAAATTCGAAATGTTGTCAATTAAAGATCAAGTAAGGGTATTGTTGGAAATGGTGAATTATTCGAAAGATTCTGTTTCAAAAATAAATTTATCTAAACTTGGTTTAAGTGCGAATGCAGGAGAATGCAAAATAAATAAAGAAATTAGTGTATTCGAAGAATGTAAATTAATCAATCAGTCAGTTACAGGTCTATACGAGAATGAAATTGACCTGTTAACAGTATGAGTTGGAGAACAGTCGTAATATCGAATAACGCTAAACTGGACTATCAAATAGGGTATATGGTAGTTAGAGGGGAAAAAACTACTAAGATTCATTTAAACGAGATAGGAATGTTAATAGTGGAAAGTACAGCAGTGTCTATGACTTCCTATCTCTTAAGTGAACTAATGAAAAATAAGATTAAAGTCGTTTTTTGTGATGAAAAAAGAAATCCTTGTAGTGAGTTGGTTTCATATTATGGAAGTCATGATACAAGCTCAAAGATAAGAAAGCAGATTGAATGGACAAAAGATGACAAGGATCATATATGGACAGAAATTGTTTCCGAGAAAATTAAACAACAGGCATTAATGTTACAACGTTATCAAAAAGAAGAAGCAAATATGTTATTTGAATATATGGAAGAAGTAGAGTTTGGTGATATTACGAACAGAGAAGGTCATGCAGCAAAAGTTTATTTTAATACATTGTTTGGAAAGAAGTTTACAAGAACAGATGAGAATCCTATAAATGCGGCATTAAATTATGGATACGGTATTATATTGTCTATTTTTAATCGTGAAATTGTGTCATCAGGATATTTGACACAGATAGGATTGTTTCACGATAATATGTTTAATCAATTTAATTTAAGTTCAGATTTAATGGAGCCATTTAGACCATTAGTAGACCAACTTGTTGTCGAGTTAAAACCGGAAAAATTTGAAACAGAAGAAAAAAGAAAAATGCTTGAATTATTAAACAAAGAGGTTGAAATATGTGGAAAGATGGAAGTGGTGACCAATGCAATAAAAATTTACTGTCGAAGTGTTTTTGATGCATTAAATGACAGAGATATTTCGTTAATAAGGTTCTATTATAATGAGTTATAGATATATGAGAGTTATTGTAATGTTTGACTTGCCTGTAGCTACAGCAAGTGATAGAAGAGAGTACACACATTTTAGAAAATATTTAATAAAGAATGGTTTTCTTATGATGCAAGAAAGTATTTATTGTAAGTTGGCTCAAAATTCTACAGCAGCAGATTTGATTATACAGAATATTAGGAAAAATAAGCCACCATCAGGATTAGTTCAGACTTTAAAAATTACTGAAAAACAATTTTCAAGAATAGAGTATATTGTTGGGAAAAAAGAAAGTGAAGTACTTGATTCTGACGAAAGGATAGTTATTTTATGAAGTTAGTAAACAGCAAATATAATCTTGATATAGAGTTTGAAGAAAATATTTCTAACACATTGGTATTGGAAAACAAACAACATATGATAGATGTTATTCAAAATCTAATACTTCAGTTGAAGGGCGATGAAGGAGACTTTGTTTTATCGGCTGAGAAAAATGTAAAATTTGATAAAGTAGTTGAATTTATCGCAAATCCTTTCGAAATAGATTTTAACAATAAAAAGATAGTAACAAAGTTGTTTGAACAGTTAATAGCAGTAGCATCTGAATGTGTTGAAGAGTATAACTTTATTAATGGAAAAATAGTAGGTACATTAGATGATATATGTAGTAAGATAGAGTATTCTAATGTGGAATACAATTTAGAATACGAATGGAAATCTATATTTAAATTATACAATGTAAGAATTGGAGAAAACTATAATTCTTTATACGAAAAAATAGAAGAATATGTAAAAGTATTAGCTGATATTTTGCATATAAAGTTACTTATTTTTTTGAATATTAAAGAATATTTAACAGAAGAGGAAATAAATAATCTTCAAAAGATTTGTTTTTATAAGAAAATTTTTCTGTTGTTAATTGAATCAGAAGAACGTTTTGCACTAGATAACGAAAAAACATTTATTATAGACAAAGACAGGTGTTTAATTGTAAAATAAAGATATCGGAAGTTACAATACCACCAGGTATATAGGTTCGGTGATAACCATTTGAGGTTTGAGAACCTTGTAATTTCAGATAAGTGTAAAACAAGTTATCAAGGTGGAAATCAACAAGGTCGGTTTGAGAACCTTGTAATTTCAGATAAGTGTAAAACCCATACTTGTGTACTCTATTGGATTAATCAGTTTGAGAACCTTGTAATTTCAGATAAGTGTAAAACCATTGAAACACATTACAACAGACTAGCAATGTTTGAGAACCTTGTAATTTCAGATAAGTGTAAAACAACAAAGCATCTTCAACAAGGTAAAAAGCAGTTTGAGAACCTTGTAATTTCAGATAAGTGTAAAACAATTTAACAGAGACAGTAGAACAGACAGTTGTTTGAGAACCTTGTAATTTCAGATAAGTGTAAAACAATCAAAAAAACGCTATGGATTCTGCATTGGTTTGAGAACCTTGTAATTTCAGATAAGTGTAAAACACAGCAACAGAAAAAGTCATTCAACGACCAGTTTGAGAACCTTGTAATTTCAGATAAGTGTAAAACCAAAGCTGCTCTCAAAAAGACCGAATCCGTTGTTTGAGAACCTTGTAATTTCAGATAAGTGTAAAACGAAAAATGATAGATATATCTGCAAAGGATGGTTTGAGAACCTTGTAATTTCAGATAAGTGTAAAACGCTGAAATGGTAAACAGAGTTTTATCAAGAGTTTGAGAACCTTGTAATTTCAGATAAGTGTAAAACTAAATCAGAGAAGGCGATCAGGGAGTCACTGTTTGAGAACCTTGTAATTTCAGATAAGTGTAAAACACGGATAGATACGAATATTACACATTTACAGTTTGAGAACCTTGTAATTTCAGATAAGTGTAAAACAATTTTGTTTCTGTTTCCCTCTCTGCCTTTGTTTGAGAACCTTGTAATTTCAGATAAGTGTAAAACCATATTTGCAAGCATATCTGCATACGCTTCGTTTGAGAACCTTGTAATTTCAGATAAGTGTAAAACTAAACATAAGCCCGTAGTCAATAACTGTTAGTTTGAGAACCTTGTAATTTCAGATAAGTGTAAAACTAACCATATATATTGCATGCCCCGGCATATGTTTGAGAACCTTGTAATTTCAGATAAGTGTAAAACCTGCACCAGCAAACAACACACCGGAAGGCCGTTTGAGAACCTTGTAATTTCAGATAAGTGTAAAACAATGCTTTTACTAAATTTGTATCTAAGGCTGTTTGAGAACCTTGTAATTTCAGATAAGTGTAAAACATTAAATTTTTTAGGAGGAACAATGAAATGGTTTGAGAACCTTGTAATTTCAGATAAGTGTAAAACTGTGCTGCCGGTAACTATTCAGCAGACGTTGTTTGAGAACCTTGTAATTTCAGATAAGTGTAAAACGACGGTTGTGATAGATGCAAAGACAGGACTGTTTGAGAACCTTGTAATTTCAGATAAGTGTAAAACTGTGAGAAAGGAACAAAGATGAACAAGGTTGTTTGAGAACCTTGTAATTTCAGATAAGTGTAAAACATTTGCGACAAGAACTTTTTCAGGGTAATTGTTTGAGAACCTTGTAATTTCAGATAAGTGTAAAACGATGGACTTGCTCCTCGCGTATATGGCATTGTTTGAGAACCTTGTAATTTCAGATAAGTGTAAAACTATGCAGACAAGATGGTTAAGTATCTGTCTGTTTGAGAACCTTGTAATTTCAGATAAGTGTAAAACACTTGCGAGTTGAACGGAATTGACGATGTTGTTTGAGAACCTTGTAATTTCAGATAAGTGTAAAACAAGCGGAAACGTTGGTAGTGCTGTTAGTTCGTTTGAGAACCTTGTGATTTCTTATAATTGTAAAACAGTTCAGGACAATAAGATGACAGTTGCGTTTGAGAATATTGTAATTTTGAATAAATATAAAATGCTTGATTCTAGAGTAACATTACAGATAGGTGCAATAACCTAAAAATTAAAGGAGGGCATTGAATATGTCTAAAATTGTATGCAAAGTCCTGACGAAACTAAAAGACAAAGTATAGAAAGTCTAAAGGTTCGAGAGGAAGCATTGGAGTATTTACATCAAAATGGATTTAAAACTATTAATGATGTAGTCAAAAGGCAAATGGAAATTCCAGGGGAACATAGAGGAAATATATACGTCTATTTGTTTTTTGGAATGGAAGATTAAAAAGAAAAATCTAGTGACTAGACTTAAATTTATATGTTTAATATATATAGTCACTAATGTGAGTACCTATTTTTTGAATTATTATGATATAGATTATGTCCTATAAATACCACGCATTGCGTGGTAAATCCCCTTGCACAACCTTAATTTTTGCACTATACTATATTAGTTAGAGATGTAATCTCAAATAGTATTTCATAGTAGGAGAAAAGTGAAAATGACAAAAGTTAGAACAAGATTCGCACCTAGTCCAACAGGAAGAATGCATGTAGGAAATTTAAGAACTGCACTTTATGAATTTTTGATTGCTAAGCATGCAGGTGGAGATTTTATTTTAAGAATAGAAGATACAGATAGAGAGCGTTTGGTTGAAGGCGCAGTTGATATTATTTATAGAACTATGGCTGAAACAGGTCTTGTACATGATGAAGGTCCTGATAAGGATAAGGGATTTGGTCCTTATGTTCAGAGCGAGCGTCAGGCATCAGGTTTATATCTTGAATATGCTAAGAAGTTAATTGAATCAGGAGATGCATATTACTGTTTTTGTGATAAGGAGAGATTGGAATCTTTGAAGACTTCTGTAGGTGAAGATGGAAAAGAGATTACAGTTTATGACAAGCATTGTCTTCACTTATCAAAAGAAGAAATCCAGGCAAACCTTGATGCAGGCAAGCCTTATGTAATTAGAATTAACATGCCAACAGAAGGAACTACAACTTTTGTTGATGAATTATATGGTGAGATTACTGTTGAAAACAAAGAACTTGACGATATGATTTTGATTAAGTCAGACGGATATCCAACATACAATTTTGCTAACGTTGTTGACGATCATCTTCAGCAGATTACTCACGTTGTAAGAGGTAATGAATATATTTCTTCATCACCTAAATATCAGAGATTATATGAAGCTTTTGGTTGGGAACCACCTAAATATGTTCATTTACCTTTGATTACAGATGAAAATCACAAGAAGTTAAGCAAGCGTTCAGGTCACGCTTCATATGAAGATTTAATTGAACAGGGATTTTTACCTGAAGCAGTTGTTAACTATTTAGCACTTTTAGGATGGAGCCCTGAAGACAATAGAGAAATCTTTTCACTTGATGAGTTGATTAAGGAATTTGATTATCACAAGGTAAACAAGAGCCCATCAGTATTTGACATTCAGAAGCTTAAATGGATGAATGGGGAATACATTAAGGTTATGGACAATGAAAAATTCTATGAAAAAGCTATGCCATACATCAAGAAAGTTATTACTAAGGATTTGGATTTAGAGAAGATTCTTGATATGGTTAAGACTAGAATTGAAACATTCCCAGAGCTTATGGATATGGTTGATTTCTTTGAAGAATTGCCTGAATATGATGTGGCTATGTACACTCATAAGAAGATGAAAACTAATTCAGAAAATTCATTAGAAGTGTTAACAGAATTACTTCCAATTCTTGAAGCAACAGATGATTATTCAGTTGACGGACTTCACGATACAGTATTTGAATATATTGGAAAGAAGGGCTGCAAGAATGGTCAGGCTTTATGGCCACTTAGAACTGCAGTTTCAGGAAAGCAGATGACACCTGCTGGGGCTTTTGAAATTATGGAAGTTATTGGAAAAGAAGAATCAATTAGCAGAATTAAGAAAGGTATTGAATTATTATCAAAATAATTTTAATACGAAATATAGTTATTAAGCGAGTAACTGTCAGGTTAATAACTATAAGAAATGTTAATAGATTGATTTTAAAATAATATAAATGTTAAAAACATTAAAAAGACTTTTGATTAAAGCTGTAAATAGCATATCAAAGGTCTTTTTTAATAATAAAATCCTCCGGATAATAGAAAAGCTTTTGTTTGTAATCTGAGTATTCTTTGAAAAAAATAAGAAAACATAAGAAATCACATTTACCTGTTTACACTTTAGTCAGACTGTGATAGACTTTCAGTACTTGGAGAGAAACAACCGGAAAGGTTGTATATATGTTTAATAAATCACAGATTCAGGCAATCAGCCATATGGATGGTCCGGCCATGGTTCTTGCAGGACCGGGTTCTGGTAAGACCACAGTTATTACCCATAGAATTAAGAATTTAATAGAGAAGGCGGAAGTGCGCCCGGAGAATATTTTAGTTGTAACTTTTACTAAGGCAGCGGCTATAAGTATGCAGAAGAGATTTTCTACATTAATGAATGGAGGGAAGGGACAACCGGTTACCTTTGGCACTTTTCATAGCGTCTTTTATAAGATTTTGAGAAAATCAAGGCGGTATGAAGCAACGGAGATTCTGTCTGAAAGGCAGAAAACGGACTATATAAGGGAGATTATTGGAAGGTATGGTATTTCTTCTAATGATGTTTCAGAATTGTCTCAGAACATTATTAATGATATTGGAAATATTAAAGGTAATATGCTTAATGCTCAGGAATATGAGCCGTCCTGCTGCAAGAAAGAGGATTTTATAAAGGTTTATAACGCTTATAATTTGGAGTTAAAGAAGGATGGCAAGATGGATTTTGATGATATTCTAAGAGAGTGTTATTTGTTGTTATGTGAGAATCATACAATACTTGAACAGTGGAGGGAGCTGTATAAGTATATTTTAATAGATGAGTTTCAGGATATTAACAGAATCCAAATGAATATAATAGAGCTGTTGGCTAGTCCTCTTAACAATATTTTTGTGGTGGGGGATGATGACCAGTCCATTTATGGTTTTCGTGGAGCAAGACCGGAGATTATGATTGAGTTTAAGGATTATTATCCCGAGGCTGAACTTATTGTCTTGAATGTTAATTACAGAAGTACCCAGTCCATAATTAATGTGGCAGGTCGTGTTATTGAAAATAATAAGACCAGATTAGATAAGTGTGCTCACGCTAATAATGATAAGGATTTTCAACCTGATATACGAAAGTTTCGAAATCAAGTGGAAGAATTAAAGTTTGTAGTATCCAAAATAAAGGAATATGAAAAACAGGGGATTAGTCTGTCTGAAATGGCTATTCTTGTTAGGAATAATAGTCAGATTCAGGAGATTTCAAGTTTTTTAAAAAACAGAAAGATAGAAGCGGAAAGTGGAAAGCATAGAAGTAACATTTATAATGGTATGGTTGCAAAGGATATTTTGTCTTATGTTAGAGGAGCATTAAAGTTTGACGGCACATATTTCAATGAAGATTTAATATATGTTTTAAATAAGCCTCAAAGATATATAAGCAGGCAGGTTGTTCTTAGCGTGAATATGAATATTTCCGCTGTTAGAAGAATTTATAGTAAAAACAACATAGACAGTTTTCTATTTCATATTGAGATGATAAGAAAGCTACCACCTCAGGCAGCATTGTCATATATTAGAAAGGGTGCAGGTTATGAGGAGTATTTGCGCCTGTATGCCATTGAAAATAATATTCCAATGTCAGGGTTGTTAAAACAATTGGAACAGTTAGTGCAGGAGTGTAGCAAGTTTAATACATTAGAACAGTGGATAAATAGCATTGATTCAGCACAAAATAGTGAAGGTCAGAATTTTGGTAAAAAGAGCAGTGGAGAAGGTGGCACAAATAACAGGATTAATATTATGACAATGCATGGCTCTAAGGGATTGGAATTTAAGGCTGTGTTTATTGTTGATGCTAATCAGGGAATAATCCCTACGTCAAAGGCATTAAGAGAGAGGGACTTTGAGGAAGAACGCAGACTTTTTTATGTGGCGATAACAAGAGCCATAGATTATTTAAATATATATGCGGTGGAGGAAAGGCTGGGATGCCCCATAGAAGTGTCCATGTTTGTGGAAGAGATGCTGTAGAAAGTTAAATATTTGTGAACTGTATCTATTTTATTGCATTTTCCCGTATGTTTTGATAAAGTTATAGCAAACTAATTGGTATAAAAAAGGTATACCGATAATAAATAGCGGAAAGCGGAAAGAGGAAAAGATGGGAACTAATAATATTGACAATGAAGATGAAGAATTATTTGTAACAATTACATTGGAAGATGATTCAGAGATTGAATGCGAAGTGCTTACAATTTTTGAAGTTGAAGGACAGGACTATATTGCATTACTTCATGATAATGGAGAAGAAGATGGAGAGATATTTATTTATAGATATTTTGAAGACGAAGATGGAGAGCCTGGACTTGACAATATTGAAACACAGGAAGAATTTGACATGGTTTCAGAAGTGTTTGACAGTATTGTTGAAGACGGAGAATATGACGAAATTATCGAGGAATAATATTTAGAACTGTAGGAGTGTAAAGCAGGTCATAATCCGTATATAGATGATTTGTATGTTTGGATAATTAAATCATCTTTAGAGATAAAGAGGTGATAGGATGCCAGGGACAAACAATGAAACGGCAAGAAAAGAAGAAGTAAAGAAGATAGTAGAAAACAGAAGACGCAAGGCAGAGTTAATTAGAGAGCAACAGATTAAGAAGAGAAACACTATAATAGCGATTGGTGTTGGAATTTTAGTTGTGCTTATTTTGGTAATGGTTTTGGCTAAGTCCTGTTCATCAGGAAAGAAGACGGCAAAAACTTCGTCAACTACTGCAAAGCAGATTACAACAGTGGCGCAGACTACTGTTCAGGAGACTACTACGGCAGAAGAGTATATGTATACTACTGATGTTTTGAACCTGCGTAAGTCGGCAAGTGCCAAATCCAAACTTGTAACTCAGATAGGAGCAGGTAAGAAAGTACAGGTCATCTCAGAGAATGGCAAGTGGTGCCAGATTAAATATGGCAAGGATACAGGATATGTAATGAAGAAATATCTTAGTTATTCTAATATGCTTGATTAAGAGTTTTATATTAATTTTATATTAATAGCGTTAGTATAGTTTTTGAAACTAATGAGATTTAGGGAAGGCTTGAAATTGTTCAGGCCTTTCTTTTACATTATTAAAGTGATAATTAGATTTTATTATTAAAGTTGACTGTTTAATAGATTAGGATTGAGGATATGGAAATGAATTATAGTGAAGCAAGAGAGTATTTGAAGAATGTGAATAAGTTGGGAAGTATTCTGGGACTTAATACCATAAAGGAATTACTTAAGAGATTGGGCAATCCACAAAATGAACTTAAAGTAGTTCACATTGCAGGAACTAACGGAAAAGGTTCCATTATGACTTTTGTTCAGAATATTTTAATGGAATCAGGATATAAGGTTGGAAGATATTGTTCACCTGCAGTTTTTAATGAGCGTGAAATTATAAGAATAAATGACGAATACATATCAGAGGAACAATCTGCTGATTTGCTTACAAGAATAAAAGAAAAATGTGACAGTATGTATAGTGAAGGTTTGCCACATCCTACATCCTTTGAAATAGAAACAGCAGAGGCGTTAATGTTTTTTAAAGAGCAGAACTGTGATATAGCTTTAATTGAATGTGGAATGGGCGGAGAAACTGATGCCACTAATGTATTTGAAAAAGTTCTTTGCAGTGTTATTGCCACAATTAGTCTTGACCATACCCAGTTTTTAGGCAGTACTATTGAAGAAATAACAAAAGTTAAATCAGGAATAATTAAAGAGAACTGTCCTGTTGTAATGTCGAAACAGACAGGGGAGGCTGAGAGTGTAATAAAGAAGGTTTGCAAGCAGAATAATTCAAAACTTATAATTCCAAATGAACAGGATTTTGAAAATGTGGAAATAGATGGTTTAACAACAAAGGTTACATACAAAGCTTCTAATAACAAAGAATATGCTATTAACCTTCAGACACTTGGAACTTATCAGATTAAAAATGCTAAGACAGCAGTTGAGGTAGCATTAGTGCTTGATAAAGCATTAACAGAAAAGACCAATATATGCGATGAGTCAGATAAGAATAATGGCACTGGTATGAAAAACAATATTAATAATAGTGGAAATACAATTGAGAAAAATATAAAAAAAGGCATAGAAAAAACAGTTTGGCCGGGACGTATGGAAGTCATAAGTAAGGAGCCGTTAATTATAATTGATGGCGCTCATAACCCGGGAGCAGTGCTTGAACTAAGGAAAACTTTGGATTTATATTTTACAAATAAGAGAATAACATTTATAATGGGGGTGTTGTCTGATAAAGATTTTTCCAAGGAAGCAGAAATTATTGCTGACAGGGCAGAAAGAATTATTACGATAACGCCAAACAATTCACGAGGTTTAGACGGGCACAAGCTTGCAGAAACTTTGGTGAAGTATAACCATAATGTACAGGTTGCAGATAGTTTGAAGCAGGCTGCGGAAGAATCAATATATACAATAAAAGAGAACAGGGCCGATATGATTTTGGCGTTTGGTTCATTGTCTTATTTAGGAGAGCTAAAACAGGTTGTAAGATTAGTCTGTAACCATTAAACAAACAGTTAAAGCCGGAAGGAGAGATTGACGTGTTTGACAAGAAGAAAATAGAAGAAGGAATTAGACTTTTATTAGAGGGAATCGGTGAAAATCCGGATAGAGAAGGCCTAAAGGATACTCCGGACCGTGTGGCAAGAATGTATGAAGAATTGTGTAGCGGTATGAATATGAGTCCTAAAGAACATTTGTCCAAAACATTTACTTGTGATAATGAGAATGTTGTTATTGAAAAGGATATTACTTTTTATTCAACATGTGAACATCATCTTATGCCATTTTATGGAAAGGTGCATATTGCGTACATTCCAAATGGCAAGGTTGTGGGAATCAGTAAACTTGCAAGAACAGTAGAAGTTTATGCAAGAAGATTACAGATTCAGGAGCAGATGACTAACCAGATAGCTAAGGCATTGGAGAAGTACCTGGGAGCAAAGGGTGTACTTGTTATGGCACAGGCAGAGCATATGTGTATGTCTGCAAGAGGAATTAAGAAGCCGGGAAGCAAGACGGTTACTTTTGCAAGTACAGGAGTTTTTGAAGAGGACAGAAATCTTAGAAGTGACGTCTTGTCAATTTTTAGGGATGGCCAGTAGAAAGATTGGAGTATGATATGAATATTGGAAAATACAATTTTGATTTAGAAAAAGAACCTGTAATAATGGGAATTTTAAATGTAACACCTGATTCATTTTCAGATGGAGGTAAGTTTAACAACTTAGATGCTGCATTAAAGCATACAGAAGAAATGATTAAGGATGGAGCAAAGATTATAGACGTAGGTGGCGAATCTACAAGACCAGGTTACACACTTATTAGTGACGAAGAAGAAATAGGTCGTGTAGTGCCTGTAATTGAAGCAATTAAGAAGAATTTTGATATTGCTGTATCACTTGATACATATAAGACTAAAGTTGCAGAAGCCGGAGTTAAAGCCGGATGTGACATGATTAATGATGTATGGGGATTTAAGTATGGCGAAAGAGATATGGCAGACCTTGTGGCAAAAACAGGTGTAGCAGCCTGTGTTATGCATAATAAGAATGTTATAACTTATAATGATTTTGTTAATGATGTAGTTAATGAATTAAAGGAATCTGTTGAGATAGCTCACAAGGCAGGAGTTAAGGATTCTCAGATTGTATTAGATCCGGGAGTTGGTTTTGCAAAGGATTATGAACAGAATCTTTTAATAATTAAGCACGTGGACAAACTTTTGGAACTTGGTTATCCTGTACTTCTTGGTACATCAAGAAAGTCTGTTATTGGTTTAACTCTCGATGTGGATAAGAATGACAGAATGGCAGGCACAGTTGCCACAACAGTTATGGGACTTGAAAGAGGATGCAGAATCTTTAGAGTTCATGATGTAAAAGAGAATTATCAGGCAATGATGATGGCTGAGAAGATTCTAAAAGCATAAGTTTAAATGCTATTAAAGATTAAAAAACAAAAATATTATCTAAAAAGGAAATAATATGGATTGTATTAAGATTAGACAGTTAGAAATATTTGCATACCACGGTTGCAATGAAGATGAAAAAATAAACGGTCAGAAGTTTTGTGTAGACGCTAACCTTTATACTGATGTGAGAACTCCGGGATTAAGCGATGATTTGGAGGACACAGTTAATTATGCAAAGGCGTGCAAGTTTATAAATAAGTTTATGACTGAAAATAGATTTGACTTAATAGAAGCTGTTGCAGAGCAGACCACAAGAGGACTTTTGAAAGAGTTTCCAAAGATTAAGGCTATTGATTTTACTATTAATAAGCCTAATGCACCTATTAAGTTACCTTTTGGAAATGTAGCTGTTTCAATTTCAAGAAAGTGGAATAAGGCTTATTTAAGTATTGGCTCAAATATAGGAGACAAGGAGGGATACCTTAATCAGGCAATTGATAGTCTTTATGATGATGAAAATTGCAGAGTTTTGGCGGTATCTAAATTTATTGAAACTGAACCTTATGGACCTGTGGAACAGGACAATTTTTTAAATGGTTGCGTTGAAATAGAAACATTGTATGAACCTAAAGAATTATTAGCTACAGTTAACAGAATTGAGGCTGAGGCAAACAGAACCCGTGAAATACATTGGGGACCAAGAACTTTGGATATAGACATTGTTTTATATAATAATGATATAGTTAATGAAAAGGATTTATTAATTCCTCATGTGGAAATGCATAAGAGACTTTTTGTTTTGGAACCTCTTAAACAAATAGCACCGTATGCAGTACATCCGATTTTAAATAAAACAGTTAGTCAGATGTTAGAGGAGTTACAGCCGGATAACAAATGTGCAGGTTGTGGTGGATGTAACATGAAACAGATGTCTGAACAATAAGAAAAAACTGAAGAAAGCATAAGGAATACAATGAAGGATTTATTAGAAAGCAGAAAAGAAATAGATGAAATAGATGATAGCATTATTAGATTGTTTGAAAAAAGAATGGAAGTTTGCAAAAATGTAGCAGAGTATAAACTTAGAACAGGCAAGCCAGTTCTTGACAGACAAAGAGAGCTTGATAAAATAGCCACTTTAAAGACTAAAGCATCAGACGATTTTTATGCTCACGGCGTAGAGGAATTGTTTGAGCAGATTATGGCTATGAGTCGTAAGATGCAGTATAAGCTTTTAAATGAAGAAGGCGTAAACAATGATATTGGGTTTGATATTGTAGATAAGCTTCCAACAGAGGATGCAACAGTAGTATATCAGGGAATTCCCGGAGCTTACAGCCAGCAGGCGGCAACAGAATATTTCGGGGATAAGGTTAATTACGTTAATGTTACAACTTTTAGAGAAGCAATGAAATATGTTAGAGATGGAAAGGCTGACTATGCAGTTCTTCCTTTTGAAAATTCTTCAGCGGGAATTGTAACAGATGTATATGATTTGCTTGTAGAATTTCAGAATTACATTGTGGACACATTTGATGTAAAAATCGAACATTGTCTTTGCGGTATTTCGGGAGCTACAATTGATGATATAAAGGATGTTTATTCACATCCACAGGCATTTATGCAGAGCAACAAGTTTATTGAAGAACATGGTTGGGGCAAGGTTAATCTTGCCAATACTGCAATAAGCGCAAGATATATTTCGGAACAGTCAGATAAGTCCAGAGGTTGTATTGCCAGCGAAAATGCAGCAAATATTTATGGACTTAATATTTTACATAAAGGCATTAATTTTAATGATTCTAATACAACACAGTTTATTATTATCAGCCGTCAGAGAGTGGCAAGAAGAGATGCAGGTTTGATTTGTATTAGTTTTGAAATGCCTCACGCATCAGGTACTTTATATCAGATGTTATCTCATATTATTTACAATGACCTTAACATGACGCGTATTCAGTCAAGACCTGTACCGGATAAGAACTGGGAGTACAGATTCTATGTTGAATTTGAGGGTAGGGCTAATCAGCCTGGAGTTGTAAATGCTCTTAGCGGAATTAATGCAGAAGCGCTTAATATGAAAATATTGGGAAATTATTAATAAAAAAAAGAATTGCGTATGCTTTTAAGTGTTTTACTTAAAGGATACGCAATTCTTTTTTTTTATAGATAATAATTAATCCTCATCAACTTCCAGTGGTTCAATACCAACTTTTATTTCTAAGAATTTAAGAATATCATAGTAGACTTCTTCATTGTTTAATTCATTAAAGAGTTCATGTCGCATTCCCGGATATAACTTTGAAAAAGTATTTGGAAAACCACAGTGTTTAAAGTGGGTAACAGCTTTTTTAAAGTCTTTATCACTTTTACGGCAGGGATCATCTCCACCTGACATAAACATAACAGGAAGTTGTTTGTTCTTGTTAGTCCAGCCAAGCTTACTATAAACCTGTTCCATTAATGAGAAAAGGCAGTAGTACCCATTTAGTGTGAAAGGAACACCACATAGTGGATCCTTGTTATATTCCTCAACAATAAACTTGTCGGTAGAAAGCCATGAGTTAACGATACCTTCTTTAAGGAAAGGTTTCTCAAATGGACCGTTAACCATATTTTCAATAAAAGGGCTTCTATAATGCCAGCCTCTAAAAAATGCAAGAAACTTGGCTAAAAACTTACCGGCAGCAGCCAATGAGTTTTCAGAAGGAGAACCGCTAAGTATAACGGCATCAACTTCCTGAGAATATTTCTTTAAATATGTTCTTACAACCAATGAACCCATACTATGGCCTAGAAGTATAAAAGGTAAATTAGGAAATTCACGTTTAAGATACATAGTATATTCCTGAACATCGTTTACAAGACCTTTGTAGCCTTCTTCGCCAAAATAGCCTAAGTCATCAGTTGTTAATATGTTTTCTCCGTGTCCACGCATATCGGCAATGGCACATATATATCCGTGTCGGCTGAAATACTCCATTGGAGCAGCATAACGGTTACGTGTTTCGCACATTCCGTGAACAAATTCAATAACCCCAATTGGCTCAACACCGTCAGGGGGATAGGTAATAGTATGTGGTCTCATAGATACTCCATAAAATTAACTGTTAATAATAAAATGTATTAATCTAAGCAAAAAACCAAATCAAAATATTTGATTCTAGTTATCTGCATCCATTCCGTCAGTTGTGTAAACAGCTCTCTTTCTTGCCATTTCATCATTTTCAAGATATTCATCGTAAGTAGTAATCTTGTCAATTAACTTACCGTTAACGATTTCCATAATTCTGTTGGCTGTAGTCTGTACAACCTGATGATCTCTTGAAGAGAATAAAAGTACGCCAGGGAACTTAATAAGTCCGTTGTTAAGGGCTGTAATACTTTCCATATCTAAGTGGTCAGTAGGTTCATCAACAATAAGAACGTTGGCACCTGAAATCATAAGTTTTGAAAGCATAACTCTAACTTTTTCACCACCGGAAAGTACGCGAACTTTCTTAACACCTGCATCACCAGGGAATAACATTCTGCCAAGGAACTGACGAACATAAGTTGCGTCTTTGTTGTCTGAGTACTGTGTAAGCCAGTCAACAATTGCATCATCACTGTCAAAGTCCTTAGTGTTATCCTTAGGGAAGTATGACTGTGAAGTTGTAATTCCCCATTTGTATGAACCTTCATCCGGTTCCATCTGTCCTGCAAGAATTTGGAATAATGTAGTTTTTGCAAGGCCGTTAGAACCTACAAAAGCTATTTTATCTTCACGTCCTACAACGAAAGATATATCATCTAAAACCTTAACACCGTCAATAGTTTTTGAAAGATGTTCCACAGTAAGAACCTCATTACCGATTTCACGGTTAGGTCTAAAGTCGATGTATGGATATTTACGGCTTGATGGACGAATTTCGTCTAATTCGATTTTTTCAAGAGCACGTTTTCTTGAAGTAGCCTGTTTTGATTTAGAAGCATTGGCGCTAAATCGCTGGATAAAGTCCTGTAATTCCTTAATCTTTTCTTCTTTCTTACGGTTAGCTTCTTTCATCTGCTTAACGATTAACTGACTTGACTCATACCAGAAGTCGTAGTTACCTGCGTATAACTGAATCTTAGCATAATCAATGTCTGCAATCTGTGTACAAACTTTGTTAAGGAAGTATCTGTCATGGGATACTACAATAACTGTATTGTCAAAATTGATTAAGAACTCTTCAAGCCATTCAATGGCATCAAGGTCTAAGTGGTTAGTAGGTTCGTCAAGTAAAAGAATGTCAGGATTACCAAACAATGCCTGTGCAAGCAAAACTTTGACTTTTAATGAACCGTTAAGGTCTTTCATAAGGTTGTAATGATATTCAGTATCAACACCAAGACCATTAAGAAGAGTAGCAGCATCACTTTCTGCTTCCCAACCGTTCATTTCTGCAAACTCACCTTCTAATTCTGAAGCACGGATACCATCTTCATCGCTAAAGTCTTCCTTCATATAAATGGCATCTTTCTCTTTCATAATATCGTAAAGTCTCTGATTACCCATAATAACAGTATCAAGAACAGTACATTCATCATACTGGAAGTGATCCTGCTTTAAGAATGAAAGACGCTCACCCGGTGTAATAATAACCTCACCGCTTGTAGGTTCGATTTCACCTGTAAGAATCTTTAAAAATGTTGATTTTCCAGCACCGTTGGCTCCGATTAAGCCGTAGCAGTGACCTGGAACAAATTTTATATTTACATCTTCAAATAATGCCTTTTTACCAAATCGTAAAGATACATTGCTTGTACTTATCATTTTTTTCGTTACCTCTCCTATTTAATAATGGTGTGTGGGCTATCGCACCCGTACAGATTAGTATAACAGTTTTGGGAATTTTAAGCAATAAAGGTTTAATAAATGTAGTGTAAAAGTACAGAAAAGATAATGTGGGAAAATTAATAAAACTATTTTTGTAGGTTGATTTTGTTTCTTTAATCAAAAGGGTATGTTATAATTCACTTATCTATGCGAAAGTTCGGGCATAAGAATTTATGTCAAAATTGTGTCTATATGGGCATATTAAGAATGACTGGAAAGGATACACAATGGATTTAAATAAAATAAAAGCATACAGAGGTAATCCTTTAATGATGGGGGCTACTGTAATAGGCGACACGGTTAATTTTGCCATTACAGCAAGATTAGGAAGTAAATGTGAACTTGTTTTATATGAAAAAGGAAAAAACAATGAAGCGGCACGTATTCCTTTTGAAAATGCGCAGGTTATAGGAAATGTTTTTGCAATGAGCATTGAAGGGCTTGATTATAAGAAATATGATTATAATTTTTCTATTGATGGAAAGATTGTGACAGATGCTTATGCAAAGGCACTTTCAGGAAAAGAAAAATGGGGAATTGTTCCTACTGATATAAGAGGAAGCATTGTAAGCAGTGAATTTGACTGGCAAAACGACGCACCACTTAGAAGACCTTATGATGAGACAATTATATATAGACTTCATGTACGTGGCTTTACAAAACATGTAAGTTCAAAGGCTAAGCATAAGGGAACTTATTTGGGAATTGTAGATAAGATACCTTATTTAAAGGAACTTGGAATAACTATGATAGAGTTAATGCCGGCATATGAATTTAATGAAATGGAATCACATGTGGCAACGTCTATGAAGGGACAGTTTAGCATTGAGAACCCTGTGCTTAATTATTGGGGATATACAAGCGGTTATGCTTTTGCACCGAAAGCTTCATATGCTTATGCCACAAAGCCGGGGAGTGAAGTTGAAGAGTTCAAATACATGGTAAGAGAGCTTCATAGAAACGGAATAGAGGTTTCTATGGAATACTTTTTCCCTGAAGGAACTAATCCTACACTTATTTTGGATGCACTTCATTATTGGGTTATGGAGTATCATATTGACGGTATTCACGCTAACTGTGAAAAAGCAGTTATGAAGATGATTCAGACGGACAATCTTTTGTCTACAACAAAGATTTTTACTTATAATTTTGCTACGGATACGGATTTTTATGCCAATGTTGAAAATAAGAATCTGGCAAACTTTAATGATGATTTTATGGTATCGGCAAGAAAGTTCATTAAAGGTGATGAGGATATGTTAAATACCATATCTTACAAGATTAAGGCTAATCCGCCGGCAGTGGCAGTAGTTAATTATGTGGCTAACCACAATACTTTTACATTATATGATGCGGTTTCTTACGATAAGAAATACAATCAGGCAAATGGCGAAAATAACAGGGACGGTGCAGTTTATAATTATAGTTGGAATTGTGGCGCTGAGGGCGATACAAGAAAACGTAAAATTAATGAGTTAAGAAAGCATCAGATTAAAAACGCTCTTTCACTTGTATTGCTAAGTCAGGGAGTACCTATGATTTATGCCGGAGATGAAATGTGTAACAGCCAGAAAGGAAATAACAACCCTTATTGTCTTGATAATGAAATATCATGGACTAACTGGAATACAACAGCCATGGCAAAGGAGATTCTTGACTTTACAAAGAAGCTTATTCAGTTTAGAAAGCAGCATAAGATTTTGCATTTAAGCAGCGAGCCAAGGCTTATGGATTATAAGTCATATGGTTTGCCGGATATGTCTTATCACGGTTCTAAGGCATGGTATGCAGATTTTAGTCATTTTAACAGACATTTTTCTGTTATGTATTGCGGAAAATATGCAACTATTGATGGAAAAGAAGATGAAGCAGACTTATTCATAGCTTACAATATGTTTTGGGAGATGATTAAATTCGGCATTCCGTCTGCAAGAAATAAAAGACAGTGGAAAGTTGTTTTTGCTACAGATTCAGGATTTAAGGAACCCAGTGATGGCATTGAGAGAATGCTTCAGGTGCCACCAAGAAGCATTGTAGTTTTAATGGCTAAATAAGAAAATGCAATAAATGGAAACACAAGGAAACAAGAGAAAATGAGTGAATTAAAAGAAAAAGGTCTTGGAGTGTTTATTAATCTTGATAAATGGGGGATTAGTACATTTACCCTAAAAATAATTGCTATGATTACAATGATTATTGACCACGTAGGTTTTTTATTTTTTCAGGACAATCATCAGACATATATAATACTTAGATCTATTGGGCGTATAAGCTTCCCAATATTCTGTTTTGTTTTGGTTGAGGGATTTTTCCATACATCAGACAGATTAAAACATGCAATCAGGCTTGGAATATTTGCCTTAGTATCAGAGATTCCTTATGATATGCTTTATGGCAGATTCTTTGATATGGCAAGACAGAACGTAATCTTCACTTTATTTATAGGTTATATGGCAATCTGGGCATTACAGTCCATATCAATGTTTAGGGCTGCATATCCTGACAAAATATTAAAACACATAGGAGCCGGAAGACTTAACACAATACTTGAATTAGTAACAATGGCAGTAGCTTTTGGAATGGCATACTTCCTCCACACATCATATTCATACGGTGGAGTAATGCTTATTATATGTTTTTATGTGTTTAACAATCATCACATAGGAAGAGCAATTTCAAACTTAGTATTCAACATTGGAATGTTTGGATTTGGAGTGCAGTGGTGGGGGGCGTTAAGCGTGTTGCCCATAGCATTTTATAACAAAAAACCGGGAACAAAGAAATTAAAATATATGTTCTACTGGTTCTATCCGGTACACTTATTAATACTGGTATTAGTGAAGATATATGTAATACATTAGTTTAAACTTATTTTTACGTTGAAAGTTATTTATATATTGCAAGAAAAAAAGCCATTTCAAACACGTTGATTTTCTCATTTTGCTCCGTCGTCTATTGTACAGCGAAAACTTAAACTCGCCTACGGCTCAGACAGTAAGTTTATCGCTGTACACTATACTCGCAAAATTTTAAAAATCTGCCTATTGTTTGCAATGGCTTTTTTTCTTTCAATATTATTTTAAATAACTTTCAACGAAAAATCTTTTATTTAGGATATACCAGTCTTGTTTCGTCTATATCTTTTAGAACTTCATTATAGTACCTGTCGCATACGTATTTTGCCATATTTAAATTCATGTCAAGATAGTTGCCACAGTCCTTGGCACATGCACCGGGAACATCTCCCTCAAAATCTTTCATAAATATAAACATTCTTGTTACAAGTTCAACTACATCTTTTGAATCATAATCACCAGCCAAAACCATATAAAATCCTGTTCTGCATCCCATAGGACCAAAGTATATTGTTTTGTCTTTAAATTCAGAATCATTTCTTAAAAATGTTGCGCCAAGATGCTCAATTGTATGAACTTCTGCAGTATTAAGAACAGGTTCAAAATTAGGGCGTGTCATTCTAATATCAAAAGTTGTAATAACCTGTTGGCCAACCTTATCTTTTCTTGAAACATAAACGCCGGGTAATAATTTTAAATGGTCTATTGTAAAACTTGCTATTTTTTCCATAGAAACTTCCTCCTATAACAAACCATAACGGTTAAAAATTATAGGAAAAATATAACACGAATTATAGCGAAAATCAAACAGAAGGCATAAAGTGTTCTTTGTTGATATAGAAATGGAAAAATTTATATGTTATACTAGTCATACTCTAGCTTAAAGGGGCGTTAAAATATGGATATTAATAACGAAAACATAAACAATAATGAAAATAATAACGAAAATATAAACAGCGAAAAGCCGCATAAAAGACGTGTGCGTTACAAAGGCACACATCCAAGAACTTACGCTGAAAAGTATAAAGAGCATAATCCGGAAAAATATAAGGATACCATTGAGAAGGTTATTAGTAAGGGAAGTACTCCGGCAGGTATGCATATTTCAATATGTGTAAAGGAGATTCTAGAGTTTTTGGATATTAAACCGGGGCAGATTGGTCTGGATGCCACACTTGGATATGGTGGACATACTTTACAGATGCTTAAGAAGTTAGATGGAAAAGGACATATCTATGGATTGGATATTGATCCTATTGAAATAAAAAAGACAACTAAGCGTTTGGCAGACAAAGGTTTTGGGAAAGATGTTCTTACTACAATAAATACTAATTTTAGAAACATAGATCAGGTAGCTAAGGAACACGGACCTTTTGATTTTATTTTGGCGGATCTTGGGGTGTCATCAATGCAGATTGACAATCCGGAAAGAGGTTTTACTTATAAGTATGAAGGACCACTTGATTTAAGATTGAATCCTGAAAAAGGAATTTCGGCAGCAGAAAGACTTAGAGATATTTCTGTAGATGAGCTGGAAGGAATGTTTATTGAAAACTCAGATGAGCCATATGCATATGAAATTGCAAAAGCTATAGTTGCAAGAAATAGAACAAATAATAAGATTGAAACAACTACTGATTTAAAAAACGTAATTGAGAAAGCTTTATGTGTTGTGCCACAAAAAGAGAGAAAAGAAGCAGTAAAGAAAAGCTGTGCAAGAGTTTTTCAGGCATTAAGAATTGATGTAAACAATGAATTTGAAGTGTTGTATGATTTTCTAGAAAAACTTCCGGATGCTTTGGCAAGTGGCGGAAGAGTGGCGGTGCTTACATTTCATTCAGGAGAAGACCGTCTTGTAAAGAAATCATTTAAGGCTTTACAGAAGCAGGGAGTTTACAGTGAAGTTGCAAAAGATGTTATAAGACCAAGTGCAGAGGAATGTAACACTAATCCAAGAGCAAGGTCAACAAAGATGCGCTGGGCAATAAAGGCTTAACTTAAAGCAGTGGTTAATAAAATAAATATACAAACCATTTAAAAAGTGGTATGATGTATAATATTATGAGATAGGGAAGCATATGTCAATCTGTTTAATAAATAGATGGTGACTTGGGTGCTTTGATAATCAAATCAATATAGAAATATAAAACATAAAAGCAAAAAATAAAGATATAAGGGAGAACAATATGTTAGGCGATAAGAAGGTATCATATAGTGCTATGCAGTCAACAGGAACATTAACATTAGGAAATTACTTGGGAGCACTTGATAATTGGCTTAAAATGCAGGAAGAATATGAATGTTTTTATGCAATAGCAGATTTACATTCATTAACAATTAGACAGAATCCTGCTGAACTTAGAAAGAGAGCAAGAGATTTATATGCATTGTACGTTGCAGCAGGACTTGATCCTGAAAAAAACTGTATTTATTTTCAGTCACATGTTTCTGCTCATGCTGAACTTGCATGGATCCTTAATTGCTTTACATATATGGGCGAATTAAACAGAATGACTCAGTTTAAGGATAAGGCTGCTAAACATGCAGATAATATTAATGCAGGACTTTTTACATATCCATCACTTATGGCGGCAGATATTTTGCTATATCAGGCAGATGTTGTACCTGTAGGTGTTGACCAGAAGCAGCACTTAGAGCTTACAAGAGATATTGCAAACAGATTTAATGGAATTTATGGTGATGTATTTACAATTCCTGAGGCATACATTGGAAAGTCAACAGCTAAGATTATGAGCCTTCAGGATCCAACAAGAAAGATGTCAAAGTCAGACGAAAATCCTAATGCAAGTATTTTGTTAATGGATGATCCTGATACAATTATCCGTAAGTTTAAGAGAGCTGTAACTGATTCAGATATGGAAATCAGATATTCAGATGATAAGCCGGGTATTCAGAACCTCATTAATATTTATTCATGTATTACAGGAAAGACTATTGAAGAGGTTGAAAAAGAATTTGATGGCAAAGGATATGGTGAATTCAAGCTTGCAGTAGGAGAGTGTGTTGCTAACAGATTAAAACCTTTACAGGACAGATTTTATGAACTTCAGAAAGATAAAACATATTTAAATAGCGTTATCAAAGAAAATGATGAAAAAGCTGCTTATTTTGCGAACAAAACCCTTAGAAAAGTTCAGAAGAAAGTTGGACTCACAGAGAGAATCAGATAGGAGTTTGGCAGATTAAAAACAAAGTTAATAAGAAGTTTATTCATGACGAACAGTTTTTTATTGTAAAAAAATAATGATAATAAAATATAAAAAAGCATTGTGCCAGATTTGGCTCAATGCTTTTTCTATTTTTTAGAAACTATATATTTAGAATATCTGTAAATAATAATCATGTAAAAACAAAATTCGAAGTACATAGGGGAACACAGGTGATATAGAATGAAAAACAAATTAGAATTATTTTATAGAATTACATTTATAATTATTTGTGGAATAGGAATTTTTATACATTTCGACTTAAATGACAGAGATTATAATGCTCATGAATTTAGCTTTTTTACGTTATGGAGCAATATATTTTGTTTAGTGTTTATGTGTGTGTTACTTATAAAGCATTTCAGAGGAAAAGATACTTTAGCAAAATCATTGATTTATTTTAAAGGAATGGCAACATCCTGTATTATCTGTACGTTTTTGGTATATCACTTTTCTGAATACAAAATAGTGATGACAAACAATAGTATATGGATTTTTGGACTTCCAATAGAAAGCATTTTGGCTCATTATGTGGTTCCTTTTATGTTTGTTTTAGATTGGATTTTGTTTCAACCTAAAGGATTGTTTAGGTGGAGATATGCTGTTACATGGCTTCTTTTTCCACTAGTATATATAATCAGTTTTTTTATAAGATGCAAATGTAACAGTCAGGCAGAGTTTATCAATGTACCCAAATATCCATATTTTTTCTTAAATTATGAAAAAATAGGAACAGAGAAGTGTATGAGTTATATTTTTATGTTGGTAGTAATATTTTTTGGAATAAATTTAATGATGATTTTTATTGATAACTTTTGGGAGAGAATAAAGAAAAATATGGTATAATTTGTAAAGAATAATCAAAAGAAGGAGAAAGTGAAAAAACAAATGACTAAGGACATAAAAAAAGCAATGATATTATTTTGGGCTGTTATATGCATTTTGGGAATAAAAGGAAATGTATATGCGCAAGATATTAAATTAGTAGCACCAATTATAACAAGTAGTCAGATGGAAAATGAAAATTTTGTAATAAGATGGAGAACATCCGAGGAATTAAAAGGACAGGAGTATAAAATTTATTGTGCAACATCAAAAGACGGAACATATGAATATGTTACAACGACACCTGATTATAGTTACACTGAATATTATCCTAATAAAGGAATGGCATATTATTATAAAATAACAACGGTGTATACAGATTATGAAACAGAGAGAGAAATAGAAAGTAATCCGGTATATACAGGAGGAATAGTAAATCCATTAGAAATTCCTACAATAACTGAAGCAAAAGCGGGAAATAATCATAGCGTAACAATTATGTGGAACAAAACGGAGGATTGTTTAGGTTATGCAATATACAGAAGTGAATCTGTCGACGGTGAGTACAAGTGGATTTCCAATATTGAAAATAAGTCGGAAATATTTTGGTGGCAAGAGAATGAATCACAGGCAACATTTACTGAAAAAAATCTTGAATTGGGAAAAACATATTATTATAAAATCAGACCATATGTTACATATTCTGAAGGAACGTTTTATGGTGATTTTTCAAATTATAAAAGCTGTCAGGTTACAATTAATGGAACAAAGGTAAAGAGTGCAACATCAAAAAAGAAAAGGACAAACACAATAATATGGGAAAAGAATAGTGAAGCTGACGGATATATAATTTATTATTCTAAGAAAATTGATGGAAGTTATAAAAAATTAAAAACATACAATAGTAGAAACAAATTAACATATACACACAAGAAATTAACAAATGGAGTTGCTTATTATTATAAAATACAGGCATACAAAAACTACAAGGGCAAAAAACTTCTTGGAGAAATGAGTCCATTTGAAAAATATTGCGATTATTTTACATACAAAAACGAGTCATATGAAAGCAGATGCAAACGTATTTTTGGAAAGAAATACTATAAAAAATATAAAAATGCAAAACAGGCAGGCAAACATGTGACAACAGTAGCTGTAAAAGTATGGGACAAGCAGGGAGGAAGAAAGTTTACACGAAAATTCTATTTAACAGTAAACAAAGGAATTGCACCATCGGTAAAAGAAATGTTTAAAGAAATATACAAAAGCAAAGAAAGATTTCCAATACATGAAATGGGATGCTACAACTGGCGTGGAAACAGTTCAACATCAGAACATTGTCTTGGACTTGCCTTTGACATCAACTCAAATGAAAATTATATGATAGATGGGAAAAAAGTTTTGGCAGGTTCATTTTGGAAACCAAAGAAAAACAAATATTCCATACCATTAAACTGCAAATTGGTAAAAATATTAGAAAAATACGGTTTTGAAAGGGGACTGTGGGGAAGCAGACGAGACTATATGCATTTCTCCTATTTCGGAACCTGATAAAGCTTCTTCACCCTTGAACCCCTTGGAAAACTAGTGTATAATATATTAGTTAAAATGGCTAAAAAGGGAAAAACAATGTACTTAAAAGATAACGAATTAGATGTAAAAACATATTTAGAATTAAGAACGGCTGTAAGCTGGCGTAGTCTTACAAAGGAGCAGGCGGCAGCAGCTATTAAGGGAAGTCTTTTGACTGTGGTTGCTTACGATGGAGACAAGCCTATTGGAATGGGGCGAATCGTAGGTGACGGAGCTGTAATCTGTTATATACAGGACCTTATTGTAATTCCCGAATATCAGGGACAGGGCATAGGTCAGATGATTATCGAAAGCCTGATTAATTATGTTGAAGAGATTCAGTTGCCTGGAACAAGAATTATGCTTGATTTAATGTGTGCAGTGGGGAGAGAAAATTTCTATAAGAAGTTTGGTTTTATAGCAAGACCAACAGACAAGCTGGGACCCGGAATGATTAAGTATATTGATAAGCAGTAATAATAAGGATAAGATACAGGAATAGCATATTAAGGACATAAAAAGGTTATACCAAAGAACATGTATCAATATGCATAGATGAGGAAGGATTGCAAAATGAATATTTATTTAATTAGACATGGCAGACAGAATAGTAAATTATGCAATGTAGATGTTGAACTTTCACCGGAAGGAAGAGAGCAGGCAGACCTTGTTGGAAAAAGATTACAGACATATCATATTGATGCTGTATATTCAAGTCAGTTAATAAGAGCTAAAGAAACAGCAGACATTATTAATAAGTATCTTAATAAGCCAAGAGTAATTGAAGAAAGAATTCAGGAAGCTAACTTTGGTGCAATGACAGGTATGACTAATGAAGCCATTGATGAAAAATATGGTGACTATCTTGCACAGCGTTCAACCATGACAACAGATATGACTTATCCTGATGGAGAAAACTGCCAGATGGTTTATGAAAGAGCTAAGGCAGGACTTGATGACATAGTAAAGGACAGCCTTGAGAAAGGCTATGAAAATATTTGTATAGTTACTCATGGTGGTGTGCTTAGAGCATTGGTTACAGGAATTATGGGTGCTCCATATAAGAACTGGCTTGCAGTTGGAAGACAGATTGAAAACTGCAGTATTTCACAGCTTTTATATGATGAAAAAAGCAAAACATATCATGTTGAAAGATTTAATGATTTTGCCCATTTTGAAAATGAGGACAGACTACTTCGTAAACATTTTGGAAGTGGATTTTTTAAGAAAAAATAGAATTTGACAGAAATAGAATTTGGCATAAGCAGAGCTACTAAAGAATAGTAGAAAAATAATAAAAAAATAACAGCAATAATAGCAGAAGGTAGTAATATAATGGCAAATAATTATGATGGCAATAGCATTTCCGTACTGGAAGGACTGGATCCGGTTAGAAAAAGACCGGGAATGTATATTGGAAGTGTTGGAACTAAAGGATTAAACCATTTAATATATGAAATAGTGGACAACTCAGTTGACGAACATTTGGCAGGATACTGTTCAGAGATTACAGTAACACTTGAAAAAGATGGTTCAGCTACAGTTGAAGATAACGGACGAGGAATTCCGGTTGACATTAATGAACAGGTTGGAAGACCTGCAGTCGAAGTTGTTTTTACAACTTTACATGCAGGTGGTAAATTTGGAGATGGAAACTACAAGATTTCCGGAGGTCTTCACGGAGTTGGTTCATCAGTTGTTAACGCATTATCTTTATGGCTTGAAGTTAATGTAAAACGAGATGGAAAAATATACAACCAGAGATATGAACAGGGAAAGGTTTGTTATGATTTAAAAGAAGCAGGAAAGTGCCGAAAGAATGATACAGGAACTAAAGTTTCATTTTTCCCTGATGCAGAGATTTTTGAAAAAATATATTTTAAGGCTGATGCAATTAAGAGCAGATTGCATGAAACAGCATATTTAAATCCTAACCTTACAATTATTTTTATAAACAAAAGAGTAGGAGAGGAAGAAGAAGTAACTTTCCACGAAGAAAACGGAATTAAGGCTTTTATTTCCGATATGAACAAAGAGAAGGAAAAAGTTACTGACATTATTTATTTTAAGAAAGAGCAAGACGGCATAGAAGTAGAAGTTGCTTTCCAGTATATTAATGATTTTACAGAAAATATTTCAGGTTTCTGTAATAATATTTATACACAGGAAGGTGGTACACATATTACAGGCTTTAAGTCAATTTTGACTTCTACAATTAATCAGTATGCAAGAGAACTTGGTATATTAAAAGAGAAAGATAATAACTTTACGGGAGCTGATGTAAGAAACGGTCTTGTGGCTGTAGTTGCAGTAAAGCATCCTGATCCAAGATTTGAAGGACAGACAAAGACTAAGCTTGATAACCCGGATGCCGAAAAGGTAACAAAATCAATTGCCGGAGAACAGCTTATATTATTCTTTGATAAAAACTTAGAAACATTAAAAAATGTAATTAGTTGTGCTGAAAAGTCAGCAAAAATCAGAAAGGCAGAAGAGAGAACAAAAACAAATCTTCTTTCAAAAAGTAAGTTTTCAATTGACAGTAATGGTAAACTTTCAAACTGCGAAAGCAGAAAACCGGAAGAATGTGAAATCTTTATAGTGGAGGGTGATTCTGCCGGAGGCTCAGCTAAAAGCGCAAGAAACAGAAAGACACAGGCTATTATGCCAATAAGAGGAAAGATTCTTAACGTTGAAAAGGCTTCAATGGATAAGGTATTGGCCAATGCAGAAATAAAAACAATGATTAATGCTTTTGGTTGTGGTTTTTCTGAAGGTTATGGAAATGATTTTGACATAGAAAAATTAAGATACAACAAAATTATTCTTATGACTGATGCGGATGTTGACGGAGCTCATATTGACACATTGTTATTAACATTTTTCTATAGATTTATGCCTGAACTTATAACTCATGGACATATTTATATTGCTACACCTCCTCTTTACAAGGTTGTGCCTAAGAAGGGGGAAGGCGAGTATTTATATGATGATAAGGCATTAGAAAAATATAGAAAACATCATACAGGATTTACACTTCAAAGATATAAAGGTTTAGGTGAAATGGATCCAAAACAGTTATGGGAAACTACACTTAATCCGGAGACAAGAATTTTGAAGCAGGTAGAAATTGAAGATGCAAAAATGGCATCAGATGTAACAAGTATGTTAATGGGAAGTGAAGTTGCACCAAGACGTAATTTTATTTATACTCACGCAACAGACGCAGAATTAGATATTTAGGAGAAATAAATGGCAGAGCAGATTATAAAAACAGAGTATTCTGAAGTAATGCAGAAAAGCTATATAGATTATGCCATGAGTGTTATTTGTGCAAGAGCACTTCCGGATGCAAGAGACGGACTTAAGCCTGTACAAAGACGTGTACTTTACGCAATGGACCAGTTAGGTCTTAATTATGATAAACCACATCGTAAGTCAGCCCGTATTGTTGGTGATACAATGGGTAAGTACCATCCTCATGGAGACAGTTCAATATATGAAACATTAGTAGTTTTGGCTCAGGACTTTAAAAAGGGAATGGCATTAGTTGACGGTCACGGAAACTTCGGTTCAATTGAGGGTGACGGTGCTGCGGCAATGCGTTACACAGAGGCAAAACTTAAGAAATTTACACAGGATGTATATTTGGCAGATTTGGATAAGGATGTAGTTGATTTTGTACCAAACTTTGATGAAACAGAAAAAGAACCATCAGTTCTTCCTGTAAGAGTACCAAATATTTTGGTTAATGGAGCTGAAGGTATTGCTGTAGGTATGGCGACTAACATTCCAACACATAATCTTGGAGAAGTTGTAGATGCAGTTATTGCATATATGGATAATAATAATATTACAACTGAAGAATTATTACAGATTATGCCGGGACCTGATTTTCCAACAGGTGGTATTGTAGCCAATAAGTCAGACTTAAAGGACATTTACGAAAGCGGAACAGGAAAGCTTAAGCTTCGTGGAAAATTAGAATTTGAAAAAGGCAAAGGCAGAGAAAAGGATAAACTTGTTATAACAGAAATACCTTATACTATGATTGGTGCAGGTATTGGAAAGTTTATTTCAGATGTAATTGATTTAGTAGAAACAAAAAAGACAACAGACATTGTTGACATTTCAAACGGCTCAGATGAAAACGGTATTCGTATTGTTTTAGAGCTTAAAAAAGGTGCCGATGTTGAAAAATTAAAAAATATTTTATATAAAAAAACTAAGTTAGAAGATACTTTTGGTGTAAATATGTTAGCAATAGCTGATGGAAGACCGGAAGTTATGGGACTTAAGAGTATTATAAAATATAACGTTGATTTCCAGTATGAACTGGCACAGCGTAAATATACAACACTTCTTAATAAGGCATTAGAACAAAAAGAGATTAAGGAAGGCCTTATTAAGGCAACAAACATTATTGATTTGATTATTGAAATAATCAGAGGTTCACAGAGTCAGAAACAGGTTAAAGCATGTCTTGTACATGGAAAAACTGATGATATTAAGTTTAAAAATCCTGAGTCTGAGATTCTTGCAGGAAATCTTTCTTTTACAGAGCGTCAGGCACAGGCTATTTTGGAACTTAGATTATCTAAGTTAATAGGACTTGAAATATTAGCTCTTCAGAAAGAATATGAAGAACTAATGGACAAAATCGGTCAGTATGAGGATATTCTTGGAAATAGAAAAACAATGACTAAGACTATCAAAAAAGATCTTAAAGCCATTAAGAAAGAATATGCATTGCCTAGAAAGACTCTTATTGAAGATGGCAAGGAAGCTGTATTTGATGAGAATGCTTTTGTTGAACAGGAAGTTGTTTTTGTTCAGGATAAGTTTGGATATTCAAAACTTCTTGATCCGGCAGCATTTGACAGAAACATTGAATCTGTTACGAAAGAGAATAAATATTATTTCAGATGTATGAACACAGATAGTATTTGTATCTTTACAGATAATGGAAATGTTCATCAGATTAAGGTATCAGCCATTCCAACTAAGAAGGTTAGGGAGAAAGGGATACCTATTGATAATCTTGGAAATTACAGTAGCCAAGGTGAAAGCATAGTGACACTTGTAAGTTTTGATATGATAAAAGATAAGAAACTTTTGTTTACAACTAAAAATGGTATGATTAAGTTAGTAGATGGAAGCGAGTTTGAAACAAACAGAAAAACAATGCTTGCCACAAAACTTGGAAAAGATGATGAGGTTGTTTCAGTTAAAATAACAAGAGTATCAAATAAGCAGATTTCAGAAGAACAGGTTGAAGAAATGCCTGTAATGTTAACAGGTGGCTCAGATGATTTTGAACCATTAGATTTTGAACAGATGGAATTGTTTGATACAACTGCATCAATGGATGTAGGACAGGAACAGGAATTACAGTATACAAGAGAGATTCTTGTGCTACAGACAGAAGAAGGAATATTCTTAAGATTCCCACTTAAGGAAGTGCCTGAAATGAAGAAGGCTACATTGGGAGTTAAGGGTATTAAACTAAATGATGGAGATTTTGTTTCTAAAGTTTACCTTCTTGATACGGGGGATAATGAGGTGGTAAAATGTAACGGAAAAACCGTTGATTTAAGGAAGCTTAAAATCGGAAAAAGAGGAGCTAAAGGAGTAAAGGTTCGTGCATCTAAGGCATAAACCTTGTTATACAAAGGATAGGGTGATTTATTTGAAGAAAGGACTAATACGGAAAATACTTGCAGTAATATTAATTATTGCATTGGTTACAGGTTTGGAAAATTATGCAGGAATAGTGGATACAACAGTTAAGGCAGCAGACGCTTTTGAGACAAGCATTAATGGTTTTCCAGCAAGTTATAAAACATATTTAAGAAAACTTCATAATAAATACCCTAACTGGAAGTTTGTACCGGATAACACAGGCGTGGATTTTTTTACAGCCGTTGAAAATGAGGCAAGTCATAACAGAAGCCTTATAGAGAATGCGTATAGTAAGTATTTAAAGTCAAATCTGGCTGGAGATTATAATGCATCCACAGGTAAGTACATAGCAAAAGATGGAGCTTCATGGGTTAGTGCATCAAAGAATTGTGTGGCATATTTTATGGATCCAAGAAACTTTTTGGATGAAAACCACATATATATGTTTGAACAGTTGGCATATGACAGTTCATCTCAGACACAGGCAGGTGTTGAAGCAATACTTCAGGGTTCGTTTATGTATAAAAACAATATAGGATACATTGATACGGCTGGAAAGTATCAGACAACTAATACTTTGTATTCAGCACAGATTATGACTGCTGCAAAGACAGCAAAGGTAAGTGCGTACCATATTGCCTCAAAAATTTTGCAGGAAATTGGTTCTAAAGCTAATTCAAAATACGCAGGAATGGGTGCCAGCGGAAGTATTACAGGTACATATTCAAAGCCATATACAGGAATTTATAATTTTTATAATATTGGAGCTACATCAAGTGCTAATCCAATTGCCAACGGTTTAAAATGGGCAAAGTCAGGAAGTACTTATGAAAGACCTTGGAACACACCACAGAAATCTATTTTAGGTGGGGCACAGTATTTAGGTGAAAAGTACATTAACGCAGGACAGAATACTATGTATCTTCAAAGATTTAATGTGAAGAGCAATGGTACATATTCAATTTATACACACCAATATATGACTAACATATCAGGTGCCGCATCAGAAGCAGCGTCAACGGCAGATGCTTACCAAAGCCTTGGAATAGCAGCTCATGCCAAAACATTTGTTATACCTGTATTTAATAATATGCCAAATGAAAGTAATACAATTACACTTGGAATACGTGGAAACAAAAAAGGTGTGGCAAATAGTGACGTAAATGTTAGAAAAGGTCCTGCAACTTCGTATGATGCAGTTGGTGTTTTACCAAAGAATCAGGCAGTTACAGTTACAGAAGTTTCTAATACAGACATTGAATATGGAGTAAGATGGCTAAGTAATCCGTATTGGTACAAAGTTAGTTTTGTGAAAGATGGAAAAAAATACACAGGATATGTTTCGGCAGCATATGTAAACTTAAAAAGTGAATATACTATTGCAAAAACAGGAAGATTGAAGCTTCCTACTACTTTAAAGACATCTGAACAAGTTTATTATTTGTCAGACAACCCGGCAATAGCAACAGTAGATGATGCAGGAAATGTTAAAGGCATAGGCGCAGGAACTGTAACAATACACGGTTTTACTGCAGCAGGAAAAAGTAGTGTGTCAACAATAAATGTTTTGGCAAAAAGTATACATGCAACAGGTATAAAACTTAACAAGACAACATTAAATTTAAAAAATGGAACAAAAGAAAAATTAAAGGCTACAGTAACTCCAAATAATACAACAGATGGAAATGTTACATGGAAGTCATCCAACAAAAAAATAGCAAAGGTTACATCAAGAGGAAATGTTTACGCAAAGTCAGTTGGAGAATGTACAGTAACAGCTACAACTGCCAATGGCAAAAAAGTTACATGTAAGGTTAAGGTTGTACCGGGAACGGCTACAATAAAGGCAACAAACAACGGATACAATAGTATTAAACTTACATGGAACAAACTTGGTGATGTAACAGGATATTGGATATATAGAAAAACTTCCGGTTCAAAATATAAGACCATAGCCAAAGTAAGTGGAACTACAGTGTCTTATAAAGATAAAAATCTTGTAACGGGAAAGAAATACTATTATAAAATAAAAGGGTATAAGAAGGTTGGAAAGACAACTTATAAGGGAAGTAAGTCTAAGGCTTCAAAGGCATATCCAAAGCCGGCCAAAGTGAAAATAACATCAATAAAGTCAACCGCAAAAGGTGCAAAACTTTATTGGAAAAAGGTGGCTGGTGCCAGTGGATATGTTATCTACAGAAGTGAAAGTAAAACAGGAAAATATACAAAAATAAAAGAAATAAAAAAACAGACAAAAATTTCTTATAATAATACTGGACTTTTGAAAGGAAAGACGTATTATTATAAAGTAATGGCCTACAGGAATATGTCAGGCATATATGTTTATGGAAAATATTCAACAGTTAAACAAATAAGAAAATAAATGGTGAAGTAATGATAAATTTTGTAGTTAGTGATTTAGAAACAGCATTAGTTCCTAACGGGGAAAAGATGGTTCAGGAAGAAACCATTGAATTGATAATGGAATTAAAGGAAAAAGGCGTCTATTTTGCTGTGGCAACAGGACGTAATTATTACGCAGTATATCCTATGTTTGGAAAAGCAAAGGACCACATTGTGTACATATGTAATGATGGCGGATCAGTTATATATCGTGATAAAGTTATAAGTAAGACTCCATTGGACAGACTTGTGTGTCTTGAAGTGGCAAATGAACTGGAAAAGAACAGGGATTATAAGTTATTATTTTCAGGTGAGAGAAATGCAGTTGTAACAACAAGAGATATTGATTTTATTAATTATTTGAGAACAATGGGAATTGAACCTGAAAAGGAAAAAGATACAAAGTCAATGAAGGGCGAAATTAACAAGATTACTATTTTTGCAAAGAAAGGCTTTGACCAGACTTCATATGAGTATTTCTATAAGAAATTCTCAAAGAATGCAAATGTGGCAATTTCCAACCCTGAACAGCTATATCTTACAGCAAAGTATGTAACAAAAGGTAATGCCATTCAGGTTTTACAGCATGTGTTTAATTCATCAGAAGAAGATACAGTCGTTTTTGGCGGCGGATACAATGACATTGAAATGTTTGGCCATGCATATTTTAGTTATGCAATGCAGTGGGCAGACAGTGAGGTAAGACGTTCAGCTAAACACATAGCAGAGAATGTTAATACGATTTTGGAAGATATAATACGAATGTAAGGAGAACTTATGAAAAAGAAAATAGTAGCATTAGGTTTGGTTGTGGCATTGTCAGTAAGCAGTCTTACTGGATGCAGTTTTAATTCAAAAACACCTGTTATCGGTAAGATAGTGGGGCTTGGCAGCAGTGAAATGTTTAAAATAGACAAAGAAGTATGTTCAAAACAGGAATATATGCTTGTTCTTATGGATACAGCAGGAACTTACAAGGCAGACTTTGGTGGCAAAGTAGATTGGAATGCCAAAGTAAGCGACAATCAGACACTGCAGTCATATGTAATGCAAAAGGTTAAAGAAGACATAACAGTTCAGTATACATTAGCTTCAATGGCAAAGGAAAGAAATATTTCCCTGTCAACAGATGAAAGCAGTATGATTAAGACTAAAGCGGCAGAGTATTATAAATCCTTAACAAGTCAGGAAAAAGAATATACCGGAGCTTCACAGGAAAACGTGGAAAGCTTGTATAAGAATTATTATTTGGCGGACAAGGTTTACGATGCACTGGCAGCAGAAGCAGACGCAAAGATTAGCGATGAAGAAGCAAGAGTAATGAAGATTCAGTACATCAGAATGAATACTGACAATACTAAAGAAGACAAGATTAAAAGCACACTTAAAACAGTTACAGACCTTGTAAAAGGTGGTTATCAGACATTTGCCAGAGAAGCAAAGCAGTATAGTGAAGATAACGTGTTTGAGAAAACATTAAAGAAAAATGAGGCCACTAAAACATACGAAAAGAGTGCTTTTAACTTAAGCAATTCGGAAATAAGCAGCATTATACAGGATGGAAAAGATTATTATCTTGTATATTGTGTAAACAGTTATTTAAAGACTGAAACAGAAAAAAACAAAGAAGAAATCATAAAGAATGCACAGCAGACATATTTTAATGACAAGTATTCTAAATATCTGAAAGATATAGATGTAGACTTTAATGATGATCAGGCAAAGAAGATTAAATTGTCAACAGATGAAAATGTGAAAGCTGTAAATTTAATGACAGTGTATAACACGATTTCAAAGGAACTAAACAAGAAATAGTAATTATTGTAAGAAGGGAGCATATAATTTTTATGCTCCCTATTGTTTTATGTATCGCAGAGAGAAGATGCCTTCAAACACGTTGATTTTCTTATTTTGCTCCGTCGTCTATTGTACAGCGAAAACTTAAACTCGCCTTCGGCTCAAACAGTAAGTTTATCGCTGTACACTATACTCGCAAAATTTCGAAAATCTGCCTATTGTTTGCAGTCATCTTCTCTTTGGCGGTACAATATAAAAAGATAGAGAGAAGTTTAAAAATGATATGCTCCCTTTTGCAAAACGTTCGTATTTACTTTCACAAGTTCATATTGTAAAATTATTTTAGATACAGATGATACGGATTAATTTCAAGTTACATATGAAAAATGAGTCAAACGGACAAGACTTAAGAATGAACTTTGAAATTGTAAATGTTTAAGTAAAGGAGGAGTTTTATGAAAAGGGTAAAATATGTTAAGAGAAGGTTTGTGGCACTTACATTATCTGTTGCGTTGTTAGTTGGCACTATGCCTGCCATAATATCTGCTCAGGACAGTAATGTTTCTAATACGTTATTACAGGAAGGCACATATAGTAAGGACAAAATAACGTTGACATCTATTCCTAATACTACAAGAAAAATAATGGCTTTCATTACGGATAAAGGAGATAGGAGTGAGATTAATTGTCCTGAAGTTGTGTATGCCATAGGTACAGACGAAAGATGGTCAGTACCGGTATCTGTTGAGGATGACGGTACTTTGGATATGGAACCTTTTGTATATTCAGGTAATGATAAGGGCATAATTGTTTGGACAAATGCTACTAAAGAGTTTACAGAATCAAGTACCAGTGAAGATATTGCAAAATCTATGCGAGTATCTCTTGCTGTCTTTGACAGTACATCAAATGTTGAATTTAAAAATACTAATGTTTCTTATTATGATTCAGAGAATATTAGTACATATACTCCGAAGGTAACAGAGATTGATGGAAAGTTTCTTGTATCATGGATAGTGTACTATGATACAGAAGACAAGAAAGCATATGGAATAGAAGGTTTTTACTATAACCCTGATAATAATACATTTTATTCAGAAGATAATAGTACTGATGAAAATGGAAGGCTTATTCCAATGGTCTTTGCAAGAGATTGTAATTACATATCATCCTATGCAATTGCAAAAGTAGGTAATGATGTAGTGACGGTTTGGGATGAACCAACTGAGCAGATAAATATTTATGACGTAATGGCTGAAAAAGTTGTGAAGAAAAATTATTATTTTGGCAAATATAAATCGTCCACATTAAAGATGGCTATAGACAATGGAAATGATGTAAAAAAACTTACAGATGGAAGTACATATGCATCAGTTATTGATTCTGATATTCCGGGAATAGCATATTACAATAATGGAAAGATTTATAAGATTTCTAATGATGAGCAGAATGGTTTGGTAAATACAGAATTAGCAGATGTTTCAAAAACAGGAGATACTAAGTATTCAATAGTGTCTAAAGATGGTATTCCGACATATATTACAGCACTTCTATATGAACCATTAAATACAAATATAACCAATATTACAATAGATGGCGAGGACTATGAAAAATCAACAGATGGAATCTGGAAAGATAAAGATGGAAAGGTAAAAGAATTTAAACAGGAAGATATTTGTATATATTACATAAATCCTAAAACCGGAAACACAGATACACTTCCACAGAAGTTGTACAATAGAGATGAAATTCATTTTCCAACATATCCGGCATTTATTATTGACAGTTCAAATCAGTTAGGAGTTATGTATATCATTGGACAGGTTTGGGATAATGTTCATTATAGCCTTATATATTCAACATATAATCAAAAATATCTGTTTCAGGCAGATTATTCTAAAGTAGATGAAGCTATTGCCAAGGCGAATGTTTTAAATAAAGATGATTATATAGATTTTAAAGCGGTAACATCAGCTATAGATGCAGTTGTTCGTGATAAAGACTATACTGAACAGTCAGCAGTTGACGCAATGGCAAAAGCTATTGAAGATGCAATTAAGGCCCTTCAGTTAAAGCCAACTCCTGAAACTACAACAACTATCCCTGAAACGACCACAACAGAACAGGTTACAACTAATCAGGAAACAACTACAATAGAACAGGTACCGACAACTTCAAGAACAGAAGCAACTACAGTAGAACAGGTATCGACAACTTCAAGAACAGAAGCAACTACAGAAGAAACGATAACAATGGTTAATCCAACAGAAACTGAAACACAATACATAACAACATCTGTGAATAATAATACTCCAAAAACAGGTGAGAACAGTAACATAACATTGTGGATGATAGTTTTCTTTATTACAGCAGGTGGAATATTGACTATAACACTGGAAAAGAGAAAAGAAGACAAACAATAAGAGTTCAGATTCACAATTAGGAAGTGCAGACTATGGAGAATAAACTGAAAACAATTATTTATTACAGTAATTTGAGAAAAATAAGAAAACCACCCGAATGATGTGACCCCAAAAAGTTAGACTTTTATTGCGTAACAGGTTTTAATATCTGTT
>ERZ773104.689-NODE-689-length-51778-cov-6.387545_pt1 | contig 51778 bp, 44 predicted proteins | sample MGYA00511920_ERZ773104 | MGnify/ENA primary metagenome ERZ773104 (study PRJEB29015, sample SAMEA2737857) | human gut metagenome | biome: human gut; feature: human-associated habitat; material: faeces | place: China | collected 2012 ... | reverse complement strand
ACTTGCCGTTCTTGGTGCCGCCGCAGGGACCGTTCACCAGGCTCTTGGAGCAGGCGGTGATGGGGCAGATGCCGCCGGTCAGGTTCAGATAGCACTCGCCGCACTGGCCGCAGTCGTATTCCAGCGGAGTAACGCCCTGGAAGCCGGGCAGCTCGATGGTATCGCAGCAGGCGTAAACAGGCTTGTCTTCCAGCATCTGGGAGATGGTCTGAACGCCCACGCCGCAGGAGAACACCAGCACGGCATCCGCCTCGGCGATCTTTGCCATGGGGGCGCGCAGCCGCAGGGCCAGCTCATCGGGGTTGCACACATAGTCGGTGGTCAGGGTGCCAACGACCTTGCCCTCCCCTTCCAGCTTCTTCTGAATGGCCTTGGCCTCTTCCTCGGGGAAGCCCACTTCCTTGCAACCATGGCAGTTGATGATGAAGACCTTGCCGGAAGCCAGGGAGCTGATAACCTCTTCGGATTTCAGTTTTGTCATTAACATAGCAATTCCCCCTTATTTCTTCTTCAGCAAGGGCATAACCAGACCCTTGGCCGCATTGATTTTGGATACCAGAGGAATCTTGGAGGAGCAGATGTACTCGCAGCACTTGCAGGAGAAGCAGTCCATAACGTTCAGCTTCAGCAGGCCCTCTGCATCGCCCAGCTGCCCCAGCTTGTAGATCTCCAGGGGCTGCAGCTCCATGGGACATACGTCCACACAGCGGCCGCACTTGATGCATTCCTTCTCCTCGGTGTGGTCCGCGGCAATGGCAATGATGCCGTTGGAGCCCTTGATAATGGGCACGTTGGTATCCTTAATGGGAGCGCCCATCATGGGGCCGCCCATCTTCAGGACCACGTCCTCGCCGGTCACGCCGCCGCAGTGGTCGATGATCTCCTGGACATTGGTGCCCAGCTTGACCATGTAGTTGCCGGGGTTCTTGATGTACTCACCGGTGACGGAGACCACACGCTCCACCAGAGGCATTCCCTTCTGGATGGCATCGGAGATGGCTTTGGCGGTGGAGGTGTTGGACACCACGCAGCCTACGTCCGCAGGCAGCTTGCCGCTGGGCACGGCGCGGCCCATGACCTTCTTGATGAGCATCTTCTCAGCGCCCTCGGGGTACTGTGTTTTGGCAGCCACAACGCGGATATTGTCGTAGGGCTTGACCTTTTCCTCCAGCAGGGCCACTGCATCAGGCTTGTTGTCCTCAATGAGGATCACGCCCTCGGGAGCGGAGACGGCCTTCATCATAGCCCGCAGGCCATAGACGATATCATCGGCATACTCCAGCAGCACCCGATGGTCTGCCGTCAGGTAGGGCTCACACTCGGAGCCGTTGATCAGCACGGCATCGATGGGCTTGCCGGGCTTGAGCTTGACGTAGGTGGGGAAGGTTGCGCCGCCCATGCCCACAATGCCCTTGTCCTTGACGATCTCCACGATCTCATCGGGCGTCAGCTCTTCCAGGGGCTTATTGGGCTTGACGGACTCGTCCAGGGTGTTCTTCCCGTCGTTCTTGATGACGACGCTCATAACACCGGGGCCTTTATTGGGGTGGGTGTGGGGCTCTACGGCCAGGACGGTACCGCTGACGCTGGAATGAACGTTGGCGCTGATGAAGCCTGCCTGTTCGCCGATCAGCTGGCCCACCTTCACGGTGTCGCCGGCCTGGACGACAGGGTTGGCAGGTGCGCCAATGTGCATGGCCAGAGGGATGATGACGGTATCGGGCTCCGGGAACTTCTGCAGTGCCAGGTGCTCGGTGTACTCCTTGTGCTCCACGGGGTGCACGCCGCCATAGAAGCCCTCATAGCGCTTGGCCCGGGCTTCGGCCACATACTGCTTGATGGCGTCCACATTGACCTTGGAGTAGTCCCGCAGCTGCACGGGCTGGTCCAGGAATTCCTTGGTTCTGCCCTGCTTTTCCAGGCGCTGGTAGATCTTCTCCCAGGCGCAGTCCTTCTTGGGGTCAATTTCGCACTTGCCGTTCTTGGCGCCGCCGCACTGGCCGTTGACCAGGCCCTTGGAGCAGTCCACAATGGGGCAAATGCCGCCGGTGACGTTCAGATAGCACTGGGCGCAGGCGCCGCAGGTCTTCTGGGTCAGAGCCATGCCATGATGGCCCACATAGTTCAGGGAATTGGTTGCGGTGAAAACAGGCACATTTGCCAGGTCTGCCACGGTCTGCACGCCCAGGCCGCAGGAGATGACCACCACATTTTCCGTGCCTTCGGGGATTGTCAGCTTTTTCTCCGTCTGCACCTTGTTGCAGAGGAAGTCCAGCTTGGCAGTTCCAGTGATGTGTTTCCCCTTGCTCTCAGCGATGGCGGCAAATTCGCCGCACTCCGGCTCTTCAGTCGTGCTGAACTCCTTGAAGCATTTGTTGCAGGCCACCACAAAAAGGTTATCCTTCCGGGCGAGAATGCTTTCCAGCTCTTCGGCGCTCTTTAACACATACTTGGTATAGTCCACCAAATACCACCTTCTTATTTTTTAGTTGTTCTTTGTTACGGTTCGTAGGCACACGAACTTACGATGATTATAACACACGGCCAATGGAATTGTCCAGTGATATCGATTGAATTTTATTGAAATATTTAAAAAAACCTTCCCCTCCGGGGAAGGTGGACCGCCGACAGGCGGGACGGATGAGGGGCCTTATGGGCGAGAGTGGTGCGTGTTTTTCTAACCGCTCCCGCTCAGAACGCCCCTCCTCAGTCAGGGCCAGCGCCCTGCCAGCTCCACTTTTTTATGGTATAGCTGCCACCGGCAGCTATTATTTTAGATTCAATTCGCTGCGCGACGCACCGCCCGAAGGGGAAGCTCTGCCCCCCTCCGGGGAAGGTGGACCGCCGCAGCGGTGGAAGGAATTTCCTTATTCTCTTATTCCTCCCAGGTTCGTTCGCTGATGATATACCGGGGGCGGTGCTTGGTTTCCATGTAGATCTTGCCGATGTACTCGCCGATGACGCCCAGGCAGATGAGCTGCACGCCGCCCATGAAGCAGACGATGCACACCGTGGAGGCCCAGCCGCTGACCGTGTTGCCTGTCAGATGGGCAATCAGCGCCCAGATCACCGCAATGAAGCTCAGCAGGGACACCACGCAGCCGAAGCCCGTGATCATCCGGATAGGCTTGACGGACAGGCTGGTAATGCCGTCAAAGGCCAGGGCCAGCATCTTTTTCAGGGGGTAGTGGCTCTCCCCTGCAATGCGCTCCGCCCGCTCATAATACACGCTGGTGCTCTTAAAGCCCACCAGAGGGATCATGCCCCGCAGGAAGATATTGACCTCTTTGAAATTGGCAAACTCCTGCAAAACGCGGCTGGAAACCAGACGGTAGTCCGCGTGGTTGAATACCACCTCGGCCCCCATCCAGTTCATCAGCTTGTAGAAGCCCTCGGCGGTGAAGCGCTTGAAGAAGGTGTCTGTGTCCCGCTTGCTGCGCACGCCGTAGACCACCTCACAGCCGTCTAAGTACGCGTCCACCATGGCGTCCATGGCGTTGATGTCGTCCTGGCCGTCGCAGTCGATGGAGATGGTGATGTCGCAGCGGTCCTTGGCCTCCATGAGACCTGCCAGAACCGCATTCTGGTGTCCCCGGTTCCGGCTCTGGCAAATGCCGATATAGTGGGGGTCTGCCTTGGAAAGATCTGTAATGATCTTCCAGGTGGCGTCCTTGGAGCCGTCGTTGACGAAGAGCACCCGGCTGTCCGGGGAGATTTTCCCGGCGGCGGACAGGTCGTTGATCTTCTTCAAGAACATGGGGGCGGTGATGGGAAGGACCTTTTCCTCGTTGTAGCAGGGAATTACAATATAAAGAATGGGCTGCATAAAATCATGCTCCTTTCAAAATTACGTCGGGCGACAGATAGACCGTGGCATAGGGGTACTCCAGGGGGGTGTAGTCTGCTTGCAGCTTCTCCCAGAACTGCCCAGAGAAGCTGTTTTCATTCAGCATCGGCTTATCCGGGGACGCTCCCACCTGGGGCTCCAGTACCACTACGATGGCGGGCATGGGGTGGGTTTCGCAGTAGCTTTCCAGCTGGGGGCTATCCAGCTTTGTCCGCCAGGCCGTAGGGGCGCCGCAGGGAAAGTCTGCGGCCAGATACCCCCAGGGCAGGATACCGGTGAAGAAGATCCGGTTTTTGGAAGAATAAGTGTCCTCCAGCTCCTCCAGCATGGCAAGGATTCCGGTGTACTGCTTTGCGTGCTCCCGGGTGGTGCGGATTCCGGCGGCGGGGCCGGAGGCCATGGGCTCCGTCAGGGTGTTCAGCGGGCCGTCCCGGAAGACACTGGAAAGTCGAACGGCAAAGCTCAGGCACAGCACAGCGCATGCCAGAACCGCGCCGAACCGCCGCAGCTGTATCCCATCCCCTCCCCGGGGCAGGGCGCTTAGCTGCACCAGCACGCCCATGGCATAGACCGGCAGACCGACCGTAAAGGTAATGGCCTCGGTATTGGAGCTCATCGCCATGGAAAGGCCCATGGCAATGCCCAGAATGCGCAGCAGCAGGGCTGGCCGGGAAACTTCCCTTTTTACCCAGCACAGCGCCATGGTCGGCAGGCAGAAAATTGCGAACTGGTAGTAAGCAAACCCCAGCTCCCCATTCCGGTAGCGCCAAAGAGAGGCCGCTGCACCGCAGGCGGCGATGAGCAGCCCGGGGAGGGCTCCAAATCGCTTGGGCAGCAGTTTGACCCCCAACAGCAGTACCGCCCCGGCAAGGACCGTGAGCAGCGCCTCATAATAATATAGCAGCTTCACATCCCGGATGGCTGCCGCCAGATAGTGCGCCGGGCCGCCGGAATGCTCCGGGTCGGAGAGAATTTCCTTCAGGCTGGCAAGCACACCGCCAATGTCCTTTGGCAGGAAGAACAGCAAAAACACCGCTGCCAGAATGCATACGCCCAAGAGCGTCCACCATGCCCGCTTCCGCTGCTTCGGGATGCATAGGGCTGCAATCAGGCCCGGAATCACGAACAGCGCAAAATAGGGCACGCACAGCACCGCCGCCGCCAGGCAAACGCCCCCCAGGCACCAGGCCCAGGGCTGCTTCCGAACCGCCAGGCAGACGAAGAGCAGGCAAAAGGTCAGGAAGAGATTGTAGTAGCTGAGGCCCCAGATATTTCCCCGGGAATAGCAGAGGTACAGCCCCGCGCAGAGGAAAGCCGTCAGCGGGAAGGCTTTCCGGCGCAGCGTATAAAACAGCAGCAGCGCTGTGCCCCAGGCCGCAGCCACATATACTTCCCGGGCGAAGAGATAAATGCCCCGGTTGCCAAACAGAGCATGATACAGGCTCAAAATGGGGTAAAACAGCACGGAATAGAACTGCACTGGGTGCCATTCATCCAGAATGAGCTTCTGGCCGTTCCAGAGCCGCTGGGCAAAGGTGAGATAAAAGCTTTCGTCCGACCAGCAGAACCCATACAGCGCCCGCACCGCCAGCACCACAGCCGCAGCCGTCAGCGCCGCCGCATAAAGGTGCCCGGAATTTCGTTTTTCCAAGGACCGCTCCTCCAAAACCATATTTTCTACATTATACACCCCGGTCAGGGATTATTCAACCCCGGTTTTCGCCTCGGCAGCGGGAGTTGAACATACAGCCCCTTTTGACAGTTGACACCCGGATGTAAATTTTGTACAATTGACCTACAGAGAAAAGGCTCGGACTATGCAAATTTGTCTGCCTTTTGGAAGGAGCTACAAATCATGTATCGTATTCTGGAACTGAATCCCCAGCTCAAGGACTTCGCCGGAGACATCGATCTGCGGATGCGTCTGTATCAGGACACCCAAAACCGAATTCTTTCCAAGGGGCAGTCCCTCAGTGAATTCGCCAATGCCCACAAATACTTCGGCTTCCACCATGTGCCCGGGGGCTGGTACTATCGGGAGTGGGCTCCCAGCGCCTACCAGCTTTACCTCACCGGCGAATTTAACGACTGGAACCCCACGTCCCATCCCCTGGAAAACCTTGGCAACGGCAACTGGGAGCTCTACCTGCCCGGGGACGACGCCCTGTGGGAGGGCTGCAAGGTGAAGACCGTGGTGGATGCTTTTATGCAGCGCACCTGGCACATCCCTCTCTATGCCCGCCGGGTGGTTCAGGAGACCGACAGCGTCCAGTGGGTCTGCGAGGTCACGGACGACCGGAAGGTCTTCCCCTGGACGGACAGGAACTTCCGTCGGGAGGATTCCCTCTATATTTACGAGGCCCACGTGGGAATGGCCCAGGAGGAGGGCAAGGTTGGCACTTATCGGGAGTTTGCGGACCTGGTGCTGCCCAGAGTGAAGAAAGCGGGCTACAACACCATCCAGCTCATGGCCATTATGGAGCACCCCTACTATGGCAGCTTCGGCTATCAGGTGGCGAACTTCTATGCCGCCTCCAGCTGGTTCGGCAGGCCCGAGGACCTGAAATACCTGGTAAACAAGGCCCACGAAATGGGGCTGTGCGTGCTGCTGGACGTGGTCCACTCCCACGCCGTGAAGAACACCACCGAGGGCATCAATATGTTCGACGGCACCACCTGGCAGTTCTTCCACGACGGCCCCAAGGGCGACCACCCCGCCTGGGGCACCAAGTGCTTCGACTACGGAAAGACCGGCGTCATCCACTTCCTGCTGAGCAACCTGAAATTCTGGATGACCGAGTACCATTTTGACGGCTTCCGCTTCGACGGTGTCACCTCCATGCTCTACCATGACCACGGCCTGGGCACGGACTTCAATACCAATGACAAGTATTTCTCCTACAATACCCACACCGAGGCCATCACCTATTTGCAGCTGGCAAACCAGCTGATTCGTCAGGTGAACCCCATGGCGGTGACCATTGCCGAGGATATGTCCGGTATGCCCGGCATGTGTCTGCCCATTGCAGACGGCGGCATCGGCTTTGACTACCGGCTGGGCATGGGCCTGCCCGATATGTGGGTGCGCACCGTGCGGGACCTGCGGGATGAGGACTGGGACATCTTCCAGATGTGGTGCAGCATGTGTATGCGCCGCCCGGGTGAAAACACCGTGGCCTATGTGGAGAGCCACGACCAGGCATTGGTTGGCGACAAGACGCTGATCTTCCGCCTGGCAGATGCGGCCATGTATACGGACATGGAAAAGACAACCCACAACCCCGTCATCGACCGGGCCATTGCCCTGCACAAGATGATTCGCCTCTTTACCCTGGCCGGCGGCGGCGAGGCCTACCTGAACTTCATGGGCAACGAATTCGGCCACCCAGAATGGATCGACTTTCCCCGGGAGGGCAACGGCTGGAGCTTCCACTACTGCCGCCGCCAGTGGAGCCTGCGGGACAACGAGTGCCTGAAGTACCAGTGGCTGGGCCTGTTCGACGAAGACATGATCGGCCTTGCCAAAAGCGTTGACCTGTTCAAAATGCGCTTCGGCGATCTGCGCCTGAACGACAGTGAAAAGAAAATCCTGGTATTCTACCGTCAGGGGCTCATGTTTGCCTTTAACTTCGACCCCAGCCATTCCTATACGAACGTCAAGGTCAGCCTGCCCCACATCGCAGACTACGAGGTCGTCCTGGATACCGACGACCCCAAGTACGGCGGCAACGGCCTCATCGGCTCCGCCCCCTACCCTGCCATCGTGGACAAGAAGGGCAACTCCGTCATCTCCCTCTATCTCCCCGCCCGGTCCGCCGTGGTACTCAAAGAGGGCAAGATCCGGGTTCTGCCCCCCGCGCCCAAGAAGAAGGGCAAAAAGTAAGATCAACCGCCGCATCCCCCAAAAACGGGATGCGGCGGCTGCTGTTTTACCGTATCTCCTGCTCCAGGCAATCGAACTCTTCCGTGGAGAAGAACTCTCCAAGGGTTATGTCCAACCCGTCGCAGATCATTTTCACGGTCAACAATTTGGGATTCTGGCTTTTTCCGTAGAGAATGTTTTTAATACTGGACGGCGGCAGAGCGCAGACCGTCGCCAAACGGTTGATGCTCATATTGCGCGCTTCGCACAGCTGCAAAATACGGTTTCGGACAGCTTCCACTGTGGTCATGGTATCCCTCCGGTATTCTTTTCTTTCTAGAATACCCAAAAGGGGTTGTCAAAATAGGCTATGGGTGCTACTATTAGGCTATGCATAGACGATTTGGAGGGAAATTTATGAAAGACTACGCCAAAATGTATGCCGTGCTCTGCGGGGCGATTGACGATGTGATCGATGGCTTGGAAGCGCTCCCTGGCGCAGCGGAATACACCCAGCATCTGAAAGCCGCTCTGCTCCAGACGGAGGAAATCTATTGCGGCGGGGAAAATGCTTCCCCGCCGGGGGAGCTGAGAGGAAATCCTTGACAAATAATCCCCGTTTTGCTAGAATTGATTTGTAATTAGTTCTAACGTATAGAGAAGAACAGATTATCCCCAAAACAGGAAGGAGACCTACATCCATGAAACACAGACGCATTCTTTCCGGCCTGGCCGCCTTGATGCTGGCCGCCAGTCTGCCTATGTCCGCCCTGGCAAGGGAGTGGGACATTGCCGACGGAGACATTACCATCGTCGCAGACAATGACGGGCAAAAGGTGTCCCAGGGAACCGAGAACGACATTTCGGACGACAATCCCGTCATTATCGGAAACTCTGCGACGAACACCGTCAGCATCGTGGCCGAGAAGGACCAGACCGCAAACGTCACCCTCTCCGGCGCAAACATCGACGGGAGCACCACGGGCAATGCCGCCGTTTCCACCACCGGCGAGGGCAATGTCAGCATTGAGCTGGACGGCGACAGCACCCTCAAGAGCGGTTCTACTCATGCCGGCCTTGAAAAGAACAACGGCGGCAGCCTGACCATTGCAGACGAGGACAAAAACGGCAAGCTGACCGCCGAGGGCGGCGGATACGGCGCGGGCATTGGCGGCGGCTACAACGGCACTGGCAGCGACATCACCATCTCCGGCGGCGAGGTCAAGGCCACCGGCGGCAGCTACGGTGCAGGCATTGGTGGCGGCAACCGAGGCACTGGCAGCGACATCACCATCTCCGGCGGCGAGGTTGAGGCTACCGGCGGCACATGGAGCGCGGGCATCGGCGGCGGTAACCGAGGCACTGGCAGCAACATCACCATCTCCGGCGGCGAGGTTGAGGCTGCCGGCGGCACATGGGGCGCGGGCATCGGCGGCGGACAGGGCGGCAGCGGCAATAAGATCACCATCTCCGGCGGCAAGGTCAACGCCACCGGCGGCTATGCGGGCGCGGGCATCGGCGGCGGAGAGAACGGTGACGGCAGCGACATCATCATCTCCGGCGGCGAAGTCAAGGCCACCGGCGGCAGCTACGGTGCGGGCATCGGCGGCGGCTGCGGGGACTCCGGCAGCGACATCACCATCTCCGGCGGCGAGGTCAAGGCCACCGGCGGCGTAAACGGCGCAGGCATCGGCGGGGGCTGTTATAGAGATGGAAATAACATCACCGTTTCCGGCGACGCAAAGCTGAAGGTGCAGGGCGGCGTTGAAGACGATACTGACGGAGCGGGCGCAGGCATCGGCGACGGCGGCAGCAATGCGTACGGAACCAAGATACTCGGCGCAGAGGTCGAGCCGGACACCTCCGGCCTGACGACAGGGAGAATCGAGTATTACGCCCCCGGCGCGGATATGGATAAGGACGCTCCCTCCCAGACCATCGTAGGCACATATATTCCGCCCCAGCCCGCCCGGGAAGCGGCAGCCCCCGCGCAGCCTGCTGCCCCCCTCTACCGCGTTACGGACGGGGACGGGAAGGACGTAAGCTATGAAACGACCTGGCGCGACGGCGTTCTCACCGTCACCGTGGAGGCCGACCGGGCCGTGCTCACCGGCAGGCTCAGCGGCATTGCCTCCCTCCAGGCCCAGGGCATTGAGAGAATCGTATTTATCACAAAGGGGGCAACCTCTGAATTCCTGACCGCCGACCTTCTGGCCGCGGCCACGGCCACGGAGCGCTACGCCCTCTCCCACGACGGCGAAGCCGTCACCTTCACCGCAGGCGAAGCGGACGTAAGCGGGATTCTTGTGAAAGCTTAATTGGACAAAGCCAAAACGGGCAGGCACCGAAGTGCCTGCCCGCAGTTTTTGTGAAAATGTGCGATCCCGGTTACTTCTTGACCAGCATCCGTGCGACGCACAGTTCTCCGGGGTTGTCATTCAGCAGGGTGTCCGGGATGGCACCCAGGTAGTCCTCACCCAGGATCGTGAAGAAGTCGCCGCTGATATTCAGCTCCGGCAGGCGGCCAACGACCGTTCCGTTCTCCACCAGATAGGCCATCTGGACCGGGGTGGCATAATGGCCGCTGGGGGTATAGTCGCCGCCGCTGGCGGACATGACATAGACGGCCTTCCCGGGCACGACCTGCGCAATGCTCTCGGCGGTCTTTGCGACGTAAAGGCCGTTCATGCCCAAAGAGGGTACGCCGTCATAGGCGGCATGGGCATGGCCGGAAACCGGCAGGCCGAAAAGGGCAGCGGAGTTCTTCGTTGTGGCCAGGGCCGCCAGGGTTCCGTTCTGAACCAGCAGCCCCCGGTCCTCCGGGCGGACGGTGCCCTCAGCATCAAAGAAGCAGCTGCCCGGATGGGTGGCGGCGTTCCGGTCGTCGCCAAAGGTGAATTTTTCGGAGAAGCACTTCTCTCCCAGCTTTCCGCTGAGCAGAGAGGCGCCTGCGGTATACATTTCCCCCACGAAGTGGCTGATGGCAGGCCCCAGCAGCTCCCTCGGAGAGATGATGACGGGCCACTCCCCTTCCTCCAGCTCTGCCGGAGTGTGATAGGCATCGTACACCGCCTTGCAGCTCGCAGCAATATTTTCCGGGTCAAAGCTTCTGCTATTGTACTCATAGAATGCATCCATCAGATTGCCGGAGCCTCTGCTCTGGAACAGCAGGCTGACGGTCAGGCTGCTGTCGGTGCTCCTGAGCTTCCGGCCCTTGGAATTCCGGTATTCCTCGGAATCCCAGTTCAGGCTGATCTTATTGCTGATGGCAAAGCCGGGACAGGCCGCACCGACCTTGTCCAGCATGGTCTGCATGGCGGGGATCAGCTCTTTTTCCGGCAGGATCTCTTCGCTGCGGTCTTCTGCGCGCTCCAAAGCACCGTCCAGGGCGCTGACATAGGGAATGCCCAGCTCCAGGGCCTTTTCCGCCTGGGCAGTGAGCTGCTCTTCCTCCGGCTCTCCCAGGCACCCGGCCACGCCGATTTTCCCATCGGCATAGACGCGAACGGTGCCGGTAGTCTCTTCCTGCTCCCGATAGCTATCGATTCTGCCGCCGGTGATATTCAGGGTCACGGAGCGGCTGCTGCTCTTCAAAAACTCTTTTTCCATCGCTTCCACCTCACTGCACATTCATTTCGGATACCCGGACGCAGGGGCCGCCAAAGCCAACAGGCAGGCCCATCTGCTCCATCTTGCCGCAGCCGCCGGTAACAAAGGACAGCAGCGTCAGCTTGTCAGACAGGCCGTCGATCAGTCCCAGGGTCTCGAAGACGCTGCCGGTAATGACGCTGATCTGGGTGGGCTTGCCCAGGCGGCCGTTTTCGATCTCGTAGGCCAGCATGGGGGCAATGGTAAAGGTGCTCATGCCGCTGCCGTGGGAAATTGTCTTGATATAGTAACCCTTCTGAATAGGGGCAAGCAGCTGCTCGAATGTCTCCTTGCCCGGCTCAATATAGGTGGTAGTCATGCGGACAATGGGCTCAAAGGTGCAGTCGATGGCCCGGGCGTTGCCGGTGACCTCCTCCCCCAGGGCTGCGGCGGTCTGGGCGCTGTGGAGCCGCCCGGCCAGAATGCCATCCTTGATGAGATAGTTCTTTCTGGCCCTGGTGCCCTCGTCATCATAGGGAACATAGCCGCTGCCGGGGTACTCGCCGCACTCGGCGATGGACAGGAGCGAAGAGCCCACCTGCTTGCCCAGCTGCCACTCCTGCCGCATGGATTCATCGGAGAGCATGAAGTCCGACTCGGACTTGTGACCGAAGGACTCGTGGGCAAAGACGCCCGCTGCCTCCGGAGACAGCACCACAGGGTACTTTCCGGGCACCACCGGGACGGACTGGCGCATAAAGGCCGCCTGCTCCTGCATGGAGGCACGGATCTCCTCCGTCAGGCCATTCAGGTCTTCAAACCGGGTGCAGCCCCGCTGCCAGACGGCGGAGAACTTCTTCTCCCCCTCGGCCATGCTGCACCGCAGGGACAGGCCGCAGGTCTGATAGTCATATGTAATGTCCGCGCCCAGAGAGGACCGGAAGGTATACAGGCTGTTCCGGTCCAGGTAAATGCCCACGGGCATGGCGCAGGCGCTGTCCTCGCTGAGCAGAGGCAGATAGCTCTGCAGAAGGGCCTGCTTTTGCTCCACAGGGATATTCCGCACCGAGCAATCTGCAAAAACCAGCTTTTTGTCCCGGTTCCGCTCCAGCTTGGAAACGACTGGGTCTTTCTCGATTGCCGGATTGGGGGTTGCCGCAGCATAGAGCCGTTCCAGTGTCTCCTGAATGTGGGCCACATCCGTGACGGAGGCATAGTACCACATTTTCCCGTCATACACCCGCAGGAACGCCCGCACCTCTACGGGGGCCTTGAACTCCTGCAGCTTGCCGTCCTGGTACTGGATCACCGTCCGGCTCCTGTCCTCGATGCGGACATCCGCATAGTAGTTTTCTCGAAATGTAATCATTTTGCCTTTCCCTTTCTCAACTGCGCCGCTGGGTCAGGCTCAGAGCCAGTGCGCGCATATAGCTGCTGTCTTCAAAAGCATCCAGCTTGGAAACTGCCATATCCGTATAGGTTTCTACCCACTTTTCGCACGCGTCAATGCCGTAGAGCCGGACAAATGTGTTTTTAGCCCCGTCCACGCCCACGGCTTTGCCCAGCTCCTTGGCGTCCCCCACCACATCCAGAATGTCGTCCCGGATCTGGAAAGCCAGGCCCAGAAGGCCTGCAAATTCCGCTGCGGCACACCGCTGCGCTTCACTGCCGCCGCCGGCGATAACGCCCAGGACACAGGCTGCCCGGATGAGGGCACCGGTCTTTCGGGTCTGGATGTCCAGGACCTCCTGCTCGGTGCACTGCCGCTGCTCGCTGAGAATATCCAGCACCTGCCCGCCAATCATGCCCAGGGAGCCGGCGCACTTGCTGAGCACCCCGATGGCCAGGGCCATATCCTCCGGTTTTTTCAGCTCTGCCCGGGCGGCCATGGCAAAGGCATCGGTCAGCAGGGCATCCCCTGCCAGAACGGCCATGCCCTCTCCATAGACCTTGTGGTTGGTGAGGCGGCCCCGGCGGTAGTCGTCATTGTCCATGCAGGGCAAATCGTCATGGATCAGGCTGTAGGTATGGACCATTTCCATGGCCGCTGCAAAGGGCATGGCTTTGGCGGAATCCGTGCCGCACATCCGGCAGAAATCCAGGGCAAAAATGGGCCGCAGCCGCTTGCCTCCTGCCAGGAGGCTGTAGTTCGCTGCCTCAAAAATCAGCTTTTGGGGCTCTTCCAGAAAGGGCGCATAGACCTCTTTCAGATATGCTTCGATTTTCTCCCGGTACAGCCGGGTCTGGGCTTCAAAGCTGCTCATCGAAGGGCTCCTCCACGGGCTCGCCGTCAGTCCCGGCGGTGATTTTACTTACCTGGAGCTTGACATCCTCCAGAAGCTTGCCGCAGGCGCGCACCAGCTCCGTGCCCTCCTGGAAGAGCTTCAGGGACTCCTCCAGCGCCACATCCCCCCGCTCCATGGCCCGGACGATCTGCTCCAACCGAAGCATATTCTGCTCAAACGTCTGATTCTGCTGATTCATGTTCAGTCTCCTTTGCATTCAAAACCGTGGCGGTGATTTTTCCGTCGCTGACGGATACGGTGATCGTGTCATTGGGTGCCGTCTGCTTTACGGAGCGCAGAAGTGCGCCCTCTTGTGTGTGGGCTATGGCGTACCCCCGGCTCAGAACCTTCAGGGGGCTCATGGCATCCAGCTTGGCTACCAGGCTGATAAACCGGGCATTGTCCCCGGCAACGGTCCGCTCCTGAGCCGATACCAGCCGATTTTGCAGCAGCTGTAAATCCTTGCTCTTCCGGTCCAGGTAGGCTGTGGGAGAGCGCAGGGCAGGGCTTGCAGCCAGGGCATCCAGCCGCTGCCCGGCCAGCTTCAGCTGCCGATTCAGCGCTGCGGCCATGGAGGCGTTCAGGGCATCCAGGTTTTGCAGCAGGGCTTCCTGGTCCGGCACGGCCAGTTCCGCGCCGTTGGAGGGTGTGGCCGCCCGCAGGTCCGCCACATAGTCCGCAATGGTCACATCCGGCTCATGGCCCACGGCGGAAATAATGGGGATCTCCGATTCGTAGATGGCATAGGCCACCCGCTCATCATTGAAGGCCCATAGGTCTTCCAGAGAGCCGCCGCCCCGGCCTACGATCAGCAGGTCTGCCAGACGGTGGGCATTGGCATAGCGGATGGCTCCGGCGATTTCCTCCGGGGCTTCCGCGCCCTGGACACGCACCGGCAGGAGCTTCACCTGGGAGAGCGGATAGCGCTTGCGCAGAATGCGCAGAATGTCGTGGACTGCCGCACCGGCAGAGCTGGTGACAATGCCGATGGTGCCGGGGTATTTGGGCAGCTTCTTTTTCTTCTCCGGGTCAAACAGGCCCTTGGCTGCCAGCTTGGCTTTCAGCTGCTCGAAGGCGGCATACAGGTCCCCCACGCCGTCCACGCTCATGGCGCTGCAATACAGCTGATAAGCGCCGTCTCTTGGGTAGACGGAGATCCGGCCCAGGGCGATGACCTTCATGCCGTTGGCAGGCCGGAAGCGCAGACCCATGGCATTGCCCTTGAACATGACGCACTTCAATGCCGAAGCTTCATCCTTCAGCGTAAAATAGTGGTGCCCCGAGGGGTAACACTTGTAGTTGCTGATCTCGCCCCGGACCGCCACCTGGGCCAGGAGCGGATCAGCGTTCATTTTTCCCTGAATATATTCGTTAACTTGGGTAATTGAGAGTATCTGGGGCATATCACACCTCCGTCATTCTCTGGGCCAGCACCGCAACACCCATGGCATTGTCCGTGGAATACTGGGGCTGGGCGAAAATGGGACTCAGAGGGGCCAGGCGCTCCCGCAGCATGGAATTGGAGGCCACGCCGCCGGAGAACAGGACCTCCAGCCCCGGGAACCGCTCCAGCGCCTGCTCGGTAGCCTTGTATACGGCACCGGAAACGCAGCGCAGCGCATAAGCTGCCGTATCTGCCGGGGGATTCCCCTGCTCAAAATACTGAGTGACCTTGTTCTGAATGCCGGACAGGGAGAAATAGCAGTCCGCGCACTTGACCCGGAAGCTGTCCTTCTTTTCCGCCTCCCGGCTCAGTGCATCCAGATGCTTTCCCGAAGGGAATGGCAGTCCCAGCAGCTGCCCCGTCCGGTCGATGAGCTGACCGGCGGAGATATCCGTTGTGCCGCCGATTTTGGTGCAACGCACATTTTTTCTCTCCGGCTCCACCAGCAGAAGCTCGGTGGTCCCCCCGGACAGGTGCCAGGACAGGAAGGGCGCATCCATCATTTCCAGCCTGCCTGCGCTCCACAGCGCCGCAGCAATGTGCCCCTGCTGGTGGGAAACCTCCACCAGCGGCACATGGAAGGCATCGCTCAGAAGCTTCGCGTGGGAATAGCCCACCAGGAAGCAGGGCATATAGCTGCCCTCTACCGCTCTTGGGCGGGTACTGACACCTACGGCCGTTACCGTCTTCCCCTCTATATGGGAAAACAGCCTGCCGGAGAGCTCCGGCAGGCCTTTGATATGTGCGAAAACGGCATCGGATTGGCGCAGACCCAGCTCCCCCTGCTTTACGGGCAGCAGCTTTCCGCAATTCTCCCCCTGCTCTCCATCCAGGAAGGCGATGGAGGTGGTGTAATTGCTGGTGTCGATTCCAATCACAGCCATGTCAGTTTTCCTCTTTGTTTTCCGTCAGGCTTCTGGCAAAAGCGCCCAGAATGCCATTGGTGAATGCGCCGGTATCGTCGCCGTCATAGAGTTTGGCCAGACGGACCGCTTCGTTAATGGCAACGCCGGTGGGCACATCGTCTACGTACAGGATCTCATAAATCGCCAGCTCCATGACGCAGCGGGTCAGCCGGGAAATCCGGCTGATGTCCCAGCCGATGGAGAATCGCTTGATGACATCGTTCAGCTCTTCGCTGCGGTTGGCCACGCCGGAGACCACAGAGTCGATATACCGCAGCTGAGAATTGCTGGGCCGGTCCGTGTAAATGGCGTTCTCCTGGGAAAGAGAGGGATAGTATTCCTTATTCAGCCGGGTGGCGACAACCTCTTCCGGCTCCTCGCCGGTGAACTCCCGGGCGTAAATCAAATGGACGGCCAGCTCTCTGGCATCGGATCTTGTCATAATCTACCTCTTGCTTCTCTTACTTTCGGGAAATACCGCTGACGTTGATATTCACGGCGGTCACCTTCACGCCGGTCATGGACTCCACGGCGGAAGCAACAGCGGTCTGGACGGCATCCGCAACGTCTACCACGCTGTAGCCATAGTGAATGAGAATATCCATGTCGATGGCGACGGAATTGTTCTCTGCGATCTGGATCTTCAGGCCCCGGCCCCAGTTCTTGCCGATGAGGTCTGCTACCTCGTTGCCGGGCTTGGCATAGATCCCGGCGGCACCTTCCACCTCGGAAACCGCATGCTCTGCAATGGCGGCAACCACATCTTCTGAAATCAAAACATTCCCGTTTTCTTCTGCCTGGGAAATGTACTGCTTATATTCAGCCATAATTGAAACCCTCCTAAATCACTGCACTGCAATGCGCACTGCATAGTTTTGTTTATTGTATCACAAATCCAGAAAAATACAATGTTTTTTTCTTGTTTTCCCGGGAAAGAGAAACGGGCCGTCAGGAAAATCAACTGACAGCCCGTTTGGCTTACGCCTTTTTCTCGGCTTTCCGCTTTTCAATCATCCGATGCAGGCAGGAAAGGGCATCGTTCAGACCGCCCAGCCGGTCGATGAGCCCCGAGGCCACTGCCTCCTTGCCATAGAGGATGGTTCCGACGTCCGTTGCCATCTCCCCCGTCGCCATCATGAACTTCTCGAAGTCCTTTTTCGAGATGCGGGAGTTGGCGGTGACGAACTCGGCGATCTGCTCCTGAATCCGCTGGAAATAGCGGAAGGTCTGGGGTGCGCCCACCACCAGGCCTGTCATGCGGACCGGGTGCACCGTCATGCTGGCAGTGGGCGTGATAAAGGAACGCTTGGTGCACACGGCCAGCGGAATGCCGATGGAATGGCCGCCCCCCAGGACCAGAGAGACCGTGGGTTTCTTCATCCCGGCAATCATCTCCGCGATGGCAAGCCCTGCTTCAATGTCACCGCCCACCGTATTGAGCAAAAGCAGCAGCCCATCCACATCGTCGCTCTCCTCGATTCCGGCAAGCAGGGGCAAGACATGCTCATATTTGGTGGTTTTCACCGTTTCCGGCGCTACCTGGTGGCCCTCGATCTGGCCGATGATGGTAAGCGTGTAAATACTTCCTTTTTCCGAGCGGGTCATATCGGAGCCCAGGTCAACGATTTGACTGCGCTCCTCTTTTTTCAGGTCCGCGTTTTTCTCCGTTTCCATTTCATTGCCTCCTTTTTTCATAGGATAACCAAAAGAAAACAATCAATTCCCTATTGCAAAAGTTTTAAAATGCGGATATAATGGGTTGCGGTGATTCTATGTCAGCAAAAACAAATGCCATCCGCCTGGTAGAAAAGGCGGGAATTCCTTATTTGGAAAAATTCTACGAATATTCCGAGGAGGATCTAAGCGGCAATCATGCAGCCCAGGTCCTGGGGCTGCCAGAGGAGCAGGTCTTCAAGACCCTGGTCGCCCGGGGGGAACGGACCGGCATCAATGTTTTCTGTATTCCCGTGTGCTGCGAGCTGGACCTGAAAAAGGCCGCCAAGGCTGCGGGGGACAAAAATATGGAACTGATCCATGTAAAAGAGCTTCTGGGCCTTACGGGCTACATCCGGGGCGGCTGCAGCCCGGTGGGGATGAAGAAAAAATACCCGACTTTTCTGGACGAGCTGTGCCTGCTGTGTGATGAGATCGCGCTCTCCGCAGGAGAACGGGGCCACCAGATGATCGTTCCTCCGGAACCCATTGCCGCCATGATCGATGCTAAGATCGTGGATTTAACCAAATAAAGCGCAACAAAGAAAGGAAAATACGCAATGCATTACGAGTATACCACCAAAGGCACCTGCTCCCGGACGATTCTCTTCGACCTGGAGGACGGCAAGGTCCACAACGTGCAGTTCGTCGGCGGCTGCAACGGCAACCTGAAGGGCATCGGCGCTCTGGTTGAAGGCATGAAGGCCGAGGACGTCATCGACCGGGTGGCCGGAATCCAGTGCGGCATGAAGAGCACCTCCTGCCCCGATCAGCTGTCCGTTGCTCTGAAGCAGGCTCTGGCTGAGGCAAAGTGAAAAGCGCCCCATGGAAGCAAAGGCTGCATTCCATGGGGCATTTCTTTACTTTTTGCGTTTTTTGGCGTGCTGCGGCTTATAGGACAGCATATGCCGGATACCAATTGCAAGGGCCACCGCCGCAACACCGAGCACCCAGGGAATCCACGCCTTCGAGTGCTTCCCTTCCGATTCCGGCTCGGTCTCGGGAAGGGTTTCCGGGGCGGTTTCCGGAATGGTTTCCGGCTCCGTCTCCGGCTGGGTGGTCAGGGGCTGGGTTTCGGGTTCGGTCTGCGGCTGGGTCTCCGGCTCTGTCTCGGGTTCCGGCTCCGGCTCCGGAAGAACAGGGTCTTCCCGGGTCTGTTCTGCACCGCAGATGTCGCAGATGCCGATGCTTTTACCGGTCTGCTCTGTGGTGGCAGGCGTTACCACCGTCCAGGTGCTGACGCTGTGTACACACAGCTGATAGTCGTCCCGGTAGGTATATCCGCAGCCCTGGCAGACGTATTCCGTGTAGCCAAAATGGGTGCAGTCCGAGGGCACGACGGTCTGCTGGTAATCGGGCTCGCCGCAGGTCTCCGGCCGAAGCTCTCTGGTATAGTCCGAGGTCTCGTTCCTTTGCAGGCTGCCCTCATTGCCGGTAATGCGATAGTTATAGTTGACACTCGTCATGAGCTCGCCATAGACCTTCCCGCAGTAGGCCCGGCGGCTTTTGTTGTGTTCAAAAAAGCTGATCTTGGCATCGATAGAGTTGTCCGTAAGCATGGCGGAATGGCCCATACCGATGGGATACTGCATCAACATTCCCACAACGCCGCCGCTGTGGACATAGCCGTGCTCCGAAATATAGGCGTCCAGTCGAATGGTGCAGCCCGTCGTTGTCATGAATCCGGTGGCATAGGCGCCGCCCAGGAACTGTTCGTCCATGGTGCTCTCGTCCGTATCCACACAGATCAACGTCATGTCTGTGGTACAGCTCACAATATCGCCAACGCCGTAGCCCACAAAGCCGCCCAGTCCGAACACTCCGTTGTAGGCTCGCAGCTCCAGCCGACCGGAGACAGTGCAGTTTTCAATGGTGCTGTCCATGCAGTAGCCCGCTATGGGACCGGCCAGGCAGGGCTGGGCCGTTTCAATGCACCCACGGACGTTTACCAGATTCAGATTCTGAATTCTGGCATTTTGCAGCGTAGAGAACAGACCGCAATACACCGCGTCATATTCCTTTTGATTGCCGTCCAGCGCCGTTATGATCTCTGCCCCGGGCTCAGACAGTGTCAGGTTCAGAATGCTGTGGCCGTTTCCGTCCAGAGTGCCGGAAAACGCAAAGGGCATCCATTCTTCCCCTGCCATATCCAGGTCCTCTGCCAGAATATAGTCCCCATTCGGCTCCTGGGCCATGGCAGACAGGTCCTGGGGCGTATGGATCTGTATGGCCTCTGCCGCTGCTGCCGTCGGCTCCGGTTCGGTCTCCTCAGCCCAGACCGGCACCAGGAGCATCCAAAGCAGCAACGTGAAAGAAATAATTTTCCGCATGGTGCATCCTCTCTTTTTGCCAATGGCATAGCCATCAGCCTTTTCTTCCTATCATAGCAAATTCTGAGGTTGGACGCAACAGGAAAAATCGAAATTCCATCAGGGCTGCACTTCCTGCTCCTGCTGGACATCTGCAAAAGCGGAGTACATGGGTTCCACGTCTTTTCCGCAGATCCGGCGATCCACGAAATTCCTGGTGATTTTCCGCACCAGACCGCTGAGGGCCACAACGCCGATCAGGTTGGGAATGGCCATAAGGCCGTTAAAGGTATCGCTGAGGTCCCAGGCCAGATCCAGCTGCATGGTTGCACCGACAATGGTGAAAAGGACAAAGACGATTTTATAGAAAATCGTGGCCTTGGTGCCGAAGAGATATTCAAATGCCTTGGTGCCGTAGTGGCTCCAGCCCAGCACCGTGGAGAAGGCAAAAAGCAAAATGGCAATGGCAATAAAGGCGCTGCCGAAGCCGCCGAAATGGAGACTGAAGGCCTCAGCCACCATGGCGGTTTTCTCCATAGAGGTCAAAACCGCACCGGTATTCAGGTCCACGAGGCCGCTGGTGAGGACCACCAGGGCAGTCAGGGTGCACACCACCAGGGTGTCGGCAAACACCTCAAAAATGCCCCACATTCCCTGGGCCACAGGCTCTTTCACATTGGAGCTGGAATGGACCATGACGCTGGAGCCGAGACCTGCTTCATTGGAAAACACGCCCCGCTTCATGCCCCAGGTCACAGCCGCCTTTACCCCGCTGCCCACAATGCCGCCGCCGACGGCCTTCATAGCAAAGGCACCCTTGAAGATGGAAGCGAAAGCCGGCAGGATGCTCCGGTAATTCATAGCAACGATGGCCAATGCTCCAACGACATACAGCAGCGCCATAACCGGTACCAGCTTTTCCGTGACTGCCGCAATGCGCTTCAGGCCTCCCACGACGACCAAAGCTGCAACGGCCATCAGGAACACGCCCGTGACCCAGTTGGGAATGGAGAAAACCGCCCGCATGTTGGTGGCAATGGAATTGATCTGTCCCATATTGCCAATGCCGAAGCTGGCGAGAATGCAGAATATACTGAACAGCAGCCCCAGGACTTTGCCCAGCTGCTTACAGCCCCGGAAGCTGCCCAGGCCGTCCTGCAGATAGTACATGGCCCCGCCGGACCACTCCCCTGTGGCATTCTTCCGGCGGTAGTAGATGCCCAGAACGTTCTCGGAGAAGTTCGTCATCATGCCGAAAATGGCCACGATCCACATCCAGAAAATGGCCCCGGGACCGCCTGCAGCAATGGCCGCAGCAACGCCTGCGATGTTGCCTGTACCGATGGTGGCGGCCAGAGCGGTGCAAAGGCTCTGGAACTGGCTGATAGACCGGTCCTCCTTGGCAGTATGGGCCGTTACGTGCTTGTTTTTGAAAATGGCGCCAACGGTATGCGCCATCCAGAACCGGAAATGGCTCAGCTGAAAGCCCTTGGTCAAAACCGTCATCAGAATGCCGGTGCCCACCAGCAGCACCAGCATGGGCAGGCCCCAGACAAAGTTGTTGACCTTTCCGTTGACCATGGCTACAATATCCCGCAGTCCGTTCATAAAATGTATCCTCCCTTTTCTCAAAAAAACAGGAATACCCGCAAAGGGGTATTCCTGCCAAAAGTTCAGATACACCGCGCAAGAAGCGCAGCTGAAATGAAAAAGCTCTGTCCTTTTGCCTGAGAGATTCGGTGATAAACACCCCCTTGCCCCTTCGGCCTCTGATCCATTCAGATGTCTCCAGAGTGCGATCCACCGGCGGTCCCGCTGCCCTGCGGCAGCACCTGAGAGTGTTACTCCTTCGGTCGGACAAAAGCCCTGTTTTCCGTCAGTTTCCTATCGCACGATATTCAGTTTTTCGTTGGGGCCATCATAGCATACACTTTCCAGAAATGCAAGTTTCATTTTTCCAAACTGCATTTCCGGGAAAGATTTTGTAGGATTTTCCAGCCGAAACAGCCATTGTGTTTCTCACCTTGTGAAATCCGACTGAAAATTATTTCAGCTTTTTTCCGTCCCGGAAGGCATGACCGACGGTGTCGCCCAGCTTTCGGTAGGTCTGCTGCACGGGGTCGAAGACGATGGGCTCCAGCTTGTCCGGATCGATCTTTCCGCTTTCGTCCAGAATGGCTTCCTCAGCGCTGACGTTGACGATCCGGCCCACCATCCGTCCGGTACTGGGGTCATAGCTCACAAGCTCGCATTCCAACGCCATGGGCAGCTCCTGAATGAGGGGCGCATCCACCTGGCTGGCCTTTTCAGCATGGAAACCGGCCCGCTGGAATTTATCCGGTACCTGGTTGCCGCTGACAAGGCCCACATAGTCGCAGGCAACGACCTGGGAAGCTGTGGCCATGCTGATGGTGAAGGCCTTTCTTGCAAGGATATTCTTTACCGTCTTGTGGCTGGCGCTGAGGCAGATGGAAACCTCCGCAGTGTCGCTGATGCCGCCCCAGGCGGCGTTCATGGCATCCGGACTCCCCGCCTCGTCATAGGCTGCAATGATGAATACAGGCTGCGGGTAGCTCCAGGGCTTTGCTCCAAAATTCTTTCGCATGGAAAGCTCCTCCTTATATTTGGTCTATTTTTATTATAGCATTTTTTGTCAACCAGGAAAAGCCCCGGCAGATCGCTCTGCCGGGGTAAACTTATTCGCTTTCTTCCTCGCCGTAGCCGTCGGTCAGAGCGGTAGCAGAAGCTTCGGAGAGCTCGCGGCCCTCCATCAGGTCTGCAAACTGGGCGCCGGTCATGGTCTCGTGCTCCATGAGGTAAGCAACCACCTGCTGCAGCTTGTCGCCGTCCTTTTCCAGAATGGCCTTGCAGTCGTCATAGGCCTGATCGATCAGGGCTTTGACCTCTTCGTCAATAGTCCCTGCTACCTTTTCGGAATAGCTCTTGGTGTTCTGGTAGTCCCGGCCGATGAAGACCTCGCCGTCATCCAGATAGGACACGGTACCCAGCTTCTCGCACATGCCGTAGCGGGCCACCATATCCTTGGCAAGCTTGGTTGCCCGGTCAATGTCGTTGGAAGCGCCCACGGAGATATCCCCCACATACAGCGCCTCGGCCACTCTTCCACCCAGCAGCCCAACGATCTGTTCGTACATCTCGTTCCGGGTCAAATTGGAGGAATCGTCCTTGGGCAGGTACCAGGTGGCACCCAGGCTTCTGCCCCGGGGCACAATGGAGATCTGCCGCACCGGGTCATGAGAGGGCAGCCGGTACATGGCCACGGCGTGGCCCGCCTCGTGGATGGCCGTGGTCTTCAGGTCCCGGCGGGACTGGACGTGGCTCTTCTTGGCAGGACCGGCTACGATCTTCATCAAAGCCTCGTTGATGTCCTCCATGTTCAGCACAGGGCGATTCTCCCGGGCGGCCAGAATGGCAGCCTCGTTTAAGAGGTTGCTCAGGTCAGCGCCGGTAAAGCCGGAGGTTGCCCGGGCAACGGTGCGCAGATTGACGGAGTCATCCAGCTTTTTGTCCTTGGCGTGGACTTTCAGAATCTCCTCCCGGCCCTTCACATCCGGGGCGTTGACCTGGATCTGCCGGTCAAACCGTCCGGGCCGCAGCAGAGCGGGGTCAAGAATGTCGGGGCGGTTGGTGGCCGCCAGGACGATGATGCCCTCGGTATGGCCAAAGCCGTCCATTTCCACCAGCAGCTGGTTCAGAGTCTGCTCCTTTTCGTCATGGCCGCCGCCCAGGCCGGTGCCGCGCTTGCGGCCCACGGCATCGATCTCATCGATAAAGATAATGGCGGGAGCAACCTTCTTTGCCTGCTCAAACAGGTCCCGGACACGGCTTGCGCCTACGCCTACATACATCTCTACAAAGTCAGATCCGGAAATGGAGAGAAACTGCACGCCTGCCTCGCCGGCAACTGCCCGGGCGAGCAATGTCTTGCCGGTGCCCGGAGGGCCTACCAGAAGAATACCGTGAGGGATGCGGGCACCGATCTGGGTGAATTTCTGGGGATTGCGCAGAAAGTCTACGATCTCCTCCAGCTCCTCCTTCTCCTCGTCCGCACCGGCCACGTCGTCAAAGGTCACTTTTTTCCCGTCCGGAACACCCAGGACTGTTCTGGCTTTGCCAAAATTGGCCATGGGATTGCTGCCGTTCATACGGCCCATGAGCACGGTCCACAGAATCAGCAACACCGCACCGACGATCAGCAGCGGCAGGATAATGTCGTAGACGGAAAAGCTCTTGGCGGGGATGAAATCATAGCTTTCCAGAATGCCCTTTTCGTGCTGCTCCTGGAAAAGCTCCTCCATGTCGCTGCGGAACAGCTCCGGCTGGGCCAGATTCGTCTTGATCTGCGTGCGACCGTTTACCGGCTCGCGAAGCTCCAGAGTGATGGTATTGTCGTTCACTACAAAGCTCTTGACCTGCTCCTGCTGGAACAGCTCGATGACCTGGGAATAGGGCATGGAGCTGCTGCTGCCGCTCATCAGGCCGCTGGCCCAGGAGAGGATCAGAAACAGGACCACCAGATACAGAATTGTCGGGATGAATTTACGATAATTCAATGCTTCAAAAACTCCTTATTTCTCCGCTCAGGCCCCATAGGCTTCAGGCTTCAGAACACCGATATAGGGCAGATTGCGGTAATGCTCGTTATAATCCAGGCCGTAGCCAACCACGAACTCATTGGGCACGGTGTAGCCGACATAGTCGGGTTTCAGGGTGATGCCGGGCTTCCGGCGCTCGGGCTTATCCAGGAAGGTGCAGATTTTCAGGGATGCAGGCTCCTTGGACAGCAGGTGCCTGTAGGTAAAGTCCAGAGAGCTGCCGGTGTCGTAAATATCCTCCAGGATCAGCACATGGCGGCCCTTGATGTCGGAGCCGATGTCCCGCTTGACCATCATATTGCCGGTGGAGGTGGTGCCCTCATAGGAGGAGATCCACATGAAATCCATCTGGCAGGGTGTCTTGATCTGCCGGATCATATCGGCGTAGAAGACGACAACGCCTTTCAGCACGCCTACAATGATGGGGTCTTTGTCCCGGTAATCACGGGTCAGTTCCTCTCCCAGCTCCTGAATCCGCTGACGGATCTGCTCCTCGGTAATCAGGACCTTCAAAATATCTTTTTCCATAATGTGACCTCCGTTTATTCCTCTATGAGCATGATCCGCACTGCGGGGAGAGAATCGGGGTGGAAGCGTATATCCGTTCCGATTCCAAAAACCGCCAGAACCCCTCGGTCGTCTGCCAGCACAGGCACAGCTGCGCGCTGCGATGCGGGGATCTTGCGGTCAATATACATCTTTTTCAGACTCCTGGTTCCGCCGGGGAGCCGCATGGTGTCGCCGCTGCGGCGGCTTCGAACGGTCAGTACCCCTACGGGGCAAACGAGCACGCTGTCGGGCCGTTCCTCCAAATCAGTGGCGTATTCACTTACAAAACGCTTTCCGCCAATACAGGTCTCTCCCGGAACGGACAGCCGGGTCTCCGGCAATTCCGGGGCACATTCCAGCCGGACAAGGCGGTCGTACTGCCGCCCGATGGTTACACCGCCGGGGAACTGCATAGCGGCGGAAGGGCTCCAGTGGTACAGCAGCTGCTCCGCCTGCAAAATATGGATCTGTTCCGGCTCCCGAACGCCCTGGGCTTTCAAAAAACGTTCCAGCGCCCGCCTGCGCAGGGCCGGCTCCATGGCCTTCAACCGAGAAACATCCGGCACTTGCTCCTCCGGAATCATCGCCTGGAGGCAGGCTTCATCCTGCCGAAGCAGCAGAGCCATTGCAGACAGATTCTCGCCGATGCGGGGGTTCTCCGTGCGCATCAGGGGCAGAATGCCGTGCCGAATCCGGTTGCGCAGAAAATCGTCTGTTCCGTTGGAGCTGTCCTCCACATGGGGCAGGGCGTACTCCTCCAGAAACGCCTCCACATCATCCCGGGTGACCGTGAGCATGGGCCGGATCACATTTCCACTGACAGGTGCAATGGCCCCCAGGCCTTTCAGTCCCGTGCCCCGAATCAGGCGCATGAGCACCGTCTCGGCATTGTCATCGGCGGTATGGGCAGTGGCAACCTTTCCGGGCAGACGCCTCAGAAACGCATACCGGGCATCCCGGGCCGCCGCTTCCAGTCCCTTTTTGCCGGGGACGATCCGGCCGGAGCCCAGATGCAAAGGAATATCGTAGTGCCCGCAGAAATCCGTCACAAAGGCCTCGTCCCGGTCGGATTCGGCACCGCGCAAATGGTGATTGAAGTGAGCAGCTTCCAGGGTAATTCCCAGCTCATCCCGCAGCAGATACAGCGCAAACAGCATTGCCACGGAATCCGCGCCGCCGGAGACCGCCGCAATTACGCTGTCTCCGGGGGAAAGAAGCGCCTGCTCTTTCAAAAAGGCGCGCAATTTATTCAGCATGCTTCCACTCCCGGTCCGCGAAGGACTGATACTGGCCAACCCACTGGAGCTTTACCGTGCCGGTTTCCCCGTGACGGTTCTTTGCAACGATGCATTCCGCCGTGCCGGTTTCCTCGGTGTTTGGATTATAATACTCATCCCGATACAGGAACATGACGGAGTCTGCGTCCTGCTCGATAGCGCCGGATTCCCGAAGATCCGACAGAATGGGCCGCTTATCCGTTCGGCTTTCCACCGCACGGGACAGCTGGCTCAGACAGATCACAGGCACATTGAGTTCCTTTGCCATAATTTTCAGGGAGCGGGAGATTTCGCCGACGACGACCACACGGTTTTCGTTGTTCTTCCCGTAGCCGGAGCCCTGCATCAGCTGCAAATAGTCGATGATGATGAGGCCCAGATTGTCCAGGCGGCGGCATTTGGCATTGATATCGGCCACAGTAATGGTGGGGTTGTCGTCAATGCGGATGTCCATCCGGCCCAAATCCGAGGCACCCATGCAGATCTTGTTCCACTCGTCCTCGCTGAGCTTGCCGGTGGACAGCTTCTGCATTTCTACATAGCTTTTGTTCGCCAGCATACGCATGGCAAGCTGCTCTCTGGACATTTCCAGGTTGAAGATGGCCACGGTTTTGTTGTACTTGTCTGCCACGTTTACCCCGATATTCAGGGCAAAGGCAGACTTACCCATAGCAGGTCTGGCGGCAATCAAAAGAAGATCGGACTTATTCAGGCCGTTGATCTTGGTGTCCAGGTCCCGCAGGCCGGTGGACATACCCGCAATGGCGGAATCGGATTTGGACAGCTCGTTCAGATGGTCAAACACCCGGTGCATGGTGGTGCCGATGGGCTCCAGGCTGTCTCCCCGCTCGCCCTTGCGCAGAGCGTAGATTTTTTTCTCGGCGGATTCCAGGATCTCCCCTGCCGTGCCGGTCTGGTCATAGACCATCTCGGTGATATCACCCGCTGCCTGCCCCAGGCCCCGCAGCATGGCCTTTTCCTGGACAATGTTGGCATACCGGACGGCATTGGCAGCTGTTGGGGTGATCTCCATAAGCTGCATGATGTAGTCCCGGGAATTGTCGTGATAATAGCCCAGTTCCTTCAGCTTATCCAGGATGGTGATGGGGTCGATGGTCTCCGAGAAATTGAACATGGTATAGACCGTTTCGTAAATCTCCCGGTTCTGCTCTTGGTAGAAATCCTCCGGCTTGAGAATGCCGATGATGTCGGTAATGCAGCGGCTGTCGATGAGAATAGAGCCGAGAACGGCCTGCTCCGCCTCAAGGGACTGGGGCTGCTGCCTGGCCATCAATTCTTCATCCATGGTCTGCCTCCTTTGGATATGGGGTTTCTCAGATTTCCTCGATCTTTACCGTCAGAGGAGCGGTGATCTCATAGCCAAGCTTGCAGGTCACAGTGTAGGTGCCCACATTCTTAATGGCGTCGGTGATAATGATCTTCCGTTTGTCCAGGGCAATGCCGGTTTTGGCCTTCAAGGCATCTGCAATCTCCTGATTGGTGACGGAACCGAAGAGCCGACCGTTTCCGCCGCCCTTGGCATTCACGACCACGGTCATCTCACGCAGCTTCTTGGAAATTTCCATCGCCTCGGCTTTTTCCTTGGCAATGCGCTCCTGGGTGGCTTTATCGTTCATACGCATGGTGTTCACCGCATCGGCAGTGGCCTCAATGGCGATCTTTCTGGGCAGCATATAGTTCCGGGCGTAGCCGTCGGAAACCTCCAACATCTGGCCCTTCTTGCCCTTTCCACGAACATCCTGCAGCAAAATAACTTTCATACTTCTTATCTCCTTATTCTTCATAGAAAGCGTCGATCGACGCGATCAGTTTATCCAGTGCATCCTTTACGCTGACGCCCTGCATCTGTGCCCCGGCTGTGGCAGCGTTGCCGCCGCCGCCCAGAGGCTCCAAAATCATCTGCACATTGGCGGTGCCAATGCTGCGGGCGGAAATAATGGTCACGTCTCCATCGGGATACAGGACGAAGGAGGCGGTGATACCGGAAATGTTCAGCAGCTCGTCCGCAGCCTGAGCGGCGAGAATGCGGTTGGTGGTCTGCTCCAGGGCTGCAATGGCCAGGTCGTCCCGGTAGAGCTTGGCTTCCTTGATAATCTGGTACTTTTCCAGAGTATCGTGGAAATCGTTCTGGAGCAGCAGCTTGACCTCTGTGGTATCCGCGCCCATGCGGCGCAGAACGGCAGCGGCCTCGAAGGTCCGCTCACCGGTGCGGACATTGAAGAATTTCGTATCCAGGCAGATGCCGGCCATCAGGCTCTTGGCCTCAATAGGCAGAACATCCCGGCTCTCCACGGCATAGCTCACCAGCTCCGTTACCAGCTCAGAGGCAGAAGAGGCATAGGTCTCGTGGAGGTTGACCACAACGGGATTGATGTAGTCCGCAGCCCGACGGTGGTGGTCCACAACGCAGACCTTAGAAATGGCCTCCAGCAAGGGCTGGAACTCCACCTGATCCGGGCGGTTGGTATCCACCACGATCAGGATGCTCTTGTTGTCGCAGTCCAGCAGCGCGTCCTGTCCGGAAACGAACACATCCCGGTACTCCGGCACGTTCCGCAGCTCGTCCAAAAGCCTCGGGCAGGCGTTGTTATTCACATCGATGACAATGCTCGCCTTCTTGCCCTTCTTGCGGCACAGGCAATTGATGCCAACCGCCGCGCCAAGGGAATCCAGGTCTGCATTCCTGTGACCCATGATGAATACATGGTCACTCTGGGCAATGAGCTCCATGATGGAATTGGCCGTTACCCGGGACCGGACCTTGCTGCGGTACTCAGTCTCCTTGCTGCGGCCGCCATAGAAATCAAAATTGAACCGGTCCTTGATGACCGCCTGGTCGCCGCCCCGACTCAGAGCCATTTCAATGCCCAGGGCGGCAAAGCTGTAGCCCTCTTCAAAGTCGGCCCCGTCCACACCCAAGCCAATGGAAATGGAAGCCGCCAGGCCGGAGGGGCTCTGAATTTTGTGGATGTTCTCCAGCAGGGAGAATTTGTCTGCCTTTGCCCGGTCCAGATCCCGCTTTTCAAAGATGAACAGGAATCGGTTCCGCTCCAGCCGACGCAGCAGCCCTCTGTATTCCTCGGTCCACTGGGTAATGGCCTCATTCAGGCTGGCGTTGAGCTTGGAAATGGCCCCTTCCGTCAGATTTTGAGTCATCTCCTCATAGTTATCGATCAAAATGATGGCAATCACCGGGCGGGAACGAATATATTCATCCCTGACCTGGTACATTTCCGTCAAATCGCTGAGATACAGCACGCCCAAGCGGCTGCCGGCTCCCCGCAGGATGCTGCCGTATACCCGGTAGCGGCGGCCATCCAGTGTCACGTCCTGGGGGGCCTCACTCTTGCCGTTGTAGAGGAATTCCAGAGACGCCCCAGGAAGCACATCCTCCAGCTTTTCATCCACCATGGCTTTCAGGCCGCCAGTAAGCTTGGAAAAGCGGTAATTTTCCCAGACCACGCTGCCGTCTTCCATGCGGACCATCAGCGCAGGCAGCGGACCTTCTCCCTTGCTGACGCTCTCCAGGGAATCCGGATCGGACTGTAAATATTGCTCCAAATTGCGCTTGCGGGCGCTTCGCTCTACCAGGTAGAAAGCCAGAGTCAGCAGCGCAACCGCCAGCTCTCCCACCCCAAGCCACACATACCCCGTCAGAAAGGACAGGGCACAGAAGCAGAACAGAATGAAAAAATAGATCCCTTTCCCGGGCTTCAGCAAACGCTCCAGCTTTTTGTCCATGGTGGCCCCTTTCTGCCTTTGGGTGCAGGCAACGTACATAGGTTCATTTATTATAGCAAAAAAACGTTCCGGGCGCAACTGTTTTTCTGATCAATTTCGCCGTAAAAAATTGTTTACGAAAATAAATGTATACTTTTGGGCAAAGCTGTGCTATACTATAGGACGAATTGCGCGGGTAGGCAGACCCGGCAGACAAATATAGATCGGCACAAAATGCCGCTGTGAAAAGCAGATTTCCGTTTCCGCCCCGCAAACGCCCATGGGCACACAGGCGACGGCGCATGGAGTTTTATGCTGCTTTTCCGATATATATGTGGGCGCTGCCCGGAAAAACGAGGCGATACAGGGCTTCCGTTTTCCGGCTCGGCCGCTTTGTTTGCTATGTAATTTTGGGGCAACACCGCACAATTCGCCTGCGGCAGTCAACGAATCTTTTTCACCGGCTGTGCAGTTCTAAAAGTGGAAAATACGAAAAGTATTCCTCCGCTTTTAGAACTTTCATCCGGCAAAAAATCTCTCGCTGCCTGCTCTTGCTGAATTGTACGGTGCTGCCTTTGATGTTTTGTGATATTTGAAAGGAGATTTTATTTAAATTGGCTGAAAAACTGAAGATTATTCCCCTGGGCGGACTGGATGAGATCGGTAAAAATATTACCGTTTTGGAATATGGCAAGGATATGATCGTGGTAGACTGCGGCGTAGGCTTCCCGGAAGAGGATATGTATGGTGTGGATCTGGTGATCCCCGATTTTTCCTATCTGGTTACCAATCAGAAGAAGCTGCGGGGTATGTTCATCACCCACGGCCATGAAGACCATATCGGCTCCATCCCCTACTGCATGAAGCAGGTCAACTGCCCCATTCACGGCACCGCCATGACCAACGGTCTGATTAAACTAAAGCTGGAAGAGCATCGGCTCGCCGACTCCGTGAAGCTCATTACCCACAAGCCCGGCGACGTGGTCAAGGCAGGCTGCTTCAGCGTGGAATTCATCCATGTGAACCACTCCATTGCGGATGCCGTGGCCTTTGCCATTAAGACCCCTGTGGGCACTGTGGTCATGACCGGTGACTTCAAGATCGACCCCACCTCTGCCGACGGCATGATGAATCTGGCCCGGCTTGGAGAACTGGGCAATCAGGGCGTTCTGGCTCTGCTGGCCGACTCTACCAATGTGGAGCGCCAGGGCTATACCCCCAGCGAAAACGTGGTGGCCGAGAGCCTGGACCGGCAGTTCCGCAACTGCGACCAGCGGATCATCATCACCACCTTTGCCTCCAATATGCACCGCATTCAGAGCGTCATCTCCACGGCCCAGCGCTATGGCCGGAAGGTGGCCGTCACCGGCCGCAGCATGGAGAATATGCTCAAGGTCGCTCAGGAGCTTGGCTATCTGAAGGTGAAGCAGGGCACCATTGTGGACCTGAACACCATTAAGAGCATTCCTAAGAACAAGCTGGTCATCGTCTCCACCGGTTCCCAGGGTGAGAATATGTCCGCACTGTACCGCATGGCATTCTCCACCCACAAGCAGGTGGACATCACCTCCGGCGATCGGATCATCATCTCCGCATCTGCCATTCCCGGCAACGAAAAAGCCATTTCCAGGATCATCAACGAGCTGTACCGCAAGGGCGCAGACGTGGTCTATGAAAAGAGCGAGGGCCTCCACGTTTCCGGCCATGCCTGCCAGGAGGAGCTGAAGATCGTTCACGCCCTGGTAAAGCCCCGGTTCTTTATCCCCCTCCACGGTGAGCAGCGGCATTTGCAGATCCATGCCAAGCTGGCTCAGTCCATGGGTATGAACCCCCGGAACATCCACATCGGTGAAATCGGAACCGTGTTCGAATTCACCGGCAAATCCTGCAAGGTCAATGGCTCCGTGCCCGCCGGAAAGGTCTTTGTGGACGGAACCGGCGTGGGCGATGTGGGCAGCGTGGTGCTGCGGGACCGGAAGCATCTGGCCCAGGACGGCATGATCGTTGTGTGCGTAAACCTGAGCAGCCAGGACGGCAGCGTGGTCTCCGGCCCGGACATCATCACCCGGGGCTTCATCTATGTGAAGGAATCCGAAGACCTGATGGAAGAGCTGAAGCAGGTGGCCATGGAGGCCATCGACCGCTGCCAGCGCAAGCGTGTCCGGGATTGGTCCGCCATTAAGTCCGCCATCAAGAACGACATCAGCGGCTACCTCTTCAAGACCACCAAGCGCAATCCCATGATCCTGCCTGTTATCATGGAAATCTAATGCTATACGAAGGGGCTGCTGCAAGCGACATTTGCGGCAGCCCTTTTTATGAGGTACTATGGAATACTATTTTGCCCCCATGGAGGGGCTGACCGACAGCGTCTACCGCCGTTTGCACCACAAGTTTTTTTCGGGCGTAGATAAATACTATATGCCCTTCTTCTCCCCCACTGTCCACCGCAGCCTGACGGAGCGGGAGGCCCGGGAGCTACCTCTGGCAGACAGCGAAAGCTTCACCGCCGTACCCCAGCTGCTGACCAAAAGCGCAGAGGATTTTCTCTGGGCGGCCCGGCAGTGCGCAGACAGAGGCTATGGCGAAGTCAATCTGAATCTGGGCTGCCCTTCGGGGACGGTGTTTTCCAAAGGAAAGGGCTCCGGAATGCTGCGTGACCCGGACGGCCTGGAAAGATTTCTGGATGCAATTTTCGCATCGTCCCCCCTGCCCATCTCTCTGAAAACCCGGCTGGGAGTGGAAGACTCCGAAGAATTCGAAAGGCTTCTGGAAATCTACAACCGCTATCCCGTTTCCCTGCTGATCGTCCACCCCCGGGTACGAAGGGCATTCTATACGGGAGACGTGGATATGGCCTCTTTTGAAACGGCTCTGGTCAAAAGCAAAAACCCGGTTTGCTACAATGGCAATCTGTGCACGCGGGAGGATATCCGTTCCTTTTCCGATAGCCATCCGGCAGTCCGGCAGATCATGCTGGGCCGTGGGCTGATCGGCGACCCGGGAATGCTGTGCCCCAAGGGAATGGATGCCAAACAATTGCAGGCGTTCTACGACGGGCTGCTGGAGCAGTACACCTGCCTGTTTGGCGGCTCCCGGAACGCCATGTTCCGGCTGAAAGAGAACTGGCGCTACCTGCTGTGCCGCTTTGATGGAGCCGAAAAGCTGGGCAAGCGTTTGAAAAAGGCCACAGATGTGGCAGAATACCGCAGCATTACCCATGAAATATTCCAAAATTGTCCAATGAAACCAGCTTTGGAGCCGGATTGGTAGCAAAACGCCGCACACAGCCTTTTGAAAGGCACTGTGTGCGGCACTTTTTGGCTTGGGCAGCACAACACAATTCGTCTGCGGCTCCTGCCGAATTATGCGGTGTTGCCTTAGTAAAACAGCAAATCGGAGTAAGTGGGATAGGGCCAGTAAGCCTTGGCGGTGTTTTTTTCCAGAATGTCCGCCTGGGTACGAAGCTCCTGCATCAGAGGAACGATGACACCGTGGCAGTGGTCCGCAGCCTGCTCCTCATCGGCGGGGATGCGGTTTAAGGCCTCTTTCAGCCGCTCTACACAGTCATAGGCGGCATCGCAGGCACCGGAGAGCTTCTGAATCAGGGCCATCTCGCCCCGGCAGGATACACCCAGGCTCTTTTTGGAGGCAACACCGCCGCAGAGGGCGTCCGTATAGCCCATGGCAGCGGGCAGGATCTGCTGCACGGCCATGTCCACCATGGTCCGGGCTTCGATATTGATCTTCTTCCGGTAGTCATCCAGGTAGATTGCGTGGCGGGCCCGGAATTCCGTTTCCGTAAACACGCCGTGGCGGGTGACCAGCTCGATGTTCTTCGGCAGCAGATAGGCCTTCATGGCCTCGGCGGTGGAGGGCAGGTTGCTCAGGCCTCTTCTTGCGGCCTCCTGCTTCCATTCCTCGGAATAGCCGTTGCCATCGAAGATGATGCGCCGGTGGTCCGTCAGGGCCTTGCAAACCAGCTTTTGCAGGGTAGCTTCAAAATCCTCGGCCTTTTCCAGCTCATCGGCAAAGCGGCCCAGCTCCTCGGCCATAATGGTATTCAGAGCGATATTGGGACCGGCGATGGACTGGGAGGAGCCCAGCATACGCAGCTCGAACTTGTTGCCGGTGAAGGCCAAGGGGCTGGTACGGTTGCGATCCGTGGTGTCCTTGGGAATGGCGGGCATCACGTCCACGCCAATGCGCAGCAGGCTCTTTTCCGGCTCCGTGTAGTTGGTCCCATCGATGATGGACTTGACCACGGCATTCAGCTCATCGCCCAGGAAGATGGAAACGATGGCAGGAGGCGCTTCGTTGGCGCCCAAGCGGGTATCGTTGCTGGCAGAGGCCACTGTGCAGCGCAGAAACTCCTGATATTCATCAATGCCCTGGATAAAGGCTGCCAGGAAAACCAGGAATTGAGCGTTCTGCCGTGGGGTTTTCCCGGGACTGAACAGATTCTTGCCGGAATCCGTGGAAAGGGACCAGTTGTTGTGCTTGCCGCTGCCGTTGACCCCGGCAAAGGGCTTTTCGTGGAGCAGGCACACCAGATTGTGCTTGGCAGCGCACTTCTTCATGGTACGCATAATAAGCTGGTTGTCATCGCAGGCCTTGTTTGCATCCGTGTAGATGGGGGCAAGCTCATGCTGGCAGGGTGCGCCCTCGTTGTGCTTTGTTTTGGAGAGAATGCCCAGCCGCCACAGCTGCTCATCCAGGTCCTGCATAAATTCGGATACCCGGGTGCGGATGGCGGCGAAATAGTGGTCGTCCAGCTCCTGTCCCTTGGGCGCGGCTGCGCCGAAAAGAGTTCGGCCTGTCAGGCGCAGATCCTCCCGCTGGGCGTACAAATCCTTGGGCAGAAGGAAATACTCCTGCTCAGCGCCCACACAGGTGATGATCCGGTGGGTTTCCGTGTCGCCAAAGAGCCGCAGAATGCGGATGGCTTCCCGGGAAACCTCCTCCAGTGAGCGCAGCAGCGGGGTCTTCTTGTCCAGAGAATCACCGGTATAGGAGAAAAACATGGTGGGAATATACAGGCTGCCGTCCTTGACAAAGGCGCAGGCCGTGGGGTCCCAGGCGGTGTAGCCTCGGGCCTCGAAGGTTGCCCGCAGACCGCCCGAGGGGAATGAGGAGGCATCCGGTTCTCCCCGGACCAGCTCCTTGCCGGAGAACTCCATGATCACCCTGCCGTCTCCGGTGGGGGAAATGAAGGAATCGTGCTTTTCCGCCGTAATGCCCGTCATGGGCTGGAACCAGTGGGTATAGTGGGTAGCGCCCTTTTCCAGGGCCCAGATCTTCATCGCCTCGGCAATCTCGTTGGCAACGTCCAGGGGCAGTGTGGAGCCGGTCTGGATGCAGTTTTCCCAGGCGCGGTAGACCTCCACGGGAAGGCGTTGCTTCATAATCGCCTCGTTGAATACATCGCTGCCGAAAATCTCGGGGACATTCAGGGTTTCAGCCATTTTTCGGAACATTCCTTTCAAAGTTGAATGTGTTTGCGCTTCTATGCTGATTGTATGACAGACTTTCCCAAAAAGCAAGGGACGAATCTGTTCAAAATCAATAATTATCCGTAGAATTCTTTGTGAAAGACGACGGCTATTGTCCCTTCATCATCTGCAGCCGCGCTCTCCGTGCGGCCTTTAAGAGACTGTTCAGGTCCGATGCCAGATATTTTCGGATCAGCTCTGACCCGCGGAGCCGGGCCACGTAATTGATAAGGCTCTTGGGCTGTAAAACATCGTCCATGACCTCCACATCTCCTGAGGTCAGCAGATCATAGAGCATATTGACGAGGCGCACCCGGTCGTCCATATCAAAGCCCGCCAGCCAATTTTCCATGGTCAGCCGGAAAAATTGGGAATTGGCATTCAGAGCATCCATTCTTGTGATGGCGGTTCCGCAGATATCCCAGCTGAAGGGGTCGTGCTGCATAATGCCAGTCTCATGGCTTTGGACAATGATCACCGGCTCTGCCCGGTAGAGTACCACGCCGATCATGGAGCCCTGGGGCAAATAGGTGCGGATCTTCGGCAGAATGGCCTGATAGCCCGGGTCTTCCAGGAATTCCGCAGAAAAGCCGGGGCCCTCCTGATTGTAAACTTCCAGCACACGGTCCCGAATTACCGGTGCGCTCTGGGACACGGCATAAACCGCCACATTGCCGCCCTTGGAGTGACCGCTGACTCGGACGGGGCCGGAATGGGTCACGAGCACATCCTGCAAATACTGCTTTGCCAGGGCCTGAGACGGAATCACGGACCGGAAGCTCATGCTCAGGTCCTCCTTCCAGCCCACCAGCGTATTGTCTGTGCCACGAAATGTGACGAACAGGCTGCCGTCATCCAGCAAAAACGTGACTCCTGCAAATTGGGTATCCTGCTCTTTTATGAACTTGGGACGATACTCGGTTATGCGGGTATTGCCAAAGCGGACGCTCTCCCCTGCCGCCTTCAGCAGGTCCAGATCCCGCTGCGCCCGCACATAGTCCGGCGGCTCCGGATAGGAAAAGAACTCCTCCACCGCCTCCGAAAAGGGAATGGCCTCCTCCGGGTGAAACGCTGCCCGGCCCCGGAAGGGAATATAGCTCAGAGTGGAAAAAATGACAGCATCCACCTCATTGGGCGGCGAAACCGTGAAGGGCAAGTCCCCCCGCCAGCGGATGTAATCCAGCATATCAGCCATAGAAGCGAAACCTCCTTATTGCTTACCAGTATAGCATTCAGGTTTGCAGAATTCAAGGTTGACAACAGCCATACATTCAACTAAAATGTGGGCAAAAGCGCTAAAAGGCGGCCTTCTTCGCCAGACGCTTCAAAGGAGGACTTGATATGCGAACCCAAATTACACGCACCCAGGCCCTGGCGCTGCTGCAAAAGTACAACCGGGAGCCTTTTCATATCTTCCACGGCCTGACCGTAGAGGGCACTATGCGGTATTTTGCCCGGGAAATGGGCGAAGATGAAGATTTCTGGAGCCTGGTAGGACTGCTGCACGATGTGGATTTTGAAAAATATCCCGAGCAGCATTGCCTGAAAGCGCCGGAGCTTCTTTCTGAAATCGGTGCTGAGCCGGAATTCATCCACGCCGTCTGCTCCCACGGCTACGGAATCTGCTGCGATGTAGAGCCCACGCTGCCTATGGAAAGGGTGCTGTTTGCCACCGACGAGCTGACGGGCCTCATCGGTGCCGCCGCCCGGATGCGGCCCAGCAAGAGCGTGATGGATATGGAGGTAGCAAGCCTCAAGAAGAAATTCAAGGACAAGAAGTTCGCCGCAGGCTGCTCCCGGGATGTGATCACCCAGGGGGCCGAGCGCCTGGGCTGGACGCTGGAAGAGCTGATGGAAAAGACCATTCTCGCTATGCGCAGCTGTGAGGACAGCGTCAACGAGGAATATAAATCCATTTTCGGCTAAAAATAGTTGAGGGGTTCTGCTGTTTTGCAGAGCCCCTCAGTTTCTATTCAAATGTGACTTTCCCGCTGTCGGAAAAGGTTCGCGGGGTGACGATGCCGTCGAACTGGATGATGAGCCCTTGGCCGTCTCTGGGGACACCGATGACGGTACCGGCTCCAAACACCGGATGGCGCACCCGCTTGCCAGTAACGTCCGAAGGGACGCATCTCTGCTCGCCCAAATCCTCTGTCTCCCGGACAATGGACTGGGTTTTCTCCTCCAAGCCCGGTTCCAGAGGCACGGCGTAGTCCACGTTTTCCTTTTCGGCGTTGAAAAGGAATCGGCTGGGATAGCGGAAAGAGCCATCGTAGCTTGTGCCTGCCGCATCGGAGAGGAACAGGCGATCTCTGGCTCGGGTAAAGGCAACATAGCAAAGCCGCCGTTCCTCTTCCAGCTTTTCCCGGGTATTGGCCCGTTTGCCGGGGAAAATGCCCTCAGACAATCCGCACAGGAATACCACCGGGAATTCCAGGCCCTTGGCAGAGTGGATGGTCATGAGCTTCACCGCCTGGGCCTTTTCACCGGTATCCATGTTAGTGAAGAGGGCTGCATGGTCCAGATAATTGCCCAGGGTCACGGTCTCCCCTGCCTTCCTGGTAAAGTCGAAAATGGCCTGCTTCAACTCTGCCAGGTTGTCCAGGCGCTCTTCCTCTCCGGCAGAACGCAGCATGGTCTCGTAGCCGCTGTCGTGGAGAATTCCTGCCAGCAGGTCCGTCAGGTCCATGTTGTCGTAAATAGCCCGGTATTTTTCAATCAGGCGGGCATAGTCCTTGGCGTGGCTTCTGCGGAAGGATTCCGTTTCCAGATTGGCAAGCAGCGCGTCATACAATGTGCAGCCCTTGGCAGCGGCATAGGCCTTCAGTGCGGCGATCCGGGTGCGGCCCACCCCCCGCTTCGGCTCGTTGACGGTGCGCAGAAAGCTGATGTCATCCGGATGGTAGACCATGCGCAGATAGCTGAGCACATCCTTGATTTCCTTGCGTTTGTAGAATTCCACGCCGGAATAGAGAATATAGGGAATTTTATTCTTGATCAGGGATTCCTCCAGCGCCCGGGATACATAGTGAGCGCGGTACAGCACGCCCATATCGGAATAGGCGATTCCCTCCTCCGCCTCGTGCAAGGCGCGCATATTAGCGGTGATCCAGTCTGCCTCCAGGGCACTTGTCTTGGCGTGAAAATACAGCGGCTTCCGGTTATCGCCCCGGACGGCGGTGAGCCGTTTTTCCAGCCGCTCCCGGTTCTTTTCAATCAAGGCATTGGAGGCCGCAAGGATCTGGGGTGCGGAGCGATAATTTTCGTTTAAGTAAATGGTCTTCGCCCCGGGATGACGGCTGGGGAATTCCAGAATGAACTTCACATCCGCTCCCCGCCAGGTATAGATGGTCTGGTCCGGGTCTCCCACCACAAAGAGGTTCTTATGGTAGCCGGAGAGAATATCCGCCAGAGAATACTGATCCTTGTCGATGTCCTGGAATTCGTCCACCATAACATATTCCAGCCGCTGCTGCCATTTCTCCCTCACCTCCCGGCTGTGATTGAGAATGTACAGGGCAAAATAGATCAAATCGTCAAAATCCAGGGCAAAGCACTTTCGCTGCTCGTAGAAATAGCGGTAGAGGATCTTGTCTTTCAGGGTGGATGCGCTTTGGGTCAGCTCCAGAAGGTGATTCATGTCGGAATCGATGAGGGTTTTGACATACCCTCTGCCGCCCTTGCGCCAGCCGATATGGTCGATGGCCTCCTGGATGGTGATATCCCGGCCTGTAATGCCCAGATCCTCAAAAACCGTGGAGAGCATGGCCTTCTTATCCTCCTCATCCATGATGAGAAAGGTTTTGGGATAGCCTACCACATGGCAGTCCTCCTTTAGCAGGGAGACGCAGAAGCCGTGGAAGGTGGTGATCCTGGCCAGGTCCTGGTCGGGCAGCTGCCGACGGATGCGCTTTTTCATCTCTGCTGCGGCCTTATTGGTGAAGGTCACGCAGAGAATATTGGCAGTGGAGATGCCCAGCATATCCACCAGATACATATACCGCGCCGTAAGCGTTTTGGTTTTTCCGGAGCCCGCACCGGCCACCACCCGGATATACCCTTCCGTAGTGGTCACAGCCTCTGCCTGGGCGGGATTGAGTTGAGAAAGATAGTCCATGGGTACCTCCAGGGAAATACGTTGCGTTCAGTATAAAACATATTATCGCAAATGTCCACTGTCTTTTCAGCAAAAACAAGGTTTTCTCAAAGAAGAACAAAAATTTTCAAAACCTCTTGCAATTCCCCTTTCCCGGTGCTATAATCGCTTCAATCCCACTTTGGAGGCAATTCCATGCTGGATCTGTTTGCAGCCAACTTTTATTACTACTATTACTTTTTTGAGGCAAAAAGGTAATAGAAATTTGTGCTGCAATTCTTTTGGGATGTGAAAATGAAGCCTTGCGCCGCACGAATTTCCGTGCGGCGCTTATTTTTTTGCAAGGAGCGGAAGGAAAAATGATTGCGATTTTGAAAAACGGAACCACCCAGGAGCAGAAGGAGCACCTGATCCGGTGGCTGAAAAACCAGAATTTGGATGTCCACGTATCCGAGGGCACCCAGGTGACCATTCTTGGTCTGGTGGGTGACACCAGCCGGGTGGACATGGAGCTGCTGCAAAGCCTGGACATGGTGGAATCCGTGAAGCGTGTCACGGAGCCCTTCAAGCAGGCCAACCGAAAGTTCCACCCCAACGACACCATTGTAGAGGCAGGCCCCGCCCGGATAGGCGGCGGATATTTTGCCATGATCGCCGGTCCCTGTTCGGTGGAATCCGAAGAGCAGATCGTTGGCATTGCAAAGGCCGTGAAGGAAAGCGGCGCTACCATCCTGCGGGGCGGTGCCTTTAAGCCCAGAACCTCTCCCTACGCCTTTCAGGGCATGGGCGCTGACGGGCTGCGCCTGCTGGAAATTGCGAAGCAGGAAACCGGGCTGCCCATCGTGACGGAAATCATGAATATCAATGCGCTGGACCTGTTTGAAAACGTAGATGTGATTCAGGTTGGCGCCCGGAATATGCAGAATTTCGATCTTCTGAAGGAACTGGGCAAGACGAAGAAACCCATTCTCCTGAAAAGAGGCCTGGCCAACACCCTGCAAGAGCTGCTCATGAGCGCCGAATACATCATGAGCGAGGGCAATGAAAATGTGATTCTCTGTGAGCGCGGTATTCGGACCTTCGAAACCTACACCAGAAATACCATGGATCTGTCCGCCATTCCGGTGCTGCACGAGCTGAGCCATCTGCCTGTAATTGCAGACCCCAGCCATGCCACAGGCAAATCCAGACTGGTTTCCGCCATGTCCTGTGCCGCCGTGGCAGCGGGCGCGGATGGTCTGATGATCGAAGTCCACAATAATCCCGAAAAGGCTCTGTGTGACGGTGCTCAGTCCCTGACCCCTGTCCAGTTTGACGAGGTGGCCCGGAAGGTCCGCGCCATTCGGGAGGCCATGGTATGAAGGTTGGCATTTTGGGCTTAGGTCTGATTGGCGGCTCCATGGCCCGGGCTTATGCCGTGGCAGGTCACACGGTCTATGCTGCCGACCTGGACGAAAGCACCCTGTCCTTTGCCATGCTCTCCGGTGCGGTCCACGGACGGCTGGATGAGGAAACCATCCCGGCGTGTGAGCTGCTGCTGCTTGCAATCTATCCCGGCGGCAGCGCCAAATGGCTGGAGGACAACGGCTGCCTTGTGGATTCCGGTGCTCTGGTTCTGGACCTGTGCGGCATTAAGCAGGAGGTCTGCCAGCGCTGCTTCCCGGTGGCCCGGAAATACGGCTTTACCTTTGTAGGCGGTCACCCCATGGCAGGCTCCCATTTTTCCGGCTTCAAGTACAGCCGGGCAGATCTCTACAAGGGCGCGCCCATGGTTTTGGTGCCCCCCAGATTTGACAATATTGACCTTTTGCAGCGGGTAAAGGATGCCATGGCACCCTGCGGCTTTGGAATGTTCTCCGTTACCACTGCGGAGGAGCACGACAGGATGATTGCCTTTACCTCCCAGATGCCCCACGTGCTGAGCAACGCCTTTATCAAATCCCCCACAGCCCGGCAGCACAAGGGCTTCTCTGCCGGAAGCTACAAGGACCTGACCCGGGTGGCCTGGCTGAATGCACCCATGTGGAGCGAGCTGTTCCTGGAAAACCGGGACAATCTGCTATTCGAGCTGAACACCTATCTGGATAGCCTGACCGCCTATCGGGACGCGCTGGAAGCCAGGGACGGAGAACGCTTGACTGCCCTGCTGGAAGCGGGTAAAAAGGCAAAGGAGGAAGTGGACGGATGAGGAAACTATCGGTTGCAGCTTCCAAAAACTACGATATTCTGATTGGAAACGGCCTGCTGTCCCAACTGGGCGGCTATGTGAAGACGCTTGAAAAAATTCAAACCGTAGCTCTGGTCAGCGAGACAACGGTCTATCCCCTGTTCGGCCAAGCCGCTGAGAAAAGCCTGGCAGATGCCGGGTTTCAGGTCAAAAGCTTTGTCTTCCCCGCCGGAGAGGCCAGCAAGTGTGCAGATACCTATTTGAAGCTTCTGACCTTTCTGGCCCGGAACCACCTGACCCGCACCGATGCCATCGTTGCCCTGGGCGGCGGCGTGGTGGGAGACCTGGCAGGCTTTGCTGCAGCAACCTATCTGCGGGGCATTCGGTTTGTACAGGTGCCTACGACCCTGCTTGCGGCGGTGGATTCCTCCGTTGGCGGCAAGACCGCCATTGATCTGCCGGAGGGCAAAAACCTGGTGGGTGCCTTCTGGCAGCCCAGCCTGGTGCTCTGCGATACCGCCTGTCTGGATACCCTGCCGAAGGCCATCTTTCGGGACGGCTGTGCGGAGGTCATTAAGTATGGCATTCTCTTTGACCGGGATTTCTTTGACTATCTGTCGGAAACCGGAATGGAATTCGACCGGGAATACGTCATTGAACGCTGCGTTGCCATGAAGCGGGATGTGGTGGACCGGGACGAATTTGACGTTGGAGCCAGAAAGCTGCTGAATCTGGGCCACACCATTGGCCACAGCGTGGAGGCCAACAGCCGCTTCACCCTGTCCCACGGTCAAAGCGTAGCCATTGGCACTGCCATTGTGGCAAGAGCCGCAGCGGCAAAGAAAATCCTTTCTATGGAGGACTGTGGCCGCATCCTCAAAACCCTGCGTGCCTATGGTCTGCCGGTGGAAACGAGTGATGACCCCGAGATTCTGGCGGAAATTGCCCTTTCCGATAAAAAACGCAGCGGCGGCACCCTGGATCTCATTGTCCCGGAAGCCATCGGCTCCTGCAAGGTGCTCCCTGTCCCGGTTTCGGATGTGCTTGCCTGGATTCAGGAAGGAATGTAAGGCTATGGATATTACCATTACACCGGGGAAGCTCCACGGCACGGTTACTGCCATTCCCTCCAAATCCCAGGCCCACAGAATGCTGATCTGCGCCGCCTTTGCGGACAGAGAAACCATCCTGCACTGCCCGGAAAGCAACCGGGACATTGATGCAACCGCCCAATGCCTGAATGCTCTGGGTGCAGAGATCACCAGACTCCCGGACGGTTTTTCTGTAAAGCCTGTTCAGGAAATTCCCGAGTCTGCCGTTCTCCCCTGCCAGGACAGCGGCTCCACATTGCGGTTTCTGCTGCCGGTGGCCGGGGCGCTTGGCTGCGACGCCACTTTTTTGATGACCGGCAGGCTCCCCCAGCGGCCCTTGAGCCCCATGTGGGAGGAGCTGGACCGCATGGGCTGCACCCTGACCCGGCCCACCGAGGACACCATCCGCTGCACCGGGCGGCTGCGCCCCGGTGTTTACCGCATCAGCGGCGGGGTTTCCAGCCAGTTTATCACCGGCCTGCTTCTGGCCTGTGCCCTGATTCCCGGGGAAAGCCGCATTGCGGTTTTAGGAAAACTGGAATCCGCCCCTTATGTGACCATGACGCAGCAGGCCATGGCGCTATTCGGCAAGCCCTCCAAAGACTTTACCGTTTCCGGCGGCCGCTTCCACAGCCCGGGAGAGCTGACCGTAGAGGGTGACTGGAGCAACGCTGCCTTCTTCCTGGCGGCAAAGGCTCTGGGCAGCAGCATCACCGTTCAAAACCTGAACCCGGATTCTCCCCAGGGGGACCGGGCCTGCGCCCGGCTTCTCCCGGCACTGGCTGCGGACAATCTGACCATCTGCGCTGCGGACATTCCAGACCTGGTGCCCATTCTGGCCGTGACTGCCGCGGCAAACCACGGAGCGGTCTTCACGGATATTCGGCGGCTGCGTCTAAAGGAATCAGACCGTGTGGAATCCGTCATTGCCATGCTGGAAGCCCTGGGCGGCAAAGCCTCCGCCACGGAGGATACCCTGACGGTTTGCGGTACCGGTCTGAAAGGCGGAACCGTGGACAGCCGAAACGACCACCGCATTGCCATGGCAGCGGCCATAGCGGCCACGGTGTGTCAAAAAGGCGTTACCATTCTGGGGGCACAGTGCGTAGAAAAATCCTACCCCGGATTCTTTGAAGAATTTCGAAAACTAGGAGGCAGCTATGAGCAGCACCTACGGTGAACATCTAAAGCTATCGATTTTCGGCCAGTCCCACGGCGCGGGCATTGGCATGGTTCTGGACGGTATTCCGGCAGGACTGGGCGTAGATCTGGCGGCATTGCGCGCCTTTCTGGCCCGCCGCGCTCCGGGACAGAATGCATACTCTACCCCCCGCAAGGAGGCAGACGCGCCGGAATTTCTCTCCGGGCTGGAGGAGGGCACCACCTGTGGAGCCCCCATTGCAGCGGTGATCCGCAATACAAACACCCGCTCCGGGGACTATGCCAATCTGAAAGACTGCCCCCGGCCAGGCCACGCCGATTACACGGCACAAATCAAATACCATGGGCACCAGGACGCTGCCGGCGGCGGCCACTTCTCCGGGCGGTTGACGGCCCCCCTCTGCATTGCAGGCGGACTGTGCAAGCAGTGGCTGGAACGCAAGGGAATTGTCATCTCTGCCCACATTGCCATGATTGCAGACATCTGGGATACGCCCTATGACCCCGTCTCTCCGGCAACGGACCGGGTACTATCTCCCTTTCCAACGCTGGATGCCGGGAAAGGCGAACAAATGCAGGCGCGCATTGCCCAGGCAAAGGAAAATCTGGACAGCGTCGGCGGGATTGTAGAGTGCGCCGTCACAGGCCTCCCTGCCGGGCTTGGAGAGCCCATGTTCGGCGGTATGGAGGGTAGACTTGCCCAGATGCTCTATGGCATACCGGCTGTCAAGGGCGTGGAGTTTGGAGCGGGTTTTGGGGTGGCCTCTCTGCGGGGCAGCCAAAGCAACGACCCCTTCCGGGTGGAAGACGGAAAAATCGTCACCCAGACCAACAACTGCGGCGGAATTCTGGGGGGAATCACCGATGGAATGCCCCTGATATTCCGGGCTGCTTTTAAACCCACCCCCTCCATTGCACAGACCCAGAAAAGCGTTCGTCTCTCCACACTGGAGGAATGCACCCTGGAGGTCAAGGGACGGCATGACCCTTGTATTGTGCCCCGGGCGGTCCCCGTGGTGGAGGCTGCCGCTGCCATTGTGCTGATGGACATGCTTTTGGCAGACGGTTTTTTCAGAGATTAGGAGTTGAAAGATATGGATTTAACGGAACTGAGAGGCCAGATTGACGAAATTGATGACGAAATCATCAAGCTGTTTTGCCGCCGCATGGACATTGCCGCCCAGGTAGCAGACTACAAAAAGGCCAACAATCTGCCCATTTTCATGCCCGCCCGGGAGCGGGAAAAGCTTCAGGACGTGGCGCAAAAGGCTGGCCCGGAAATGGCCGCCTACACGAGAACACTGTATTCCATGCTCTTCGAGCTGAGCCGTAGCTATCAGGCCAAACGCAACGGCGGCAACCGTGCCCTTTATGAGAAGGTCAGCAAGGCCATTGAGGAGACACCCAAGCTCTTCCCGCAGCAGGCCCAGGTGGCCTGCCAGGGCGTTGAAGGGGCCTACTCCCAGCTTGCCTGCGAAAAGATCATCAAAAATCCCATGATCCTCTATTTCAAGACCTTCGACGGGGTCTTCCAGGCCATCGAGCAGGGACTGTGCAAGTATGGCATCCTGCCCATTGAGAATTCCACCGCTGGTTCAGTGACCAAGGTGTACGATTTGATGATTCAGCACAATTTCTACATCGTCCGCACCTTCCGACTGAAGGTGGACCACAACCTGCTGGCTGCACCGGGGGCAAAACTGGAGGATATTCGGGAAATCTATTCCCATGAACAGGCCATCAACCAGTGCGGCAGCTTCCTGCACGGGCTGAAAAATGTGAATGTGGTTGCCGTGGCCAATACCGCCGTGGCAGCGGAAATGGTGGCCTCCTCCGGCCGCAAGGATGTGGCGGCTATCAGCAGCCGGTCCTGCGCAGAGCTCTATGGTCTGCAAAATCTGGCCGCCTCCATTCAGGACAAGGGGAACAACCGCACCCGCTTCATCTGCATCAGCAAGGACCTGGAAATCTACCCGGGTTCGGACAAGACCAGCATCATGATGGTGCTAAACCACAAGCCCGGCGCACTGTACAAGGTCCTGGCAAGAATCTATGCTCTGGGCATCAACGTTACCAAGCTGGAATCCAGACCCATTCCGGATCGGGAATTTGAATTCATGTTCTATTTCGACCTGGAGACCTCCATCTATTCCGAGGAGTTCGTGCAGCTGATCTGCGAGCTGGATGATTTCTGCGAGGAATTCAAATATCTGGGCAGCTTTACGGAGGTAGTCTGATGCAGTGCGGTTTGCTTGGCAGAAAGCTTGGCCACAGCTATTCTCCCCAGATTCACGCCATGCTTGGCTCCTACGGCTATGCGCTCTTTGAAAAAGAGCCGGAGGCGCTGGAGGATTTTCTGAAAAATGGCGATTTTACGGGATTGAACGTGACCATTCCCTATAAAAAAGATGTGATCCCCTTTTTGGACGAGCTGTCGGACCGTGCAAAGAGGCTGGGAGCCGTGAATACCATCGTCCGTAAGCCGGACGGAAGACTCATTGGGCACAATACGGATTATTTTGGCTTCGAGACCATGCTGGCTGACTCCGGAATTGACGTGCAGGGCAAGAAGGCACTGGTTTGCGGCAGCGGCGGTGCCTCCAATACGGCTGTGGCTGTGCTGCGGGAGCATGGCGCCCACGTGGTGATCTTGTCCCGCTCCGGGCCGGATAATTATCAAAATCTGGAACGGCACACGGATGCCGCGCTGATCGTCAACGCCACCCCTGTGGGGATGTATCCCAATGTGGATGGCGCAGCCATAGAGGACCTGTCCCTTTTCCCAAAGCTGGAGGGTGTGCTGGACCTCATCTACAATCCCGCCCGGACAAAAATTTTGCTTGCGGCAGAAAAGTGTGGCCTGAAAACAGAGAACGGCCTGAAAATGCTGGTGGCCCAGGCCAAGGAAAGCGCCGAATGGTTCTCCGGTGCAAAAATCGATGATGGTGTGATCAGCACCATCTATAGCTCTCTTTGGGCACAGATGGAGAATGTGATTCTCATCGGTATGCCCGGATGCGGCAAGACCACCGTGGGCACCATTCTCTCCGGGATACTGGGAAAGAAGTTTCTGGATGCCGACACGGAGCTGGAAGCCCGTGCCGGGAGGCCCATCACAGAAATCATCCCCCAGGATGGCGAGGCTGCCTTCCGGAAGCTGGAATCGGACGTTTTGAAGGACCTGGGCAAGCAGTCCGGCCTGGTGATTGCTACCGGCGGCGGCTGCGTGACGATTCCTGCCAATTATGAGGCCCTCCACCGCAATGGCACCATCGTCTGGCTGAAACGAGACCTGGATGCACTGCCGACGGACGGCCGTCCCCTGTCCCAAGCGGGGAAGCTGGAAGCCATGTATCAAAAGCGCGCACCGATGTATGCAGCATTCAGCGATTTTTCCGTGGAGAATACACGCTCCCCCGAAAAGACCGCTGAGAAAATCTGCCAAAGACTTTCAGAAGGGAGAACCGCACAATGAAGATTCTGGTTCTGAACGGACCGAATATCAATATGGTTGGAATTCGGGAGCCGGGGATTTACGGCAAGCAGACCTTTGCCGATCTGCTGCAGCTCCTTGACGACACGGCGAAGGAGCTGGGCGTGGAGTTTGAGCAGTTCCAGTCCAATCATGAGGGTGCTCTGGTGGATAAGATTCAGGAGAGCTACGGCAAGGTGGACGGCATCGTCATCAACCCCGCCGCCTACACCCACACCAGCGTTGCCATTCTGGATGCGCTGAAAGCCGTGTCCATTCCGGCTGTGGAGGTCCACATCTCCGATGTGGACGCCCGGGAGCCCTTCCGGCAAGTCTCCTATGCCGGGATGTATTGTGAGAAAACTGTCAAGGGGCAGGGCCTCCAAGGCTATGCCGTGGCCATGCGCTACCTTTGGGAGAAGTATCATCATTGACTTTTCCCCGGTAAGTGTGCTATTCTAGGAGCATACTTTGGAAAGACAAGGGTGAGTATATTGCAGACGATTTGCCTTTTGAATGATTCCTTCCCCCCGGTCATTGACGGCGTGGCCAATGCGGTTTTGAATTACGGGGAAAACCTTCATGCACTGGGGGACGATCCCATTGTCGTCACCCCGGAATATCCCGGCGCGGACGATGGTGGCTATCCCTTCCCTGTTCTGCGCTATCCTGCCCTGGATCTGCGCAGCATGACCGCCGGATATATGGCGGGCGTTCCCTTTGCGCCGGAGGTTATGCGGCAGCTGACCGAGCACAAGCCGGCGCTGCTGCACAGCCACTGTCCCATTGTCTCCACCATGCTGGGCCGGGAATTCCGGCAGGTACTGGATGTGCCCCTGGTCATGACCTATCACACCAAGTTCGATGTGGATATTGCGAATCTCATCCACTCCAAGGTGCTTCAGGAAAGCAGCAAGCGCGCCCTGGTGGAAAACATCAATGCCTGCGACGAGGTCTGGGCCGTCAGCCGTGGGGCTGCGGAAAATCTGCGGTCGCTGGGCTATGAGGGCGAATGCGTCATTATGCAAAATGGCGTCGATCTGCCCCGGGGCAGGGTCAGTGAGGCGCTGGTTCAAGAGGTCACTTCCGGCTTGGATTTGCCCGGAAACGTGCCTGTTTTTCTGTTCGTAGGCCGGATCATGTGGTATAAGGGCCTGCGCATTATTCTGGATGCCATGGCCGCACTGAAAGCCGGAGGGAAGGACTTCCGCATGGTCTTTGTCGGCGGCGGCGGAGACTTTGAGGCTGTAAAAAGCTACAGCGAAGGTCTGAATCTGCAGGACATGTGCTTTTTCCCAGGCCCGGAGGCGGACCGGGAAAAGCTCCGGGCCTGGTATTGTCGGGCAAATCTTTTCCTGTTCCCCTCCACCTTCGATACCAACGGTCTGGTAGTCCGGGAGGCTGCGGCCTGCGGCCTGGGCGCTGTGCTGATTGGCGGCAGCTGTGCCGCCGAGGGCGTTACCGACGGACGCAACGGCCTGCTGATTGAGGAGAATGCCGAGAGCATGGCCGCCTGCCTGCAAAAGCTGGATATCCCCGCCATGACGGTCATCGGGCAGCACGCCCAGCAGGAGCTGTATATTTCCTGGGAAACGGCTGTGAACATTGCCCGGGAGCAGTATGAAGTGGTCATTGACCGCTACCGCAGCGGCGGCTATCCCACCCACCACCACGGACTTGACTCGGTCTTTAAAGTCAACGGCGAGCTGATGGAGGGCCTGTGCCGCCTGGAAGAGCGGCGGGACGCCCTGCACAAGAAATTTACGGACAAGGTCCATGAAATGAAGCATATTCTGTAAGCACTCCCAGAGAGGCTTCTACAAAACACAAAAGAAAGCGGCGAATCACAATGCGTACCATTTATGTCCCCGAAAACTATACGCCCGCTCTGGATGCCTATGACACCCAGCGGGCCATTGCCTACATCAAGCAGACCTTCCAGCAGGAATTTTCCAATGCGCTGAACTTGAAGCGCGTGTCCGCCCCCCTGTTCGTCACCGAGGATTCCGGCCTGAACGACAATCTGAACGGCTATGAGCGGCCTGTCAGCTTTGATATTCCCGCTGTAGGCAAGGATGCCCAGGTGGTGCACTCCCTGGCCAAGTGGAAGCGGCTGGCTCTGAAGCGATACCATTTCACCGTTGGCAACGGCCTGTACACCGATATGAACGCCATCCGCCGGGATGAGGAACTGGACAATGTCCACTCCATCTACGTGGACCAGTGGGACTGGGAGAAGATCATCACCCGGGAGAATCGGAATCTGGATTACCTGAAGCTCATTGTAGAGGCCATTGTTCGGTCTATCTGCGACACCAATGACCGGCTCCATGTCCGTTTTCCGCAGCTTACCCTGCGCTTGAACCGGGAGGTCAGCTTTATCACGACTCAAGAGCTGGAGGACATGTACCCGGACCTGACCCCATCCCAGCGTGAAAACGCCTATGTTCGGGAGCACCCCACTGCCTGCATCATGCAGATTGGCGGGGCGCTGCGCTCCGGCAAGCCCCACGACGGCCGCGCCCCGGACTATGACGACTGGAGCCTGAACTGCGACATCTTCTTCTGGAACCCGGTCCTGAACCGGGCGCTGGAAATCTCCTCCATGGGTATCCGCGTGGACGCGGAAGCCCTGGACCGGCAGCTGACCATTGCAGGCTGCGACGACCGGCGGAAGCTCCCCTTCCACCAGATGCTCCTGCACAATGAACTGCCCCTGACCATTGGCGGCGGCATCGGCCAATCCCGGCTTGCCATGCTGCTCATGGGCTGCGCCCACATTGGCGAGGTGCAGTCCAGCATTTGGGATCAGGAAACCATGGACACCTGTGAAAAAGCAGGCATTCCGCTGCTGTAAAAAAGCTACGAAAAGGGCGGCAAACTCTGCCGCCCTTTTTCCGCGATTTTTTGAAAGGAACCCAACTATGAAGCGATTCCGAAAGGTCTATTTGGAGATTTCCAACCGGTGCAACCTGCGTTGTGCCTTCTGTCCCGGGACCAAGCGCAAAAGCGGTGCCATGGATGCGCTCCACTTTGCGGCTGCCCTTCAAAAGCTGCGCCCCTATACGGACTATCTCTATTTTCATCTCATGGGGGAACCCCTGTGCCACCCAAATCTGGAGCAATACCTATCCTTAGCGGCAGAAGCGGGCTTCAAAGTCATCCTGACCACCAACGGCACATTGCTCTCTTCCCGGCAGGATATCCTTTTGAACGCCCCAGCCCTGCACAAAATCAATATCTCCCTCCACGCCTTTGAAGCCAACGATCTGGCTGTGCCCTTTGAAAGCTATCTTTCTGACTGCATTGCAATCGGGCAAGCGGCACAGAGCAAGAAAATCGTGGTATACAGGCTTTGGAACAACGGCGGCGCGGATGAACGGAACAGGGAGATTCTGGATGCGCTGCACCGGGGCTTCCCGGGCAATTGGCTTCCCGGCAGACGGGGTACCGCCCTGGGCGACCGGATTTTTCTGGAGCCGGGGGATAAATTCGACTGGCCGGACCTGTCCGCACCGGAGTATCCCGCCCCCTATTTCTGCTATGGCCTGCGGGACCAGCTGGGCATTCTTTGGGACGGCACTGTGGTGCCCTGCTGCCTGGACCACGAGGGGGACATGAACCTTGGAAATCTCTTTGAGGAGGACCTGGATGCCATTCTGGCGTCCCCCAGGGCCAAGGCCATCTACGATGGCTTTTCTAAGAAACAAGCCGCCGAAGCCCTCTGCCGCCGCTGCGGCTATGCTGCAAGATTTCAATAGACCAAAAGGCGCACTGCCCAGCAGCGGTTTCTTTCTTTTCTGCCGCTGGGCAGATGTTTTTTCTTTAGATACATGAAAAGAGGAATTTTTGAAGATTCCATAAAGATTTGAAAAATGGACGGACATAAAAGACGTCCATTACACTATCGGAAAATCAGCAAGGAAGTTTCATAGTAACCTTTGCGCCGCCGGTTTCTTTTGAATTTTCTAAAATAAGCTGACCATTATGTTGTTCCATAATCGAATTTGTAATATATAGACCCATACCAAAGTGTAACTTTGAATTGCGGCTTTGATCGCCCATATAGAACCGTTCCTGTGCGTGGCATAATGCCTCTTTAGAAAACCCCGTTCCCTCGTCTGTGACTGAAATTTCCACGAAACCGTTGTTACTCTGAACAT
>ERZ773104.636-NODE-636-length-53925-cov-9.765250_pt1 | contig 53925 bp, 39 predicted proteins | sample MGYA00511920_ERZ773104 | MGnify/ENA primary metagenome ERZ773104 (study PRJEB29015, sample SAMEA2737857) | human gut metagenome | biome: human gut; feature: human-associated habitat; material: faeces | place: China | collected 2012 ... | reverse complement strand
TTCGAAGGCAGTGCCAGCAGATTTACAGTCTGTCCCCTTTGGCCACTCGGGAATCTGCCCATTGCTTTAACAATATATACTTATACCATATAAATGCTTAAAGTGCAAACGTTTTTGTGATTTTTATAAGATTTTTTGCAATATTTTTTATTTTCATCTACTTATTTAGATAACAAATTTTTATTTTTTAGAAAATTAACACCTATTACAGCTACGTAATATAATTGTGGTATTATTTAGTTAGTTCGCATTAAAATATTTTAAACCTACTTATGATATATTACTGAGCTATTAGCTTTTACGGTTACTGTTACAACATCGTTTTCCTGAACCACTTTTACTCTGCCACAGTTATAGAACTCTCTTGATGTTTCAATTAATCGTTCAAAGCTTTCACCATCTTCCACACCTAATGTCCAAGTTGGAATTGAAACTGTTTTGTCTGTATCTGATGTATTAATTGCCACAAAAGCTGCATTGTCCATATCAAAACGTCCATAGCACAGCAAATCTCTCTGCTCAACTAATGGCTTGTAAGAACCTGTTTTAAAAACTTTGTGCTGTCTGTGAATTGCAATTGTCTCACGGTAAAATTCCAAAATTTCAAAGTTTTCGTATCCCCAAGGATAAGTTCGTCTATTGTCCGGGTCCGTCCAACCGCAAACACCTGCCTCGTCACCATAATAAAGCGTAGGTGCTCCCGGCAATGTCATCTGCATTACAACACCTTGCTTAAAAATAGCTTCATCAATATCCTGACTTGCTGCCGCTGTTCCTGCTGTCCCCACACGACCAACCATACGGTTAGTTCTTGTAAGAAATCTTGAATGGTCGTGATTTGACAACTCATTCATTGCCACCAACAATGACTGATTCTGCATTCTTGACATCTGATACTGCATTGTAAGCTTAAAAGTTCCCGCATCGCCACGCATTCCCGGATTAGAATTGTCGGAATGCTTATCAACACCTGTCAAAAACCATGTTACCGGATCCATAAAGCCATCATAGTTCATAATAGTATCCCACTGGTCGCCCTGAAGCCATGAATTAGCATCTCCATAATGCTCTGCCAAAATAATAGCTTCCGGATTGGCTTCCTTAACTGCCTTACGAAATTTCTTCCAAAACTCATGGTTAAACTCCTGACTGTGACCTAAATCTGCCGCCACATCAAGTCTCCAACCATCTACATTGTAAGGTGGACTAACCCACTTCTTACCAACTTCAATAATATAATCGCAAAGCTCTTTACTACCTTCATAATTTAGTTTTGGCAAAGTATCAAAGCCCCACCAGCCTTCAAAAGAGTTATTGTCAGGCCATCTGTCTTCAAGAAACTTAAAATATAAATTGTACGGACTATCCTTTGAAATATAAGCACCGGATTTATAATTTTTATTCTTTGTATAAAACTTCTCTTTGTCCATCCACTTATTAAAAGAGCCACAATGATTAAAAACACCATCAATAATTATTTTAATTCCATGGGCGTGAGCCTTTTCAACCAATTCAACAAACAACTTATTACTTGCTTCAAGATTTGCAAGGTCAGTTGTTCTAACCTTATAGCGCTGAGCGTGCTCATTATTATTGTCACCGTCCTCTAATAACTTACCGTTATCATTAACAATCTTTCCAAAATGAGGATCAATATAATCATAATCCTGTGTATCATATTTATGGTTAGATGGAGAAACAAAAATAGGGTTAAAATAAATAACTTCAACACCTAATTTTTCAAGATATTCAAGCTTATCAATAACCCCCTGCAAATCTCCGCCATAAAACTGTCTTGTTCCATCAACAGCAGGAGGCTCCATCCAATTCTCAACCTTTGAAACTCCACGACCAATATAGGCATATTCATTAGTCATTACATCATTAGACTTATCGCCATTATTAAATCTGTCCACCATAATCTGATACATTACAGCGCCCTTAGCCCAATCAGGTGTTTTAAATCCCGGTGTAAACTCAAACTCCCATTCTTCAGAAAAATGTTCACTTGCACCGAAAACATTATAGTATAACTGGTATTGACCAACCGTTCTGAAATGGTACTTTATCATTTTAGTTCCAAGAGCCAGATTAATTGCATAATAATCGAATCTGCCCTTTGTATCCACGTGTGACATTTTCATCTCATAACCATCTATTGCCATAAAAGCCTGATTTACTGCCCCTATTGTAGTTCTGAGAATAAATGTATATGTATCCGACTTTTCATTATATTTGCAAAACTGACTTGAGCCATCGTGAAAAAGTGCTTCCTTTTGCTGTTTCATTTTTATAATCCCTTCTTCTAAAATTTCCGGTTTTCATACAACAGATTTCCCATTGTACAAAATAGTTGCAACAAAATAATAATAAAGTTCTGTTGCAACTATTTAACATTAAAATTTTATACTGTTTCCTCGTTTGTTAAAGAGTCGGCCTGATTATTATCAGCGTCAAATAGACTTTCAAATTCTTCACGGCCAATCTTTTCTTTTTCCATTAACAATGCTGCACTTGCATGCAACTGTTCCATATGGTCTTCAATAATCTTCTTAGCCTTTTTATAACATGTATCAACAATCTCCCTAACTTCCTCATCAATAGCTGAAGCAGTATTCTCTCCGTATCCCTTTGAATGAGCTAAATCTCTTCCAATAAATACATCGTCTGACTCATCATCATAATTAATAAGACCAAGCTTCTCTGAAAATCCGTATTTAGTAACCATTGCCTTTGCTGTAGCTGTAGCCTGCTTAATATCCTGTGACGCACCTGTTGTAATGTCGTCAAGAATAAGTTCTTCGGCTATACGTCCACCAAGGTCAACCATAATCTCCTGTAACATTTTGCCTTTTGTAAGGAACATTTCATCCTTACCAGGCAAAGGCATAGTATAACCTGCTGCACCTGCTCCTGTTGGAATAACTGAAACAGTGTGAACCGGTCCAACATCAGGAAGAACATGGAATAAAATCGCATGACCTGATTCGTGATATGCTGTAATACGCTTTTCTTTTTCAGAAATAATTCTGCTCTTCTTCTCTTTACCGATGCCAACCTTAATCATTGCCTGATTAATTTCGGCCTGTGTAAGAAAATGCTTTCCTGCTTTTGCTGCAAGAATAGAAGCCTCATTAAGTAAGTTTTCAAGGTCTGCACCTGTGAAACCTGACGTAATTCTTGCAATCTGTTCAAGATCAACATCATCACCGATAGGCTTATTCTTAGCATGCACTTCAAGAATCTCTTTTCTGCCCTTAACATCTGGTCTTCCAACAAGAACCTTTCTATCAAAACGTCCCGGTCTTAAAATAGCCGGATCCAAAATATCTACACGGTTAGTTGCTGCCATAACGATAATCCCCTCGTTAACACCAAAACCATCCATTTCTACAAGCATCTGGTTAAGAGTCTGCTCACGTTCATCGTGACCACCTCCCATACCTGTTCCTCTTCGTCTTGCAACTGCATCAATTTCGTCAATGAAAATAATACATGGTGCGTTCTTCTTTGCTTCCGCAAAAAGGTCTCTAACTCTTGATGCACCTACACCAACAAACATTTCAACGAAATCTGAACCTGAAATAGTAAAAAACGGAACTCCTGCTTCGCCTGCTGTAGCCTTGGCAAGAAGAGTTTTACCTGTTCCCGGAGGGCCCTCTAAAAGTATTCCCTTTGGGATTCTTGCCCCAAGCATAATATACTTATTAGGATTCTTTAAGAAATCAACAATTTCCTCAAGTTCTTCTTTTTCTTCCTTAAGACCTGCAACCTTGCTAAAGTCCATATTCTTAACTTCTACAACCATTTTGGCTCTGCTTTTTCCAAAATTAGCCATCTTGGAATTTCCGCCTGCCGCATTGGCATTCATCATCATAATAACAACTACTATAACCACACCCATAAGAAGCATAGGCAAAATATTTGTAAGGAAAACACTGTCTCTGCTTACATCTGCAATGCTTGGCTGTATGTTCTGATTAGTCTTGTCATTAATATCTTTAATATCACTAATTACCTGATTAACATCTGTAATGTATACATACTTAGTTGAGCCATCCTGAAGTTTTACAGTAACCTTTCCTGTAGGCACTTCCTTATTCTGGCTAATATTAAGCTGTGTAACTTTTCCATTCTGCAAATCGTTTAACAAATCATTATATTTATAGTTATTTGATTTAAGTCCTGAACCTGCATAATAAAGCATAACTATAATAATAATTGCCATCCCTATAAAATAAATTCTTGTAAAATTACTTCTTTTATTGTTCAATTCATTCCTCCTATCTGGAATTTTTCAAGTCTGTGTAACTTATCTTTAATGTTCAATTGTATCCGATCCTATTTTTAAACCGATAATTTTATTAAGTTTTACTGCTCAATAACTCCAATATATGGTAAATCTCTGTAGCTCTGGTCGTAATCCAAACCATAGCCCACTACGAATTTGTCTTCAATTTCAAATCCAACATAGTCAACTGTAACATCGTCAACCTCTCTTCTGTCCGGCTTGTCAAGAAGTGTTGTAATCTTAAGGCTTGCCGGTTTTCTTTCCTTAAGCATTGGAATAAGACGGCTTAAAGTATTTCCTGAGTCAATAATATCCTCAACAACAATAACATCAAGTCCTTCAATGTCATCATCCAAATCTTTCTTAATCTTTATTGTTCCTGAACTAACTGTTCCGCTTCCATAGCTTGAAACACTCATAAAATCAAGTGTTACAGGAATAGTAATTCTCTTTGCCAATTCACATGTATAAAAAACACTGCCTTTAAGAATACAAATCAAACGTACTTCTTTTCCTGCATAATCCTTACTAATCTGTTCTGCAATTTCACATACTCTTTTATTAATTTCTTCTTCGCTAATCATAACACTAATCTTTGTATTCATAATAAACTCCTTATCATATGTTATTTTAGGTTTTTAATTCCTAATCTTCTTCAATATAATCTGCTCTTAAAATATTCTTTGTAGTTTCAGTAACCTTGTAATAAGCACTTATTCTGTATCCGATTACCCAAACCACATGACTTCCATCAGCCAGCAAAAGAATCTCATCCCTTTGCGCCTTTGGAATTTTCTCATTAATAAAATAATCCTTCAGCTTCTTTCTGCCTCCGTTTTCATCAACTGTTATAAAATCACCCGGTCTGCGAGTTCTAACAGTCAATTCTCTTATTTTATCATAATCAAACCATTTCGTATACAATAATTCCTGAATATTTTCAGAAGAAAAACTATTATTTTCAATGGTTATTGTTACATTTTCAGTATTATGAATCTTACCATTCTTTAACAAACACTGTTCCATTGTTTTTTCCTGATTCGATTCATCACTTTTCTTTTTTATTGATATTCCGTGATAAAGTCTTGTTGCCACAAGATTGTATGGCAAATCAACTGTTTTGGACACATTCATATCTTTCAACCCCACAACCAAAAGCACGTGTTTCCTTGTAATATCCTTTAGCTTTCCTGCTCCATTCTCAATCATCTTTCTTACAACCTGATTCAAAACTGCCGGGTGAAGGTTAAATGCCTTCTCATCCAAAACTTCATCCTTAACATATCTGTTATATTCCTCAGCTGCCTGCCTATTTAAATAATCCCAAATTTCATTTAAATTTTCTGCAGCGTTTACAATATTATACTCAGCTTTTTTATTTATATTATTTTTTATATAAGGCAAAAGCTCCAAACGTATCTTATTACGGCTGTATTCTGTTTCTTTGTTGGTTGCATCACTGCAATATGAAATATTTTTAGATTTCAAATAATGCTCAATCTCCTGTCTTGTACAACACAAAAGAGGACGCACAATCATGTCTCTTCTAACCGGGATTCCCGTAAGTCCCTTTATGCCTGTTCCCCTAAAAAGATTAAACAGCACGGTTTCGCTGTTATCATTTAAGTTGTGGGCAACGGCAATTTTGATATTGTTGTAACTGTTTTTTCTTTCTTTTGGATCATTTTTCTTAATGCCATCTTCTTTTGCTGAGTTTTCCTGATTCTCTTTTAAGCTTAGTTTCCGGCTTTCATCTGGTTTTTTAGTCTGATTCTTAGCTTGTTTTTTTTCTTTAATTTTTACTTCTATGGCTCGTTCAAAAAAAGCCTTATATCTTGCCTGACGGCCTGCCTCTTCCTCCGTCATACCTGTCTGCTTAACCATAAGTGGAACATCTGCATCAATCTGCTTAAAATCCACATTTAGCTTTCTACACACATCTTTTACGTAATCAGCATCGTTCTGAGCCTGTTTTCCTCTAATGTGATGATTAATATGAACCACATAAAGAGTCAGATTCATTTCACTGCTAATGTCTTTTAGAAGATAAAGCATACAAATGGAATCAGCGCCTCCGGAAACCCCCAGTATGACGCTGTCTCCATATTGTAATATTTTATTTTTATTTATAAAATTCAATACCTTATTTTTCATATTTTTGTTACACCTTTAACGACCATACGTGTTTTTTGTTATTTTATCATATTTGTACTAATTTTCCCATATCCCGGTGCACAAAACTGTCATATCATCTTTTGGAATTCCTTTTGACATTTGCAAAGCTCTGTTCATAATCTCCAGTGCCATTTCCCTTGGACTGGCAGTTTTAATATCCATAATTATCCTTCCCATTGCCTCCTCTCTATCGGTACACTCAAGGGAATCTACTATTCCATCGGAAATCATTATAATAAAATCCCCGGCATAAAGTTTTTTCGTAATGGTTTCCATATCAACCTGTTCAAAAATTCCCATTGGCAGGGATGTTGACTTAATGCATTCCACCCAGCCACCTCTTTTTATATATGTGCATGCAGCTCCCATTTTCAGGAACTGGCACGTGCCGGAATATCTGTCAAACAATGCCATATCGACTGCCGCCGGCTCCTGCCACTGATTTCCCGTAAGCAAAACTGAGTTAATTAGCTTTAATGCTGTCTGCTCCGTAAAACCACTTTCCAAAAGTTGCTCCAGTAAATCAATTACAACTTCGCTGTAGCCCTCCGCCCTTGGGCCTGAGCCCATTCCATCGCATATGCTCATAAAAGTTGCACCGCTGTCCAGCTCCATATACGTATAATTGTCACCTGACATTTCCTGATTCTGCTTCACCTTCTTTACACTTCCACTTGCCGTAGAGAAATTAACTTGTTCCAAAAAAAGATATTCATTAAAATAATTCATTAGCTGACTATTTTCCTTTACGGAAAATCTCATTGGCTGGCCTATTACATTAGAAATTATTTTGCACATTGCATCTGTTGTAACTTTTGCCCTTTTCTTTTTTCTTGCCACAATGTGAATTTCCAATTTTCCCTTACTGTTCTCCGAAATAGAAACTCTTCTTGCAATAATTTTTTCGTCCCTTAACCTCCTTTTCAAATAATTTTCCATACCAAATAGATTTCTTTTTTCCTGTGAAACAGGCTTGGTATAGTATTCAATAATGTCTGCCATTTCATTAAGTTGAATTGCCATTGCCTCCCTTGTTTCCAGCATTTTATTGTACCAAAGGTAGTTAAGCTTCGCCCTTTCCAAATATTGAATCTGCCCATTTGCACAGCCCTTGCACATATTTTCATTGATATCAAATTCCACCGCTGCATCCATAAGTCCCTGGTCGTCCTCCTCAATGCCTGACATATTTTGGATTTTTATTGCCAAATCCTTAAAAGCTTTAGATGTTTGCATCATTTTTTCATTCCTTATAATTTGCTGATGCCTAAGTCTTGAATAATAATTTTTTCTGCCCTTTATATGCCACATAAAGTTTTTGATTAGTACTGAAAAAATTACTGTGGTAGACCATGTTAGCAGAACAATGGGAATCAGGGCATACAGCTCTTCTTTTATCATTCCATTCATAAACCAGTCCATGGCTTCCATTATTCCTCCTATTAGTGTTGTTATAAAGGCTACCGTAAACGGATTGTATTTTTCGCTAACTCTTTTATATTGCACAAGAAAAAGTCCTGTGGCACCAAGCATCCAGCCGTATTTTACTGCACACAATACCCCCTCGTTTTGTAAAATCACATAAATCATTACCGGCCATCCTAACACCGCAAGCCCTTTTACGTTACACATTGCGCCATACCAACTTTGGACTAACGGATAGTATCCAAGCATTGGAATCATACAGACTCCAACTGCAATCATTAGTAGCACTATCGGTTTTGCTACTTTTTGTTTCATAATCCCTCCTTGCAAAAATTTAGTTTCCCGACTAGTATAAACACCCTTTCCTGATTTTTTTGTCAAAACAATGTATGAAAAACCTTAGAAATTTCGACAAAAAAGCACCTATACTATTTCTAGTATGGTGCCATTAATTTTAGAGGAATTTAACTTTTAAGTTTAATCTCTTGTTCTGTTTTAATTTTTTTCTTCTAACATTTTTTAATTTTCAGATTAGATTTTCGAATTTAATTTTTAATTTGAATTGGATTTTTTAGTCTTCCGGTTTAAAGATTACTTCATCAGGATATAACAATCCTAGCTTTCTTGCCATTTCTTCCAAATATTCGTCTGTATGTACGTACTGTTCCTTATCCTTAAGGTTCTCAGATATTTGCAATTCCTGCTGATACTGTTGTTCAAGCTTACTTTCCTGATCTTTAAGCTTCTTTAAGCTACTATTTTTTTGTACCATCTGCATTCCCATAACAATACAAAAGGCAAAAACAACAAAGGATATTCCAACTATCATTCGTCTGTTTCTTATTCTTCGCTGACGAATCTCATTTAACCTTCCTGCCGCTCTTTTGTTTTCTTCCATTACTTCACCCTATTTCTATCTGCTTTTTTGCTTAAGCTTTCAGTCTTTATCCTGTTTTCTTCTGACTTTTGCTCTTTTTATATGTTAATTCTTTCTGACGTTTATCCGTCTTTTTATTTTTTGTATTTTTATTTGTATGACTGTTTTTATGTTTTGTCAGAATACTCTTACTTTTTATAGTAATCACTTTTTTTAGTTTTTTCAACGGTTTTAACAATGTCTTCATAATTTTTGTCAAAATCACTGCACATTTTTCAACAACTCTCTTTCCCACAAGCCACTCAAACAATGCCATTGTTCCAAGAACGGCTATCACTCCATAATATCTTGGTCTTCCGTAGTTGTACTTAAAAAATATTTGAAATATAAAAAGTGCCGCCACTGTCCAAAAGATAACATCTTCTACAATAACCCTAATTATGGAGGCTCTAAAAACTCTCCTAAATATTCTTATGGCATCATAGCAAACCATAAGAACAAGTCCGCCATATGCACACATCGCAAGAACAAGAAGTTCCTCATTTATTGCAGGACTCATTAACTAAACATCCTCTTCAAAACCGACTTGCCTTTTTCACCATAGTTCTTTATCTGAGAATAAATAACGCTATCCACACTACCATCAATATCAGCCTCTCCTTTTTCGATGCTAAGTCTGGTAATTTTCAAGTCCGCTCCTTTAATAACCAACATTCCCATAGATGATTCCAGCACTATCTGTGTGGTATCAAATTCAACAACGTCCTCTATTCCTGTTAAGTTTGTTCTCTTTCTGTTGTCCAAAACCAGCTTATGTGGTTTAGTTATTTGATTTTGCTTTGAACCTAAATTCTGTTTTGATCCTAAACTTTGTTCCATACAATCCTACCTTATCCTTTTATAGGACAGTATATTCTTAAAGTTGCAGAATTATGTAAAAATATTCTATATCAGCTTAAATCTTTGTACATTTCTGTGGCATTTTCTTTCTTAACTGTTTCATTAAGGTTTAGAACCTGAACCTTAACTGTTCTCTGACCAAACTGAATCTGTATAATGTCGTTAACTTTTACATCATAAGATGCCTTTACAACCCTGTCGTTTACAAGAACCCTGCCTGCATCACATGCTTCGTTAGCGACAGTTCTTCTTTTTATAATTCTTGAAACCTTTAAAAATTTGTCAATTCTCATTTTTTCCTCCATTACTTTGTGTGCTTTGTTTTGTTATACACGACGAAGCTCCGCTTCCCGTATAACACTTCGAATCCGCTCCGCTTCTTCTCAGTGATTATACGGTTGGTTACTACTACTTTTGTTTTGTTATACACGACGAAGCTTCGCTTCACGTATAACACTTCGAATCCGCTTCGCTTCTTCTCAGTGATTATACGGTCGCCAAATATACGCATACAGCTTTTTTTATGCAAGCATAAAAAGCTGTATGCGTATATTTGGCTCGTCGTGTATAACAAAAAGGACCGTTACTTTGTAACAGTCCTTATATCTTCTAATGAACTTTTATTTATTAATTAAGTGCATTCTTTAAAGCTGCACCAGCTTTGAACTTAGGTACGTTAGCTGCTGCGATAGTGATTTTTTCCTTTGTTGCAGGATTGATTCCCTGACGTTCAGGTCTCTTTGAAACTTCGAATGTTCCGAATCCTACTAACTGAATCTTTTCACCTTTCTTCATTTCTTCTACTACTACATCTGTAAAAGCCTTAACAGCCTTTGCAGCATCTGTCTTTGAAAGTCCAGCTTCTTCAGCAATAGCTGCGATAAATTCTGTCTTGTTCATTTTAATTCCTCCTTGAAAATATATCCGATACTGATTTCGTATCATACTATACAGTTTATACCCCATTTAATAGGCTTTGTCAAGATAATTACTCCATTTAAAGAGCTTTCTGCAGGGAATTTTTTGGTTAAAAAGTATCTTTTTTCAACTTTTTAGCTTTTTCTTTGAGCTATTTTCACAAATTTATTGTCTACTGCTATGATTCCATCTGTCTTCCTAGGAAAGCTGCGGCTACTCCTGCCAGTTTTTGTTCTGTTACGCTTACCTTATTATTTTCATCTTTAGCCAAAACAATAACGCTTCCAATAACATCACCTTCACATATGATTGGATAAATAATCTGACCACATTGTTCAGGCTCTTCTCCCTTTATTATCTCAAAAAGTTTCTGTTGTTCATCTCCATTTTTCACATCTCTGTTCGACATTAACTCTTCTAACTGGGAACTTACAGCCATTCCTATTTTGTCTTTTTTTACTCCCCCTGCAACAGCAATAATCTGATCTCTGTCACTTATGAGAACTCTCTGTCCTGAAACCTGTGCCATAACATCTGCATATTGTTTTGCAAACATTTCAATCTCTCCAATAGGTGAATATTTCTTAAGTATAATTTCCCCATCGTGATTAGTAAAAATCTCCATTGGATCTCCTTCTCGGATTCTTAAAGTTCTTCTAATCTCTTTAGGTACAACCACGCGACCTAAGTCATCTATTCTGCGCACAATACCTGTTGCCTTCATACTAATTTCCTCCATTGCAAATTTTAGCTTTGGAGTTAGTATGTGGAAATTTAAAGAAAATATTCTTGTCACTAAATCTCCACTGCAACTTTGCTGCCTTTAACCTTGTTTTTGGAAACGATTATTTTTCTATCGATTCTTGTTTTTAATTCTTGAACATGAGAGATAATTCCTACTAATCTGTCTCCTTCTGTTAAAGTATTAAGGGCTTCGATTGCACTGTTTAGTGAATCTTCATCTAATGTTCCAAAGCCTTCATCAACAAAAAGTGTGTCTATTTTTATTCCACCTGCTGCGCAATGAATTTCATCGGATAATCCTAATGCTAAAGACAATGACGCTTTAAAAGATTCACCACCTGATAATGTTCTAACATCACGTTCTGTACCATTATAGTGATCTATAACATTAAGCTCTAAACCTGTCTTACTTCTTTGATCATCAGATTCGGTGCTTCTTTTTAGTTCATACTGGCCGTTAGTCATTTTCATAAATCTTAAATTAGCTCTGTTAATTATTCTTTCAAAATAACTAATCTGAACATAAGTTTCTAATGCTATTTTGCTCTTTCCGTTTATATTACCATTGGCTGTTTGAGCTAGGGCATTAACCCACTTATATTTTTCTTCCGTAGTAACTAATTTATTCAAGTTCGCCTTAATATTTTCAAGTGCTCCTGTGTTAATTTCTATTCTTATGGATACATCATTTCTCTGATTGTTTACAGCTTTCTTTTCTTCCTGCAACTTGTTGCTTTCAGAAATAAGCTGTTCCAAATCATAGTTTTTTGAATCCTTTAACTGCTCTTCAATAGTCTTTATTGTTGCATTAGCATCATCAATAGACTTCTTACATTTATCATAACTATTCAAAGCTTGTGTAGCTTTATTCTCTAATTCAGATAAGTTAATCTTTAACTGATTTAAATTGCTTTCCGCATCTTTCCTACTTTGAAATTCAAGTTTCTCCCTAAACTGTTCCAATAATATTGCATTTTCGCGATTTTTAATTTTCAAATTAGAAATATCACTATTTAAAATATCTTTTTTATTATTGTTGTTGTTTATTTGTTCTTCAGTTTCCGGAATCTGCTTTTCAATCTGTTCCTTAACCTGAACATTATTTTTAGCAATTTCATAATATCCATTGTTTTTAGAAATAGCCTCCTCTACTTTAACCAATTTTTCATCTGACCAGGCTTTTATATCTGAAACAGTATTAATTGCTCTTTCTTCTAAAACTTCTTTAAATATCTCTTTTAGATTTCTGAAATTCTCTACTATACTTTCGTATAATGTATCAACAATACCCTTCTGCATTCCTGCTTTGTTACTGTCATTCGTTGCAATAGCTTTAAGTTCATTAACCTTATTCTTTGCATCTTCAACCATCTTTTCTGTTATCTGCTTATCCATTAGCTTAAACGGATTAGGGTGAACAGTTGAGCCACAAACTATACACGGTTCTCCATCTCTAAGGTTGCCTGCAAGGATTCCTGCCTGCTGATTTAAGAATGTCTTCTCTATAGCTGCACATTCATTGCTCTTAGTTTCCCAACTATCATTGGCTTTTATGGCTCTCTGTTGAAGTAGCTCTAGCTCATGATTCTTTCCTTCATAATCATTACACTGATTTATAATGTTTGATAAGTTCTTTTTTACATTATCATAACCTGTTTTTGCATTTTCGATTTTTACCAATACGGCATCTGCATCTTTTAACTTCTGAAGATTCTCTTTGTTAGTAGCCAACACCTTATTTAAATTCTCAATATCTTTACATAAAGACTCAAATTCACTTTCTTTAGTCTTAATTAACTTAAGTTCATTGACATACTCTTTTTCAGTGTCAAAAAGCTTGTCATACCTTGGCATAAGCTGTTCCTGTTCTTTAATTTTGTACTCTAATTCCTTACGAACAGGCTCTTCTTCTTTGCATAATTCTACTCTCTTCTCCAGTACTTCCAAGTTAGGCTTATTCGACTCAATAAATTGTTCCGCGTTCAACTTCTGTTTTTTTGCAGAATTGTCCCTATTAACCTCAACTAACTTTTTATCAACATCTGAAAGAGCTTTTTCGGTTTTTATTATCCTTTCGTTAATAACTTTTAACAAATCCTGATCATTGTTAATAAGTTCCTCGATGAAATCAATTGTATTCTCAATACCATTCTCTGTCTTGTTATTCTTTATAGCTTCAAGCTGTTGCCTTGCTACAAAACTATCGCTACATCTAATCCCATCTATGTACTGACTTATACTCTTATTCTGATCATCTACCAATCTTCTAAGTCTTTTTGCCTCATCTCCCAGCTTAAGCTGAAGTTTCTCATATGGATATGTATTAAAAATTTTGCTAAAAATCTTTCTTCTCTCATCAGTATCTGCCAATAACAACTTAAGAAAATCATTCTGTGCTATCATGGCTATCTGAGTAAACTGTTCATAATCTAATCCTATTAACTCATTAACGGCAACAGTAACATTACTACTTCCGGTAACAGGAGTATCTTTGTCTGGATAAATTAACGTAGCATTAGCACTCTGAGTTGTGGTTCCCTCTCCATGAATCTTAGGTCGCTCGTATTCAGGATTACGCTCAATAACATACTTTTTGTTCCTATACTCAAATTCCATCTTTACAAAAGTTGGAACATCAGGCTTTGCATACTTGCTTCTAAGCATAGACGAAGACCTGGTCTTTCCACTGGACTTTCCATATAAAACATATGTAATTGCGTCAAAAATAGTAGTCTTTCCTGCTCCGGTATCTCCCGTAATCAAATAAAGACCTTTATTTCCTAATTTTTCAAAATCTATAGTTTCGCATTCTGCATAAGGTCCGAATGCCGATATTATTAACTTAATTGGTCTCATTATGCATCCTCCCATATCTTCTCAATAAGGTCCATTGCCAACTTCTCCTGTTCCGGTGACATGTCCTGATTGTTTCTGATTACATAAAACTCCTTAAACAACTCTAGCGGTGATTTTAACTCAATATTCTCTATCTCTGTTACAGCATTATTGGTTCTGGTTCTTGTATTATCATAATCAAGTCGCATAATATTAGGATAAATAGTTCTAAGCTTGCCTATTGCCTCCGGGACATCTTCTTCATCAGTTAATGTTATATGATAATAATCCTGAGTATTCATATCCTTATAGAAATCTCTTGCCGAAATCTGGTCGTAAGTTCCCTTAATCTCCTTCATATCTCTAATAGGTTTAAAAGGAATCTTAGTTATTTCAATGTTGCCCTTCTCCTTAAGATCAAAAATAAGTGCTGATTTCTTATGATTAACCTCAGAAAAAGAATACTTAAGAGGGGTTCCTGCATATCGTACAGTTTCCCTGCCAATCGTCTGTGGACCGTGCAAATGTCCTAATCCAACATAATCAAAGTTCTCAAAATAATCCGCTGACACCTGATCAACGCCTCCTATTGACACTTCTTCTGACTCACAAATACTTCCACCTTTAACAAACTGATGAGCCAAAAGAACATTCCTCTCATCCTTATTAATTGAAATACTATTAATAACAATCTCCATAGCCCTATCATAGCTAGAAACATCCTCTTCCTGGAAAAAAGGGCGTACTACGGCTGGCTTAATAAAAGGAAGCATATAAATATTAATTGGTCCACATTCATCCTCCAAAGTAACCTTTTCAACATTACCATTAAAAGGATGACTCATATACACTCCACTGGTACTCATAATCTCAGCACCAAAGCCTATTCTCTCAGGACTGTCATGGTTTCCGCTAATTGCCACAACTTTAACATTCATCTCTGCAAGCCTGCTAATAAACTGATCTAACAGTAACACCGCTTCCGCTGACGGAACTGCCTTATCATAAATATCTCCTGCTATAAGAACACATTGAACTTCCTGTTCCTTAACAATATCAAGTATCTGATTCAATATATACCTTTGATCTTCAATCATAGAAAACTCATTAACTCTCTTTCCTATATGAAGGTCTGCTAAATGTAAAAATCTCAAAACTTAATCCCTCCCTTTTATTTATTCGAACGTTTGTTTGTATAAATATTAGCATATCACTTTTCACAAAGCAAGTATAATTTTCAAAAAATCCTGTAAAACATCCATAACTTATTTTTTGTTTTTTATTGCACTATTTTCTTTTTTTAATTAGTAATTTATGTCTAAAATACTTATTTAATTTAGTTATGGAAAATAATACATAACCTATTAAAATTTCAGATTATTTTTATTATAATATAAATTACTAAATATCATAAATAATCAAATGCAAATTCAATAGAAAGGACGGCAAAAGCCTTATAAAAATATGAATATTAGATTTTTTAACGGAACAATTTTAACACTTGAAAATGGAACTGAACTTTCAAGTGGTGAGGTTTGGGTTTTTGATCATTTAATCGGATATGTTGGAAAGCCTCAGGACAATAATATTAAATGGGACAGGGAAATTAACCTTAACGGTAATCTAATTATGCCCGGTTTTAAAGATGCCCACACACATTCAGCAATGACTTTTTTACGTTCTTTTGCTGATGATCTGCCACTTGACAGATGGCTTAACGAGAAGGTTTTTCCAATGGAAGCCAAGCTAAATGACGATCTTATATATGCTTTTTCAAAAATCGCCATAATGGAATACCTTACTTCAGGAATCACCTCAAACTTTGATATGTACATTAGCCCTAATCCGGTTATTCAGGCATCTATTGATTGTGGATTTAGAACTGTAATGACAGGTGGGCTAAATAATTTTACCCAGACTGTTGAAGAAATTGATGAATGCTACAAGAAATACAATGGTTACAATCCACTTATAAGCTACGAACTTGGCTTTCACGCTGAATACACGTGCTCCCGGGAACTTTTAGAAGGTATGGCAAGCATTGCCAAGAAACATCAGGCACCTGTTTTTTGTCATAATTCAGAAACAAAAAAAGAAGTCAAAGAATGTTTGGACCGTTATGGAACAACTCCGACAGTTTTTCTTGACAGACTTGGAATGTTTAACTACGGTGGTGGTGGCTATCACTGCGTCCATATGACTAAGGATGATATTTCTGTTTTTGAAAAACACGGTTTGTCCGTTGTAACTAATCCCGGCTCTAATGCCAAGTTAGCAAGCGGCGTGGCTCCTATTTCAAAATTTATGAAAAAAGGAATTAACATTGCAATTGGCACCGACGGACCTGCCAGCAATAATTGCCTTGATATGTTTAGGGAAATGTTCCTTACAACTTCCCTTGCCAAGCTTAAAGAAAAAGACGCATCAGCAGTTGATGCCAATGAAGTGCTTAAAATGGCTACACTTGGCGGTGCCAGAGCTATGGGACTTAGAAATTGTGACACTTTATCCCGTGGAAAACTTGCCGATTTAATAGTCATTGACTTAAACCAGCCTAATATGCAGCCAATTAACAATATTACAAAAAACCTTGTTTACAGCGGTTCAAAGCAAAACGTTGTTCTCACAATGGTTAATGGAAATATTCTATACGAAAAAGGTGAATTTAATATAGGTGAAGAACCTGAGAAAATATATGAAACTGCAAATAAAATGTTAGCGAAAATAAAATAAAAATTACTATATTTTGATTTTAATACATAAAAAAGATGCTGTGCAAACTACACAACATCTTTTTTATTTTAAAATTTGGATATCAAAATACCCAACTTTTGATTAATTATCTCATTAAAACTTTGCACCAAGTGTTGCTGCCATAACTGCCTTAATTGTGTGCATTCTGTTTTCTGCTTCATCGAAAACTACTGAATTCTTTGATTCAAATACTTCATCTGTAACTTCCATTTCTGTAAGTCCAAACTTCTCGTGAATCTGTTTTCCAATCTTAGTATTAAGGTCATGGAATGCAGGAAGACAATGCATAAATACAACATTTTCTGCTGAATTCTTAATTAAATCCATTGTTACTCTATATGGAAGAAGGTCATTAATACGCTCTTCCCAAACTTCATCAGGTTCGCCCATTGAAACCCAAACATCAGTGTAAATAGCATTTGCATTCTTTGTTGCAACCATAGGATCTTCTTCGAATTCGATTTTTGCCCCTGTTTCCTTAGCTACTTCTCTACATTCTTCAATAAGTTTCTCGTCAGGCCAATACTTCTTTGGTGCACAGGCTACGAAATGCATACCCATCTTTGCACAACCAACCATAAGTGAATTTCCCATATTGTAACGGGCATCGCCCATATATACAAACTTAAGTCCCTTAAGACGTCCGAACTTCTCTCTTAAAGTTAAGAAATCTGCAAGAATCTGTGTTGGATGAAATTCATTTGTAAGTCCATTCCAAACAGGAACTCCTGCATATTCTGCCAACTGTTCTACAATAGTCTGTTCAAATCCCCTATATTCAATACCGTCAAACATACGGCCCAAAACTCTTGCTGTGTCAGGAATACTTTCCTTCTTTCCAATCTGTGAACCTGTTGGATCCAAATAAGTAACTCCCATTCCAAGATCGTGAGCTGCTACTTCAAAAGAACATCTTGTACGAGTACTTGTCTTTTCAAAAATAATAGCAATATTCTTTCCTTTAAGAACATCTACAAGTTCTCCTGCTTTCTTCTTTGCCTTAAGAGTGGCTGCCAAATCAATAAGGGCACTAATCTCTTCCGGTGTAAAATCCAATAATTTCAAAAATGATTTTCCTTCAAAATTCATAACTGTACCTACCTTCTTATTCGTCCTTTTTATTTTTAAGCATTTCAATGTACTCTTTTATATTAATACTCTTTCCGGATTTATTCAACTTTGGAAGAGAATTAAGTGAATGCTTGTTGTAAATATTTATCTTAGCAATGTAAGAATCCATCTTGGCTTCCAATTCAGCTCTCTGGATAGCCCATTTCTCTTTCATTGCAGAATTCTGATTTTTATTCTTTGAAGTTGCACCGGCAGTAAGCTTATCCTTAGCTGCATTACCGGCACTATAAATCATATCTTTTGTAGCACTTCCGGCATTTGTGATAATTTCTTTTGTAGCTCCACCTGCGTTGGAAATTATATCCTTTGTCGCTCCACCTGCATTTGTGATAATTTCTTTTGTTGCATTTCCTGCATTTGAAATTATGTCCCTAGTTGCATTTCCTGCACCTGCAAGTTTTTCTTTAGCCGGCTCAACTGCCTCTGCAAATTTTTCTCTTGCCGGTTCAACTGCTTCTGCAAATTTTTCTTTTGCAGCTTCGCTGGCATTGGCCCACTTTTCTCTGCTTTCTTCAGTTCTCTCGTCAAGCTTTTCAAGACTTTCCTCAGCTCTGTCTGCCATATTAATTGCAGAATTTCCAACAACATCCTTAATCTGATTTCCAAGATTATTAAGATCCTCAGCCACCTTGTCAAGCTGTCCCAAACTCTTACGGATACCAATAAGATTCTTAAGAGTAACAACCATATCTATTGCAAAAATAGTAACAAGAATACTTATTATAATAATTCCTGCAATCTTTGGAAGCCTTCTAACCAAAGCAAAAATCGGTGGATGAACAAGCTTCATCACTGCCACAACGCCAAGTCCCCACATAATACTGAATCTTAAGCAAACATAGCCGCCAATATTAAACTTGTTCTTTGTGTAATCCCACCATCTCATATGGAAAATTTTGTCCAAAACCCAGCCGCCAAAAAGTTCAACAGCTGTACAAATAATAAACCCACCAATAAAAAGCAAAATAAAATTGTCCCTGTATGGAGTAAGCGCTGCAAGAACTCCCAACATTCCACAACCATAAATAGGACAAACCGGCCCATTCAAGAATCCTCTGTTCTCAACTCTTCTTGCTGTAATGGCGACGAACGCCACCTCAACGCACCAGCCCAGGAAACTATAAATAAAAAATAAAAGTGCTACATAATAAAAATCAAAACTCATAACAACCCTCACATTTAATTTGTCTGTTAGCAAAGTATTATAGCATAAAAACAAAAATGTGTCACTTAAGTAGAAGGGTTGATAGCAAAACTCAACATAACTTATCGTAATTTTTGCAAGCGTACCACAAAAAACGAATTTTCCAAAATTTGGGGTACGCTATCCGATAATAATATTGTTTTCTTGTTTTATGTAAACCAGTTTGCCCATTATTGTCAAATTTCACTCCCGCAATAATTTCTCAAGTCTATTCCCACTACATTTTTTGCTTACCGGATTGCTGCGTGCTTCGCACTCCCGCAATAATTTCTCAAGTCTATTCCCACTACATTTTTGCTTATCGGATTGCTGCGTGCTTCGCACTCCCGCAATAATTTCTCAAGTCTATTCCCTCTACATTTTTGCTTACCGGATTGCTACGTGCTTCGCACTCCCGCAATCCTTCCCAAGCATTCGCATATCGTGAAGCTTTCGCTTCACTTTATGCTCATTCTTGGGGCGTGTCCTAAGTCCAGTCATCCACCTTTGTGCAAGCACAGGTGGATGACTGGACTTGTACACTGTAATCAAAAAAAAAGAGAAGCCACCACTTTATGTTTTCTCTCATAAAGTGATGGCTTCCAATATACAGTTTTAAGATAGACGTACTATTTATAACAAATTTCTTCATTACCAATACGTAGCAATCAATTTCATTTTAATCTAGAATAAGATTCCACCATACTGTGCAATTACTGTTGCAAAAACAAGTGAAACAATTGTCATTAACTTAATAAGAATGTTGATTGATGGTCCTGATGTATCCTTGAATGGATCACCTACTGTATCACCAACTACGGCTGCCTTGTGTGCTTCGCTTCCTTTACCTCCGGCAAAACCACCTTCAATAAACTTCTTAGCATTATCCCAAGCGCCACCGGCATTTGCCATAAATACTGCCATCATAACACCACTTACAAGTGAACCTGCAAGCATACCACCTAAAGCTTCTGCTCCAAGTAAAAATCCAATAACAAGTGGCACAAGAACTGCCATGATACCAGGAACAATCATTTCATGTAATGCTGCTTGTGTTGAAATACCTACACATGATGTATAGTCAGGCTTTTCTGTTCCCTTAAGTATACCTGGTTTTTCTTTGAACTGGCGACGAACTTCTTCAATCATCTTGTTTGCAGCCTTACCAACTGAAGACATTGTCAAAGCTGAGAACATAAATGGAAGCATACCACCAATGAAAAGACCAACTACAACGCTTGCATCTAAAATATTGATACCGTTCTTTGTGATTCCTGCTGTTTCCGCAAAAGAAACAAAAAGTGATAAAGCTGTAAGAGCTGCTGAACCAATAGCAAATCCCTTACCAATAGCTGCTGTAGTATTTCCTACTGCATCTAATTTGTCTGTAATATCTCTAACACTTTCGTCAAGTTCTGACATTTCAGCAATACCGCCGGCATTATCAGCGATTGGGCCGTAAGCATCAACTGCTACTGTCATACCTGTTGTTGAAAGCATACCAACTGCTGCAAGAGCAATACCATACATTCCGCAGAAGTGGAATGCAACTAAGATTCCGATTGCAATAACAACAATAGGGATACATGTTGATTTCATACCAACTGAAAGACCACTAATAATGTTAGTTGCTGAACCTGTCTGTGAGCTTTCAGCGATTTCCTGAACGCTCTTATATTTTTCTGATGTATACATTTCTGTAACTTTACCAATAATAGTACCAACTACAAGACCTGCAATAATTGCGATAAATGCATTAAAGTTACCAAAGAATGTATTACTTAAAATAGCTGAAGCAATAATAACTAATGCTGTTGCTGTATATTCACCTGCATTAAGTGCTTTCTGTGGATCAGAACCGTCTTTTCCTCTAACAAAGAAAGTAGCGATAACTGATGCAATAATACCAACACCTGCAATTACAAGTGGGAATAAAGCTGCCATAAAATGAGATGCACTACCAATATTTGTTGCTACAAGACCAAGTGTAATAGCTGAAACTAAAGCTCCAACATAACTTTCAAATAAGTCAGCACCCATGCCTGCAACATCACCTACATTGTCACCTACATTATCTGCGATAACAGCAGGATTTCTTGGATCATCTTCAGGAATACCTGCTTCTACTTTACCTACAAGGTCAGCTCCAACGTCTGCTGCCTTAGTATAGATACCACCTCCAACTCTTGCAAAAAGAGCGATTGATGAAGCACCAAGGCTAAATCCTGTAAGAATACTTACTGCGTCTGTTGTAACTTCGCCTGTGGCATTAAGAATAATGAAGATAACACTTATTCCAATAATACCAAGACCTACAACGCTAAGACCCATAACAGCACCGCCTGAAAAAGCGATTGATAAAGCTTTGTTCATTCCGCTTTCTTTAGCTGCATTAGCTGTACGAACGTTAGCCTTTGTAGCTACTGTCATACCAAAATAACCTGCCAAAGTTGAGAATAATGCTCCAACTAAGAAGCAAACTGCTGTAAGCCAGCTAATTCCAAATCCTAAAACTACAAATAATACTGCTACAAAAATAACCAAAACTTTATATTCTGCAAATAAGAAAGCTCTGGCACCTTCAGCGATAGCTGAAGCGATTTCTTTCATTCTGTCATTTCCGGCTTCGCTCTTGTTAATAGTCATTGCCTTATAAAAAGCAAAAATCAATGCTATAACACCTGCAACCGGAGCTAAATAAATAAAACTGTTCATATTTATTCATTCCCTTTCTTTCTCGATTCTCAATTGTTGATTATTATCAAACTTGAGTACTTCCAAACAATTAAGATAGTATCAATACTTGAATACATTCTAAACAACCAAATCTTTTCATTTAATTGAATTCCCCTTAAGCGTTCAAATTATTTTATAGCAAATGCTTTCAATATTAATCATCTTCTTAATTGTTAAATAAATAACAAGCAGTTACGTATTCAATACCTTACCACGTTTGAGAAAACTTTTCAACAAATTTTATTTCTATTCCCACAACATTTTTTCACTCAATATAGTGAAATGTTCAAAAACATGCGATAAATAAAGGTTGTGTAGATCAAATTTGCTTTTTTAAATTGCATTTCTTCTCAAATGCACCACAACATTTTATGTATTCCACTATTGTTGTGGTATCTTTCCTTCTAATGTCACATATTCTTGCTTCTATATACTTATAATTGCTTCGTAATGGCACACTAAAAAGGAGCTGTTGTTCTAACGATTGCTAAAATCATTAGCACACAGCTCCTTTTTTACAACTTCTATTATAAAAACAAATTAATTTATAAAAATATACTAAATTCTATTCTTCTTCTGTAGAAAGTGGAATTCCTCTATGTTCTACAGATGTTGAGAATACTATCTGTGTCTTCGTACTTCCGAATGTCTGAAGCTCTCCAATGAAGTGATCAAGCTCCTCAGTGCTCTTAAACATTACCTCAACAAGCATTGCATAGTCTCCTGTAACACAGTTACATTCAATAACATTGTTACAACTTTTAATATAAGGATAGAAATCCTTCTTCTGTCCCGGATTAACCTCAAGGTTTATAAATGCCTTAATATGATAACCCAATTCTGCCGGGTTAACCTTTGCAGTATAACCTGTAATAATTCCTGCCTGTTCTAATCTTTCAATTCTGGCAGATACCGCCGGTGATGATAAAAAGACCTGGCTCGCAATAGTTTTAAGGGGAATACGAGCGTTCTCATGAAGCAACTTAATAATCTGTTCATCTATATGGTCTAATTCATGTCTCATAAGTAGTACTCCTTTCAATATAATATTTTTCAGCATATTTTAATTTTATAAAGTTTTCACCTTATAAATATAAAGATATTATAGCACAGAGTTAAAAAAATTTACAATAATAAATTATTTATACATTATTTCTGTTTTTTCCAACAAAAAAACATCTTCAAACCCACAACGTCAGTTCAAAGATGCTTTAATTCAAAGATATTTTCATTCAAAAATATTGTAATTCAAAAAATATTACAATTCAAAAAAATTTAACCTCTTTAGGAATTTCCTAAGCTAATTCCTTCTCACTCATTTCAAGTGCGGACGCAATAACTGCATCCATATCATAATACTTATATTCACCAAGTCGGCCACCAAAAATAATATTATCTTCCTTCTGTGCTAACTCTTTATACTGCTCATACAGAGCGCCATTCTTTTCGTCGTTCACAGGATAGTAAGGTTCATCTCCCGGCTTCCATTCAGCACTGTACTCTCTTGAAATAACAGTCTTAGGCAAGTCATTACCTTCTTCATCCTTTCCGAACTCGAACCACTTATGTTCAATAATACGAGTCCAAGGTGTTTCAGAATCAGTATAATTAACTGCTGCATTTCCCTGAAAATTAGGAATATCAAGGATTTCATTTTCAAATCTTACTGAACGGTACTCTAAAGTTCCAAGCTTGTAGTCAAAATATGCATCAATAGCCCCTGTGTAAACTACCTTGGAAGCCATTGCATCATATTCACTCTTGTTATCAAAATAATCAACTCCAAGTTTTACATCAATGCCCTCAAGCATATTTTCAACCATCTTGGTATATCCACCTACAGGAATCCCCTGATAAAGTGCATTAAAATAATTATTATCAAAAGTAAGTCGAACCGGCAATCTCTTAATAATGAAAGAAGGAAGTTTATCGCAAGGTCTTCCCCACTGCTTCATTGTGTAACCCTTAATCAACTTTTCATAAATATCGGTTCCTACCAAAGAAATAGCCTGTTCTTCCAAATTCTTAGGTTCAGTAATTCCAGCCTGTTTCTTCTGCTCCTCAATCTTTGCCTGCGCTTCACTTGGTGTAACAACTCCCCACATCTTGTTGAAAGTATACATATTAAAAGGCAAGCTAAAAAGTTCCCCTTTATAATTTGCTACCGGTGAATTAGTAAATCTGTTAAATTCAGCAAACCGATTAACAAAATTCCAAACTTTCTTATTATTAGTATGGAAAATATGTGCCCCATACTTATGTACATTAATGCCTTCAATCTTCTCCGTGAAAACATTTCCTGCAATATTAGGTCTTTTATCAATAACCAAAACAGACTTTCCCTGAGCCTTGGCCTGATTGGCAAAAACTGCTCCATACAAACCTGCTCCAACTACTAAATAATCGTACATACTACTATTTTGCAATATCCATAATGCCACTCCCAATAATACCTATGAATACTGCCTGCTCCTTTCCCTGCCTAGCCCCAAATGAATCGCATCGTAAGCCAGTCCTTTTCATATTTACTGTAGTTTACTATATAATTCATTTGAAATAGTGTCAAGCCTACTTTCTCAATACAGCCTTAAGTTCTGCCATGGCTCTCTTCCAACCTGTGAAAGGAAGCTTAATAATTCTAAATAAATATCCAAAAGGAACAAGAACCTTATACCTACATATCAATGGGTGATACTTTTTAAAACTTTTATAGTCTGGGAAAACTCGTCTAAAAACATATTTAAACTTAGATTTTTTTACATCATCGACATCTCCAAGCTTATTTGCTACCAAATTATCAAAATTTCCATATGTGCCTGCTCCCATAATATAATCAAGCATATTCTTTTCATCTGTTGGAAGACCTTCATACCAATCCGCTTTAGCATCAGATTTATTAACACTAAATACATCAAAACATAGCTTTCTAAACTGCTTTTCAAAATCTGCTATATTTAATTTTCCCAATTCTTTTTCAACATAAGAAAAATCTAACTCTTTATTCTTTCTCAAATACAAATACACATCAAGAATTGTTCTAAGTCCCATTCCGCCACTTGCATAATGCTTATATGTATGTACCATAAAATAAATATAAAAATCTTCCTCTTTGAATACATATTCCAGGCTATTCTCAGACTTCTTTGTTAACTTATCAAATATATTGTCAAAATAACTATTCCAACTTTCGTAATCATCTTTGTCAAAAAGAGCTCTGTGCATTTCAAAATTATATGCCGGTTTCTTTAAATACTCATCATGATTGCTGGTTCCATATCCTTTAATACTGTACCCTCTACCAACCATGAAGTCATAAATGTCCTTCATATATTTTCTGTCAACCAAAATATCATTATCTGACATCTCTCTTAAGGCAGGATTTGGATAGTATTCCCTAATAATCAAACCTTTCAGTAACAAATACCAAATATTCTTTTCTTCAAAGAATGCAATAATCTCCTCGCGCTCAACATCCATCAAAACATTCTTGTAAACAGCCTGATTCTTTTCCATCTGCCATCTTTGATATATCGGACTCCTCTTGTCAACATCCGTTCTATCCAAAACTTCTGCCATAAGCGCAGTTAAATTATGTTTCTTGCAAATCTGATATGCTCCCGCCAAATTAGAACAAAATGCCTGGTCCATTTTCTCTCCATTAACATAACTTCTAATAGCATTTATAACATTTATATACTCTTCCAATAGCATTTTCTTCTCCTAATAAAATATTTTTTCAAGCATACATTCTTCCCAAATATCTATTCCGCCAATGCTTTCTGCTCACTTATCACCTTGTCATAATAAGCCTTATATCTATAGATAGTTCTTTCGCTCAATTTTTTTTCTTTTGCAATTTCAGCAATTGACATTCCCGATTCATATAAAACAACAAAATCATTATAAATAGATTGCCACTTATCGTTATGTTTCTGACGTCCGCTTACTTTTCTGTTTCTGTAATATTCCAATTCTTCATTCAGCTTCTGGTTCTCCGCCTCTAATTCCTTAATTCTTTCCAACGCCATTTCTAATGTTTCAATCTTTCTCATAGTAATTTTTTCTTTCTCCTTAATACTATGATTTTATTATTTATCATCCTTCCCGTCAATATGATTCTGTCATTTAGGTTGTTCTATTCAACAAATTCTCCTAAGAATTTTCAATCAAAAAAACTACAGCCCACGTTTCCGCAAGCTGTAGCCTTTTTAGTTAGATATTATTTTATTGTTTATAATTTTCTATTCAGCTTCCGGTTCAAGTAAGGCCTTCTCGTAAGCTTCAAGAACTATCTTCTGGATATTGTTGCGGGTACCTGAGTTGATTGGATGAGCAATGTCTCTGTATTCACCATCTGCTGCTTTTCTGCTAGGCATTGCAATGAATAATCCCTTATCTCCTTCAACTACTTTAATGTCATGTACTACAAATTCATCATCAATAGTAATTGACACAACTGCTTTCATCTTTCCTTCTTTTGTCATTTTTCTAACTCTTACATCTGTAATATTCATAATTATGTCCTTCCTCAATTTCCTGCTTTGAGGTACAGGTGTACCTGTAATACACCTGCGCTTCCTTTCTATTATATTTGCCTAAGTATTTTTATGTACAACCCTTAGATTACTTCTACAAACTATATCTGAAGTTTCTCTCATTAATAATCTGTACTTCGCTATCTTCGCTTCCTAATTTCTCGTTAGGATTAATAGTGCTGTGGCTTTCAACTATACAATTCTCTATTACTGTGTTGTCTCCAATATAAACATCATTAAGAATAATTGAGTTCTTGATTACACAATTGTTTCCAATGTATGCCTGATGGAATACCACGGATCCGTCCACTTCACCGTTAATGATACAACCACTTGAAATTAAGCTGTTTCTTACTTTTGAACCAGGATTATATTTTGCCGGTGGCAAATCAGCCACTTTTGAATATACGTCCGGATACTGTTTAAAGAAGAAATCCCTTACATCCGGTTTAAGAAAATCCATATTACAACTATAATAGTTGTCTATGTTAGAAATATTCTGCCAATAAGAATCAAGATTATAAGCATATATTCTCTTTGTATCTTTGTTTCTGATAATTATGTCGTTTACAAAATCATAATTATCTTCTGCCATACACTGCTCAATTAACTGGATAAGTAATCTTCTTCTGATTACATAAATTCCTGTTGAAATCTTTGAGCTTGTTGTTTCGCCCGGCTTCTCTTCAAAATCAACGATTCTGCCGTTAGAATCTGTTGTTACAACACCGTATGCTAAAGCCTTCTCTGTTGAACCGATATCCTTGCAGACAATTGTAATGTCTGCGCCTGTTTCAACATGTCTTTCTAATACTTTGTTGTAATCAAGCTTGTATACTGCATCTGCTGATGCAATAATTGCATATGGTTCATGGCTCTTCTTTAAAAATGCCATATTCTGTGCAATGGCATCTGCAGTTCCCCTATACCAGAATCCATTGTCTGATGTGATAGATGGTGTAAATACAAACAATCCTCCCTGTTTTCTACCAAAATCCCACCATTTAGATGAACTTAAATGTTCATTTAATGACCACGCATTGTACTGTGTTAAAACTGCTACCTTCTGAATATGTGAATTAGACATATTACTTAATGAAAAATCTATAGCTCTATAGCTTCCTGCTATAGGCATTGCTCCAATTGCTCTCTTCTTTGAGAGTTCGCGCATCTTACTGTTATTTCCACCTGCTAAAATTATTCCTATTGCTCTCATTAAATCTCACCTGCCTTAATAATATAGCCACCTGATGGGAGCTTTCCGTCCGGATAATCTGTAATTTCCGTCTTTCCTGATATTGCTACATTCTTTCCAATCTTTACACCATCCGGTATACTTGAACCTTCTCCAATAACAGCAAGTTCACAATTATAAATCTTCTGACTTAACAAGCTGTCTGCATATTCTCCAATGCCGATTTCGCAGTCCTGTCCAACTTCAACATTCTCTGCAATAATGGCATTGTAAACCTTAGTTCCTTTTCTAATTCTGGTGCCATGCATAATAATGGAATCGTGAACCTCCGCTCCTTCTTCTATCACTACATCCGCACTTATTACCGAGTTATAAACACCGCCGTATATATCACAGCCCTCGCCTACAATACTCTTCTCCACCTCTGCACTGTCTGACAGATACTGTGGTGGTAAAGCATCATTCTTAGTATAAATCTTCCAAAATTCTTCATATAAATTAAATTCAGGCACAATATCAATTAATTCCATATTGGCTTCCCAATATGACTTTAATGTTCCTACATCTTTCCAATATCCTGTATATTCATATGCAAAAATTCTTTTTCCTTCTCTGTGAACATATGGAATAATATGCATACCAAAGTCACAATTAGGCTGGTCTTTAAGATTAATCAATGCTTCTCTAAGAACCGGCCAGCTAAATATGTAGATACCCATTGATGCAAGATTACTCTTTGGATGTTCCGGCTTCTCCTGGAACTCTGTAATCTTGTGATCCTCATCTGTAACTACTACACCAAATCTGCTTGCCTCCTCAATTGGAACAGGCATTGCTGCAATTGTAACATCTGCCTTATTAGCCTTATGATAATCAAGCATAACCTCGTAGTCCATCTTATAAATATGGTCACCTGATAAAATAAGTATATAATCAGGATTATATGAATCCATATAGTCTAAGTTCTGGAAAATGGCATTGGCTGTACCTGTATACCATTCAGTGTTCTTACTTTTTTCGTATGGCGGAAGAACCGTAACGCCTCCAATATTACGATCTAAGTCCCATGGAATACCAATTCCAATATGGGAGTTAAGTCTAAGTGGCTGATACTGTGTTAAAACACCTACTGTATCAATGCCTGAGTTAATGCAGTTACTAAGTGGAAAATCAATAATCTTATACTTTCCTCCAAATGCAACTGCAGGTTTTGCAACTTTTGCTGTTAAAACACCGAGACGGCTTCCCTGTCCTCCTGCTAACAGCATTGCAATCATTTCTTTTTTAATCATGTCCCTCACCTCGCTGCGAATAATTGATGAGTTAATTATAGCACTAACCCCCTTTCAATAAAAGAGTTTCAATGAATTTTATTGTGTATTTTTTCTCTAAATTTCTTGTTTTTTCTACATGTGTTATGCAAAATTACCAATTTCTTTATTACTTTTTCGTGTTTTTTATTATTTGCTTAATTTTTTTAAAAAGAGTTTTTATTTTCCTGTTTTTTTTTCTTTTTTCAGTCTTTAAAAATAAATCATTTAAGAGTATACTTAATTAATAAGTAGAAAGGCGTTTTCGTCTTTTAATTTTTTTCTTAAGAAAGGATGAAATAAACAACTATGTACGAACTAGATTTTAATACTCCGGCAAAGATCCATTTTACAGGAATTGGCGGAATTAGTATGAGCGGACTTGCAGAGATTATGCTTTCTAAAGGCTTCACTGTTACAGGCTCTGATTCAAGAGAATCTGAAATAACTAAACACCTTGAATCTCTTGGAGCAACTATTTACTATGGCCAGAAGGCTTCTAATGTGGCTGCCGATACAGAAGTTTTGATATATACTGCTGCAGTTAAGGCTGACAACCCTGAACTTGTAGCTGCTACAGAGATGAATATTCCTCTTTTGACAAGAGCTGAGTTTTTAGGTCAGATTATGAAGAATTACCATACTGCCATCGGTGTTTCAGGAACTCATGGCAAGACTACAACAACTTCAATGCTTTCACAGATTATGCTTGAAGCAAATACCGACCCTACTATTTTAGTTGGTGGAATTATGCCGGCAATTAACGGCAACACACGTATTGGTCATTCAGACAATATGATTACTGAAGCTTGTGAATATACTAACAGCTTCTTATCTTTTGCACCTACTATTGGAATTATTCTTAATGTGGCTGCAGACCACCTTGATTTTTTCAAGGACCTTGATGACATTAGACATAGTTTTAGAAGATATGCAGAACTTATTCCTGAAGACGGTGCACTTGTTATTAATAGCGATATTGATAACCTTGACTATTTTACTGAAGGGCTTAAGTGCAACATTATTACTGTAGGTTCTGATCCTGAAAAGAGTATGTATAGCGCCGCTAACATTACTTATGATGAGTTTGCAAGAGGTTCTTATGACCTTGTTGTAAACGGCGAAACTAAGACTCATATCGTTTTGAAGGTTACAGGGGAACACAATATTTACAATTCACTTGCATCTATTGCTGCTGCTCATTTTATGGGTATTGACGATAACAGCATTATTGCTGGTTTACAGCAGTACGGTGGAACTGACAGACGTTTCCAGTACAAAGGCAAATTAGGTGATATTACTGTTATTGATGACTACGCTCATCACCCTGATGAAATTAGAGCAACAATTAAGACGGCTAAACATTATCCACATAAGAAGATGTGGGTTGTTTTCCAGCCACATACATATACAAGAACTAAGGCTTTATTACCAGAGTTCTGCAAAGCTTTATCAGAAGCAGACGCTGTTGTTCTTGCAGATATTTACGCAGCAAGAGAGAAAGACACTCTCGGAATCAGCTCAAAAGATGTTATGAAAGGTATCAAAAAACTTGGTACTGAAGCATATTATTTTCCATCTTTTAGCGAAATCGAAAATTTTTTATTAGAAAATTGTTCAACAGGTGATTTGTTGATAACAATGGGTGCCGGAGATGTAGTAAAAATCGGGGAACATTTGCTAGGTAATTAACTTATTAACATGTCCACAAAATTTCGTTGATAACTCTCAATGATTTTTTGTGGATTTTTTGTTTACATAACTTTGTTATTTTGCAACCTGCCAATTCTCTTATTTTATAAGGGTTTCACTAATTTTCGACTTTTTATGCCGACTTTTTATTCACATTATCAACATTATTAACATTGCCCGCAACCCCTTTAAAAATGGGCATTTCACCCAATTTGTGATGTTGATTTTTTAATTCTTTATGCTATACTTCTTCTTGCACCGCTTCTCTGGGAGTCTTCAAGTCTCACAGAAGTTTTCGGGGATTTGTGTGCATTTTTGTGAGATAATAATTTTACGAAAAGGATTATGAGACAAAATGTGTAAATTGGTTTTAGATAGAGGGAGCATTGCAGAATTTACTTCTGTATCAAATATTTTTATGGATGAATATATGCCTAGGGCCAACGGAGAGTTTATTAAGATTTATCTTCATTTGTTGCGCCTTGTTAACAGCAATAACGACATTGCTGATGAGCTTACAACTGAAAGAATCGCGGACAAGTTTAATATGTTAGAGTCTGACGTTATTCGTGCTCTTAACTATTGGGCTGAACAGAATCTCATTACTTTGTCTTATAACAGCCAGAATGAGATTTCAGGCATTACTTTAGAGTCTATCCTTCGCAACCGTTATATTGTAAAGGGTATTACAAGCACTGAAACGAACCTTTTGGCATCAGCTTCCGGTCAGAGTGAGTCTATTCCTGTTCCGGAAAGCACAGGACATGTTATTCCTGCCAAGCGCAAATATACACCAAGAGAGATTCTTGATTTTGCAGATAATGATACTTTTAATGACGTTCAGCTTTTGGCACAGACTTATCTTGGAAGACCACTTAGCTCTAATGACATTAACAGTATTTTGTATATGATTGACGGACTTTGTTTTGATGCAGATTTTATTGAATATATTATGGATGCCTGCATCAGGGACGGTTTTAACTCTTTATCTTCTATCGAGAAGAGAGCCGTTGAATACGCAAAAAAAGATATAAATTCAATAGAAGAAGCTAAGGCTGACAAAAAGTTCAGGGAAGGCATTTCTAAAAGCATTTATAAGATTTTCGGACAGGCTCCTACCGTTCCTGTAAGAAAAGAGATTGCTTACATTGCAAAATGGACTGATACATACGGTTTTACCGACGAAATTATTATTGAAGCATGCAACCGCACTATGGCTCATATGCACAGCGGAAATCTTTTCAATTATACTGATGGTATTCTTACAAGATGGTATACTAACAATGTTAAGGATATGAGCGATATTGAAAAGTTAGACAAACTTCATTCTGAGGAAATGTCAAAAACTTTCCAGAAGAATATTCCTTTTGCAAACGCTAAGTTTTCTAAGACTCCTAAGGCTGCACCTAAGAAGCAGACTTTTGACCAGCGTACATATGACTATAAGGATCTTGAAAGAAAGCTTATTGCCAACAGAGACAGCAAGCTTAAGTCTAACAAGTAATAGACATTGTATATTATTGCAGAAATATTTATTAGGGGTTTTTATTAATCCGAACATTTAATTACAAAAAAGGATTGTTTACCTTTGAAATATAAGGTATCTTTATAGTAAGATTGTTGAAAGCAATTCCTATAATTAAATTTTGGGGTTTGAACACTCTAATTATTGTGGATATTTATTTTAAAAATTTTTAAGGATTTAATATGGCTTTAACCAGAGATCAATTTGACGTTATTGCAAACAGTTACAATGACCGTCAATTAAATAATAAAATTAAATTAAACAGACGTATTGAAGAAGTCTACGAAAAAATTCCTCTTATTAAGGATTTAGATGGGCAGATTGGTGTTCTTGCAGGACGTGCCCTTAGACTTTCTCTTTCAGGCAATTCTTCTGCTAAGGACACACTTCGTGAGGACATTGCCCTTATAAGTGAACAAAAGAAAGCAGCTCTTTTAGCCGGAGGTTATTCCGCCGATTATCTGGATGAGATTTTTACATGCCCTAAATGTAAAGATACAGGGTTTATTGACGGAAAACCTTGTGAATGCCTTAAGGCAGAGGTTGTCAGACTGCTTTATTCCCGTTCTGAGCTTAAGGAGATTCTTGAACGCGAGAACTTTGATACTTTTGAATATGATTTGTATTCTGATGACTACATTGATCCCGATACAGGGATTTCCGCAGCAGAAAATATTGACGCTGTTGTGGACCATTGTCATTATTTTATAAATAACTTTGACAAAACCTTTGATAATCTGTTATTCTATGGCAGGGCAGGTACAGGGAAAACTTTTCTCATTAACTGCATTGCAAAGGAATTAATCGAAAAATCCTACTCTGTTATTTATCTTTCAGCAGTACAACTTTTCGATTTGTTGGCAGATTATTCCTTTAAACGTAGCAACACCACTATTTACCGTCAGATTAGTTTTGACGAGTTGCTTCGTTGTGATTTACTTATTATTGATGATTTGGGCACGGAGATGTCTAACTCCTTTACTGAATCATCCCTATTTGATTGTCTTAATGAGAGACTTATACATCAGAAATCTACTATTATTTCTACTAATTTTTCTTTACAGGAATTACAGCAGAAATATGAAGAGCGTATTTTTTCCCGTACAGCGGGTAATTACACTCCTTTAAAGATTTTTGGTGATGATATAAGAATAAAAAAGAAATTTACTATTTAACACACGGAGGAAATTTTGAAATGTCTATCAAAAAATATGTTGAATCTATTCCTGTAGGACCACTTGCAATTGTTGCATTATCAGGAAGTAAGCAGTTAGGCGAAGCAGTTGACGCTTATATTGCTGATTGGAGAAGCCAGAGAATTGAAGCTAAAGAATCACCTATTACTTTCAAGGGTTATACTAAAGATTCTTACCTTCTTGATGTAAAAACACCAAGATTTGGTACAGGTGAAGCTAAATGTACTTTAGGCGAATCTGTTCGTGGTACAGACCTTTACATTATCGATGATGTTACTAACCACAGCATTGAATATACTGTTTGTGGTTGCAAGAATCATATGTCTCCTGATGATCACTTTGCTGACATTAAGAGAGTTATCGCTGCTGCTGCAGGTAAAGCTAGAAAAATTACAGTTATTATGCCTTTCCTTTATGAAGGAAGACAGCACAGACGTACATCCAGAGAATCTATGGACTGTGCAGTAATGCTTCAGGAATTAGTAAACATGGGCGTAGACAATATTCTTACTTTTGACGCTCACGATCCTCGTGTAAACAATGCTATTCCTATTAGTGGTTTTGAATCAATTATGCCAACATACCAGTTTATAAAAAATCTTCTTAGAAATGTTGATGACATTAAGCTTGATGCTGATCATCTTATGGTTATCAGCCCTGACGAAGGTGCTATGGGTAGAGTTGTATACTACGCTAACGTTCTTGGAATTAATGTAGGTATGTTCTACAAACGTCGTGATTTTACTACTATCGTAGACGGACGTAATCCTATTGTGGCTCATGAATACCTTGGTGATTCAGTTGAAGGTAAGGACGTTCTTATTATTGATGATATGATTTCTTCAGGTGATAGCATGCTTGATGTTGCTAAGCAGCTTAAGAAGAGAAAAGCTAACAGAGTATTTGTTGCTTCTACATTTGGTCTCTTTACTAACGGTCTTGAAAGATTTGATGAAGCTTACGAACAGGGACTTATCTACAGAATCATGACAACTAACTCAATTTACCAGTCTCCAGAGCTTCTTCAGAGAGAATGGTACATCAATGTAGACATTACAAAGTTCACTGCAACATTCATTGACAGACTAAATCATGACGCTTCTATAAGCGATTTATTAAATCCTATAGAAAAAATTAATAAAAAGGTTGCAGAATACAACAAAAGGTAATATAATGTGACATAGAGGGCTTCGACTTATCCCCCCATTTTTTTGTAGAAGCCCCATATACCAAAGGTGCTCGCTAGGTTTCCTAGCGAGCGTTTTTCTTTTGTGGCAAATTTCTACTTATTAGTGGAATTTGAAATCATGCATAGTTTGTATTTATGAGAAACGTACCCCGACATTTCAATTCTTCCTCTTTTTGGGGTACGGACACCTTTTTGCTCTGTTTATTCATAGACTCACACCACTACAAAAACCCCCGTAGGAATTGGCTCCTGCCAATTCCCTACGGGGGTGAATCAATCTATTTTTCTATATTAAGCTTTACTCCACGCCAAACTGCAACAATTTCTTTGCGTCTGTCCAGCGCTGTTCATCTGTACTGTCATTTAAGACTACGCTTATGCATTCCGTGTCGCCATTCTTTGCCACTGACACAAGGCACTTGCCTGCAAGGCCTGTACTTCCTGTTTTCATGCCGACACAGTACTGGTAGTAGAACTGTCCTGACTTGTCCAGTAGGGCATTTGTTGATACCCAAGTCTTGTTTAATGTGCCGGACTTTTCAGACTGTGTTCCGCAAATCTTACGAATTGTTTCGTTATTGTATGCTTCAATTGCAATCTTAGACAAGTCGCTAGCTGATGTGTACTGGTCTGCCACATCATAGCCATCCGGTGACATAAAATGTGTATTTTCAAGTTCCATGTCACGGACATTCTTATTCATCTCATAAACAAAACGCTCAACACACTGTGCTGCTGTAAAAGTTTTTCCTTCGTTAGCAATATTGTCTTTAAGAATTGCTTCGCCTGCTGCTTTTGCCAAAACATAGGCTGCGTCATTTCCTGATGAAATAAGCAAACCTTCAAGCAACTCCTGAACTGTTACAACCTGTCCCTGACTAAAACCTGCCTTACTTGAATCTGCTGCAATCATATTAATTTCACTGCCGATTGTTACTATATCAGTAGTTTTCATATTCTGCAAAACAGTCAAAGCTGTCATAAGCTTAGTTGTGCTTGCCGGATACATCTTGGCATCGCTATTTTTTTCATAATAAATCTCTTTTGAATTAACATTCACAAGAATAGCTGCCTTGGCACTTATAGCCTTGTCAAAACCGCTCTTTCCTGCTGATTCCGTGTATTCGATTGGATGAAGTCCATAATCAGTCCACGGATTTTTTTCGCTAATCTCATAGTTATCGTGGATAAAATCTTTAACAATAACTTCACTCTGGCTTGTCTTTAAATCGCCTACCGGCTTCGCCTTTCCTATTACAAATGCATAATCAATTGCTCCAATCATAAGAAGCACTGCAATAACTGCGCTTAATATGCATCTTCCTGTCTTTCTCATTTAACATCCTCCAATGTAAATATCGCTTCCTTGAAATTAATGTTATTCCATTGTGATTCTGCCGTAACATTATTTCCCTTTTTCCATTTTATATACATTTCTTTCGTGGAACTTCCATCTTTTTCCATCTTTTTCTCAGTTTTATCAGCAATTTCTGCCTTTTCAAAAACCTTAATCAAACGGCCTTCACTAATATTTATTTTCTTTGCAAGCTTAACATTGGTGTTCTTAAAATACTCTAAAGCCTTTGTTTTAACAGATAACTTTTCTTTCTTTGTAAGCTTAATATCATATTGTGATGAAATTTCATTAAGCCATTCCCTCTTGCAAATATCGTCAAGCACAAGGCTTTTAACACCCTGCTCCCAAGTCACATTGCCATCCATTTTTGAGTCCCAGTCTATTTCCTTGCCCTTTGTAAGATAATAAGTTTCATAAGTCGCCTGGGCTGTATACGCATAATACCTTACCTCGTCAAGCATAACCTGACTACCGCCTGCAGTAATAGTAAGAATAGTATCTGCCCCGTCAGAACCAGTTGAGCTTTTCGAAACTGTTTCCTTTAAAACTGTTGAGCTCTCGGAACCTGTTTCACTTGTAGCCACCGTGGTTTCCTCCACTGCTTTTCCCTGACCACAACCTACAAGTCCCACCGCAACTGTAAATCCTGCCAAAATACATATTAACTTTTTTCTCAAAGACAATCACCTCCCCTGACTTGCCACTATATACAATCTATTCCCATTACCTTATCTTTTCAACTATTTTAATCACAGCATATGTGACTGACTCTACAGTTGTATATTTTCACAATATATTTCAACTGCTTTAGTCGTAGCTCACATACCTTATTCTATTCTTCATCCTTCAATGTAGACAGTGATTCTACCAGTTTTCTTGCATTTTCTATTACTGTGCCTGTGCCCGGTTTTGGCTCAAAAATAAAATACGGTTCGTCTTTAGGCATAAACTTAAGTCTGCCTTTGTACTCGCGGACAAGAATTGGTATTCTTTCCACATCCACCTCAGCGTCTTTCCACATTGTAAGCTTGATTTTGTTTTTATGACCTGAAATTTCAGTAACATATGCCTGATGTGCTGCATTTTTAAGCAAAACAATCTGGAGAAGGTTTTCAACCTGATTCGGTATGTCACCGAAACGGTCAAGAAGTTCATCCTGCATATCCTCGTATTCTTCCATTGTCTCTATTCCTGCAATTCGCTTGTAAATATCCATTTTAAGAGCTTCATTTTTAATATATGAAGGTGGAACAAAAGCATCCACTGTCAGGTCTACCTTTGTTTCAAAATCATCCATTGGCTTGTTGCCCTTTAAAGTGTTAATGGCATCGTTAAGCATTTTGCAATAAAGGTCGTAACCAACATCCTCCATATGACCGCTTTGTGCAGCCCCAAGAAGATTTCCGGTACCACGGATTTCAAGGTCTCGCATTGCAATTTTTACACCACTGCCAAGTTCCGTAAAATCCCTTATTGCCCCAAGTCGCTTTTCCGCAACTTCCGTAAGCATCTTGTTTCTGCTATACATCAAAAAAGCATACGATGTACGGTTTGAACGGCCTACACGGCCACGAAGCTGATAAAGCTGGGACAAGCCCATTTTTTCTGCATCGTGTATTATAATGGTGTTGGCATTTGGTATGTCAAGACCTGTTTCTATTATTGTAGTTGTTACAAGAACATCAATGTCCCCGTTAACAAAATCATACATTATTTCTTCAAGCTGTCGCTCACTCATCTGTCCGTGTGCGAAGGCAACACTGGCATCAGGCACAAGAGCCTGAACTTTTCCTGCCATTTCAGCTATATCCTGAACCCTGTTGTACACGTAATAAACCTGACCGCCTCTTGCAAGTTCCCTGTTTATGGCATCCCTTGCAATTTCCTCATTGTATTCCATAACAAAAGTCTGTATTGGCATACGTTCCTGAGGCGGTTCTTCCATTACGCACATATCTCTTATTCCAATAAGGCTCATATGAAGAGTTCTTGGAATCGGAGTTGCTGTAAGAGTCATTACGTCAACATTATTTTTCAATTCTTTAATCTGTTCCTTATGTTTTACGCCAAATCTCTGCTCTTCATCAATAATCAAAAGTCCCAAATCCTTAAATTTAACATCTTTTGAAAGCATACGATGAGTTCCGATAACAACGTCAACATAACCTTTATTCAAATCTTTTATTGTTTTATCAATATTTGATTTTGTTCTAAATCTTGAAAGCATTTCCACTCTGACAGGGAAATCCTTAAATCTCTGCTTAAAAGTTTTGTAGTGTTGCTGGGCCAAAACCGTTGTTGGAACAAGATAAGCCACCTGCTTGTCATCCTGCACTGCCTTAAAAGCCGCACGAATTGCCACTTCTGTCTTGCCAAAACCTACGTCTCCGCAAATCAGTCTGTCCATAATTTTCGTGCTTTCCATGTCTTTTTTAACTTCAGATATGGCATTAAGCTGATCATCTGTCTCCTCAAATGGAAACATTTCCTCGAATTCCTTCTGCCATTCCGTGTCAGGAGAAAACTGATATCCGTTGCTGTTCTCCCTTATTGCATAAAGCTGAACAAGCTCCTTCGCAATATCCGCAACAGCCTTCTTAACCCTGGTCTTTGTTTTTTTCCATTCCTGGCCACCTAATGTGTTAAGTTTAGGCGGTTTCGCCGTGCTGTCAGCATATTTTTGAATCATATCAAGCTGGGTTGCTAACACATAAAGGTTGCTGCCCTTGGCATATTCAATCTTAATGTAGTCCTTTACAATATGGTCTACTTCTATTTTTTCTATTCCACGATAAACACCAAGTCCGTGGTTTTCGTGGACAACATAATCACCAATGTTAAGGTCGGTAAAACTTGAAATATTAGTACCTGAATAGCCATGCTTTCTACGTTTTCTTTTCTTCTTTTCGCCAAAAATATCCGTGTCTGAAATAGCCACAAACTTAATCATAGGGTACATAAAGCCACTGCGAAGCTGACCTTTTATAATCATAACTTCACCAGGCATAACCTGACGTTCCCCGTCTTCTTCGAAAAATGCGCTAATCTCAAACTCTCTAAGATCCTCCGCCAAACGCTGGCCTCTTGTTTTTGAACCGGTTACAAGAAGAACCGCATATTTTTGCTCTTTATATTTTTTTAAATCCTGAACAAGAATCTCAAACTTGCCATTGTATGGACTTACGTTTCTTGATCCCACTTCCACAAAATCATCCACGCTAAATCCCTGAATCTTCTGGGCAATTGCTGTAAATAGGACTTTTTCGCCACTATCAATCTTGGCAATTATCTGATTTTTGTCCCAAATTACATCTGTCTGCCCCGGAAGCACGTAACCTTTCTGAAGGCGGTTAGCCATACTATCTCCAAACTCCGCATCAACCACGTTAAGTTGCTCCGTTACCCTCTTTGGCTCATCAATAAAAAATATTGGATTTTCAAAATAGTCAAGCAGACTTACCAAATTGTCATAAAAATAGTTTACATAACTATCTACTGCTACCTGACTTGGGTTAATATCCATATTTGTAAGAAACTCTTCAACTGTAACTCTAAGTCTGTTAGCCTCTTCCGTCTTAAAATCTTTTCTGAATTTTTCAACATTTTGGTCTAAATCCTGTCGAATCTTCGCCATTCCCGCCTGAATTTCTTTCTTAGTCAGTGAATATTCGCTGGCAGGATAAATTTTTACCGATTCAAGATTCTCAATTGAACGCTGGCTTTCCACCTCAAAACTCTTTATTATGTCAACCTCATCGTCCCAAAAATCAATTCGATAAGGCACCTCATCTGTCAGCGTGTAAATATCAACAATACTTCCTCGCACCGCAAACTGTCCCGGTCCATCAATCTGAACAACCGGCTCGTATCCCATCTGCACAAGCTTGCTCTTTAAGGCATCCATCTGAATTATGCTGCCTTCTGCTATTTCAAGATAATTATTTTTGATTTTTTCAATTGGCATTATCTTGTCCATAAAGGCATCCGGCGTCAAAATTACCGTAAATGGCTTATCTTCAACTATTTTTTGAATAAATTCAAGTCGTTGTTGCAATATAAGATTTCCGTGTACATCCGCACTAAAGAAAATAAAATCCTTTGCAGGATACATTACAACATCGTCCGAAAAGCCCTTTAAATCCTGATACAACTGACTTGCTTTTGTTGCACTAAAAGTAACAATGACTTTCTGCTTGTAGCCATTGCTCAATCCATTAATAAAATGAGCAAGCTGGGATTCCCCACACCCTGTAACCTGACAGGATTTGTGTTCAGACAAGCAGACCTTAACCTGCTCAAACTCATTTAATTGTAATAGTGGATAATCAAAACTTTTCATTTACTACTCCCGGACTTCACTATTTTGATAGATTCTAGTTGAATTTATTCATTGCTATATTTATATCTTCTAATTAAATTTGTTCATTGCTGTGTTTATATCTTCCAAAATCATGACTTCAACTGCTGAGGCTGCATCTTTTATACCCTGCTCAGCCAAAACTCTTTCGCCCTTGCTAAACTTGCCAAGCACATGATTTACAAGATTTCCTTCATTTGCACCTACTCCCACACGCACCCTCTTAAACTTCTGAGTTCCCGCGTGATTAATAATACTCTTCAAACCATTATGACCGCCTGCGCTGCCCTGGGCTCTAATTCTAATTCTTCCCGTAGCCAAATTAATATCGTCAGAAATAACAATAATGTCATTCTCCGGATCAAGCTTATAGAAATCCATAACTGCTCTCACTGACTCACCGCTAAGATTCATATAAGTCTGTGGCTTCACCAAAATCACTTTCTCGCCACCAATATTTCCAATACCGCATAAAGCCTTGTGTCTCTTAGTCTTCACCTCAACACCCATCTGACTTGCCAACTCATCTATAACATCAAAACCAATATTGTGTCTTGTTTTATCATATTCCTTATCAGGATTCCCTAATCCAAAAACTGCATACATAATCGTACCTGCCTTCTATAATTTACAAAATAGTCTTACTCTTAATGATACTATTTTTAGGAGTTTATTTCAACTAACTAAGGGGATTATGTTTGTATTTAATCCCTCTAAAAAAATTACCCCTCCGAAAGCTGACACTTTCCGAGGGATTCTTCTTTTTTTAATATTTACTTTTCATCTCTTGTAACAACACTTATTCCAATACCAATTGCATTAGGTCCAACGTGACATCCTATACTAAATGACAATGGATCATAATATATATCGTGGATTTCGTTTTCAAATGTATCTTTTACCATCTTGTACCACTGGTCTGCGTCTTCCTGTTTCTGGAATGTTCCTGCTGCTCCAAGTCTTAACTGTTTTCTATCTACATCAGCAAATCTTGTATTAAGGTCTTCTTCAATAGCTTCTAACATCTTAAGTTCAGCTTTCTTCATTCCTCTAACTTTAGTGAATGCATCAAGCTTTTCACCCTGAATTGTAAGTACAGGCTTAATGTTAAGAACTGCTCCTATGGCTGCTCCTGCTGCTGTAACACGTCCTCCTTTTTTAAGGTATTCTAAAGTATCAACAGCAATGTAAATACTTGAATTGTAAGCATTTTCTTCAAGTCTCTTTTTTATTTCTTCTGCTGTCATTCCCTGATTAGCCATCCATTTTGCTTCAAGAACTGACTCTCTCATTGTTACTGAGATTCTGTGGTCATCAACAACCTGAACCTTTCCGTCATATTCTTCTGAAAGCTGAATTGCCGCGTGACATGAAGCACTTAATGCGCTTGACATTGGAATGTAAACAACCTGTTCATAGCCTTCCTTCAAAATGCTATCCCACATATCCATTACATCCCCGGGTGATGGCTGTGATGTTGTAACATTCTTTCCTGAAGTCATTGCGCCATAATATTCTTCCTGTGTAATGTTCTTTCCTTCGTAAAAAACATCTCCCTCTATGATAACCGGCATTGGAAGAGAATATATACCAATTTTCTTTCCTTCTTCCGGTGTAATTCCACTATTACTATCAGTCATTACTGCTGTTTTCATATTAGTCTACCCTTTCTCTAATAATTCATATTTAATATTTTCTCGTTATTTCTTCTATATGATTGTATCTAAAACAGCCCAAATCAACAGGCATATTTTACCCAATATTAACTTTTACAGTATAACATCTGATTGCTAATTAATCAATAAAAGTGATTCTGTCCTGCTATTTTTATGTTTCTTTTACTGCTGAAGCGATATTGTCTGCTATCCGTTTAATAACAGGAACAACAACACTGTTTCCAGCCTGCTTATACAATCTAGTGTTGCTTTGTTCTGGAAGCACAAATTCTTTTGGAAACCCCTGAACTCTAAAACATTCTCTTGGTGTTAGTTTTCTAATTTTATTGTCATCAGTAAGTATCAATGGTACATTATGTCCTCCTGTTCCCATATTTGCTGTTAATGTAGGAACTAGATTACTTTTATTTTCTCTAACATACACCCTTCTCCACTGATATATTGTATGCTTATTCTTCATATCTCTTTTCAATTCCTTATAAAACTTGCAATTCTTTGAAGAATAATAATACTTATCATCTTGTTTTTTTTCAAAATCAATTACATCTCTGAGTGTTTTTTTTAATTCCATCGGTAATGGCATTGAAAAATTTGCATAGTCTTTTTTATCTCTAAATGCAACTATATATATTCTTTCCCTGTTTTGTGGTACATCCCCATATTCACTTGCATTCATTACCTGTGAAATATATTTGTACCCTAATAGCGTAAGTTGTTCACAAATAACTCTAAAAGTATTTCCATTGTCATGGCCAACTAAATTTTTTACATTTTCAAAAAATGCTATTCTAGGTTTCTTTGCTTCAATGATTCTTGTTAATTCAAAAAATAAATCTCCTCTCCCTTTTTCATCGTCAAAACCTTGTCTATATCCAGCTATAGAAAAAGCTTGGCATGGAAAACCTGCTAACATTATATCAAAGTCGGGTATATCCTCAACTTTTACATCGTGTATATCTCTTCTATCAACTTTTATATTATAATTACATTCAAACGTATCTGCTGCATAATCATCAAATTCATTAGCATATATTGTATCAAAACCTGCTTGTTTAAAGCCTAAATCTATTCCACCTACACCTGCAAAAAATGATGCACATTTTAACATTATAATTTCCTCTTTTCTTAAAATAACAATGCTATAATACCAAAAATTGCGGCGTGCCGCAATTTTTATTTTTATTCTTCATAAAAATCTTCATATGTTCCTAATTCTGAGAACTCAATAGAATAATCTAGCTCATCATTTTTTGTGAAAATAACACTATCAATTCCAAACTTTTCAAGCATTTCATATGTAACAACTGTCCCCTCAGCAAGTTCAAACACTTCCCTTAACAACCACTTTCCTAATACCTTGTTTGGATTACTCATAATTGATTTACCTACTGCCGGATTATTTTTATCTGCCACCTGACACACCTTTGCCGAAATATCTGTTCCATCCGGTAGATGTAAAACAAATGGTGTATCTCTTGGTGGGAAAAAGTCAATCTTTCTATCGCGGTCTTTTTTCTGATACGGAATATATATTTCATCAGGATTTCTTTTTCTTCCAGAAGCATTCCACTGATTAAGTCCACTTTTTAATGCTACATATTTTTCTCCATTTTTATTTACTGTATACAATGGCAAACATAATTGTTCCTTTTGTTCCTTTATAGGTTTTCCGAAATCTATGTCGTAATCCCCTGCCCAAATTCCTTGCTCTTTTGTTTTACTACCATTAGTCAAATCCATAAGTAACCGATATGGATCATCCACTATTTCTACATTTATTTCGTCTAATAGTTCCAAATCATCAAAAATCATATATAATGTATTTTTTGAAATGCTAAAATGGTATGTATGTTTTCCATCCGTAAAATATGTATTGTTGTAATTACCTCTATTTTCAATAACTTCAATCTTATCAATATCTATTGGTTCGAATACACATTCTAATATTTGCATTACACCTGGGATTCTTCTTACGACATGATATACCATTTCATCTATGCCATTCATTTTCTTTGTGACACGTATTCGTTCATTTCTATACTGTGCGATTTGTTTTACTAGTTCTATTCCTTGTAGATTTGCATAATATTTTTTTAATTTTCCAAATTCAGCAACTTTTTGATCATCATTTCCCATCCAGGTTTTAAGTCCAATACCTGTTCTTTCTTTTTTCGCATCAGCCGAACAGTCTGCTCTTGCTAAATTTTCTGCTTTCAAGTATTTACAAAAAATATTTTCATGTGCCCTATAAGCAAGATAAGGACATTTACTTTCTGAAAAAAGTCTAGATAACCTTCCTACTGTTTTTAACATTAACTTATAATTATTTTTATTGTTCTCTGATTGTTTTTCGTAAAACATATGTATCCTCCCATCACTCGTTCCCCCTAAACTAGAGGCTTTCTATTCTTATGATAATTTTCAATTTATTTTATATACAGTTATAGTACTACATTAACGTGTTGTTTACAATTTTAAAAGACACAGCCTACAAATTATTACCGTAAACTGTGCCTTTTTAACTTAAATTTTATTTAGTATAAACACTCATTTCCCACAATGAATATCCATATGGAAGTGCTCTTTCCACGCCCTGCATTCTTACATATCTTGCCTTTGTAGCGTCAAATGTTATAGTTTCTTCTCCACCTTTTCCATCTGTTACATTCTTAACTGTTGTCCAGTTTTTGCCATCTGTTGATGTCTGAATCTTGTATGCCTTTCCGTAAGCACCTTCCCAGTTAAGTACTACCTTGTTGATTGTGTAAGCCTTGCCTAAGTCTACTAAAAGCCATGCATCATCTACAAAGTTTGATGACCAACGTGTTCCGTTGTCCCCATCTACTGCATATTTTGCTACCATTGCATCAGTTTCATTTCCTGATGATGTAGTCTTAGCTGATTTTGCAACGTTTGTATCTGATGGAACTGATGAATCTTCATTATTTGAACCATCTGATGCTGAGCCTGAAACTTTACCGTAAACTTCCATTTCCCATAATGAATATCCATATGGTAATGCTCTTTCTACACCCTGCATTCTTACATATCTTGCATCTGTAGAATTAAATGCTACCGTTTCTTCTCCACCTTTTCCATTAGTCACGTTTTTAACTGTCTTCCATGTTTTTCCATCTGTTGATGTCTGAATCTTATACGCTTTTCCGTAAGCACCTTCCCAAGTTAAAACAACTTTATTAACTGAGTATGTTTTTCCAAGGTCTACATAAATCCATGCATCGTCTGCAAAATTAGATGACCAACGTGTTCCCTTATCTCCGTCTACTGCGTTTTTGCCACCAAATACATCATTTTCTGAACCTGATGTTACTGTATTGCAGTTCTTCGAAACAATCTTTGTCTCTGTTGTGCCCGGCTGTGTTGGCTGCTCAGGTTCTGTTGATAAACCGTCAATCTTGTATTCTGCTGTTGCCACAGGTGAATCAATCATTCCTTTTCTGTAAGCAATCGCTTTTAATGTTGTATTCTTGCTTATCTTAATACTTGGAACATATAAGTTTGACTTTTCGTTAGGTGTTGAACCGTCTGTTGTATATCTGATTTCCACACCCTTAGTATTACTGCTAATGTTTACATTCAAAGCCTTACTGTATGTTCCTGATGGAATGCTAAATATTGGTGTTTCAACTTTTGCAGCTTCATACACACCCATTTCCCACAATGAATATCCGTATGCTAATGCTCTCTTTACACCTTGCATCTTTACATATCTACATTCAGTTGCATCAAATACAATGCTTTCTTCTCCACCTTTGCCATTGTTGTTTTCATATACTGTTGTCCAGTTGTTTCCATCTTTTGAAACCTGAATCTTGTATTCCTTAGCATATGAAGCTTCCCAGTTAAATGTAACCTTATTAATTGTGTAATTCTTTCCTAAATCAATCTGACAATACTGATTATCTTTAAATTCTGAAGACCATCTTGTTGTTCCATCATTGTCAACTATCTTACTTCCATCTACACTTGGATTTTCTGAAGATGAAACCTTAACGTTCTTTCCTAATGCAATATTATTCTTAAGAGATACGTCTGTACCATCTACGGTAATTGTACTTGAAGCCATTGCAGATGTAATATATTCATCTTTTACTGCGATAGCTTTAACTGTTGCTGTACTTGATACTGCAAATACTCCATCATAAACCTTTGATGATGTTGTTGGCATTGTTCCGTCTGTTGTATAGTAAATAGTAGCTCCAGGTGTTTCTGACGAAATTGTTACATACTGTGTATCATCATATTTTCCTGATGGAACAGATATTTCAGGAGTTGAAGCCTGTACTATGTTAAAGCTCTTATTCTTATATACTTCAAAGTTTACAAGTGCCTTTGCACCAATTGTTGCTGTGCCAATCTTGTTACCGTTAGTTTTAAATGTTACAACCTTTGTGTCGTTAGTAGGATTCCAAACTGTTGCTGTGTATTTGCTTGTATCCTTGTTGTAATATACTGCTGCTGAGCAATCTCCTGTTGCAACAATGTCAGTTGTTTTTACGCCTAACTGTTTCATACTGTTAATAAACCAATATGTGTTAGCTGTATCTGTTTTCTGAACCTTTGTATCGTTTACAAGGAATTTCTCCATTGCAAGACTTGGATTAGTCTGTGAAAGGAATGGCCATGTAATATGTTGCCAACCTGTATCTGCCTGTGGATACTCTTTAAGCATCTTGTCAATTTCTTCCTGACTCTTTCCTTCGTTCTTAGCTGCCTGTACTGCCTTAGCCATTGCTATTGTTGTATCATCTAACAATCCCTTATATATTTCAGCACATCTGCTCTGATTCATTCCGTAATATGTTAAATATTCTGAAATCGGAAGCCACTGAATACCATAAACATATAATGGCTGTCCACCAAAGAATGTTCCATAGAAGTTAATTCCACCGTAGACCTGACCTACTACATTGTATGGCCATTCTTTAATCCAGTTGTCTTTGTCGTAATCGAACCAATACTGTTCGACTGCTTCCATTTCATTTGTAAATCCAAATACTCCTGCATCTCTGTATTCATCATTTTCTGTAAGAACTCCCCAAAGATACATACTTACCCAGCTAAATAATGATTCACTGGCTGATTCCTGATTGTTACCTGAATCATTGTCTGCGTATCCGCCTGCCCATGAATGTCCTTCGTACATATCATAAGCTCTAAATCTACAGTATTCACTATCATTGTCAGAAGGTCCGGCATAATCTCTAATCATTATTTCAATCATACCTTTGTAATCATTATAAAATTCCTGATCATATGTAGCTAAAACTGTTGCTGCAAACATAAAGTAACCATATGTAAAATGGTGATCACAAATTGCTGCATTTGCCCCAAACTCGCTCTGTTCATAGTAAAGAGTTCCCCAGTTATTATTATAAATAAAATAACTGATATCATCCTTTCCGTCATAAGTAAACCAGTTAACAAGAATCTTCTTCATTCTCTTTAAGAATGTATCTCTAAGTTCTGTTTCTCCAAGCTGGTCTGCCATAAGAACTCCCATTCCCAAAGGATGAAGGTTCTTGCCTTCCCAATATGCATCACCTGCAGGATTTAAGTTCTTTGTTGCATCTTCCAATTCATTTAAGTAACCTAAAACTGCCTCTCCATCAAACTCTGCATTAGTTGGAAGAGCAAATGTTGGAAGAAGTCCTGCAAACTCTGAAACTGTTGTAAATGAAAGTCCTTCAATAGTCTTTAAATCACCTCTTACAGATGAATATGTTGCAAATGCCTTATCATCATCTGTTGAATTTTTCCACTGATGAGGAAGCATACATATAAATGTCTGATCTGTAAATCCATTTCTCTTAAGACTTGTTGTAGTCTTATATGTTGAAGTTACCTTTGCTTTACTGTCATCATAACTGTATGTAACTTTTGTATCTGTAACAAAAGCATATCCATGTCTATAGAATGTTTCAATCTGTGATTTATCTTTCATTGTTCCAATAGACATGTAACCGTTAGTTTCAGGGAATGTTACTCTAATATAACTTCCGATTTTCTTAAATGTTGTATTTTCAGGAACAGTTAAACAATAATAACTTTTTGATGTTTTTGTTTTGCTCTTGTTATCACTGTCTGTAATTTCAAGACCGATATGATCTGCTTTCATTGAATCTAGATTTTTTGCCAATATTTCATTTCCGTTACCGTCAAAAATTGATGTAATGGCTGATGATGAAATATAAACTGACTTTGTATCGCCATATTCTGTATAGATGTAAGGTGAACCTTTTACAAATGTACTTGTCATTGCAACATGATTGTCGTCTGCAAGCTGTGCTGTTACTGAATAGTCACCATATCCGCTTACCTTATCACAAGCTGTAGCTGTATCAAGGTTTTCAGGCAAAATATAAAAATCAGTTTCAGTTTCAGAATTAACCGATACGTTTACATCAGTACTGCCCATGTCAGGAAGCCAGCCACTTGTTGCTGTCAAAATGCCAAGTCCCTTAGTTGAATATTTCATTTTCATTGGAAGAGTTGACATTAAGTTTCCAAACTTATTAATAAGCATTGACTGCCACCAGTCATTACTTGCTATCGGTGATTTAACATCATCTGTTTTGTAAACAGGTAATTTTGCTTTTTCGTTGTACATTGAATTTGCAAGATATGTTCCCTTACCGTTTGAAACAACATACGAATCAGGAAGGTTTGGAATACTATGGGTTACCTTTCTGTCGCCTGCTTTGTACTTATAAACCTTCATTTCCTTTATGCTAAATCCGCTACCACTTTCAACCCTTGTATATCCATACATTCGTACATAACGTGCATTGGCATATATTTCAATATTTGCAACTTCATTACCATAACCTTTAAGCTGTCTGTATAAAGTTGTCCAATTACCCCCATCTTTTGAAACCTGAATGTCATACATCTTTCCTGCATCAGATGACCAATCAATTTCAACACGTCCAATATCATAATTTGCTCCAAGGTCAACCATAAACCACTGATTGTCTTTTTCTCCTGATGTCCAATATGAATTATCATTTCCATCAACTGCATTCTTAGCCAATACAGAAGTCTGGTCAATTACTCCATTATCGTCGTACATCCACCATACATCTCTTAATGATGATGCTGTGGCATTTTTATTTAAGGCAAGATTTTCGCCATAATCTACAGGTCTTTTTGTTATCCCGTCTTTACCGTACACTTCAAACTCATACAAAGAATATCCGTAAGCTTCTAAAGCCTTCTTTGTCATATAAACTCGTACATATCTGGCATTTGCTGTTATGTTTAAGTCCTCATTTCCACCTTTGCAATCGGAATTAACATAAACATCACTCCAATTTTCTTCGTCATTTGAAACCTGAATTTTGTATTTCTTGGCATAAGCACCTTCCCAATATAACTTTACGCCTGTTACATCAGTAACTTTTCCCAAGTCAACATAAATCCACTCTGTGTTATCATTCCATGCACTTTCCCATCTTGTACCGGTGGATCCATCTACTGCATAAGCCGGGTTACTATTTCCCACTGAAGAACTTGCATACACCATTCTTCCTGTAGAAATTACATAAGGTGAATCGTCTGCTGCCATAACATTTTGAATCTGCCCTGCCTGCAACATTCCCGTAACCATTGCCGCTGTCAAAAAGGCCACTGTGGCTTTCTTTGCCACTGCAATCTTCTTACCTTTTCTCATTATTTTCTTACCTCCTAAATAAAAAAATACAATATATACTTTTAACCCTCTAAAACCTTCCGTACCTGGATTTCTTTAAAGAAATATTCTAGTCCTTTCCAATCTAAAACATTCTCAAAAAATCAAATTACTTTTCTAGAATATTTTAGGAAAACGTTTTTTGCAATATTTCAACAAAGAATAGTTGATTTTAGACGTATTTTTGTATATATTGTATAATTTTTGCTTAATTTTACTATTATTTAGCACGAAAATTCGGCATAATTAAAATTTTATTTCTTTCATATTTTTATAAAAACGATTCATTTTTCTAAAAATAGTTTTATGCTAATACTTTTCCTTCAGGGAATATTGTTCTAAATACTTTTCTTACTAATGGTCCTGCAATAATTAACTGGAATGGTAATGCCATTACAAAATTCTTTGGTATGTTAGTTAACCAGATGAATAATACGTTGCTGAAATCACCCATTCTAATACTTGCTTCAACCGCACCATAAAGTGACATTATAATTACCATTGGAACAACCATTGAACATGAAACTGAAATAACTTTTCTAAGTGTACTGCTATCCGGCTTAACTAAATATTTAAAGGCAAATCCCTTAGCCAATCCTGAAACAACGAACCAATCCATACATGCTGCAAATACATAGGCAATTGGAAATCCTAACCATGCATCCTTAATAACCTGCGTGTTAAATGTTCCTGTGTGTAATGTTACGTTGTAAATGCTCATCCATAAAACCATAGTGAAGCACATAATTACTGTGTAAATAGAAAAATTTTTAAGTTTAATTCTGATTTTCTCTCAGATTTTCAATTAATTTAAACACTTCCGGGTGCTTTTCTTTTAAATGCTCATCAAGAACATGTCTTCTTTCCTTAAATCTTTCTGCCATTTCAGGATGTTCATCACTGATTCTTCTATGTATTTCTTCTCTATGCTTTTCGAAACGTTCAGCAATAGTTTTTTCATCTTTTCCTGAAATATTAACAATCTCTTTTAGATGTTCTTCAAGATGCTCTAACCACTCGTCCTCGTCAAAAGCATCCATATGTGACCAGCTTCCGTGGAAAAGTTTCTCCATATCTCCTGTTTTCTTTAACTGCTGAATCTGCAGAACAATCTGCCTTTCAATTTGCTCTTCACTTTCAGCTCCGTATGCCCAAACGAACTCCTGAACCTTGTTATCTACTCTTTTTCTTGAAGCACTTCTTTCTTCATTTTCTACGCCACCCTCTAAAGGATAAGGTCTTCCAATACCCATATCCTTCAAAGCAATGTGAATAGTTCTTCTAACTCTTCCTTCTTCAATCATATACCCTAGTCCCAGTGTTCGAAGTTGCTCATTAATCTTTGCAATATGTTCAGTAATATAAAATCTAATGCCTTTGTCTTCAAGTGACTTGTACAACATTGCCAGCCTATCTGCTGCAGTTATATCAATACTTCCAACGCCGCCTGCATCAAGAATTACAGCTTTGGTATCCGGTTTTATGCTGTCTTCAATATCGCGTTGCAACACCTGAATATTACCAAAAAACAAATTACTGCTAAATCTATAAATTATAACTCCTTCAATGGCATGTATTTGGCTTCCCTCGTTCAAATCCCTAAAATGTCTATGCCCCGGCTGTATTCCAAGAAAACATCTTGAAGGTTTTGATGTTCTTATAATCATTTCTGTAAAAGAAAGAATAATACCAATTAAAACACCATTTATTGTTCCAAGTAAAAGTACACCGAGAAAAGCTCCCATAAAAATTAGAAATTCAGTTCTGCTTACCTTCCACAACCTTGCCGCCAAGTCAAACTCCGTTGCACCCATAAGTGCTGAAATAACTATTGCCGTCAAAATAGGAATAGGAAGATATCCGATAAATCCTGTTCCGCAAAGAAGTAACACTATCATAGAAAATCCTGCCACAATGCCTGTAAGCTGAGTTTTTGCCTGATATTGTTCACCCATTGCCGTACGGGAAACTGAACCGTTAATAGGGCAACATCCTGTAAAAGCAGCCATAAAATTACCTAGGGAAAATGCAAAAATCTCCTGATTATCATTTATTCTGTAATTATTTTTTTGAGCAAAACTATTCTCTGCCAACAAAGTTTCAGCCATAATTACTACTGCCACCGACAAACTGATAGTAATAGTCTGCTGAATTGGAATAGCCGAGAAATCAGGAATACTCCACTTTGGAAGTCCCGGCTCTACTGCATTTAAAGTCTTAATTCCCCAATCTCTTATTGGAAGACTTATTGTGAAAATCGTACCCACAAACATTAAAACTACTGCCATTGGAAATTTAGGCATTATCTTCTTCGAGACAAAAAGTATTACCAGCGCTATCACTCCCATAATTACTGATGGCATATTTATATTAAGCGCAGTCTTATAGATATGTTCGGCTAATTCGAAAAACTCTCCTGTTCCCGATGTGCCTCCCATAACCTTTGGAATCTGCATTAATATGATTGTTGTACAAATACCTGTTATAAAACCACCCATTACCGGTGCTGAAATGTAATTAACCAGCTTTCCGGCTTTCATAAAATAAAAAGCCAACAACCATAAGGCAACAAAAAACGTCATAACAGGAACTGCTGCCATAGCCTTGTCTGAACCAGCCTCTATGTTAAGTGTCAAAAGCGCTGAACCTACAAGAGCTGCAGGAGCCGCGTCCACACCAAATATAAACTGAGGCGATGTAGAAAAAAGTCCAAAAACAAGAATTGGAAATACCGAACCATACAATCCGTAAACTGCAGGCAGACCGGCTATCTGTGCATATCCCATAGAGATAGGAATAGACACCGCCATAATAATAATTCCTGCAATAATGTCCTTTATAAAATTGTCTTTGTTATAATTTCTTAATGTTTGCAATAGTTTTATATTCATTTTTAAACCTTTCTGTGTGCCTATAATTGTCAGATTTTAAGCTTTTGTAATATTTGTTCTTCTGACAAAGCCAAATAAGGATTTTGTATATTATATTACTATTATGTCATTGCCAATTCAATGTTAAATTATTACTTTTATATTGTTAAACACAAAAATAGCCATGGTTTAAACCATGACTATTTTTACCAAAACTTATATAGCTATTTTTTGTTCACAAACATTCTTGTTATTAAAGCCACTATCGGGGAAAGTACTCCTGCTATCGGCCACACAACCCATGAAATATCCCACTTTCCTGTTGGAAATGACCATCCTAAATAGATTGCCACAAAGATTAACCAGTACACTAGCATAACGGCTCCAACAACAGGAGCTTCTTTCTTTTTCTTAACAGTGTAGTCGCCTTCCTGCAATAATACGTCAAAACTTGAATTAATGATGCCTACTCTCACAAAAAGATTAACTGCCACTGCCACGATCAGAAGCAAAATTGAAACTGATATCACCACAATATCATCTTTTGCGTTAATTCCTGCGCAAAGCATTAATGGCACACAGCTTAAAATACATAGAACTACTCCAATTCCTACTGATATTGTAAACTTCCCCGAGAAATCATTCTTCTTTTCTCTGACAATGCCATCAACACCATATTCAGTTTCTATTTCTTCTTTGCCTAGAAATTCATATTTAGAGGATTCCCTTCCGCTTAAAATAAATAGAAATACTGCTACAGCCACCATTACAAGAAGTATTGCCACGCCTATTCCGCTGGCAAAATCCTCTGTAATTCCAATTCTTCTGCTTTCACTTAAACCTATAAGGGCAATCAATGGTGCTGCAGATGCCACACATAAAGATACTCCAAATGCTATGATAGGTGACGTTTTAGTCTTAATTCGTAAAAATTCATCTGCCTCTTCCATAGTAACCTTTCGAAGCTTCTTAGAACTTTCCGTACTTTTAAAACCATCAACGTTTTCCGCTTCTTCAATTTCATCTTTTAATAAGTAATCAGTTGTAACGCCAAAAATTCTTGCCATTTCCAAAATTCTGTTTAAATCAGGCACTGACTGGCCGCTTTCCCTTAGTTAAAGATATGAACCCTATTTATCAGTCTACTTTTCCAATAAATCGGTAGTATATCTCTATTTCCTGTATTCTTTCGTTATCCTCATTCGTTGTTGCTTCGTGAATAAGGATTTTTTCTATCATTGCATTTAACAACGGTGCTGTCAGTTCCTTTGGTACGGAATACTCCTTAATTAACTCAATCCACTTTTCAGCACCTATCATATCCTGTTCCATTTTACTTAATT
>ERZ773104.594-NODE-594-length-55671-cov-6.270965_pt1 | contig 55671 bp, 42 predicted proteins | sample MGYA00511920_ERZ773104 | MGnify/ENA primary metagenome ERZ773104 (study PRJEB29015, sample SAMEA2737857) | human gut metagenome | biome: human gut; feature: human-associated habitat; material: faeces | place: China | collected 2012 ... | reverse complement strand
GAAATGTATCATTATACTGTTGATACATCAGACACACAAATGTAAATAGGGACTTCCTTTTTTATGATGTCAGGATTCTATGTTTTCGTTTCTCCAGGGTTCTTTCCCTTCCTTCTCTACTTCGATCTGGCACAGCTTCATTGCCGCCAGCGCAGTATCATGAGAAGCAGGCGTCACGCAGGCGCACGCTGCCGCATCAACGATCACATCTGCCTCAGGAAATGCAGCCTTACACAAAATCGCGTTGGAAAGCACGCAGATTCCGGTGCAGAGTCCGACCAGCTCGATCTGCAGGTTCGAATCCGCAACGATTTTCTCGTCCGAGCGCAGCTTCTCAATCAACTCCATGGAGCCAAAGGTAGGCTTCTGAATTTTTCTCGCTGCATCCACCTGTTTTTCTTTCAGCGCCTGCTCTACTGCCGGGCACAGGCAGTGTCCATTCGTTCCCTCGATGCAATGTGCAACCGGAAGATGCAGTCCTTCTTTTGTCTGCAGATACTGTTCCGGATGCGTGTCCTGTGTCACGTAGATCTGTTCTGCCGGGGTTTCTTTGATTTTGCAGATGACGTTTTCTACAATCGCCTGAGCCTCCTTTGTTCCAAGGCTCCCTGTAACAAAATCGTTCTGCATGTCTACTACGATCAAAAGCTTCATAAAAACCTCCATTCCGCAGGCGCTTTGCGCCGAAGGAACCGCGAGTCGAACGTTCAGTTCAGCTCTGCGATCCTGGCTACTTTGTGACGCCTGCGGCACAAATAGCTGTGTGAAGAATAAGCGATCACGCTTATTTTTCACACGAATCTCCCTCTTTTTCCAGTATAAAACGGTGTTTTTTTATTATACCTGAAAAGGAAAGACAAAAAAACACCCTTCTGCATGTTTCCATACAAAAGGGTGTCTCTTTCCTTACCTTTATCCGATGTGCTTTCCACATGAGGACTGATCAAATGCCTGAAAAAACACATCCTGTCAAAGCTGTCTGGGTATAATTACTCAGCAACAGTCTCGGTAGCTGTCTCAGTTGCAGCTTCTTCTGTAGCTGCTTCTGTGGTAGCTGCTTCGGTTGTAGCTTCTTCTGTGGTAGCTGCTTCAGTTGTAGCTTCTACAGTTGTAGCTTCTACAGTGGTCTCTTCTACAGTAGACTCAACTGCTACTGTGCTCTCTTCTGCAACGGTTGTGGTCTCAACAGTTGTCTCTGTAGCTGCTGCGCTGCCGCAAGCTACCATGGATGCTGTCATAACTACTGCTGCTAAAACTGCTACTAAATTCTTTTTCATAATAATGTCTCCTCCTAAATCAAAACCAGGCACTTTAAAACTATGCCGTTTCTTTAATACGAAAGTGAGGATACCACCTTTTTTTTGGTTTGTAAATAGTTTTTTTCTAATTTTAAAACATTTTATGAATTTTATAAGGTTTTGTTCACAATTTGTACATATTTCGGCTTTTTCTTCCTACTTACACCAATTTTGCAATTGTAAATACGAAAAAATCCTGTATCATATAGGATGCCAGGGTCAAAAAGTCAAAAAAGCCGACGCAAGCTTGCTTGCAGAAGGCGTTTTGACTTCTTGACCCGCCAAGATAGGAGCATAAAAGTGGGATGCTAATCCCACGATATGCGACTATCGGGCAGGATAGGATCATTAACAACCGCACAAAGAAATACAGCATTTCCTTCCCGGGAAATCCTGCAAAATGGAGAAGCAATTCATGAAATCATCCAATTACCTGTTAGAATGCTGCGTCGATTCCGCATATTCTGCCCGTATGGCCAAAAAAGGCGGTGCAGACCGACTCGAGCTTTGCTCTAATCTTGTCATCGGCGGTACGACGCCCACCCTCGCCCTTTATGAACAGATCCGACCCCAGACCGACATCCGCATCCATGTTCTGATCCGCCCCCGCTTCGGCGATTTCCTGTACTCGGAGGATGAGGCAGCCCTCATCTGTAAAGAAATCGACGCGTTTCGGACAGCCGGAGCCGACGGCGTTGTAATCGGAAGTCTTTCTCCGGACGGTTCCCTGTGTACCGAACAGATGAAACGTTTCCGCGAACATGCCCGGGATATGTCCGTCACGCTGCATCGTGCATTTGATATGTGCCGCGATCCCTTTGCAGCCCTTGAGGAAGCGATTTCCTTGGATATCCAGACCATTCTGACCTCCGGTCAGGCTCCAGACTGCCTCCATGGCGTCGATCTGCTCAACAAACTCCATCAGGCAGCTGACGGCAGAATCCATCTTCTTGCAGGCGCAGGCGTCTCTGCCAAAACGGTTCCTGCTCTCCTTGAAAAAACGCCCCTGACCCAATTCCATATGTCCGGCAAGACCATTAAAAACAGTGAGATGGTCTACCGCAACCCGGAGGTTTTTATGGGAATTCCCGGTATGAGCGAATATGAGATCTGGCAGACGGATCCGGAGGCTGTCGCAGCTGTGCGCACGATGCTCGACCGCGCGGCAGATGAAGAAGCGTAAATGCACAAGAATGCGAGCTACTGTGTAAGGGAGATGCCGGACATGCGGCACAGCGCAATGCCGATCACTGATTGAACAATAGAATGCACGCTCTGCGAGCATTCTATTGTCATGAATAAAGACGTTCCCGAACAGATTTGTTTCGGGAACGTCTTTTCTTTTCGACTATTATCTCTCACATTTCCAGAAGTAAGCACTATATCCCGGCAGCTCACTTCCGCCGCCAAAATCATGCTCCTGTCCGGTGATCAGATCCACCGCACGACCACAGCCTGCATCGAAGTGAGCTGTATAGGGCTGTTCCTCTGCATTGATCGCAACCAAAACCCGTTCTCCATCTACGGCGCGTTCAAAAATGCACTGGCGGTTCGTCAGCACAACACTGCGAAATGCGCCATAATTGAGGGCATTGGAGTGCTTTTTGGCTTCTGCAAGCTTTGCGATCCACTCTGTCAGTCCGTTTGTCTGCGGCTCGTCGAAGCATGCACGCAATGCAGGATCTCCCTGACTTTTCTCTCCCTTTGCGCCCCATTCACTTCCATGATAAACGCAGGGGATTCCGGGCATACCAAACATCAGCGCATAAATAAGCGGCAGATGCTTTTCATTGGTAAGGATGCTTGCCACTCGCGTCACATCATGGTTGTCCACAAAGCTAAGCAGATGCTTTCCTTTATAAAGTGTCCAGTTTTCCGGGCCGAACTGGCGCAGCAGAGAATGGACAATTTCAAACATATTCATGCTGTTGAAGCTGGAATACAGTCCCTTATAGCATTCATAGTTGGTGGCAGAATGCAGCATGGAATCATTCATCAACCGGTTGTAATCCCCATGCAGCATTTCTCCGACGAGAAAGAAATCCGGCTTTAAGCTGTCGCAGAAGCTTCTCAGACGGCGGACGAAATTTTCGTCCAGACAATAAGCGACATCCAGCCGCAGACCGTCAATATCAAACTCATCAACCCAGCCTCTTACGCTTTCCAGAAGATACTGGACAACCTCCTCGTTCTGTAAATTCAGCTTGACAAGATCATAATTGCCTTCCCAGCCCTCGTACCACAGACCGTCATTGTAATTGGAGTTGCCGCCAAGATTGATATGAAACCAGTTTAAATAGGGGGAATTTTCCCTGTTTTTCAAAACATCCTGAAATGCCCAGAAGCCGCGTCCTGCATGATTGAACACGCCATCCAGCACAACCCGGATGCCTTCGCTGTGCAGCTTATCGCAAACCTGCTTAAAGTCTTCATTCGAACCGAGGCGGCAATCGATTTTACGATAGTCCCTTGTATTGTACCCATGGGTATCCGATTCAAAGACCGGTGAAAAATAAATCGCATTTGCCCCCAGCTTTTTGATATGATCTGTCCAGTCCAGCACCTTCAAAATCCGATGTGTCTCCACCCCGTCATTTTCAAAGGGTGCTCCGACAAAACCAAGGGGATAAATCTGATAAAATACACTTTCATAAGCCCACATAGTAAATTCCTCTTTCCTGCCAGTATGTTTGCTGACCTGTCTATTTTACCATTTTCCGTTCGGTTCCTCAACAATAGAATGCAGCGTATACATTCTATCATTTTCTGACAACACAGTGTTCCAACACTCGACGCAGCGGCTTATACAATACCAGCATCAGAACAAAATTGCTGACTCCGTGGATCATATCAAACGGGATTCCAGACACCCACCATGCAACTGCAGTATGGATTTCCCCGATAAACAGATAGGGAGTCGAGCACATCGCTCCGAATCCAAGACCGAACGCTTTCTTCCTTTCTATTCATCAAACATCATATATTCCATATAAAATTCCTGAAATTTCGCACTCGTTCCAAGATTGATGGTCTTTGCCCGCTCTGCCAGTGCTGTTGCTTCTTTTTCCAGCCTGCGGTCATGCAGAATCATTACCGCACCCGCCAGTGCCGCGTTTCCGCAAATTTTAATACGGGACAGGTCAATTTTGGGAAAAAGTCCGATTCTTTCCGCGCTTTTGGCCGACATATAGGAGCCAAAGCCACCTGCCACATACAGGCCTTCCAGCCCGGCAGCATCTATTTTTTCCTCCGCCAAAAGTGTTTCCATTCCTGCCCGGATCGCTCCCTTGGCAAGCTGAACCTCACGAATATCCTCTGCAGTCAGACCGACGTTTCCAGCAAAGCATACATCCTCTTCCAGATAACCGGTATCCTCCAGCAATCCGCTTTCCAGCAATCCTGCCACACCGTCGATCACGCCGCTGCCGCAGATGCCTTCTGCTGTAGAAGCCTCTCTGTCGCCAATCACATGTACCTTCCAGCTGCCGTTTTCCCAGTTCACATGGTCAATGGCACCTGCCACACCTCGCATGCCGCAGGAAAGCCCAGCGCCCTCAAAAGCCGGTCCCGCCGCTGTCGCACAGCAGATCAGGCGTTCCTTATGAAACAGGACGATCTCTCCGTTCGTCCCCACATCCACCATCAGCCGGGGTCTGCCGCCGCGCGCGGCTGAGACGCCATCCATTTCTCCGCAGCTGACATTCGTGTCAATTGCTGCCGCAGCTTCTTTGTGGCTGCCGTCCGCACTGAGTATGCGGTCCGTTTCTGTAAGACCCGATCCCAGAATCGCTGTCGTAATATCCGCACCGACAAACGCAGACATGCAGCGCGGAAGATATACGTCTGCTTTCCGGCAGCTCAAATCCAGTGCTTCTCCTGTCGTCCACCAGCCAAACAGCTCGTCCGCTTCAAACGGCGCCCTTGACAGGCATCTGGGATCCTTCTGCGTCAGGAAATACAGCATCGACGTATTTCCGGTAATGATAACTGTCTCAATGGCCTCTGCACTTTCTCCTGCGTGTTCTGCCAGCTCCGTAAGCAGGCACGACACTGCCTCCCGGACGATTGCCGCAAGTTTATCTGCTTTTCCCTCCAGGGAAGCTTCCATCCGGCTGATGACATCCGCTCCGAACACGGACTGCGGATTCCATGCGCCCATCGTCCCGACAGCCCTGCCTTCCCGATAGAGGACGGCGGCAATTGTCGTTGTACCGATATCCACCGCCGCGCCGAGGTGACGGTAGAGCCGCGCGCCGGGCGCAGCTTCTGCAGACGGCGCAGCACTGGCGCGCTCTGATGGCTGTGCGGGCGACATGCCGGCGGCGTTGGCAACTGGCGGCGCAGACGGCGTGCTTACACAAATCGTCTCATCCCCGTCTGCTTCCTGCCGCAGCGCATCGATTTTCCCGTCCGGCACTGCTTCCAGAAAGCAGGCAAGCCGGATTCCCTGCGCAAGACGCTCGGCTCCAAGAAGTTTTTGTTCCGTCTCGGACGGCGCTGCAAAACTTCCTTCCGCATACACCATACACTTCCCGCAGGCATGTCGTCCGCCGCAGGGCATCTCCACACCATGTGATTTTTTCAGCAAACTGCTGACTGTTGTTCCCAGCTCTGTGAAAAGAGCTTCTCCATTGATCCAAAAACGGATTTTTTCGCTGTTGTCTGTCATTTTTTATTCTGTCCTGTCAAATAGGCTCCAAACCGTCCGTTTTCTGCCTGTCCGTCAACAGCCCGGTCTCCTATTTGTCCTTTGCTTCATATGATGTCGGGGTCAAAAACCCCCGACCTTGATGCCTGCGGATTGTTCCGTGCTGCGCACTCCCACAATCCTGCCCGATACAGCCACAAAGAACGCGTCGATATTTTCCCATTTGGACATCGGAGGAATATCACATCCGGAGGTCTTCCTTATTGACTGTATTTCCAAAATGATATCCCATCGCACCGATGGATGCAAGCGGATTTGTCATCTCAGTCGCAGTGTTGCCGCAGAATAAAATCAGGGCGTGCAAAAAATGATTTCTCATCCTTCACACGCCCTGATTATTTCCGATAATCCTTTTTTTTCTGCGAAACACGCAGATATTTTTCATTCGCCCTTTAACAGGCTGCTGTCATCGAAATAATTGATCTTCATCGCTGCCTTGACATCCTTTAAGGTTTCCGCAGCCTTTGCTTCTGCAGCCTCACTGCCCTTTTTCAGAATGTCGTAAACATCGGTCAGATGCTCTTCCCAGTATTTTCTTCTCTCACGGATCGGCGCAAGCTCAGACTGCATAACATTGTTTAAGAACTTCTTCACTTTGACGTCCCCCAGACCGCCCCGCTGATAATGTGCTTTCAATTCGTCCAGATTCTGGTAATCCGGTAAAAACTCTGCAAAATGCTCCGGTCTGCAGAAGGCATCCAGATAAATAAATACAGGGTTGCCGTCCACGTTGCCGGGATCCTCCACACGCAAATGGTTCGGATCTGTAAACATGCTCATAACCTTTTTCTTCACATCTGCCTCTGTGTCGGACAGATAGATACAGTTGCCAAGGGATTTGCTCATCTTCGCCTTGCCGTCGATGCCGGGCAGTCTTAAGCATGCCTTATTGGAGGGCAGGATGATCTCAGGCTCTGTCAGGGTGTCCCCGTAAACGCTGTTGAACTTATGTACGATTTCCTTACACTGTTCCAGCATAGGCAGCTGGTCTTCGCCAACCGGAACAGCAGTTGCACGGAATGCAGTAATGTCCGCAGCCTGGCTGATGGGATAGCAGAAAAATCCAACCGGAATGCTTGCTTCGAAATTACGCATCTGGATCTCTGCTTTAACGGTAGGGTTTCTCTGTACTCTGGAAACCGTTACCAGATTCATATAGTAAAAGGTCAGCTCTGTCAGCTCCGGAACCATCGACTGAATGAAAATCGTTGCCTTTTCCGGATCAAGGCCGCATGCCAGATAATCCAGCGCTACCTGTAAAATGTTCTGACGTACCTTTTCCGGATGCTCTGCATTGTCTGTCAACGCCTGTGCATCCGCAATCATAATATAAATCTCGTCAAACTGACCGGAATTCTGCAGTCTTACACGCTCCTTCAAAGAGCCTACATAATGGCCCACATGAAGACGTCCTGTGGGGCGATCCCCCGTTAAAATAATCTTTTTGCTCATATGCCTGTCCCTCTCGCTTCTCCTGGGATACTACAGTGCTGTCTGAAGCCTGCCGCATCCTGATAAACCTGCAGTCTGTTGATTTCCACAGCTGCAGCTCTTTCCAATTATATCCCGTAAAAAGCACAGAGTCAACAGTTGCGTAGATTCGCATCTGTTGACTCTGAAGTTTACGTTACAGTTATCTCGTACTGCGCCGCTGGATCCACTTTACAAGCTCCACGACGGGAACTACCAGCACACTCAAAAGAAGTGCAACAAGATACTCTAAAGGCTCCACACTCGTAAAACCGAATGCTCCGGCAAGCAGCGGGATCTCACACACTGCAGTGGTTGCAAGCAGGGAAACCGCTGCTGCTCCAAACAGAAGCCGGTTTTTCGAGCCAAGACGGAAAATACTTCCTCTCTGGGAACGCATATTCATGCTGTGGAAAATTTCCGCCATTGACATTGTGACAAACGCCATCGTAATGCCATGGGCGCTGTTTGTGATGGTCCACTCTCCGGTTTCCATGAAATGTCCGATAAAATAGGAAACCATGACAAGTGCTGTTACCAAAAGTCCCTGATAAGCAATATCAAATCCCATTCCATCTGCAAAAATCCCGGCCTTCGCATCTCTGGGTTTGCGCTTCATAATGTTCGGCTCTGCCTTTTCCGTACCAAGTGCCAGCGCCGGGAAGCAGTCCGTTACAAGATTGATCCACAGAAGATGCACCGGCTGCAGAATCGTAAAGCCCAGAAGTGTCGCAAAGAAAATACTCAGCACTTCACTCATATTGGAGCCTAACAGAAACTGGATTGCCTTCCGGATGTTGTCATAGATTCTGCGGCCCTCTTCCACCGCGCCGACAATCGTTGCAAAATTATCGTCCGCCAGCACCATATCTGCCACATTTTTGGTAACGTCCGTTCCTGTGATACCCATTCCGATGCCGATATCCGCAGCCTTGATGGAGGGCGCGTCGTTAACGCCGTCACCGGTCATTGCCGTCACATAGCCGGCATTTCTCCAAGCGTTTACGATACGGGTCTTGTGCTCTGGCTGTACGCGGGCATAAACGCTGATGTTCTGAAACTTCTCTGCAAATTCTGCATCGTCCATTTTTTCCAGCTCTGCTCCCGTCACTGCCAGGCTGCCATCCTGTAAAATACCAAGCTCTCTTGCAATCGCTGCTGCCGTATCCACATGGTCGCCCGTGATCATAACCGGTCGGATCCCTGCTTCCCGACATTCGTCAATTGCTGCCTTTACCTCCGGACGCACCGGATCGATCATGCCGCACAGTCCCAAAAAGCAAAGCTCCTGCTCCAGCAGATCCGCATCCCCGCTTTCCGGCTTTTTCGTCCAGACTCTCTGTCCGCATGCCAGCACACGCAGTGCCCGGTCTGCCATGGACTTATTTGCCTGCAGAACCTTTTTCCGATATTCTTCTGTCATGGGCAGAAGCTGTCCATCCTCCAGATAAAACCCACAACGGGTGAGAACCACATCCGGCGCCCCTTTTGTAAACTGAATATAATCGTCCTTACGTTTATGGATCGTGGACATCATTTTCCGTCCGGAATCAAAGGGAGCCTCCAGCACACGGGGCATACTCTGTTTTAAAAGATTCTTATCCTGCCCGATCCGGCTCGCCCAGGCAACCAGGGCAGCCTCCGTCGGTTCTCCTGTCACATTGCCCTCTGCATCCAGCTCTGCGTCACTGCACAGTGCCATTGCTGCCGAAAGCTCCTGCTCCTTTACTCCGAAGGAATCTACAACTGTCATCTGATTCTGCGTCAGCGTTCCGGTCTTATCCGAACAGATCACCTGGGCACAGCCAAGGGTTTCCACTGCTGTCAGCCGGCGGATGATCGCGTTTCGTTTTGACATGTTCGTTACACCGATGGAAAGCACCACTGTCACAACTGCCGCAAGTCCTTCCGGGATCGCCGCCACTGCAAGGGAAACCGCAATCATAAAGGAGTTCAGCGCAACCTCAAAATTCAGGCTGCCTGCCCGGATCATCTGAATCGCAAAAACCAGCACGCAGATTCCGATCACCAGCTTTGTCAACACCTTCGAAAGCTGTGTCAGTTTTCTCTGCAGCGGTGTCTGTCCTTCCTGTGCCTGAGACAGTGCATCCGCAATTTTTCCCATTTCCGTATCCATACCGGTGGCCGTTACGACTGCCACAGCACGTCCATATACGATCGTGCTTCCCATATAGACCATATTTTTACGGTCGCCCAGGGGCACATCCTGTTCCCCGTCTGTTAAAAAAAGCTGATCGATCAGCTTCGTGACCGGCACGGATTCTCCTGTCAATGCAGCTTCCTCTGCCTTCAGGCTTGCGCTTTCCAGAATCCTTGCATCCGCCGGAACCGCATCCCCTGCTTCCAGACAGATGATATCCCCCACCACAAGGTCTTTGCTCAAAATCGAGGACATTTTCCCGTCCCGCACAACCTTCGAGGTGGCCGCTGCCATGTCCTGCAGCGCTTCGATCGCCTTTTCCGCCTTGCTTTCCTGATACACACCCAGCACGGCATTGATCAGGACCACTGCCAGGATAATGATGACATCCGCAAAGCTGTCATTTTCCAGGACTGCAAGCACACCGCTGATGGCCGCTGCCGCCAGCAGGATCACGATCATCGGATCTGCCACCTGTTCCGCAAACCGGCGCAGCAGGGATTTGCCCTTCGCCGCCTTTAACTCGTTCGCCCCGTTCTGCAAAAGCCGCTCTGCCGCTTCTTTTTCTGTCAGGCCGCTTTTTTGGCTGTTAAGCTCCTGCAGTACCTGTTGTGAGTCTTCACAATAATACTTCATTCTTTTTCCTCCCGATGGTGTTTTTCGTACAATAGATCTCTCACTTCGTGATCGCTCTATTGTCTTATACACTAGATCTCTCACTTCGTGATCGCTCTATTGTCTTGAATCACAAAAGACCCAAATACTGCTTTTTAAAAAACAGTATCTGAGTCTCGCAATTTAAAACAAGCCAGATCGGCACGGGATCGGGGTTGTTGACTTGTTACGCTGATGCAAAGGCGATCCGCCGGCTCTGTTTTATTCCGGCAGCTGCACTTGCTGCGCTCGCTACTCCCTCACAGGGAATTTTGTTTAGCAGTAAGGTTATCATATGCAAAGTCTTCTGTCAATATACATGCCGGTAAAGTTTTGGTGAAATTTTTGTCCTCTTTCGCTGCGGTTTGACCAGAAATCCTTGTTTTACAGCCGTTCCACCAATACGCCGCCTGCGCGCAGCACCCCATTCTCATAACCTCTTGCAAACAGCACGCTGCCCTCTGTCTCCACATCGGTCTCTTTTCCGGATGCGTTCAACACAACCCGGAGCCTGCTGCCCTCTGCCCCGGTTTTGACATATTCCACCACCCGGTCAGAGCTGTTATTATTTTCAAATGTGATTTCCATGCTGCGGGCCGCAGGCTCTTTTCGAAGGGCTATCAGCTGCTTTACCTGCTCCGTAATCTCTGCATAGTTTCCCTGTTCGATCTGATCCCAGGGCATACAGCGTCTGCAATCCGGGTCAGCGCCGCCCTCTATCGCGATTTCCGTCCCATAATAGATACAGGGACTTCCAGGCATTGTAAAGAGCATTGCAAGCTGCTGGAAAAAGAGATCCTGATTTCCACCTGTCTGATGGATCAGCCGATCTGTATCATGGGAATCCAGAAGGTTAAACAAAACCTCTGTCGTCTGACGCATATAACGCACCAGATTTTCATGAATCGCCTCTTCCAGATCAGATTTTGTCTTTTCCGGCTGATACCAAAACTCCCGGATGGCTGCAGCAAAGGGATAGTTCATAACGGCGTCGAATTCGTCCCCGCCAAGCCACGGCATTGCGTCATGCCAGATTTCCCCCAGCAGATAAAAATCCGGTTTTAACTGCTTTGTCATCTGCCGCAGCTCACGGCAGAACAGATGGGAAATTTCGTTTGCAACATCTAACCGAAGTCCATCAATGTCAAATGTCTCAATCCAATAACGAACGGTATCCAAAAAATAGTCCCGCACCTTTTTTTCACTCGTATTGAGCTTTGGCATCCGCTCCGCAAAGGCAAAGGAATAATAGCGTCCATCCCGGGTGCTGCCCTCCTGCTCCCGGCAGGGCCAGCGATTGATCATAAACCAGTCATAATAGGGGGACTTAGGCCCCTTTTCCATCACATCCCGCCACGGTAAAAAGTTACTGCCGCAATGGTTGAATACACCGTCCAACATCACGCGGATGCCTCTGTCATGGGCCTCTTTAACCAGCAGCTTCATGGTCTCCTCATCTCCGAAGCCCGGATCGATTTTCCGGTAATCTGTCGTATCATATTTATGACTTGAGGGAGATTCAAACACCGGCGTCAGGTACAATCCGGTAATACCAAGCTCCTGTAAATAAGGAAGCTTTTGACGGATCCCATCCAGATCGCCGCCGTAAAAATCGAGATTATTTACAGTATGATATCCCCAGGGCTTTACCCAGTCCGGATCATTTTCTTTGTTGCCGTTGCAAAAGCGCTCCGGAAAAATCTGATACCAGACCGTCTCCCGCACCCACTTTGGCGTCACGTTGATATCCACCGAATTCATCCACGGAAACGTAAAGCACTGTCCCAGCTGTCCGTTTTTCACATCCTCTGGTGAATGAAAGCCATCCTCAAAATAAAAGACCCGTTCTGATCCTGCCTGTAGCTCGAAGAAATACCGGCACCGTTTATAGGGAGGCTGCACGGGAATTTCCCACCAGAGGTGCTGGGGCAGACGCATTTTTGTCACGATCTCCTCCCGACTGCCTTCCCAAGCCTCGTTTCCGCCCAGAATACCAGTAGAAAACGGGTCTCCATAATGAATCCAAACCTGTTCCACTTCTTCTCCGGTCTGCAGCCCTACCATCAAAATTTCCTCATCCAATGCATAACAAAACTGCTGTGACGCTCTATGATAAACCGCTTCTAAATGAATCATGTTCAGACCTCCTTTTTCCAGGCTGCATCCTTTTAAACTGCAGCCGATCTCATTTCAATGCATTTCCAGTCCATACTTTTCCTGCAGCTGCAGTAAAGTGATATCGTGTTGAATATGCTCCAACAAAATTTTCACCATCAGCCCATTGTTGCTGACCGTACCGCTCCAGTTGGCAAATGCACCGCAGTCCGCTGTCAGCGTCATCTGCCTGTCTGTCACAAGCATCAGACGGGAGGGCTGATGTGCTGTCAGCATTCCTCCGTGGGTATAAAACTCCACATCCTCCCGGTTCAGTCCAAGATCATCAAAGGAAAACGCAACGATCCGCACGCCTTTTTTCTTTAGCCGATGGAAGGTCTCTGCAAAACAGGAAAGATCAAAATCCGCATTCAGATAAACCTCCTCCCGGGCATCCTCCAGAAGCTTCCCTGCCCTTGCCATCGCCGTTTCAAAGCCCCGGAATACGAAATGCACCTCCGGCTGCTTCGCCGTCTCATATTCTTCCAGCTGTTGCCTGGCGAGAGAAAGGTTTGCTGTCATTTCCGCCTGCATCCGCCCCAAAAGCACCTCCGGCTCCTGGGCGGTATACAGTGCTGTCTGATCCGGCACCAGCTCCACCATCCCCTTATCCAGCATGTGCTCCAGCGCATTGTAAATAGAAGGGCGTGCAATTGCGATTTTTTTTGCCAGCTGATAGGCAGACATGGGCTCAGAACCGATCAATGCCATATAAATCTGTGCTTCCAGCCTTGAAAAATTCAGATGTTCCAGGGTTTCCTGCAGCTTCATCGTTCGCTTTCCTTTCGTTGTATATTTTATGCAACTATATATAGCATAAACTTTTACCCTATGCAAGTATTTTTTTTTTGATTTCCTTGAAAAGGAAGAACATCCGGTGCAGATTTTTCTATTGTCATGAATAAAAAAGGAGCGGCCGGCAGTTCCGATCGCTCCCTCTTTCGTATTTTATTGCATGGGCTGTATTTTTACAGGTATCTCATCTTTCTCACCGTCTGTACAAACTCTACATTGGTTTTCGTCTTTGCAAACAGATCCAGCACCTTATCCACAGCTTCATCGGATTTCATACCATTCAGCGCGCGGCGCACCACGTTGATCGCTTCCATCTCTTCTGCACTCAGCAGCAGATCTTCTCTTCTCGTGCTGGTTTTGGGGATGTCGATGGCAGGGAAAATTCTGCGTTCAGACAGCTTTCGATCCAGCACAACTTCCATATTACCGGTTCCTTTAAATTCCTCGTAAATGACATCGTCCATCCTGGATCCGGTGTCCACCAGTGCAGTGGCCAGAATCGTCAGGCTTCCGCCCTCCCGCATATTGCGGGCTGCACCAAAAAAGCGCTTCGGCATATGCAATGCCGCCGGGTCAATACCACCGGACAGGGTACGTCCGCTGGGCGGAACCACCAGGTTGTAGGCACGGGTCAGGCGGGTAATACTGTCTAACAGGATCATAACGTCTTGTTTATGCTCGACCAGACGCTTTGCACGCTCAATAACCATTTCGGAGACTCGTTTATGATGTTCCGGTAATTCGTCAAACGTGGAATAGATCACTTCAACGTTCGGCCCTGCCACCGTCTCCTTCATGTCCGTTACCTCCTCCGGACGTTCATCGATCAGGAGAATGATCAGATGCAGGTCCGGATAATTTTTCTTTACCGACATGGCCACTTCTTTTAATAGGGTTGTCTTACCAGCCTTCGGCGGGGACACAATCATACCTCTCTGTCCTTTACCGATGGGGCTTAACAAATCCATGACCCGCATCGCTACCGGGCAGCCGAAGCGTTCCATTTTCAGTCTGCTGTTCGGAAAGATCGGCGTCATATCTTCAAAGTTGCTTCGTCTGGATGCTTCCTCTGTGGTATAACCATTGATCGTCTTGACATAAAGCAGGGCGGAGAATTTTTCATTCTGTGTCCGCACTCTGGTATTTCCCTCTAAAATATCGCCTGTCCGCAAATTGAACCGGCGGATCTGGCTGGGTGCCACGTAAATATCATTATCTCCCGGCATATAATTATCCGAGCGGATAAAGCCATAGCCCTCAGCCATGACCTCCAGGATACCCTTTACCGTGATGCCGCTGTCCAGCTCTGTCGGGAACTTGTCGTCCTCTGGACTCTGGATCGGTGCCGTTCCGCGATTATACGGACTGTTGTAGCGCTCATTATAACGGGGTGCAGGCGCGCTCACACGGTTCTGTGCCTCTTCTGCCACAGGCGCTGCAGCACGGGGCGCTGCAGCTTCAGTATTTTCCCGCGCACCATTGTTGTCGCGGCTTCCTGTCCGTCCATTATGATAAGAACCATTGCTGATGAAGCGCTTTCCTGTTCTCTGCTGCCGCCTTTCCTCCCGATCCCCTGCTCTGCTCTCCGGTTCCGTCCCACTGTCATGAGTATCCTGCTTTTCCACTGCGCCCTTCTCCGGGATATCCTTGCGCTCTGCCGCATCCCTCTTTGGAGCATCCTCCCGCTCTGCCGCGCCCTTCTCCGGGGCATCCTTGCGCTCTGCCGCGTCCCTCTTCGGAGCATCCTTGCGCTCTGCCGCGTCCTTCTCCGGAGCATCCTTACGCTCTGCCGGGCGGTTCTCCGGGACGCTGCGTTCTGTTTTGATTTCTGCATTCTCCTGGGCATCCAACCTCAGCATCGCATCAATGACTTCCGCCTTTTTCATTGTAGAAAGTCCTTTTATCCCCCTTGCTTTTGCAATCTCCTTCAGATCATGCACTGCCAGAGATTCATATTTTTCTCTCATCATTTTTTCCTCTCATTTCTGCGCACGCTTTTTGCGCATGTCGAGTTTGTGTCAAGTGCGCGCAGACACAAATCTCGCGATTGAAAAATTTTATTTTTCAATCTTTACTCCTTTTACTGCCATCGTGATTCGTCCCTGATTTTCAAACGGAATTCTACATGAAACGATCTTTTTGAAATGCGCCAGAACATCCCGATCCGGGAAACAGCGGTCTTTTGTCAGAAATCAAAAGTGCCTGTCATTTTAGTGAATTTTTTTACACGTCGGAGACACAAGTCAAAGGTCTCCTTCTGTTTCGCTCATTGTACCACACTCAAAACAGAATAGGAAGATTTTTTCCTTGATTCACTCAAATAAATCAGATATGATGATATACAGAGAGCTACGAATGACGCGTATGCCCCGACATCATCATTCCATATAAAAAAAGAAAGCAGGCAAATCAAATGACAAATCAGGAGAAAGCGCTGGAACTGCATGAGAAGCTGCAGGGAAAGCTTGAAACCGTTTCCAAAACACCCGTCCGCACCCGTGAAGACCTTGCACTTGTCTATACTCCCGGCGTTGCGGAGCCTTGTAAGGTCATTGCAAAAGACCCGGCTGCCGCTTACACCTATACGATGAAAGCAAACACTGTAGCTGTTGTTTCCGACGGTTCCGCCGTACTGGGACTCGGCAATATCGGTCCGAAAGCTGCTATGCCCGTTATGGAAGGCAAGGCTGTCTTATTTAAAGAATTCGGCGGTGTCAACGCAGTTCCCATCTGCCTGGATACTCAGGACACGGAAGAGATTATCAAAGCCGTTACCTGGCTTGCTCCCGCTTTTGGCGGCATCAACCTGGAGGATATCAGTGCACCCCGCTGCTTCGAAATCGAAGAGCGCTTGAAAGAGACTCTGGATATTCCTGTTTTCCACGATGACCAGCACGGAACTGCTATTGTTGTACTCGCCGGCATCATCAATGCCTTAAAGGTAGTCGGTAAGAAAAAGGAAGACTGCCGCGTTGTTGTAAACGGCGCAGGAAGCGCAGGAGTTGCCATCACCCGCCTGCTGCTGACCTACGGCTTTTCCAATATCATTATGTGCGATAAATCCGGCATCCTCTGCGATGGCGCAGAGGGCTTAAACTGGATGCAGGAAAAGATGGTAAAACGCACCAATCTGGCTCACGAAACCGGTTCCCTTGCAGATGCTTTAAAGGGTGCTGATATTTTCGTCGGTGTTTCCGCTCCGGGCATTGTGACGGAAGAGATGGTAGCTTCCATGAATTCCGATGCTATTCTGTTTGCAATGGCTAACCCCGTTCCTGAGATCATGCCTGATCTCGCAAAAAAAGCAGGGGCACGCGTTGTCGGCACCGGACGCAGCGATTTCCCGAACCAGGTCAACAACGTTGTCGCATTCCCCGGCATCTTCCGCGGTGCTCTGGAAGGACATGCAAAACAGATCACCGATAAAATGAAGCTGGCTGCCGCTAATGCCATCGCAGCCCTCGTTTCTGATGAAGACTTAAACGAAGACAATATCATGCCGGAAGCATTCGATCCCAGAGTTGCGGACGTTGTTGCAGATGCAGTCAAGAGAAACATCCGCTGATCTCTGGCACCAGAAGCCCTACTATTCCCTGGACGCCTGGTGTAAAAATACATACGGACGGAAGCTTTACAAGGCTGCGCTGGATATCGGCTGTACCTGTCCCAACCGGGATGGCACCCTCGATACAAGAGGCTGTATTTTCTGTTCTGCAGGCGGAAGCGGCGATTTTGCCGCTTCCCGGCAGCTTTCTGTAACAGACCAGTTAAATCAGGCCAAGGCACTTTTGTCCTCCAAATGGACCCCGGAACCCGGCAAGCCGTCTCTGATCGCCTATTTTCAGGCATATACCAACACCTATGGCGATCCGGACAGACTGCTTTCCTGTTATGAAGAAGCACTTTCCTCTCCGGAGGTCGCAGGCATTTCCATTGCGACGCGCCCGGATTGTCTTTCCGATATCATTCTGGAGGGACTTGACCGCCTCCGGTTACGGTATCCTGACCGGTTTATCTGGATCGAGCTTGGTCTGCAGTCCATACATGACCACACTGCAGCAAGGATCCGCCGGGGGTATCCGACCTCCGTATTTTATGATGCTGCAGCAAAGCTCCATGCCAGAAAGCTTCCCTTTATCGTTCACCTGATCCTCGGACTCCCGGGGGAAAACCGGCTCGATCTACTGGAAAGCATCCGTGCCGTCAATCAGGTGCAGCCCTTTGGGGTCAAGCTGCAGCTTCTCCATATTTTAAGGGGAACAGATCTTGCCCTTCTTTACGAATCCGGAAAGCTTCCTGTACTGACACAGGAAGAATATCTCGATCTGCTGATCAGCTGTATTACCGCACTCTCTCCGAATATCTGCCTCCACCGGATCACCGGAGACGGTCCCCGCAAGCTTCTGATCGCGCCCCAGTGGAGTCTTGCGAAACGAAACGTCTTAAACAGGCTGCATGCCCTTATGAAACAACGAAATCTCAGACAAGGGGATAATTATGAACCAGGAACCTCTTACACTCTATAAACTGATCGTTCTTTATCTGCTCAACAAGGTATCCTTTCCACTTACAATGGCGCAGGTCAGCGATCTCATTCTGGAAAAAGAATACACCAATTACCTGACACTGCAGCAGGTTATCAATGAGCTGGCGCAGGCCGGGCTGATCACTGCCAAAACACTGGTCAACCGAACCCATCTGCAGATCACAGATGAGGGCCGCAATACCCTTTCCTATTTTGAAAACCGCATCAGTGACGCGATCAAGACAGACATCGGCGAATATCTTAAAAAAAATGAACTGGAAATGCGCAACGAATCTTCGATCCAGAGCAACTACTATAAGGCTGTCAACGGGGAATTCGAAACAGAGCTGACTGCAGTGGATAAGGACGTCAACCTGGTGACCATCCGCCTTACGGTTCCTACAGAAGAGCTCGCAATTTCCATTTGCGAAAACTGGCAAAAAAATAACAGGGAGATTTATCAGTATCTGACAACCGCCCTGTTTTAAAGTATGTTATTGCAGCATCTCCCGGATCACACTGCCATCTGTTTTTCCGAGGTCTATCTCCAAAAGTGCTGCCAATGTCGCGCCCTCATCCCAGAGCGCGATATTTTTTTCTACCCGGGCACCAGCTCTTACACTGCATCCCGACATTGCAAAAAAGGTCTGATAGTCTGCCTCACCCGGCAGATACCCGTGGGTTCCCTTCATGCCATGTGCGCAGTCTTTTTCTGCTGCCGTCAGCTGTTCCCATTCGTCCAGAAAAAACCATCCTTCCTTTGCTTCCAGCATCAGAAAGCAGTTTTCGTCTGCGCCCATATTTGCTGCCTCTTCCCGGGTCAGAATCCTTTCGATTCCAAAATCCTCCCGTCCTTTCAGCGTCTCCAGCACTTTTCTTGTACGCTTTTGCACTTCTGCATTGTTCCGTACAGACGGATGCAGGTAGATATAGCAGCTTCCGTCACAGTTTTTAGCATAGGCCTTCCAGCTTTTGATCCTGCCATTGCGGACCGTCAGCAAGCCGGCTTTCCACAGTGCATGATTGACAAAGGCAACCTTGTCCACATCCTTCTGATAATGATCCCCCAGAAGCACGACCGTCGTGCTCTCCATCTCTCCGGTTTCCTCCAGTGCCCTTACAATCTCGCCCAGACGCTTATCGTGGCGCTTAAGAGCTTCTTTTGCCTCCTTACTCTCCACGCCATAGAGATGTCTGTTCGTATCCACATCCGTCAGATGCAGCAAAAACAGCTGCGGATTGTATTTGTAGATCGTATCCAGCGCGCATGCCTGAATAAAATTGTCCAGTTGGGGCTGTGCGATTCCGTTTCGTAAATGTCCGAAGCGTTTGTTCAGATCCAGCTGATAAAACAACGGACCGTTCGTCGCATTCATCAGGATCTGATTTTGCCATTTGCGTGTCACCATAATCTCCGGCACATAGTAGTCCATCCTGCTGCCTGCCGCAACAGGCCACAAAAGCCCGGCCGTCGTCATTCCCTTTTTCTTCGCTTCGTCATAAAGCGTCGTGCTGCGGATCCATTTGCGATGATAAAGCCAGTCCGGATCCTTCCGGTTGGGCTGGATTTTTGTGTTGTTCACAATCCCGTGATTTTTCGGCATCCGCCCTGTCACAATGGATGTATGGGCCGGATAGGTCAGGGACGGACACACACTGTTTACATGGCTGCACAGCGCTGCCTGTTCAAAAAAACGCCGAAAATTCGGCAGGGTCTGTAAATATTCCAAATCCTTTGCTCCGACCGCATCAAAGGACACGATCATGACCCGCTTTGGTATCTGTTTCATTGCTCTGCTCCATCCTGCGGCTTTTGCTCTGTCTTAGCCGCTTCCCTGCGTATCCGCTGCATGTGCTCTTTGATTTTTACTTCATATCCCATCCCACCGGGCTGATAAAACTCTCTTCCGGACAGCTCATAAGGTAAATACTGCTGTCTGACATAGTGGTTTGGATAATCGTGTGCATATTTATAATCTTTTCCGTGTCCCAATTTTGCTGCTCCTTTATAATGGGCATCCTGCAAATGCACCGGAATCGCCAGATTTCCGGTTTCTTCCACCGTCTTCATTGCTGACGCAATGGCATTGACCGCCGCGTTGCTTTTCGGCGCGCATGCAATGTAGGCCGCCGCCTGTGCCAGAATAATCTGCGCCTCCGGCATGCCCACCCGCTCTGCTGCCAGGGATGCAGAAACCGCCACCTGCAGCGCTGTCGGATCTGCATTGCCAACATCCTCCGACGCACAGATCATCATCCTGCGGGCGATAAATGTCACGCTTTCCCCGGCATACAGCATCCGCGCCAGATAATAAACCGCCGCATCCGGATCGGAGCCCCGCATACTCTTGATAAATGCAGAGATCGTATCGTAATGATTATCGCCTGTTTTGTCGTATTTTACTGCACGTTTTTGAATACATTCCTGGGCAACCTCCAGGGTCAGATGGATTTTTCCATCCTCTGAGCGCTGTGTCGTCATTACGCCAAGCTCTACTGCATTCAATGCCGCACGTGCATCCCCGCCTGCAATATCCGCCAGAAACTCCAGCGCATCCGGCTCTATCTGTGCCTGATAGGCACCCATTCCTCTCTGATCGTAGACCGCCCGGCGGATCAGTTCTTCGATATCTTCCTTTGAAAGCGGCTTGAGTTCAAAAATAACCGAACGGGACAGCAGCGCTCCGTTTACCTCAAAATACGGATTTTCCGTCGTCGCACCGATCAGGATCAGGGTTCCATCCTCCACAAAGGGAAGCAGATAGTCCTGCTGACTCTTGTTAAACCGATGGATCTCATCAATAAACAGTATCGTTTTTTTGCCAAACATTCCACGGTTGTCCTTTGCCTTAGCCACAACCTCTTCCATATCCTTTTTGCCTGCCACAGTCGCATTGATCTGCATAAACTCCGCACTGGTCGTATTCGCGATCACCCTCGCAAGGGTCGTTTTGCCCGTTCCGGGCGGTCCGTAAAAAATGATGGAGGAAAGCTTGTCCGCCTGAATCGCACGGTACAAAAGCTTGTCCTTTCCGATAATGTGCTGCTGCCCGACTACCTCATCCAGCGTCCGGGGCCGCAGCCTTGCCGCCAGCGGCGCTTCCTTTTCCTGATTGGTCTGTCTCATATAATCGAAAAGATCCATGTCCCCTTACTGTACCTCCACTTTCATGTTCGGCCACACCTTCTCAATCCGCTCGTCAGGGTAATTGATGTCAAAGAATGTGTCGATCACGCTCTTCTTTTCCGCCCGCACGGTTCCTGTGGTACTTTCCGTGCCTACGACAGTCCCTGCGTCCGCGACGTTTTCCTCATTCGCAGCGTGTTCTACGCCTGCGGCATTCCCTGCGTCCGCACTGCTCTCCTGCACCGCCGCGCTGTCCTGTCGTTCCACATAGCGTACCATGGCGCCTGCTGAAATCACCGCATCGCAGCTCATCAGCACGATAACTGCCCAGGTCGCAATTTTTGCTCCAAGGGGCGGCAGCTTTTCGATCCATCCGCTGATGGTCGGATAACAGATCTTTACCCAGACAACGGATAACAGTCCCCAGAAAATGCAATACAGCAGGTTGGTTCTCCCACCGATATTAAAGGGCATGTCACTGTAATCCCAGAATGTAGTCCCGAGAAAAATCTCTGTAAATACGCTGCACAGATATTCATATACGCCGCCCAGCACACTGCCCGCCAGGAAAATATAACGATCCTCTTTTCCGGCAAGCCGCTGCAATACAACTGTCAGAATGACCGCACCGAAGCCCCAGACAATACTGAAGGTGCCGTAAATTACGCTGGATCGGCTCATCCATACGCCTCCCGTCACCCTGCAGAACAGCGTTTCGATCAGATCTCCGAGAAATGCACAGATCATAAATACCCAGATCAGCTTATCCACACAGACGCCTCTTGCAAAGACATATCGTTCTGCCCGATCTGCCTCCTCCAGAGCTTCCATCTCCGGGTATGCACGGTTTAACCGCTTCCAGACTGCATGATAGATCTTGCCTCCAAGCTTTTGCTTGACTTCCTTTTGTTCCTGCAGAAGTCTCCCCTGGGTTTCCTTCAGCTCTGTCAGGCTCCTGCTTTTCCTGACTGCAATCAGAATCGACACCAGGTCGGCAGCCATCAGCCCAAAGCCGACTATGTCTATGATCCGCAGCACAATTGTCGGAATCATCGAAAACAGGATAAAGACCGGAGGATGCAAAAGCAGCACCGCCGTCATCACAACTGCTGCCTTGATCAGCGAAAGGAGCACACTCTTTTTCTTTCCGCCAAACAGTGTCACATCCTCGTAATTCCACAAATGCTTTTTCCAGATTTTGGCTGCGATCCCTCCGGAAAAATATTCCACAACGGACACGACCATCCAAGTGGTCAGAAACTGTAGCAGCCATTTTGTCCCCTGCTCCGGCAGCAAAAGGATCAGAATATCCATCATTATGCCGTATTCCGGACAAAAGGGCAGACTGAAAAATCCGCGGTTGCAAAATCTTCTTTCTTTTACTGCAAAAAAGGCAACCTCCAGTGCCCATCCGATAAAGCTGTACAGCAGCAGATACGCTGCCAGTTCTGTGTAGGTATATTGCATTCTTTCCACTCATTTCTGCGCACGCTTTTTGCGTATGTCGAGTTTGTGTCAAGTGCGCGCAGACACAAATCTCGTGATTGAAACATTTTATTTTTCAATCTGTGTAACTGTTCAGTACCCTCACAGTTACCAATCTGTTTCCTTTCGTTCTAAACCTGACCATGGATTACGAAGTAGGATTGTTGGAGTGCGCAGCACGGAACAATCCGCAGGCATCAAGGTCGGTGCAAAAGCTTCCGCTTTTGATTATAACAACTATTTTCCCTGCTGTACATGTTGGATTTCATCCAACTGTTGGATTTTACCCAACTGCGGATTTCATCCAACTGTGGATTTCAAGATACCAGCATGATTTCTTCGACTGTCACAAAGACATAGCCTTGGCTTTGCAGCTCATCCACAATAAAAAGTGCCGCTTCAATACTGGAAGCATATTCATCATGCAGCAGGATAATCGCATTTTCCCGCGCTTTGGACAAGATTCGCTTTTCAACATTGGTGCTGCTTTGACTGCACCAGTCCAGGGGATCAATCGTCCAAAGCACCGGGAACATATTCAGCTCCTGTTCGAAGCCTTTGTCCCAGCTTCCATAGGGCGGACGGACAAAAATGGTTTCCGCTCCTGTTATCTCCTTCAATACCTCATTCGTGGAAATCAGCTCCTGTCGAAAGGCTTCCCGGTTATTGCTTGTCAGCTGAATATGACTATAGGTGTGGTTGCCGATCAGATGTCCCTCCTTCTGCATACGCAAAATCAGCTCCGGATATTTTTCTGCATTCTCCCCTGTAACAAAAAAACTGGCTTTTGCGCCTCGCTCTGCCAGGCCGTCCAAAAGTATTTTCGTATAGACCGGATGCGGACCGTCATCAAAGGTAAGGGCGATCTTTTTGGGCTCTACTGCATCGGATACGCCGCCAGAAGTCTGTATTGCTGCCTTTTCCTTCCCGTTTTTTTCCTCCCCTGTCAGCTGCCCTCCTGCAGCAGTTCCAAAAAGCAGCAATCCAACCAGAAAAAGTCCCAGTTGAATTGCTGCCCTTTCATTTCGTTTCTCTTTTTTATGTTCCAGATGTTCCATGGAAAACCGCCTTTTCCGGTTCCTTCTTTTTAATCTATGCAGCAGAAGCCCTCTATCATTCGGAAAGGACGGCGCAGCAGCGCCAAAACCTTATCTGTCTGCAGAAGAACTACCGGATTTTGACGGTTCTCGTCCCCGGACTCAGCTCTGAAATTCCAGCTGCCGAAAGCTGTGCCTGAAATAGAGCACCTCCGCCACAGATGTAATCGCCCAGGAGAAAAAGTAGAGGGAGTACAGCGCCGGAATCGTATGAATCCATACAAAAATGGTATACACCCAGATCACCCGGAACACGCAGGAGCCTAAAATAACGATGACCATCGGCACAATGCTCTTTCCGATTCCTCGGGAGGCTGCGATGCTGCAGTCCATAAACGCACTGATCATATAAGAAAATCCCATGATCTTCACACGCTGCATTCCGGCATCGATTACAGCAGGCTCCGTCGCAAACAGCGACAGAAACTGTCGTCCGAAAATCAGCAGAAGTCCGCCAAAGATCGCACCTGCCGCAAAGGAATAGGTCAGCCCGACGAGATAGCTCTTTTTCATCCGTTCCCGGTTGCCAGCGCCCCAGTTCTGTCCGATAAAGCTGGAACAGCCGGTATAAAACGCTGCCATAATATTAAAAATCAGCGTGTCCGCATTCGCTGCAGCTGCATTTCCGGACACCATCACCGCATCAAAGGAATTGACGCCGGACTGCACAAAAAGGTTCGCGATAGCAAAGATGGCATTCTGGATCCCGGTGGGTATGCCAAGCACCAGGATCGCTTTTCCGCAGGCCGGATCCAGTCTGAGCTTCGAAGGGTGCAGCCCACAGTCGTCCGTCCGTCGCAGCAGATGAATCACGATCAGAAGTGCAGATAAATACTGTCCGATCACACTGGCGATGGCCACGCCCTCTGCTGCCATATGGCACACGATAACAAAAAACAGATTTAAAATAACGTTTACAATTCCTGCAATGGACAGATATAGCAGCGGACGCTTCGTATCTCCGGTGGCGCTCAGAATACCGTTGCCGCAGTTATACAGTGCCATACCCGGCATGCCCAGTGCATAAATTTTCAGATACAAAACAGCACTGTCCATCAGCTCTTCTTTGGTATGCAGAATTCCAAGCAGTCCCTCTGCAAAGAAAAAACAGGCTGCACCCACAAGCAGACCGACGATCAGACAGATCACAAAGGCGGAATGCACGGTTTTGATCACGGATTCCCTGCGCCTTGCACCCAGCTCATGCGCCATCCGCACATTGACACCGCAGCCCATTCCGATCAGGAAGCCGGTAAACAGCGTGACCAGAAGCGTTGTCGAACCAACTGCCCCCAGCGCCCGGTAATCCGAAAATCGCCCTACCACCGCTACGTCACTCATATTAAACAGCACTTCCAGCACCTGGGAAAATACCAGCGGGCAGCTCAGGAAAAACAGGTTCTTCCAGATCGAACCTGTTGTCATTTCTATTGCTTTTGTTTTCTTTTCTCTCTCCATTCCCCTGTAAAAGCCTTTCTATCCACAGAATCTGCATCAATATGCGCTTTTTCAGGTCGTTTTTCGACCCGTATCTACCACAATACTCGCAGGAGTTGATTTTGTAAAGAGAAAAAGCACCCGGCAGGAGAAACCTCCTCCTGCCGAGTGCTTCTACAGTCTGCAGCTTTAAACGCTATGCTGCTTTTTCTTTGCGACCAGCTCGCCGTTTTCCACTGCGATCAGGATCGTGTCACCCATCTGTACCTGATCTGCCAGGATCAGCTTTGCAGACAGCGTTTCCACATATTTCTGGATATAACGCTTCAACGGACGCGCGCCATAAATCGGATCATATGCGTTGTCTACAATGAACTGCTCCGCATCCGGGCTGAGTTCGATCGAAAGCTGCTTATCTTCCAGACGATGATTCAAGTCTGCGACAATCAGATTGATAATACCGCTGATGTTATCCTTCGTCAGAGGCTTGAACAGGATGATCTCATCCAGACGGTTCAGAAACTCCGGACGGAAGTGACCGCGCAGATCCTTCGTTACCAGCTCTTCTGCTTCCGGCTTAATCGTGCCATCCGCATCGATGCCATCCAGCAGATAGTTCGCGCCGATATTCGAGGTCATGATCAGAATCGTGTTCTTAAAGTCCACGGTCCTGCCCTGGGAATCCGTAATCCGGCCGTCATCCAGCACCTGCAGCAAAACATTGAATACATCCGGATGTGCCTTTTCAATTTCATCGAACAGGACAACTGAGTAGGGCTTTCTGCGGACTGCTTCTGTCAGCTGACCGCCTTCTTCATAGCCAACGTATCCGGGAGGCGCTCCGATCAGACGGGACACAGAGTATTTCTCCATGTACTCACTCATATCGATCCGGACCATGTTGTTCTCGTCATCAAACAGGGATGCAGCAAGCGCTTTTGCAAGCTCCGTCTTACCGACACCGGTAGGTCCAAGGAACAGGAACGAACCGATGGGTTTGGTCGGATCCTTGATACCCGCTTTGGAACGGATAATGGCATCCGTCACCTTCGTTACCGCTTCATCCTGACCGATGACTCTCTTATGCAATTCGTCATCCAGATGCAGCGTCTTATTCCGTTCACTTTCTGTCAGCTTTGCAACCGGAATCCCTGTCCACCGGGAAATAATCCGGGCGATTTCTTCATCGGTTACCGCTTCGTGAACCAGGGAAAGGTCTTCCTTCTTTACTTTTTCTTCTTCCTGCTCCAGCTGTTTTTTCAACTCCGGCAGTTTGCCATAGGAAAGCTCTGCAGCTTTCTCCAGGTCGCCTTCGCGCTGTGCAATCTGAATTTCATTGTTGACCGCTTCGATCTCTTCTCTTAACTTGGAAAGGTTCTCTACGCTCTTCTTTTCGTTATCCCACTGCGCTTTGCGGTTGTTGTACTCGGACTTTAACTCCGCAAGCTCCTTCTGAAGTGCTTCCAGACGCTCCTTGCTCAGGGTGTCATCTTCTTTTTTCAGCGCAGCCTCCTCAATTTCCATCTGCATGACCTTACGGCGCAGCTCGTCCAGCTCCGCAGGCATGGAGTCCATCTCGGTCTTGATCAGTGCGCACGCTTCATCCACCAAGTCGATCGCTTTATCCGGCAAAAACCGGTCAGAAATATAACGGTTGGACAAAACGGCGGCACTTACCAATGCATTATCCAGAATCTTTACGCCGTGATACACCTCATAACGATCCTTTAAGCCACGCAGAATGGAAATGGTATCCTCAACGGTAGGCTCATCCACCTGCACCGGCTGGAAACGACGTTCCAGAGCGGCATCCTTTTCAATATATTTGCGGTATTCATCCAGTGTCGTTGCACCGATACAATGCAGCTCGCCTCTCGCCAACATAGGCTTCAACATGTTGCCGGCATCCAGTGCACCGTCTGTTTTGCCCGCACCGACGATGGTATGCAGCTCATCAATAAACAGAATGATCTGTCCTTCGCTCTTCTTCACATCCTCCAGCACTGCCTTCAGACGCTCTTCAAATTCGCCCCGATACTTGGCACCTGCTACCAGTGCACCCATATCCAGTGCGAAGATCTTTTTATCCTTCAGCCCCTGGGGTACGTCGCCCCGCACGATTCTCTGTGCCAGTCCTTCGACAACGGCGGTCTTGCCGACGCCGGGTTCACCGATCAGAACCGGGTTGTTCTTCGTTTTTCTGGAAAGAATCCGAACCACGTTACGGATTTCATTATCCCTGCCGATGACCGGATCGAGCTTCTGGGCTCTCGCCTTTTCTACCAGATCCTGTCCGTACTTCTCCAATGTATCATAAGTAGCCTCCGGATTGTCCGAAACGACTCTCTGATTGCCGCGCACCGTGGACAATGCCTGTAAAAAACGCTCCCGCGTGATGCCGTACTCGGTAAAGATCTGCTTGATCTCCTTATTCGGATACTGCAGCATGGACAAAAACAGATGCTCTACAGAAACATATTCATCTCCCATCTGTTTTGCTTCATCCTCGGCATGGATCAGCACCTGATTTAAGTCCTTGCCGATATAAACCTGACCGCCCTGCACCTTTACGCGCTTTGCCAGCGCCTGTTTGCTGCGGTCCACAAAATGCTCCTTCTGGATTTCCATCTTCTCGATCAGCTTTAAGATCAGGCTGTCTTCGATGGTCAGAAGGCTGTATAAAAGATGTTCTTCTTCGATCTCCTGATTGCCGTATTCATAGGCAAGCTTTTCACAGTTCTGCACTGCTTCTACGGATTTCTGGGTAAATTTGGAAATGTTCATACACAGCTCCCTCCTTACTCAATCTATCATGGTTTCGCCATCCGGTTCCTCTGATGGAACCTTCCGGCCGCTGTCGCTTGTTCTAGTGAAGCTATAACACTTCATCTGAATCCTACTATAACACCAGCTATTAGCCACGTCAAGAGGTGAGTGCTAATTATTTGTGAAGATTGTGTGAATGTGTGAACTCTACAAGTCATGCTCCTGTCAGCCACTGAATTTCGTTATCTGAGATTTTCAGGATATGACAATGCTTAAGGCCATATAATACTTGTTCCTTCGCCTCATCCAAAGACTTCCAAAGTGGTGGGCGTAAATTCGGATCGAAAGGAACAATCGCACCGGATTACGATAAAATGAAAAATCCCTGTCTCAAAAAATGATATTGTTTCTTCATAGGATTCCTATTTTTTCACGCACCATCTGTACTGCAAAGGGGATTCCCATTTTAGGAATCCCCCTATCATTATCCATGCGTTTTCCAACTCCATGTAAGTTTTATCATGTGTTTCCTAAACCAGATCGTATTTCACCACATCGATTTTAGCTGCACCTTCAGCAAAGAATGAAATTCCTTTTGCCTCCTGCTCTGTAAATATGACAGCCGACATAACCTGCTCGCCATCATTAATAAATACTTCTGCGCTAAATCTATCCAAAATTACACGAAGCTTTAATTCATTGGCATCTCCATTTACCAGACAGCTTCTCTGATGAACCAATGCTCGTTCGCTTCCCGAAAATTTTCTGTCAATTTTCAGGACAGACTCATCCGGGCGGAAGCACAATTCTGTATGAAACCTCTCATTTTGTGCAAAACGTAATGCGAATTTCTTATAGACATTTTCCTTATCTTCCGGACGTATCACAAGCTCCATATCTATCGTTCGTCCTTCGATTTTATCCAATGAGATCGTATCATTATTTATTACTACATTATTGTACTCAACTCTGTCTTTTCGCATCGCATCGAGTTCTTTGATCGGCGTTTGATAAAGTCTTCCGTTTTTCACAGATAATTCTCTCGGCAGACTCATTTGTGCAAACCATTTTGAGTCATTGCAACGATGAACAATCGTGTCCCAGTTCTGCATCCAGCCAATCATAATTCTCCGTCCATCCGGGGTTCCCAACGTCTGCATTGCATAAAAATCAATTCCATAATCCACAGACTGCGCAAACTGCTCTTTTAAGGTATATTTATCCTGGTCCATTTCTCCTATGATACATAAAGTACCATTTCCGTTATGATATTCCAAGCCTTCCGGCAGCATATCCTGTGGACTGGTCAAAAGAACGTGTTTCCCATCCAGTTCAAAGAAATCCGGACATTCCCACATCTTTCCAAAACGTTTCTTATTTTTTGCAAGGATGCTGACAAATTTCCAGTCAAATCCGTTTTCGCTTCTATAAAGAAGAATCTGTCCACTTCCATCTGCCGGTCTGCTTCCGATAACACAATAGAAGTTCCCATCTTTTCCTTTCCAGATCTTTGGATCACGGAAATCCACTTTACTTGCACCTTCCGGAAGATCTTTGGCTGTCAGAACAGGATTTTTCTCATATTTCTTATAATCTTTTCCATCTCCAACAGCCACTGCCTGTGTCTGAATATCCCTTACAGTTCCATCTTCCATTGTTTCCTGATCTACCGCAGTATAGAGGAGCAGTTGTCTTCCGTCCTCTAACTCTATTGCGCTTCCTGAAAAGCATCCAATTTTATCATAATCTTCATCCGGTGCCAAAGCTGCCGGAAGATGTTTCCAGTGAAGCAGATCTTTACTAACCACATGACCCCAATGCATACTGTTCCAGTGTGTATCGTATGGATAATACTGATAAAAAAGATGGTACTCTCCCTGATAGTATGAAAAACCATTCGGATCATTCATCCATCCGACATATGGACTCACATGAAAAGCCGGTCTGTCTTCTGCTTTTATCTGCTTTCCCTGTTCCTCTTCATATTTTCTAGCCTTTTCTAACATCTCACTCATGTAAATTCTCCTATTGTTCGTAGCGTTATTTTTCTTCACTCAATGACTTCTGATACTGATCAAAGTATTTCTGTTTAATTGAAAGATAATCAGAAAGTCCATACTGTTCCATTTTCTTCAGATAGGAATCCCACTCTTTTTCAATTCCACCATTCAGGATCCAGTCTGCTTTCTTCTGCTCTGCATATTTTTTAATATCTGTATCGTACTGAGACACTTTATTGGTATCCTCAATGCTCATAAAGACGTTTGGATAAACATACTTGCTGTTCATATCCTGCAGATAAGTTTCATGCATATTGTCTAAACGCCATTTTGCATCTTCTGGCTGTGTTACATATACATCATAATATTCATTCAGTACTGCAAGCGGACCATTTACAGATTGTGCCTCACGTACTTCTACCGGAGACTGAGTTCCAAGATCCATATGCTTCAGCATTTCTCCGCCATCTTTATTTTTGGACAGTTCAAAAATGTTAAAAGAATCCTTTTCTCCATAAGTTCCCCAGTTATTCTGCGGTGACTGAAGGGGGGCATACATCTGATCAATCCATGCGGCGGCAAGTGCTGTGTCACGACAGCTGGATGTAAGGACACATCTTCCACGATCGAATCCGCTTGTTTCGCTGTTGTTCTGTCTTGTGATATTTCTCATTCCATCCGGTCCTGTCAACGCTGGCAGCATCACATAATCTTCATTGTTATCAATATTTGCAATATCCCATGTAAAGCAGAGACCATATCGATGATTCTTTCCTTTTGCCACATAGGTGGACCACTCTTGTGTAAATGCTTCCGGGTCGACCAGATCCTCTGTTACAAGCTTATGTAACCATTGGATACCTTCTTTATAACCTTCCTGAACCGTTGTGTAAATAACTTTTCCTTCATCCGTTACAGCGAAATGATCCCCTGTATCTCCATAACCTTCTCCAAATCCATTGATCAAAATTGCAGGATCCTGATCTCCATTATTGATAATAAATGACATCGGGATTACATCACCTTCAATGGAAAATTCTTTTTCAAGTTTCTCTGCATGATCACGGAATTGAATTAATACCTGTTCCAGTTCGTCTGTTGTTGTCGGAATCTCAAGTCCAAGATAATCCAGCCATTTTTTGTTTATATACGGGATATCTCCGATTGCCTGAATGGCTTCTTTCCCTGCTCCAAGCTGCTCAATCCATGGAAAGGAATAAATATGTCCATCCGGTGCTGTACACATCGCCCTGTATTCCGGATATTTTTCAAATACTGCCTGTAAATTCGGCATATATTTATCTATCAGGTTTTCCAATGGAATGATGATTCCCTGCTTTGCATAACGCAGCAGGTCATACTCACTCATTCCAGCATTGAATAATCCGTCCGGCAGATTTCCAAACTGGGCAAGTGCCAGGTTTTTCTTATCAGAAAACTGGTCTGATACAAAACAAGTCCAGTCAATATGAACATTTGTCTGCTCTTCCATGCGCTGAAAGATCACTCGTTCATTTGGCTCCTGTGTTGATGTAGCCGGTGCACTTGTAATAAAGGAAAGTTCTGCGGTTTCCTTCAATGGAAACTGCACTTCCGATACAGGTGTATCCGGATCAATTTCAGCTGCAAGCTGCCGCTCTTTTCCACATCCTGCAATTCCCACCATCATCGTCAAGAATAGTCCAATTGCAAGTAATGCATTTACTTTTCTTTTCTTCATATCTGTATCGTTCCTTTCTTATTAGCCTTTTACCGATCCGACCATAATTCCTTTATCAAAATATTTCTGGAAGAATGGGTACATTACTAACAGTGGTAAACTTGATACTACAATGGTTGCATATTTAAGCTGTTCTGCTATTTTTGCCATTTCTGCCGTACTCTGGATATCGGCGATCATTCCCGGCTGTGGTGTATTCTGTACCAGGATAGAACGGAGCACTAACTGCAATGGCTGCAGATTTGCATCATTCAAATAAATCATTGCATCGAAATAACTGTTCCACATTCCAACGAAGGACCAGAGTGCCAGAACTGCAATGATCGGCTTACATACCTGAATCATGATTTTAAAGAAATGCTGGATCTCATTTGCCCCGTCGATCGCAGATGCTTCTCTTAATTCTGTCGGAATTGATTGATAATAAGTTCTTGCAAGAATCATATTCCATACATTAAATGCCCCCGGAATCAGGATTGCCCACACCGTATTAACCATGTGCAGCTGATTGATCAAAATGAAGGTAGGAATCATTCCACCCCCAAAGAACATTGTGATCAGGAAAATAATATTGAATAATTCTCTTCCTACAAATTCTTTTTTAGACAACGGATATGCTGCCAGCAATGTCACAAAAACGGAAATTGCTGTAAATGCAAGGGAATACAGGAAAGAATTTAAAAATCCACGCCAGATCATTGCATTCTCTAATACTCTTCGATAGGCATCTAATGTCCAGTCCTTGATTTTAAAACTCAATCCCTGGTTATTCAAAACATTCGGATCCATAAAGGATGCGAGTACCACATAAACAATCGGTATTGCTATAGAAAGGACGAATAAACCAAGAATGGTAAATCCGATTCCAAGGATTACGCTGTCTGTCCTTGAATATTTTTTATTCTTTATTTTCTCCATCTTTTCTCCCTCTTTCCTATAATCCTTCTCCATCATTCAGTTTCTGAACAACCCAGTTTACAAAAACCAGCAAGATAACATTTACAACAGAATTGAAAAGACCTACTGCTGTAGAATATCCATAATCGCCATTTAAAAGTCCGATACGATATACATATGTAGACAGGATTTCCGATGCCGGCAAGTTCATATCTGTCTGTAACGCATAAGCTTTTTCAAAACCTATACTCATAATATTTCCGGCCTGTAAAATAAACTGAATTACAATAATATTTTTAATTGCAGGCAACTCTACATACCAGATTTGCTGCAGAAGATTTGCTCCATCCATGAGAGCTGCTTCTTCCAGCTCTTTGCTGGCATTCGACAATGCTGCTGTGTACATGATAGATGCCCATCCTGCCGCCTGCCAGATTCCGCTTGCAATATAGATTGTCCGGAATGCAGAAGGCATTGTCATCCAGTTTGTGCTGATTCCGAGTACTTTATTCAGCGGTCCTACAGGCGATAAAAACATACGAACCATACCACAAAGCACGATGACGGAAATAAAGTTCGGCATATAGATCAAAAGCTGAACTTTCTTCTTGATTCCCGTCTTTCGGATACGATTCAGAAGCAATGCAAGAATAATCGGAACCGGGAACCCCCACAGCAATCCGTAAATACTCAATTTTAATGTATTCATCAGATAGCTCATGAAATCTGGAGAAGACAAAAATCGTCTGAAATACTCCAGTCCGACCCAAGGACTCCCAAGAACTCCTTTGATTACATTGTAGTCTTCAAAAGCAATCAGAAGACCGCCCATCGGAAGATACTTAAAAATAATTGTCAGCAAAAGTCCCGGCATCAGGAAGAATAAATACAGCTGCCAGTTTTTCTTCACATAAGTCATCTTTTCTCTCCAGGTTCGGTTGCTTACGGACTTTGCTTGGTTTTGCATTCTTTTCATGCATTACTCCCTCCATTCCTTTCACGCCTCGTGCAAAACCGGTTAAGTAACCGGTTACTTTATGATTTGATAATACTCTATTCCTCTCCTTCTGTCAATACTGTTATGCACTAAAATAACCGGTTACGTAATCGGTTATTTTCCCATTGTGTTTTTCCATGAGAATTGCTATACTAAGGGATATTATAGACCGTTATCCGTCATATTGAAGGAGATTCAACTTTTATGAGTAAAAAACAGGTAACTTTTGCAGATATTGCAGAATACACGAATTTTTCAAAGACTACAATATCAAGATACTTCAATCATCCTGATTCTCTTACCTTAGAAAACCAGGAAAAGATTTCACAGGCTCTTGACGTACTTGGATATAAAAAGAATAAGCTGGCAAAGGTTCTGGCGAATGGAAAAAGTGAATTTATCGGAATCATTGTTCCAAACCTCTATCTGCACTATTATTCTGAGATGCTGGCACAATTTCTTTCCAGCTACAGAGATTATCATTATAAATTTCTTGTTTTCGCCAGCGAACATGGGGCGGAAGAAGAGCAACAATACATTGAAGAGCTTCTATCTTATCAGATTGAGGGACTGATTGTTTTAAGTCACACGCTTCCATCCGAAAAGCTCGCTTCCTATCAGATTCCTGTCATCGCTATTGAACGTGAAGCAGAACATATCTGCAGCGTCAATACGGATAACTATATGGGAGCACTTCAGGCCACTTCCTTGTTGATCCGGGATAACTGTGACATACTGATTCATATAAATGTCAATGTGAAGAAATCTGCCCCGGCTTATGACCGTATCCGCGCTTTTCAGGAAACTTGTGAAGAACATCATGTTCCATATGATATCGATCTTGGTGTAGAAGGTAATTCTTATCATGAGATTTTAGATGTGATCCGGGTAATTTTTGATAAGATAGAAGCCAAATACCCGGATCAAAAAAAAGGTATCTTTCTTGCGAATGATACCTATGCCAACATGTTTCTGAATTTAATTTTCCAAAAATATGGGACCTTTCCTTCCACTTATGAGATTGTTGGATTTGACAATTCTCCGATTGCCAGCGAGGCAATCCTTCCAATCACAACCGTTGGGCAGCAGATTGATGTAATTGCCAAAACCGCCATGGATCTTCTGGTCCGGCAGATGGATGAGCAGAAAAAGCGTGCCCCCAAGCCATTGGGCAAACCCATCCACAAACAAATTACACCTATATTGATCCGCCGTAATACAACACAATAGTTTATCCTCTCGGCTGCGCTGTAAGGAACATGCCACGATACCATTTCGGGCAAGCTGTGGAGTCTGCTGTTTACGGGCATCTTGGCACATCAAACCTTGCTTACCACAGAGGAATTATTCAGGCTTGCTGTATCGTTAATTATCTTTAGAAGGCGTAAATGGATCATTCGTTTATGCTGATTTACGCAACCTGCTTCCACTCGCTCTTTCCTGCCTTACGCGCCATCCTCCAGAGCACGGTTGCAAGCCCGACCGCCATCGGCACATAAAACGACGCCGCCCGGCTGACGATCATCGACACAGGTAACGTCCCTCCGATGAAAATCTGTGCAAACGCGCTCCGATACACGAGCTCCGTAATTCCCTGCGCGCCGGGCACCGGAAGCATGTCTACCGCCAGCGTCACCGCCGCCTGTAAAAAGACGACGCTCCACAAATTTGTCCCGAAAATCCCCATTCCGCAGTACACCAGCCAGGTAATCACAAATGCACTGTTTCTCTGCACAAAGGTCAGTAAAAATGCTGCCGCAAGCCGCCCCGGATGCTCTTTTAAAAACAGGACTGCCCGATGATATTCCTGCACGAAGCACCGCACCTTTTCCTGTCTGCCCGCGTTTCCCGAAGCTTTCCACAAATGTAGTTTCACGAACAATCGGTCAAAAACATTCGCTCCTGCGATTATCCATTGCGGCAGGACAATCATTCCAGTCACGACGAGCGTGATCGCCAGATTCAAAAACAGCCCCAGAAGATACAGACCGAAATATCCGCCAAGATATTGCCGCAGCATTTTCCCCTGAAAAAACAGCAAAAATGTACCGATACAGACTAACACCAGCTTATAGCACACCGCTGTGACCATCAGCACGACCGCACTGCTGCTGACGCTGTTTCCATCCCTCTTCATTTCATAGAGCTGCATCGGCTGTCCCCCGGTCGCGGACGGTGTGATTCCGGAATAAAAAAATCCGAGAAACGAATAGCTGATACATGTCAGGAGCCCGCTTTTTCCGCCTGCTGCCCCAAGCAGAATCCTCATGATCGTCCCTTCCATGCAGACAAAGAAAAGGCCAAGTGCCACCGCCCCGGCCAGACTCATTCCCCGCATACTCTTTACCGCTGCCCAGATCTCCTGCGGCTTCTGCCCGCTAAAGCAAAACCGCAGCGTGAGTACCATCACCGCCAAAAACAGCAGTGTCTCCCAAACATATTTTTTTCGTCCGCCTGCAGGCGTATCCTTTTTTCGAACCTTCATATCCCTCTCCATTCTACAGGCACGCAGCGCCCAAAAACATGTGCGCGCCATGACTGCGCTGCTGCGCATGCAGCACGAACATCCATCAATTCATCGCCGGACGCGGCCGCCAGTCACGACCCGTGCCAGTAGATTCCGATGTCGCTGCAGTTCCTACTGCGCTGCCCTCCACCAGCTCTGCCAGTGTCCCCTCGAATACAAGCGTTCCGGCACAGCTGTCTTTTCCCAACTGTTCATACACATCCCGTGGCGTGACAAGTGGAAACGGCTTTTGCCATTCCTGCAGGCCGACCTTCTGGGTTACACGCGCCAGCCACGACGAACAGGTGTCGTGATTTTTCTGGTCAAAGGCGATTCCAGCTAACAAAAACACAAGCCCGATCACCATATAATGATGGGTAAAGCGTCGTTCCCATTCCGTCTTTGCCTCCTGCTGCAGCGCTTCCCTCTGCACTTTCGTACATGCCACGCGACAGACCTGATAGCGTGCGGTCGGATATTTTTTCAGAATTTTTTCCCGATTTTCCCGTTCAAAGCCTGCAAACAGCGGAATCGCCGGATTGCGTCTGCCGATGCTGTAGGCTTCTTTCAACTCCGGATCGAAGCCCAGCACGACATGCACATAATTCTGCCCGATCACTCGGCGGATGATCGAAGCGAACAGACCAGGCGTGTCTACAAAGCCAACGTAGATTGCGGACTGCACCGCGGCATTATCCTGCTTTTTCCTATTCTTCATCGCCGCACCCTCACTGAAACTGCCAGATCCGGCGCGCCATGCGGTATCCTCCGATCACCACCGCCGCACCAAGCGCACCTGGCAGACAGGTCAGACCGCTGATGCTGCCAAGCCGCAGCCTTCGATAGAGCTTCGGATTCTCTTTTTTTAGTGACTGCCAGAGCTTTTTTCTGCGCTGCCGCCCTTCTTTTCCGAGCATCAGCAGATGGATCGTGGAAATCGCCATCATAATCGAGCTGTTGCGGTAGAGATAGCGGCGCAGCTTCGGTTCAGTGTTCTGCACCGCGTCCGACCCGACAAACCGGTTGCCGAGCTGCGTCACGAGAATCTGCTGATCGATGCGCGACACGAGCACTTTTTCGTTAACCGACTGATCCTCGCGCCCCAAATAATAATGGTACAAATCCTCATTCAGATAATAAATCCGCTGCACGAACGGAAGCGGGCAGTTTGCAAACAGGTTGTCCACATAAAACGTATGCTCCGGAAGCTTTAACCCACAGTCATACAGCACTCCCGTCCGAAAAATCAGCGCATGCATGACAAGATACTGCTCCGGCGAAAAACAGCCGATTTCGTCCCACCTGCAGATTTTTTGCTCGGGAAAAAGATTTCCGTAGCGGACTGCTTTCGTTTTTCCCTCTTCCAGATGATCGTATACATAGTTGCAGACAACCAGGTCGGGGCGTTTTTCCTCCTTTGTCCGGCACCAGAAACGCAGGACGCTCATCAGCTTATGAAATGCAGCCTCATCCAGCCAATCGTCCGAATCCACAACCTTGAAATAAATTCCGTTTGCGAGCATCAGCCCTGCGTTGACACCGGAACCGTGCCCGCCGTTTTTCTTGTGCACAACCCGAACCACATCCGGGTATGCACGCGCATACTGATCTGCAAGCTGTCCGGTTCTATCCGTCGACCCATCATCCACCAGAATAATTTCCAGCCCGTCGCGCTCTTTTAAAAGGGATTCCACACACCGTTCCAGATAGCTTTCCGAATTATAGCAGGGCACTGTCACCGTCAGGCACTTCCCTTCCTTTTCTCTATCGATATCCATAAAAAAACCTCCGCAGTCGTTTGTTTCATTTGCCCTTATCATAAAGACAAATTCCAAACAGCCGCAGAGGCTTTTCCGAAATTTTTTCTAAACAAAAGCTTATTTTTCTGAAGGAATTTCTTAATCCTCCGTAAGAATTAACCCGCCATATGAAAGAACTCGATCAAAAACAGCCAGCTCAAGCCGTAGTAAGACACCACTGCAACAAGGTCGTTGATGGTCGTAATCAAAGGACCGGAAGCAACTGCCGGATCCACCTTGATCTTTTTGAAAAGCAGCGGAATACACGTACCAACCGCACTGGAGATCAGCATTGCCAAAAGCAGGGCGACACCGATGCACGCGGATACCGCATAGGAAAAGGCAAGGGTCTTTCCTTTGATTGCAAAAATATAGAGTCCGATCAGTACAAAGGACATCAGTCCCAACAAACCACCGTTGCATAAACCTATCTTCATTTCCTTAAAGACAAGCTCTGCCTTCTGCTTACCTGTCAGAGATTCGTCCATCAATACCCGGATCGTCACAGCCAGGGACTGTGTACCGACGTTACCAGCCATGTCCAGAATCAGGGACTGGAAGCACATGATGATCGGCAGCTGCGTCACAACGGTCTCGAACACGCCTACAACCGACGAAACAACCATGCCGAGCGCAAGCAGGATCAACAGCCACGGCATTCTCTTTTTCATGCTTTCCTTTAACGGCTCCTTGAGATCCTCTTCTGCCGTCAAACCAGCCAGCTTTGCGTAATCCTCGCCCATTTCGTCATCAACCAGCTCGATGATGCTGCTGGATGTGATGACGCCCAACAGGCGGTTATCGTTATCCAGGACAGGAACCGAATCCTCAGAATAATCCTTCAGGCGTTCGATACACTCGTCGATCTCCTCCTCCGCATATACATACGGATAAGAGGTTACAACCAGCTCCTCAAGCGGATGATCCTGCCTTGCAATAATCAGGTCTTTTAAGTCGATGGCACCGTAAAATTTCTGCTGGCTGCTTACGACAAAAATTGTAGAAATATTATCGTTTTTGGCTGCCTGACGGATCAGGCTGCTCATTGCTTCCTTCACGGTAACATTTTTCTGGATGATAATACAGTTAGTAGTCATCCTGCTGCCGATCTCATCCTCATCGAAGGATGCGATCACTTCGATATCGTGGCGGACATCGTCATCCAGCAGATCGATCAACAGACGCTTTTTGCCTTTATCGAGCATGCGCAGCACTTCTGCCAGCGAGTCTGTCTCCATTCCGGAAAGAATCGCCGCAGCCTTGCGCGGTTCCATTTCTTTTAAGTACTCTGCTGCTTCATCTGCTTCCGTATATTCTAAAATATCCGAAAGCATATCCTTATCCAGGATCCGGTACAGCTTACAGCGTTCCTGTACCGTCAGCTTTTTGAGAACTTCCGCAAGGTCATTGGCATGGTAATCCTCCAGTCGGCTGCTCATCACCGCCGGGGAGGTATTGCTCCGGATAATGTCAATGATCTCTTGAGTATAGTCCTTTGTCTCCATCTCTCCCGTCTCCTTTCTTCTCCCAACTTGCACACAGAGACAACCGTCTTCTGCATAAATCACGCAACAAAAAGAAGCCCCTTTGCGTTGATCCACGCCTGCGGCATCTTCTGCAACCTGCTTTTCACCTGACTTGTCGTGCTATTGGATTCCATAGGACAGGAACAATAGAAACTCTATCGCCACGAAGAAGAAAGAACTGAACAGAAAAAAGGCTCAGAACGAAACGGATTTGCTGCGTCTCTGTGCTTTTTCTGCTTCCCATCCTATGCAGCGACTTCGCCCGTGAGCATCGCAGCTATCCATTTCATTCACCTGCCTTTGTCTTTGAATTTCTAAACACTATGATGTCGGGGGCAAAAACCCCCGACCTTGATGCCTGCGGATTGTTCCGTGCTGCGCACTCCCACAATCCTGCCCGATCATACTATAAATTATTATAAACATCAAATTTTGAAAAAGCAATGGCATTTTGCCACTTTTATTCCTGACAATAGAATGCCCGCAGAGCGTGCATTCTATTGTTGCATCCCTTTTTTCAGGCCTCTGTCACCTCATAGTCCATGCACACGCGGCATTTCACGTTCGGGCGCACCTTTCCGTCCGCAACCGCCACATGAGCCGGATGTACAGAATAGCCTTTCAGGGAAGCTGCATCTGCAAAGCAGGAATCCAGCATCAGATCCGCATTGGAAGAAGGAAGCCCTTCTGTATGTACCTGAATGGAAAGCAGACCGGGAATCTGCCCTGCAAGCCCTTCCAGACCAGCTTTAATGCCCGCCTTGATTTCCGTTTTTTCTTCTTCTGTAAAAGAATCCTTTAACTGCCATAAAATCACATGCTTTACCATTTTCTTATCCTCCTGCTTTCTATTGAAGGCATTTTCCTGTTTCTTAGGCTTTCTTTCCTTTTTCTTTTGCAAACTGCATACCAAGCACCAGCGCCAGTCCGATGATGCCGGCAATCCAATGAAAGCTGGAGAAAGCCAGCGGAGCCTGCGCTTCTTCCAGCGTTGTCGGTCCCATCACGATTGCATAGAAGGAGCCCACCATCATGCCGACGATGCAATACAGCGTCTGGGGGCGGAAACGCTCCAGGCAAACCTTGATAATCTTTACAACACTACATGCGCCTGCTACGATACCAAGTCCAAAGAAGATCAGGTTCGGTACATAGGAAAGCTGCAGCCCCAGCACTGCGCGGATCGCAGAAATCACCGGAATGTATACACCGAAGATCAAAAGCAGGGTGGAACCGGAAATACCGGGTAAAAACATCGCAGAAATCGCAATCATTCCGATAAAGAACAGCTTAATCGCATTTCCCAGCTGGAAGTGGCTCAGATCCATCGAAGAGGTGCCGGCTCTGCCGTTTAACCAGGTGATCCCGGCCACCAATACGATACCTAGGATCAGGAATAAAATGCCCTTGCCAAACTGCTTGAAGCCATCCCTTTCTTCCCGGATGATCAGCGGAATCGCGCCCGCAATAAATCCGATAAACAGAGAGCTTACCACATAAATATGACTTTCGAACAGCGCTGACAGGATGACAACCGCCAGCCCCATGCCGATGATCCATCCGATACCCAGCTTGATCAGATAAGCGATTGCTTTTTTCTTATCTTCCATCTTGCCAAAGGCAAGGTCATGGACCGAACCGATAAACTGGTCATAAAACCCCATAATAAAGGCCACCGTACCGCCGGATACACCGGGAACGCTGTCCGCCAGCGCCATACAAAAGCCTCCAATTGCTTCTTTAATCATGAATATCCTCCTAAAATTTTCGTTTTTCCAATTACATCTTTCCCAGAATACCTTAACTACTGGCTCCTGTCAACCGCTGGCAGCTCTGCGCAGATATTCTTTACGCAATCTTTACGCAGCTTCCCAAAGCACAATAAAATACTGTATCGTCAGCATACAGGAACGGACTGCAGCTTGCTGCGTCACTGTTTTCTAGGGAAACAGCTTTTTCATCAGCTCTGTCTGGGATGCCATTGCATTTTTCTGAAAAATATCGATTCGGTGGATTTCTGTACTGCGGTCAGAAAAGGCAGGGAACAAAAAGCCCCACTCCGGTTCACCAGGCTCGTATTCGCCCTCCAGCGGACTGATCGTGCACACTAAAAAATCGTACACCTCTTCAGACTCCCACAGACTTTCCTTGTCGGACGCTTTGAGCGGGACGTCATAGGTTCCGTGAAACAAAAAGACCGCGTAATCTTTTCCAACGCTCTGATAATGCTCACCGACCAGTTCATAAAACGTTTCGTTCAGGGCGTCATTTTTGAGCCTCGCCTCCCGCATCGCCATCAACAGCTGCCACAGGCTTCCGGGCCTTTCCTGTGTCGGTGAAAATTCGTATTCTTTTAGCTGTTCATTTGTCTTCGAAAAAGGAACCGCCTTTGCAAGCGCGAGGTTCTTCGCCTTTTCTTCCCCGGAAAGCTTCAGAAAATGTATGTTAAAGCTTCCGTCCAGAAAGCCGTCCTCATCCATATATCCGCCCGCGATCCGATCCATGCAGGTGCGGCTCGGTGTCATCCGTCTGGTCAGTTCCAGCATATCTTCCCTGTTGATCATTCTGAGTTCCCCATTCCTCAAAAAATTTCCGGTTGCTTCCAAAGTCTGTTTTGCCCGGCAATCCGTTCACCCGCGCCATTCGCAGCTTCTTTTGCTCATGAAGCGGCGCTCTCTTCGTGTACTTGTAATCCCTAGTGTACCAGAATCTCTTTTTTCTGACAACTTTTCTTGCTTTTTAAATGGGCTTATTATATGATGAAACTATCTTGATACAGGTCTGTTTTCCTGTACTGACACGGATTCTATTAAACGGAGGCTTCCTTATGAAAATGCACAAACATTTCGGGCTTGTTTTAACAGCCTGTCTGGTTCTGTCCCTGCTCTTTACACCGGCTTTTCTGCTTCCTGCCCAGGCAGCGAATACGGTTACCGTACAGGGCAAGGTCATGTCCGGCACCACCGGCAGCCTTTTGCTGCTGGATACCCCCCAGGGCAAAATGGAGATTAAGATCGATAATGCCACTGACACCACTTCCGGTAAAATCCTGCTGCCCGATCAGGCAATTTCCGTCACCGTTACCGGCAGCAACGACGGCTATCTGCATGCAACTAAAATTTCCACCGGCAATCAGATAAGCAAGGTCATTGTAGATACCAACAACACGGTTGACGTCACCGGAACCCTCAACCAAAATACAAAGGACAACGATCTGCATCTGGATACTCCTCAGGGTGAGATGATCATCCGGCTGGATCCTTCTACCGAGATGGGCAGCTGTGCTTTCCTTGTTTTAAACGGCAAATACCGCATTACCTGCGGACGCGGCTCTGACGCATATCTCCACGCTGTAAAAATCGCGGACGCTTCTTCTGCTTCCAATTCCTCTGGGGCTGTAAACGGCGATAACTCTGCTTATCCCTTCGTCAGCGGCACGGTAGATTCCAAAACGACCAACAACCTGCTCTATCTCTCCACCACCGGAGGCACGATGCAGTTTGTAATCGACAACAATGCAAACACCTTAAAGGGTCTGATGATGACAAGCGGACGTTCCCTGACCGTTTATTATTACCACGGCAATGATGGCTATCTACACGCCGTTACCACAGTCGGCGCAAGAAGCAGCTCCTCGGCTTCTGTCAATACCGCTTCCACGCTGACCGCCACCGGCACTGTAAACGGGAACTCAACTGAAAATATGCTTTTTCTCGATACACCTCAGGGACAGATGGAAATCAAGCTCGATTCCGTCAACGCAATCAACGGCTGCAGGGTTCTGGTCACCAACCAGCGCATTTCCGTTACCTGTGCCTCTGGCTCCGACGCCTATCTGCACGCGGTTACGATCACTGCAAAATAACAATAGCATGCACGCTCTGCGAACATTCTATTGTCAAACATAAACCGGCTGTACAATTCCGGGACACGCTATTTACAGCCTGTCCCGGTTTTCTTTTTATCGTGCACAAAAATCCGTTTATGTGCGTCCAGAATGCTGTTTCTCTGCATCCTGCTTTCGTTTCCATGACCGCATTGCGACATTATTTTTATACATCCTAAGGAGGTTTTTCATGGACATAGAATTTTACAACAAACTGAATCAGGCTCTACATGGAGATGCGGGAAAAATTGACCGGGTTATGCGTTTCCGCTATCTCAACGAGTTCGTCAAACCCGGACAGATCCTGTTTGCAGGCTCCAGCCTGATGGAACAGTTTCCCATTCAGGAATTTATCGCGGATTTCGACCTTCCGCTGACCATCTATAACCGCGGTGTCGGCGGCTTTACCACATCGGAAATGCTCGCCTGCATGCAGGACTGCGTTTATGCGCTCCGTCCCGCCTACATTTTTATCAACATCGGAACCAACGACTTAAACGATCCCGCCTGCACGCCAGACGTTCTGCACAACCGCTACCGCACCATTCTTTCCGGCATCCGCGAACATCTTCCACAGGCAAAGCTGTTTCTGCTCGCCTATTATCCGGTCAATCCGGACGTCGCCGACGCAGGCATGAAAGAAGTGTTAAAAGTCCGCAACAATGACTGTATCTGCCGCGCCAACGAGATGGTAAAAGAGCTCGCCGCCGAGGTCGGTGCAGCCTACATAGACGCCAACGATGACATCAAGGATGAAAAGGGACAGTTAAAAGCGGAATATACCGTAGAGGGGATGCACATGTACGCAAACGGCTACAAAGCGGTGCTCGACCGGCTGCTTCCGCACCTTTTAACGTTAAAGTAACAAAAATACACTTTAGAATGGAGCCTTCAACCAATGTACACAAATACGACACAATATTTACGTGCTCTCGCCTCCGATCTTGTCCATGGCTGCCGCCGCACAGCTGCAGACGGCACTGTGATTTATACCCCGGACGGCACTGCCAGCTATGACGGACTGTGGCTCCGCGATTTTTCCTATATGGTGGAATACGCAGGCTTCGCCATTCCGGATCAGGATATTGTAAACTGCATCCGCTATGCGGTCCGTCACCGCCGTGCCGACGGATGGATGCCAGACCGGGTGACGACAGACGGTCTGGCTGTTTACGCCGCCGGAATCGCTGCAGCTCCCGTCGGAGAAGCGAATCTCGACAATACGCCGTTTTTGATTTTCACCGTAGACAGCCTTTCCAGACGGATGGATCCGGAAGCCTTCCTGCCTCTGTTTACCGAATGGGAGGCCGATCTCGAGCAGGGATTGTTCCTGCTGCCCCTCGAGGAACACGGTCTGATCTACAACGACGTTCAGACCCCCCATTCTCCCTATGGCTTCACCGATACCATCGGCAAAACCGGCACGCTCTATATGGAATCCCTGCTCTACTGGCGTGCCTGCCGTATGATGGAGCGCATGTGCAAAACCTACGGTATCAAAAATCCGGACCGCTTCGCAAAAGCTGCCGAATCTGTCGAGCGTTCCCTTTCCCTGCTGTTTGATCCTGCTGCCGGCGCTTTTTATGCCGCAACAAAAGACTGCCATCAGTACGACATCTGGGGCATGGCGTACATGCTTTACATCGGCTTTCCCTGCTCTGCGGACGAAAAACAGGCGGTTCTCTCTTTTCTGGAAAAAAATTATGATGCCTGCGTCTACCGCGGTCAGGTTCGCCACCTCTTAAAAGGACAATACTGGGAGCGCCTGCTGATCGATGTCGAACCTGAGACCTACCAGAACGGTGCTTACTGGGCAACTGCCTCCGGCTGGATGATCTGGTGTCTTGCACAGCAAAATCCCGCTCTCGCCGTCCGCGCCTTAGAAGACGTGGTTTCCTGTTTCAAAACCGACGGCTCCTTCGAGTGCATAAACGAGGGCTATGAAAAGCTGCCTCTTTTCGTCGTCAGCGCAACCAACGTCTGCGGAGGCTTCGAACGCACGATTTCGGATTTCCCTGAATTTGGTGCCGGAAAGATTGACTAAGCCTGCAGCACCAGCCTTTCAAAAACCTGACCATCCTGCAAAACGTTTTTTTATCCTATAGAAGCCGGATTTTCTTTGCGATAAAAAAGCTGTCCTGTGATCCGCTTTTCATCACAGGACAGCTTTTCTTTTTTATTCATGACAATAGAATGCTCGCAGAGCGTGCATTCTATTGTTGTGCCTCACAAGATTGCCAGGGACAAACGCGGCGTTTCAAATAAATATTCGAAAACATAACAGCATGCCCCCAATGCATAGTCATCCTCTAAAAGCTGTGCCTCTCTCAGCTCCAGCTTCGTTTCCATCTCGTTGATGTGATATTTTTTTATGGTTTCTTCCATGATATTCCAATATGTTGTCCCCTTTAACGGCTCACAGCTTGCAATCAGCACCATTTTGGGTTCCAGTATCTTGATCAGGTTCGAAATCGTGATCCCGAGATAAAAAGCAGCATCCTTTAAAATTTTCTGGCTGACTGCATCCCCATTTCGGGACAGCTTCATAAAATCCCGCATTGTATAATACGACTCGTTTTCACTATTTGTCAGTTCCTGATACCTGCGATTCAATGCCAGTTCTCCTGCATAGGCATCCAGACACCCGCGATTGCCGCAGACACACATCGGACCTTCTGCATTCAATACAGTATGCCCGATATAACCGGCATTGCCCTGTACCCCATCCATCAGTTTATTCTGATACATGTATGCACTGCCTATGCCGGAACGGATTCCAATATAAACAAAATCCGAATTGTCCTCCCGCATATACTTCTTTTTTTCTACAAGCGCCAGTAAATGCACGTCATTATTTACATAAACCGGAAGATGAAATTTTTCCTGCAGAATCCGCTGCAATTCAACATGCTCCCAGCCCCGGATTCTCGTGATGTGCAGGGATCTGCCTTCTGTCTTTCGAATCGTTCCGCAAATCCCGACACCGATCCCGACGATCCTGGGCCGCACAGAGGAAAATTCTTCCAGCAGATGCTCAAGCTCCCTGAGCATCCGCGCCAAAACCTCTTCCGCCTGCGTATCTATCTGAAACAGGATTTTCCGTCTGCCCACAATTTCACGTTTGGCATTCGCAAGTGCGATCCGGATTGTCGGAAATTCAAAATCAATTCCAATCGCATACGCAGAATCTCCATTTATGCACAGCAACTGCGGAGGCCGTCCTCCTGTTGATTCCCGAAAACCGCCGTTTACTACAATTCCTTCTTCTTTAAAAGAATTGATGATCTCCAGGATCGTAGGACGGCTCAGCAGTGTCTTTTCCGCAATTTCTTCCAGCGTAACAGGTTCAAAGGCCTGTATGCACTGCATTACCAGATATTGGTTCGCTTCTTTGATCACTTTCGTTGTATTTTTTTTCATTCGCTGGTTGGTCCCCCCGTTTTTGTCACTCTTAAAACAGTATTATTGTAACATTATTTTTTCCGCACTTCCACAACTATATCAGCAAACCAAACGAAAAATATTCTAAATTCGTTCATATTTTCTGGACAATGCAGTGTCTGAAATTTTGGGGAACCACATGACATTTTATTTCTGTTTCAATATTCAGTGCTTTGCAGAATAGCGCATCGGCACGAGTCTGGCTTTCATCAGCGCAAATACGATACTCGGAACCAAAACAAGCTGAATCACCAGACCGGGCAGACAGGTTACAAAATATCCAGTTGCCCATGCTGCCAGAGAATAGCTTCCCGGCGAAAAGATCAGCGCTCTAAAGAGACCGGCGATCACACGACCGATCAACAGACCGCCAACAAGGCTGATGTACAGATCCGCATAAATTTTTCCGGTGCGCACAAATTTCATGAACAGACCGCAGAGCAGGCCATACGCGCCAAGCTCCACCATCATGCAGGGCAGATAACCCATCGCAGGCATACCGGTCAGCAGGCTGGATAACAGCGGACCTGCCAGGCCGCACAGCAGACCATAAGGCCAACCCACCAGCAGACCGCACAGCAGTACCGGAATATGCATCGGGCAAAAAATCGCCCCTGCATTCTGAATGGAATGGAACGCCATCGGCAGCACCACACACAGCGCAATACATACAGCCGTAATCATTGCGCGTTTTACCTGTGACATTTGAGACATAACATTTCTCCTCCTTGAAAAAAATATCTATTACACGCTGCGCAGTCCCTCACTTTTTTTCAGACCGCGCTGCGGTAATTTTTCATTTCGATTTCATCCCTCTGATTTGCATTTCATCATGGGATTTTTCATGCATTATTTTCTATTTTTGCAAGAATGCCTGCATAATCAAAAAAATCGCACTCGCGGCAATCGCTACATTCCCGTTGCGGTTTGGCAGTGATTTTTTCTTCTTTGTTTGCCGCCCCGGCCCGCGATAACCTCTCGCCTCCATCGCGCACGCCAGTTCATCCGCCCGACGAAACGCCGCCAGAAACACCGGTATGACCAGCGGCAGAAAGCTCGCCGCACGCTCTGTCAGCTTTTTACTTTCAAACCGAGCCCCTCGTGCAGTCTGCGCCATCCGGATTGTCTCCGCTTCCTCTCCCAGCACCGGAATAAACTGCATCGCAACACCCAGAATCATCGCGATTTCTTCCGTCGGAACTCCGACCTTCGAAAGCGGCGAAAGCAGTTCCTCCAGCCCATGCGTGATTTCCATCGGCTCTGTCGTGACCGTCAGCACCATACAGAAAACTAAAATCAATACCAGGTGAACGACCACCATCGCCCCCTGCCGGATTCCCTCCCGGCTCAGCCGGAAAATCCACCAGCTCCAGATGCAATGCTCCCCGCTGTAAAAAAACGCATTCATCAAAAAGATCACTGCTAAAAACCGACACATCCCTTTTTGTTGTTTTATCTGCTCCCGCAGGGATATCCCTGCCAGATACGATACCGTCAGCGCCGCTGCCGCCGCGGCGATACAGCCAAACAGCCCTTTGGACACGATCACCGCTGCAATCACCAGGCACAGCCCCAGCAGCTTTCCTTTCGCGTCTGCCCGATGAAAAAATGTATTTCCGGGGCGATACTGCCCCATCGGCATCTGCATCATCTGTTTTCTCCTTTTTCCCCAGTCAACGCACCGATAATCTCGTCCCGCAGCGCCTCATAAGTAACGGGAAGCCCGCTGCCCGGCAGAATCCTCTTTTCTTCCACGGGAACGGTTTCCATCTCTTCCTGAAGCGCAGGCGTAAGCCCTCTCCGCTTTGCCGCCCCCTCCGGCAGCACACCGTTTGCCCGCAAAAGCTCCGCGGTCTGCGCTGCTTCGCTGCCGAGCAGTCCGATCGTCCGAAGCGCCCTGCTGTCTCCCAATACCTCCTGACAGCTTCCATCCATTACAATTTTTCCCTGCTTCATTCCAATGATCCGTGCAGCATGCTGTGCCAGTGCGTCTACATTGTGGGACACCATTACAACTGATACGCCCTGCCCTGTCAGTCCTTCCAGAAATTCCAGAAACATCTCCCGAGCCATCGGATCCAGTCCGGCAAGCGGCTCATCCAGCATCAGAAGCTCCGGCTTTGTCGCCAGAACACCGGCGATCGCCACTCTGCGCTTTTCTCCGCCGGATAAAGAAAGCGGCGACTGATCTTTGATTTCTTCATAGGAAAATCCCATCTGCTCCAGCGCCCATCTGACGCGTTCCTGTTTTTCCTCCCGGCTAAGTCTGCTGTATTTCAGTCCGAAGCCCACATCCTTCTCCACTGTTTGTGCAAAAAGCTGATATTCCGGATACTGAAATACCATTCCTACTTTTCTGCGCAGAACTGCCCGATCGAATCGTCTGGAAAAAATATTTTCCCCGTCCAACAGAATTTCTCCGCTCTGCACTTCCAGTAGTCCAGCCATCGCCTTTAACAGCGTCGTCTTGCCGCAGCCGGTGCACCCGACGATCCCGACAAACTCTCCTGCCCCGATTTGCAGGCTGACCTGATCCAGCATCCAGGCTGTCCCATATCCAACTGTTAATTTTCTGACTTCCATCTGCATAGCGCTTCTGCCAGCTCCTCTTTCGTCAACGGGCATCGGTTCAGTTCAATTCCCGCCTGTTTTAAATCTTCATACATCCGAACTGCCATGGGCGGCAAAATTCCCGCCTGCTTCAAAAGACCGCAGTCCGTCAAAATTATCCGTGCACTGCCCTGCGCAAGGACGGTATTCGTGTCCTTCTGTCCATTGGGACATCCCATCAAAATAACACGATCTGCCAACGCAGCCTCTTCCACATCATGGGTGATCATCACAACTGTTTTTCCACAATCGCGCAGCTTTTTCATCTCTGCGAGTACTTCCCGGCGTCCTTTCGGGTCCAGCATGGAAGTCGCCTCGTCAAAGATCAGGATCTCCGGGTTCAACGCCAGCACCCCCGCCAGTGCAGCCCGCTGTTTCTGCCCGCCGGACAAGCTCGACGGAGAACGTTTTTCATACCCTTCCAGCCCGACCAGTTCCAGCGCTGCCTTCACTTTCGATGTAACCTCCCGTTCCGGAACCTGAGCGTTTTCCAGACCAAAAGCGATATCCTCTTCCAACACAGAAGAAACAAACTGATTATCCGGATTCTGGAATACCATGCCGCATGTCCTGCACAGCTCCCACTTATTTGCAGGATTTCCTGCATTTATACCATTTACAGAAAGATTACCGTCCTGAAGCGGCAGCAATCCGTTCATCAGACGCACAAGCGTAGACTTTCCACAGCCGTTACAGCCAAGGAGCGCCGTCCATTCGCCCTCTTTCAGCTCTATATTCGCTTGTTCAAATACCGGAATGCTCTCCCCGTCCCAGAAATAGGAAAATCCCAGTCTACTTCCCTTTATCATCACTTTATTCCTGTCTGCAATCTATTCTGATGCCAAAAACTGCAGTACCGCCGCTGCGCCGGTTCCGTTCAACTGCACCTGCTCCATCGTCGAAATTTTGCACAACAAAAGGGAACCTGTCTTTTTGAAAGACAAATTCCCTTCCTGGCAATTCTTTTCTTCATGATCCGGATCGTCCTGTGACCACCATGGTTTATCCTTATTCTGATAAGGATCATCACGATAATTGTTACGATCGTTTCCGTCTTTCTGCCGCCCGGCTCCCTTCGGGGAGACTTACCTGTCTTCTTCAAAAGACACCGGCAGATTTTCCGGCTGTATTACTTTCTTACAGCAATTCCTGTTTGCCTGATATCGTTAGTATTGTAACAAATTTCATTCCAAAAGGCAAAAACTTTTTGCCTGCAAATCTTTCTGCGAACATTCCCTTTGTTTAATTTTTAACTTTCGCTTTTTATCTTGAACCATTTCAATTTTATGATATAATTCAATTCAACAGTATCTGGTTTTTATGGATCATTCCGTATTCTGTTTTTTGAACTTTTTATTCAATTTAAATTACTTTCATTTTTAAACTTATATTTATAATAATTTGAACTCTATGTTCAAGCATCATTCATGACAATAGAATACTCGCAGAGCGTGCATTCTATTGTTTGCAGGAAAGGAGCCTTCTATGTCAAACATAGCCTATGAACTTTTTGCATCCCGTTTAAAGGAATCCATGAATCAGCAGCAAATGAAACCGATTGATCTTTTACATCTCGCGGAAGAACAGAATTTAAAGCTCGGCAAAAGCCACATCAGCCAGTATGTCAACGGCAAAACCATGCCCCGCGCTGAGATCCTGCAGTTTCTTGCAGATGCCCTCCAGGTCGATGCAGACTGGCTGGCAGGGCGCACCGGTTCTGCACAGGATTTCAGTTCAGAAAAATTGAACTCTGGCAGTACAAAGCTTCCGACTGAGTTCAATTTTTGTCCTCATCCAGACACGGTCAACGGTTCCTCCGCCGCAGGTTCAGTTCAATCTTCTGCATTTTCCAAATGTTCCGATTCGGTTCAGAAGAAATCTTCTTCCCGTCAGGATGGTTCAGACTTTTTCGCTCCGTCTGCTTCCCAGCCGACGCTGTTTAAAAAGTCTTCCAAATTGAACAATGTTCTTTACGATGTCCGCGGTCCGGTTGTCGATGAAGCTGAACGGATGGAATCCTCAGGCGTTCAGATTTTAAAATTGAACATCGGCAATCCCGCCCCCTTCGGCTTCCGCACTCCCGATGAAGTCATTTACGACATGCGCCAGCAGCTGACGGAATGCGAAGGCTATTCTCCCGCTAAGGGACTGTTTGCAGCCCGCAAAGCAATCATGCAGTATGCACAGCTAAAAAATATCCCCAACGTCACCATCGAGGATATCTACACGGGAAACGGTGTCAGCGAGCTGATCAATTTAAGCATGTCCGCCCTGCTGGACGACGGGGATGAAATCCTGATCCCTTCCCCCGACTACCCGCTCTGGACTGCCTGCGCAACGCTTGCAGGTGGCAAAGCCGTCCATTATCTCTGCGACGAGCAGGCAGACTGGTATCCTGACCTTGCCGACATTCGAAAAAAGATCACGCGCCACACGAAAGCGATCGTCATCATCAATCCCAACAATCCGACCGGCGCGCTTTATCCGAAGGAAGTTCTGGAAGGAATCGTGGAAATCGCGCGTCAGCACCATCTGATCATCTTTTCCGATGAGATTTATGACCGACTGGTCATGGACGGCGGCGAGCATATTTCCATCGCATCCCTGGCTCCCGACCTGTTCTGTGTCACCTTCAGCGGTCTGTCCAAGTCCCACATGATCGCAGGCTTTCGAATTGGATGGATGATTTTAAGCGGCAACAAAGCCATCGCGCAGGACTATATCGAAGGCATCCGTATGCTCTCTAATATGCGCCTGTGCTCCAATGTTCCCGCGCAGTCCATCGTCCAGACTGCCCTCGGCGGCTACCAGAGCGTCAGCAATTATTTAACGCCCGGCGGACGGATTTATGAGCAGCGTGAGTGCATTTATCAGGCATTAAAGGACATTCCCGGACTGAGCGTCGTAAAACCGAAAGCAGCCTTTTACATGTTCCCGAAGCTCGACGTCAAAAAGTTCCATATCACCAACGACGAACAGTTTGCCCTCGATCTTCTGCGCGACAAGAAAATCCTGCTCATCCATGGCGGAGGCTTCCACTGGGAGCAGCCTGACCACTTCCGGGTCGTATATCTGCCCCGGATCGAGGTACTTAAGGAATCTGCGGACAAAATTGCGGACTTCTTAAGCTACTACCAGCAGAACCGGCGCTGAAAGAAAACCAGCCCTGCGGCACAGGAGCTTCCTGTCAGAACCTCCCGCCGTAGGGCTGGTTTTTCTCTTTCTCAGAACTTCAAACTGCGCTTGGAACATCACCTTGGTTCGATCTGCCCGAAAGCAGCTTTTTTCGCATATAAAAGTATCCCGGAATCAGCACCAGATCGGCGCCCATCCATGCCAGCACCTCTGCGAATAAAATTCCATTTTCTCCAAAAAGCACCGGTAAAATCAGCGTCGCACCGGTTCTCATGATAAATTCAAAAATTCCGGATACAAGCGGAATCACGGTATTTCCCATTCCCTGGATCACGCTGCGGACGATATGTAAAATATACAGTACCCATAAGAAGCTGCTCATAATCCGCAAAAAGCGCCATGCAACCACCGCAGCCTGACTGCCCTGGGCTGCATCTGCAGAGATGAAAAGTCCCAGAATATTTCGTCCGAACAGAAACATCAGTCCGGTAATGACAAAGGAAGTCAGCACACCGATCAAAACACCGATTCTGGTTCCCTCCTTGATCCTGTCTGTTTTTCCCGCACCGAGGTTCTGACCCGTGTAGGTAACCATTGCAAAGCCATAGGAGGTCGCTGCCACCTCAAGGATACCATAAAGCTTGCACGTCGCCGTATAGCCTGCGATAAATGCAACGCCGAAGCTGTTTACCACAGTCTGCACGATCATGCCTCCAATGGCGATCACAAGGTTTTGAAATGCCATCGGTAATCCAAGATATATCAGCTTCCCGCAAAGTCCGGCATGAAGTCTCCATTTGGCGGCCTTCCTTTTTTCTGTAAGCACCTCGATACGGCACAGCTTCCACAGACAATATGCAGAAGCAAGGGTCTGGGCAATCACAGTTGCAAGCGCTGCACCTTTTACGCCCCAGCCAAGCTCCAGAATAAAATATAAATCCAGCGCAATATTAAACAGCGCTGCGATAACACATGCTGTCAGAGGTGTTTTACTGTCTCCAAACGCCCGCAGCATAGCCGCAGTAAAATTATAGAGCATCATCAGCGGAATGCCGCCAAAGAGCACATACAAATAGTCCAGACAGATCGGGCGAATATCAACAGGAACCTGTAAAATCCCGACCAAACCAGGTAATCCGATCAGAATACCAACGGTAAATAAAATCGCCGCCACTACTGCCAGAAAGGACGCATGAAAAATGGTTTCCTGAAGCGCCTCCTCTTTTTTGGCACCAAACTGCTGGGAAACAAGGATGCCAAAGCCCTGGGTGATTCCCTGAATGGTCCCCAGAACCAGCCAGTTTATCGACTCTACTGTGCCGAGTGCTGCCAACGCATCCACTCCAAGTATTTTTCCCACAATGGCCGTATCAGCCACCGTATAAAACTGTTGAAATACATTTCCCAACATCAACGGCAATGCAAAGCTTAAGATCAGCATCGCCATATTTCCCTGCGTCATATCCATAACACCGGATTTGCCTTTTGTTTTCATCCTGTTTTCTACCCTTCTTTTCTATTTCACATTTTTCTGTGATATCCCACAGTACTTTCCACACTTCCCATATTGACTTTTTTCCGCCATTCATTTTATGATGAAGAAAAAAATTGGAGGATTTCCATATGCAGCTTACAATTAAGCATCCTTTTCTCTGTCTTCCGGTTGTATCCCACCCGAAAGATACCAGGGTCCTGAAACTTTTTGACGGCGAAAAGCTTCTTTTATGTGTTTATTTTCCTTTCGGAGAAGCCGCTGCAGACAACGGAACCTATTCCTACGAATATCTTTCCCCTCTGCCGGTTTCTGAATGGATGGGACGCACGCTAACCCTGTCTGCAGAGTTTCCTGCAGGTTTTGAAAATGCAGTTACTCAGACTGACGAGCTTCCTGTCTCCAGCGAAGTGCATCCGGCTGTCCACTTTACAGCCAACGCAGGCTGGATCAACGATCCAAATGGTCTTGTTTACGACAATGGAACCTATCACTTATATTATCAACACAATCCCTTCGGTGTCAATTGGAACAATATGAGCTGGGGACATGCCACCAGTACAGACCTGCTCCACTGGACACGGCTTCCTGTTGCCATGCTTCCGGATGAAGAGGGAACCATCTTCTCCGGCTGCGGTCTGACAAACGAGCACAGGGATGAAATTCAGGCAGCTGCTGACAGCAACCTCTATCGAAGTCTTCCCAAGGATGCACTCCTGTTCTTCTATACCGCAGCCGGCGGCAGCCATGACAGCGCCTGTAGCGAGGGAAAAGACTACACCCAGCACACGGCATACAGCACCGATCATGGTCTCACTCTGCAGAAGCTTCCGGGAGCAGTTGTTCCGTTTCTCAAAACAGACAACCGTGACCCCAAGGTTTACTGGCACGAAAAATCCAAAGCATTTATCATGTCCCTTTACTTAAAAGGCACGGAATATGCCATCCTTCGTTCCACAGATATGCTCCACTGGGAGATCACTCAGCAACTGACTTTTGAAACTGCCAACGAATGCCCCGATCTACGCCCGATTTCTGCGCCGGACGGCACTGAAAAATGGATTTTCTATACTGCTTCCAGTGAATACTTTATCGGCGATTTTGACGGCTTCCGCTTTACCAACTACAGCGCCGGCAAACGTGCTTCCTATACAGAAATCGCTTATGCCGGACAAACCTATAATAACGCACCTGACCGCATCGTACTGATTCAGTGGCTGCGCACCCAGAATCCGGAACGTCTCTATACCGGCATGCTGACGTTGCCCCGTGAACTTGAGCTGATCAAGCAGGATGGTGAATGGATTCTTGCACAGCATCCTGTTCATGAATGGTTTGATGCAAAAAAAGCAGCGAACACACTCTTCCACGCAGCTGACACCACATCCTGCCAGGCAGAGCTGACTTCTCCCGCAGCAGTTGGCATTGACGTATCCCTTTGCAGCACCGGCAAAGTTTCCTTCTCCATTTTAGGAAATGTCTGCGCCTATGATGCAGCAACCGGTATCTTTACATGTGCAGATAAAGCCACCCAGCTTCCTGCCGGCTTAACAGAGCTTCATCTGATCGCTGACCGCGGCATTCTGGAGCTTTCTGCTAAACAGGATACCGTCATTGCCTACTGGGAGCTGCCTGATGACCGTACCTCCGGAACCATTACTGTCAATGCTGACACACCGATCTGTGCAGAAGCATGGACGGTTCGGTAAAAGCAGCTTGTATGAATTACAGGCATTTTCATAACAGATATCATTAATATAAAAAGCCGTCTGAGCAGAAACTATTTTCTTTCGGACGGCTTTTTGACATTCCTGTGACAGACAATAGAATGCACGCTCTGCGAGCATTCTATTGTCATAAATAAAAAGTGGAACAAACGCTCCTTTGCTCCACTCAAAAATGCTATATTTTATAAAACAACAAAAAAATCCAATCTCAGCATATGCCAAAATCAGACCTTACAGAAAAGTGCTGGTAGCCGGACT
>ERZ773104.590-NODE-590-length-55954-cov-10.380561_pt1 | contig 55954 bp, 43 predicted proteins | sample MGYA00511920_ERZ773104 | MGnify/ENA primary metagenome ERZ773104 (study PRJEB29015, sample SAMEA2737857) | human gut metagenome | biome: human gut; feature: human-associated habitat; material: faeces | place: China | collected 2012 ... | reverse complement strand
GTGCGACTTCCGGCACCTGTTACAAAGAGGGACATTCTCACAGTTACTCCTGCCCCAGCGGATACAGCAGCTCAAACTCCTGGGGAAGTTCGGCTCAGACCGCGTCTAAGACCTGTTCCTGCGGCGCTGCTTCCGGCACCTGCTACAAGTGCAGAGAAGCAATTGCCGGCGATATATTGTATTCAGACGGTACGATATCAGACAGCGTAATAGCTGACAAGACGCCGGTTGGTATTGTGGCCTATGTAAACGACAGCACCGGATTTGCGGTAGCCTTGACGGAAAGTAATCAAACATGGGGCGGTTATGGTCATAATGTTTCTTGTATTGGTGATATGGACAGCGATGCAGCCTCAGCTGATATGGATGGTCATGCCAATACTCAGTGCTGGGTTAGTGACAGTCAGACTCACCCTGCAGCAAACTATTGTAATACGTTTTCAGCGGTATCAAGCGGCAAAGGTTCAAGTGGTTGGTATGTGCCGGCAGCGGGTGAGCTAAAAGCAATGAGCTATAACTACAACGCAATCAACCTTGGTTTGCAGAAATTATCCAAAGCTCAAATTTCGTCCAACTATTATTGGTCTTCATCCGAATACAACTACCACTACGTCTGGTTCGTCAAGCTGTCCGACGACCGCATGGGCGGCGGCGATAAGAATGGCCGTTTACCAGTTCGTTGTATTCTCACCTTCTAACACAAAACCCCCGGGACTCAACATCCCGGGGGCCTGTATTTATGCTTCAGAAGAGCTTAATCCAAGAAATAATTTCTCAGATATTCTTTCAAATCGGCCGTATTGATACGGTGTTGTTCCATAGTGTCACGGTCGCGGACAGTAACGGATTCCGGCTGGTTTTCAATCGTCTCAAAATCAACCGTAATGCACAAAGGCGTTCCGATTTCATCATGACGACGATACGCCTTGCCGATATTTCCCGTATTTTCCAACGCAACGCGGCCAATGCCCAGTTTCAACAGATTTTGCTTAATCTCGTGACATTTCGCCATAATCTGCTCATTGTTCTTCTTGAGCGGAATAACCGCAACTTTAATCGGAGCCAGATGCTTTTTGAGCTTCAAAACAACCCTGCTGTTGCCCTCGCCCAAATCCTCTTCCTCATAAGCTTCGGTCATGACCGCCAACACCCCTCTGTCAACGCCCATTGACGGCTCAATGACAAACGGAACCACCCATTTGTTGGATGCATCGTCCATAATGCAAAGCTTCTGGGTTGAATCCGGATTCGGATGACAATGCGAAGTCAGGTTCATTTCCTCCTGCGCCTTGGTATGATTACCCAAATCATAATCCGTCCGGTTGGCAATTCCCTCAAGTTCTTCCATACCGTGCGGAAACTGATATTCAATGTCATAACAAGCTTTGGCATAATGGGCCAGGTCTTCCTTCGGCGTGGTGTAAATATTGATATGCTCGCGTTTCAGTCCTTGGTCTTCCCACCATTTAATGCGGGCTTCTTTCCATTTTTCATGCCACTGCTCATCTTCTCCCGGACGCACAAAATACTCCAGCTCGGCTTGCTCAAACTCGCGAACGCGGAAAATAAAGTTACGCGGCGTAATTTCGTTGCGAAAAGACTTTCCGATTTGTGCAATGCCGAACGGCAGCTTGCGGGAAGTTGAATCAACCACGTTCTTAAACTGCGTGAAAATAGCCTGAGCGGTTTCCGGACGCAGATAACCATAAGAAGAACCGTCGTCAACAGGACCGATAGAAGTCTTGAACATCAAATTAAACGGTCGCGGATCGGTCAAATCGGTAGACCCGCAGTTGGGACATTTGCCGTCCTTAATATGGTCGGCGCGAAAACGGCCTTTGCACTTGCGGCAGTCTGTCATCGGGTCGGAAAAAGTATCTTCATGTCCGGAATAATGCAACACTTTCTGGTTGGTTAAAATAGCCGCATCAAGCCCCTCGACGTCGTCGCGTTCATAAACCATTGAACGCCACCAGGCGGCTTTCAGGTTATTTTTCAATTCCACCCCCAGCGGACCGTAATCATACACGCCCTGTAAACCGCCATAAATATCCGAATTCTGAAAAATAAAACCGCGACGTTTACATAAGGCGACCAACTGGTCCATAGTTGTTGCTACCATCTCAATATTCCTCTTTAAGTAAAATTTTAACTTATTATTTGTATAATGATTATTCCTAAAAAGCAAGTGGAGATAAAACAAAATGGCAAAAAGACCGACAAAAGTAGCATTAATCTACGACTTTGATGAAACCCTCAGCACCGGTTATATGCAAGATTTCTCACTGATTCCGGCTTTAGGCATGAAACCCGACCGTTTTTGGAAAATGGCCAACCAATGGTCTGCCGACCAGGAAGCCGACCAGGTCACCGGCTCTATGTACTACTTTATGAAAACTGCCAAAGAAAAAAAACTCCGCCTGACCCGACAGTTTCTGAAAAAATGCGGACAAAACATCGAATATTTCCCGGGAGTGCGGGAATGGTTTGAGCGCATTAACGAATACGGCAAAAATCTGGATCTCGACATCGAACATTACCTCATTTCTTCCGGCTATGAGGAAATCCTTGCCGGCGCGGAAATCCGCCATTATTTTAAAGATATGTTTGCCTGCAGCTATGCTTTTGACGAACAGGGCGTTCCCGTTTGGCCTGCCCGCGTCATCAACTACAGCATCAAAGTTCAGTTCCTTTCAAAAATAAACAAAGGCCTTTGCAAAATTGACGATGTTGCCGTTAATGAATTTATGCCGACCGAAGAACGTCCTATTCCTTTTGACCGGATGATATATTTCGGCGACGGTATGACAGACATCCCTTCCATGAAACTGGTTAACGAGCGCGGCGGCAACGCCATTGCCGTTTATGCCCCCAAGAAAAGCCATGAACGCAAAAAAGCAATCAAACTTCTCGCCGACAACCGCGTCAACTTTGCCCTGCCCGCCGATTACAGCGAAAACAAAGAGTTAGACAAAGTTATTAAAACCATACTTGATAAGATTGCCACCGAGCGCGATTTGGATGTTTTGAAAAATAAAGAAGAAAAGAAAAAGATGCTGCGCCGCACCAAATGCATCTGAAAAGATTATGGACTAAAAAAAAGCCTCCGTAACGGAGGCTTTTTTTTAGTCATATGGCTTAGAACTTAAATTTCATGTTCACCAGTCCGGAATGATCGGTATAGTCCTTACGGAACTTGCCCTCATAACTGACGGCCATTTCAAGACGGTTGCCGACGTCAAGCGTCAAACCGGCACCGGCTTCCAAACCGAACTTGTCCAGATTTTCGCCCTCAATCTGATAAACTGAGCCGTTAGGCAAGGAAACCACCGAAACCGCATCATCCTGAACAAAATCATAGGTTGCGGCAACATGAACTTCCGGACGAATGCTGAAACCGCGATTGGGGAAGAAATCCTGTTTAATCCGGATTCCGAAAACACCGGTCAAAACGTCATTGGAAACCGCATCAACTCTTTGTCCGATACTATCCTCATAAGCGTCCTGTTTAACGTTGAGATAACGAACGCCAAGCTCGGGAGTAACGTAACCCATTTTATAACCGGTCATAACCTGAGCGCCAAAAGCATTGACGTCATAATCGCCCTTAACCTTAAAGGTGGACACCCTCTTCTCTTCATCATAGCTGGCAAAGCTGTACGAAGCAATCGCGTTCAGGAACCAGCGGTTCGGTTTAAACTCGCCGTAAACAAAACCGGTGTGAGTATCAACGTCGGTATCCCGCAGAAAACCGCTGATGTCACCGTGGGTATAGGCATAACCGATACCGAGTTTCAGGCTGTCGGTCACATAATTGTCAAGGCCGATGGCACCGCCGTAAGAATCAATCTCAAACCCTTTGGCCTCTTTGGTGTCGCTCAACTCGGAGTGATTATACAAACCTTGAACCCAAATCGCGTCTTCGCGGTACATGTCGCCGGAAGCCAGCCCGCGGGCATAACGCCCTGCCCGTCCCGGTTTCATCCTAAGAGAAGAACCACCCTCCAGACGATTCTGCACCGTACTGAAAATCTGATTCGAGTTTTCCGTCGTCAGTGAGCGCACCAGAGGCGCTGCGTCCGGCGCCAATGCCGTCAAAGCGTCAACATATTCGGAACCTTGGCCATACTGAGACAAGTAATCCAGTTCGTCATACACTTTGGCCGCTTCGCTGCCATTGGCAAAGTTGTTCCCTTCCAGCCATGCATTCGCCGTATTGGCATTGTTCTCCGTACCGCCGTCCATAATGACGATATCGCCGGCATCCGCTACCTGGGTAACAGCATATTTTCCCTCACCGAGATGGTCAAATTCATATCTGCGGTTAAGGTTAACCCACTTACCATCAACAGTTCCGCTCAAAATCTGAAATTCCTTCGTTTCTCCCTTGCTCACCACATTCTTGTCAATGCTGACATCCAGACCGGCACCCTGTTCAATATTAATTGTTCCGGCATTTAAAATCTGTCCATAATCGCTTTCACTGGCAATACGCAAGGTTAAAGTAGAGTCTCCCGACATCGTCAAATTACCGCCTTTCAAATCAAGCTTTCCGGTGCCAAGGCTCAGATAAGATCCGTTCTTAAATGAATTATCTCTCTTTTCCCCCAAAGTTAGTGTATTACCGTTCAAAATGCTCAAAACTGATTGACTAATATCTATGCTTCCATTAATAGTAACGTCCGATGAACCGCCGCTGGTACTGCCAATGCTGATAGTCGAATACCCCGTAGTTGATTTTGTATTCAAATCTCCATCGATCTCCGCGTTACCTGACATTCCTAAAAAACCACCATTTTCAAGCGAAACGTCCCCTTCAATGCGTGCCTTCTCACTCATAATCACGCTGGATGCCACGACCTTGACCCCTTCAGAATCAGAAACAGATGCATCTCCGGGCGCCGTAATCTTCGCTGAACCGGTAAGCTCCAAAGAACCTCCGTTACTAACATAGACATGCTCTGCCGACATACTGGACTCATCTGCCATTGTGACATTAGAATTATTTTCAATCACAACCTCATTCGAATTTCCCGTTGCCTGAATTGAGGCCTTCTCAGAAAGCTGAGCAACAGCGCTGGAAAACACAACTTTTCCGCTAGCCGTTGAAACGTTTAATGAAGCTTCATCTTTCATCACAAGCCCCGTACTGTTAACGACAATGTCTCCCCCTGTGCCGGTTCTTTCAATGCTGGATTTTCCGCTCAGGGTTGCAGTACCGACATTCGACAACCTAATGCTCCCGGTCGAGCCGCTGTGAGAAATTTTGGATATATCCCCTGTATCTCCAGGAGTTCCAAGATTCAAGCTTCCGCCGCTGAAGAGCATATCTCCGCTGTTTCCTTTACTCAGCGTACTGGAACCGCTGATATCAACATTAGAATCCGTAAAAGAAAAAGCCCCTGAAGTAACCTCCTTATCAACACCAGATGTCATCTCTAATTTACTTTTATCTTTCAAAGTCAGGTGACCGTTGTCAAAAACAATTGCAGCCCCCGAACTCGTCTCGCCTCCAGTCTGAGCTGCGGCATTGTTAATAGAAAGCGTACTATTATCAAGCTCGACAGTACCGGAATCCTGTACCGTAAGATTAAACGAGTCACCTTGTAACAAAGAATCCTCAAGAGATAACGTTCCCGCGGTTAAAACATTAACGGCTTTCAAACTGTCACCACCGTTAATTTCCGTGTTAGTAAGATTAAGAGTTCCCATGTTACTGACGTTAATAGATTCTAATTTGTTATCTCCGCCAACTGCTACACCCGAAAAAGCAAGAACACTTTTATCACCCTGCACATAAAAAGACGGAACTCCCAAAACGTTCATTGTACCGCCCTTATTGTTTCCAAAATATAAATTTCCGCCATTTTGAACAAGCACGGCACCATCATTCATAGTAAAGTCAAACTTGCCCGTACTCATATTTATAATACTTACAATGCCATTAACCTGGCTTTCAACAGCTTCGCCAGAACCGACCGTTAATTGCCCGTTCAGGGTATATGAAGCATCATAACTATCAGCAGCCTGCTCGGTAAAAATATTCAAATCACCTTCACCGGATACAGATATATTCCCCGTATGCGTTTTGCTTGTAGAATCCTGAGAAACGGTATCATAATATATACCTGAAGTAATATCTTGGTCGCCATCGGGAAGAACCGGCTCATAGGAGGCATCTTGAGCCCTCGCTCCAAAAATACAAAAACACCATCCAAACAGCACAAAACCAAACGATTTAAGCATCTTAGACATCAACACCATTGTCAAAACTCCTGATAATTACTTTCTCTAAGAATTACCAAATATCAACTTTTTGTCAAATCAAATACTTCCCCCTCTGTAAAACATTGCATAACTTTTTCAAGTAAACACTCTCGCCGTCTAAAATAAAAAACATACGACAGCCTACCTTTTATCCACGGTTGAACAATTCGGCGAAAAATTACTCATAGACAATAAAAAACTCTTGCCAAAACAAAAAAAGTATCATAAATATACCATTACTGTTTAATTGGGGTGTCGCCAAGTGGTAAGGCAACGGTTTTTGGTATCGTCATTCGTTGGTTCGAATCCAGCCACCCCAGCCACAGTTCAAAAATCGTCAGAAATGGCGATTTTTTCTTTATAAATCAATAACTTAGATGAGTCCGAAAATTTATATCATTACATGCTCAAATATGAATCATCTTCGGACTACTTTTTATAACTTTCTTTATTTTTCAATAGCTTAATCAAAGACAGTCTTTCATAGCCTTTGGTAATTATCATTTATCCAAAGTCGGATTTGAAGCCAGCCTAAAAGAAAAGTTTTTGACGCTGACGACAGTTTATTTTCACTCATACGACCAGGCTCAAGGGCTATGGCTTGCGGCTCTGACCTGCCGGCTGCCACACCCATACTTTCCGGCCGAGATACACCTACCCACCAGCCCACACCGGTTAGGCTTAAAAATGACTAGTCAAAATTGAAAGAGGCCTTTACGTGCGAGGCTTAAAAATGGCTTTGGCGTTTTCAGTAGGAATATTTTTAACTTCTTTTCTCATTTACCGAGAAGTTAGAAACTTCTTTTCTCGTTTACCGAGAAGTTGGAAACTTCTTTTCTCGTTTACCGAGAAGTTGGAAACTTCTTTTCTCATTTACCGGGAAGTTAATTGTTATAAAAAAGGCCTGCATTTCTAATCTCGCAGACCTCTTAAATTGTGTTATTAATAAAATATTGGTAAATGTCATCAAGAAAATATTTATATGTCCCGGCAAAACGAGTACAGGGAATACCGACATTGACATTTCCTTGTTTACGCAGTTGTCTCCATCTAATTAGTGTTCTTTCCGAGCATCCTAAGAGGTATGTTAATTCTTTTGAATGGAGATAACCTTCAGAAATTTGCATAGGAGTTAATTTATTGGCCAAAAGCTTCTGTATCTTCTCCTTCAGGGATGAAGATTGCATATCTGCTGCGAATCCGCTATTTTGCTTGCTTTCGGTATCCATTTTATCGTTCAAATTGTTATTTATGCGGATACCGTAGGAAAAATTTTTTACCATTAAAAGAAAAAAATTTACCATAGAGATTTTTGGCTATTTACATCTTTTTGTCCTTATTTTGTCTTCAAATGTCATATTGTTGCATTCCCTGTCATCTGCAAATTCCGGGCTGTTTTCAATATAAAAGAAATGTACCGAGCGAATGGTTCGTAAGGACATTTTAGAAAGGACAAATCCTATGACAAATACGAATGTGGTAGCTGAAACAATCTCTAACACCGTTTATGAAACTAAACCGTATGGCACACCGGAAGAATTTAACCTACAGACAATACCGGAAAAGATTATTGATGTGGAATATACCGAAGTTGACGACGATTTAGAAAGAAAGTCTGCTAATGACAACGGTATCAACAATAATCCTACTCCGCCTGTAACAACAAATGCTCTTATTCCGGTTGGTAATTCTTGTCTGTCCGTTGCTCTTCCTGTAGCTCCTGAAAACCTAATTACTTGTATTGAATTTAATCAGAGTATCGCAGAAGCAACAATGAAGATGGTGAAAAAATATGGTTTTACAAAATCAGATATGGAACAATTATATCAAAGAGCTTGGAAACATGCCGCTATCGTTTTTGAAGCACAATCCCGTTTAGGTAAAATCTTCAAAAATATTGGAACAGCCCAAGGCTCCAGAACGGATTTATTGAAAACTATCGCCAACAAACAACTTCCCGGTAAATCAGAAAAGAAGTTAACCAAAGAAGAATTTATCAAACAAAATTGGGGATACGATACAAAAAAAGCCTGGGAATTGGAACAGTTGGCTAACGATAATTTGAAAAAGAAAACTTATGAGTATGCCAAGATACATGAAGAATATCCATCTCTGAAACTGGCATTAAAAATCAGAAAGGAGGAAAACGAAAAATTATCAGCGACAAATTTATTACAAATAAAGAATCAGGCAAAACATGAGAATGAACAGAAAAAACTTCAAGCCGCTGCAATTAAAGATGCCGTTAAATTCTCTAAACTAACGCGTAAAACAGCCAATATTTTACCAGATAATAGTTTTGATGTAATTTATGCCGATTGTGTAAATACAGCGATACCTTTTAAGGATTTGATGAATATACCGGTTCCTGCAAATGATAATTCCGTTTTGCTTTTATGGACAGACAATAAAAATCTTTCAAATGCCTTTAATCTGGTTAAAAACTGGGGATTTGAATATCAAGAGTCAGTTATTTGGAATTATATGTCTGCCTCTGCGGGTAAATTTGTAAAGAATCAACACCGGCAACTGCTAATTTGTGCCAAGGGAGAAGGTTTGAAGGCAGAATATCAGGATCCGTCGGTTTTGAATTTACATAAGAACGAAGAAGAATACGCTAAAAAATACTATTATTCGATGATTGAGCAGATGTTCCCTGATGGTGCTTACCTTGATATGTTTGCAAATACGGCACATAACGAAAAATGGTCTCTTTGGTCTGAAATTGTTAAAAACGCTATGATTGAGGAGAAATAATAATGAAAAAGATTTATTACACTTCCTTATTTAGCTGTGCCGGTATTGGTGAAACATTTTTGCAGAACCTTGGTATAGAATCAGCTCTTGCAAATGAACTTCTTGGAAACCGGGCTCTATGGTATCTGGAAAAATATAAAAATACGACAATGATACCGGGAGATATAATGGATGATAAGGTCTTTAACCAGTTAGTCGCGCAACATTTGGAAAAGAAAATAGCCATGTGCCTTCAGTCCTGTCCATGTCAAGACTTTTCCACTGCCGGCAAGAGAGATACAAGTAATCCGCGTGCTTTCCTATATGAGAGAGGTCTTGAGTTTTTGGAAAAGGTTAATAGTGTCAATCAATATGCCTTTATCGAAAATGTGCCGGCGTTCCTAAGTGCAAAATTAGATGGTAAAGTAAAAATTATCGATATTATTAAAACCAAACTATATGAACTGGGGTATAAAGATATTTCTGTTGGCGTCCTTAATGCTTCTAATTATGGTATTCCTCAACATCGCCGCAGAGCTTTTATTCTGGCTTCAAAGGTTGGTCCGTGGGTGTTTCCGAAAAAAGAAAACATCAAAGTAACTGTTCGGGACGCCATCGGTCATCTTCCACCTTTAGAATCAGGAGAAGTTAGCGATATTCCTTACCATTATGCTCCGTACTGGGATAAACGATATACCGACATTATGAAGCATACACCAACCGGATGTTCTGCTTTTCTTAATCCTGAACCATGGAAACCAGTAAATAAAAATGGTCTTGGTCCTGAATTCTACCGAAGTTCCTGGCGTAGAGCTAAATGGGATGAACCTTGCGGATCTATTTTAATGAAATCTGCTGGTATGGGAGGCATGATAAGCTGTCATCCTGGAACACTACAAGAAGATGGGACTTATAATAATGCCAGAGCCTACACCATCAAAGAATTGTTATTATTAACCGGATTGCCTGATAATTATAAAATACCGGCGTTTGCCCTTAATAATGATGAATTAATCCGAGATGTTATTGGTGAATGTGTATGTCCCGGTATTGAATATAAGATTATGCAAAATATACCGCGTAAATAATTATCATAAAAATAAAGGAAAGAGAGGTGGTCCAACTGCCTCTCTCTTATTTTTTATACTATGAGTTACGTAATATAATATTTTTTTCTACTTCCTTAGCCTTATCAATATTATAACCTATTTTTTTAAGATCGTTTGAAGAGGCACTATTCATCTTCCAAAGCCATGCATTTGCTGCAAGCCAATAAAAATATTCTCCTGCTGATTTACCATATTTTTGATAATATTCATCTAATTGACAGAAATCTTGAGGATTGTTGGCTACAGTTTCTTCAAGTTTCTTCTTATAATTATGGTAATCAATAGGATACTCTCGTAAAATATCTTCGTTTGTTTCAAGTTTTGGGCTTTCTTTTATGTTTTCATCCTTTTTTGCATGTTGATTACCTATTTTGGATTGGCTTTTCTTTTGGTTGGTTTCGCGTGTTTTTTCGAGTATTTCGGCCTGATGTTCTTCAAAATATTTTATCATAGCTTCGCCGAGTTCCTCTGAATCATCTATTGTATATGACTTTGTATTGCCTCTCTCGGTAATTGTTAGTGTTTTACTCTCCATATCAAATGCAAATGTTGATTTTGACTTACCATTCATTGATACTTCAGTACTACCGCCGGATATAAATAAATCACATATATCTATTGTATTCATTACCGGATATGCAAAATTATAACCATGACTCTTATTCTTAAAATCTGGTGACTTCATTGCTCGTACATTATATTCAGAGCATTCTTCTATTGTAACCATTTGTTTTATTCCTTATTCTTATTACAAATATATATAAAGCCTTTTGTTTCTGCTTTATGTTTTATAGAAGTCGGGAATAATGTCTTTCTACTAAATTTTTTTATCAGAATAGGAAATTTAAAATAATAAAACCTTTTGTATTACCTTTTGAATTACCTTTTGTTTCCTATATATGTATTTATAAATGTATATAAGTATAAAAATATGTAATTATTAAAAGATGTAATTATTAAACTATAAAAGAATAAAGAGATTAAATCCCATAACTCAGATATGTATGAAATGGATCTGTCTTTAATCTGATTTTCCCAAACCTTTTCCCATATATTTCGGCATAAAATCCAACAATCTGTTTTAAGTTTTTGTATAAATAACTTAGCTTGATAAAAATTTTCTAATTCATCAAAATTATTTTCATTCAATTCCGAAACATTATCTAACATTCCAATTGCTTTTATTGTATTGTCATTACAAATTTTGATAAGATTTTCTGGAATTTTAATAGTCATTTTAATCTCCGATATAAAGTATTTTATGCCACAAAGAAGTACGATAACGTTTCATATCCTCTGTTTCTGCAACATTGTTATCATAGATATTCTTTTCCCATAGTTTTAGAAGCTTGCTCCAAGATATATTCTTCCAATTTTCACATTTCTTTTGAATTATTTTATCTTGTATATTTCGGATACTGATAACAACGTGCGTGATGTTTTTATTATGAGCGATTTTAATCATTTGTTGCTCATACGTTTTTAAATCATTTTTATCAATTTCAGCATCGAATTTTATTTCAAGACATACAGCCTCTGTATCCCATATAATAACGTTATCAATACGTTTACGTTTTTTATCTTTATGGCGGGCATTTTTGGTAAGTACTTCGCATAAACAAGAATAACCAAGTTGATTTTTTATTGTATAATAAATTTGTTTATAATACCATATTCACAAATATTCGGAGATTTTTAATGATTGGCAAAACTATTCAAATTTATTTACCTGATGGAAATCCTAAAGGTGTAAAAAAAGCATCAATAACAACAGATAAAGTTGAAATTTACTGTACCATTATTACTTCGATATAAATTATTACCAATAAGATGAATCAATCAACAAAATCATTCATCATCACTGTTTAATCAAAACATTGAGCTTCTCAAATACAAAAATGCATTACAAATTAGCAAATTCTTCCCAATATACTTTATATGTTTCATTAAACACATTATCTATATACAACAAGACAAAAAACTGCATAAAAATATTGTTACAATCAAGTTCTTTCCGATTACAAAGTTCAGGTAAATCATTTCTGACCGATATATTGACATAGGCGTTATGTGCTAACCTGTTACGACATCTAATCACATCTTCAAACAAATCTTTTATAACCTCGTTCGGAATAAGAATATGGGTTACTGTGGCCGTTGTAATCTTATGAACATTGAAAGTCTGTTTTGAAATAACTTCATAAAAAGCTAATAATTCACCATGTAAATTTGTATCAAAAATCGTTTTTTCAAACATTGAAACAAGAAAACAAGCTACTGATTTTGCAATATCCTTGTGATTAACGATAAATGGCGCCTTACGATATATAAAAATCTGCTCTACTAAATCTTTATATACAGTCTTTTTGTCAGTTAAGCTGGAAAACTCACCAAAATTTCGATTGTTTAAAAAAGTACGTCTATATTCGCGGTTGTTATTTGCCATCACCCACGTCATGGCTCGAAACTTCTGCTCAAGCAAACCTGTCATTTTTAAGAAAATAGCCGAACAGATATAATCGACCACCGGCAGCGATGAAAAATTATCTGCTAAACCTCGGCAAGAAACAACCGCTTCACGAACAATATCCTCTGCCTTTATTTTTAAAATAAACTCTTCAGACATTTTCTAATCCACCAATATCGTTTTGTAACAACATACGGATTCATACAGACGCTCCCTTACTCTACCCACTGCCGACGGCCTTTTTTGATATGCAGCATCCTTTTTTATCTCTTTTATACGCTCCGCAAGGTCTTCATTCAATTTGTCAAACAAAGCTTTATCAAAATCCCGCTCCATATACAACTTCCAGAAAATCAAACCAAACAAATAATAATCAGCATCAATTATTGAAACAAATTTAGTATTGTTTCTAATTTTTAAAAGAAGGTCACAAACCTCATTAACAGAGTTTGCAGCCTCTTCATTACTCTGGAACATTTCTCCAAACGTCAAAAAAGTAGTACTTTCTCGTTCCCCGACACAATGATACACAAAATTTTCAATATACTCTTCATAAGGCTTTACTCTGGTCCCATAACCTTTGGCTACCGTAAAATATAAGATTTCGCCGTTGTTACTACGTTTATATTTACACAAAAACTCAGCGACAAGAGCTAAGTAACGAGCAAAATCAACTCTATTGTTGTCAATAACAATATTATCAGAACAAGCTGGCTTAAAAAATTTCTCTAACCGTGAATCCAACCAATACAATGAAGAACGGCTCTCTTGTGGAGATAATATCTGCCCAGAAACATTGATATTTCTAAATATAGAGGAATAATACCTCTTTTGTTTTATTTCATCCTGTTGATTCGGCTTAATATAAGAAAATCCGATAAACGTCTTATCAAAAAAATCATCAGTCAAGTCTTCCGGCAATTCTAAATCTTTATAATAAGGAGCCTTCAATAACTGCCGTATACCTTCTCTGTCTTTATAATTTTTGACCACACGTTGAATCTCTGTCAATTTCCAGTTTCTGATATCTACCTTATCATCATCTTCTGCCGAGACATCGTTGTCATCATTATCATCGGCCATTTGTCCTTTATCATCAAGCTCAAATCCTTTATTGGGAAATTTTTTCAAATAAGCAAGCAACACTGCGCTCAGCCTTTGCTGACCGTCAATAATATAATGTCGTTCTTGTCCGTTGTCAAAATACGTTCCGACAACAACAGGGGGTACAAATAACCCAAACTTAAAACTATCCATCAATTTAATTACTTTATCTTCGGTCCAAACAAAATTCCGTTGATACGACGGTAGTTCTATATCGCCTCTTAATATTAACTTAAGCCAATGAAGTAAATTATATTCACCGTAATAAACTTTAAAATTATCCATATCCTTAGTCCCAACCATCAACCAATAAGAGAATATTAAATATTTTATCCACAATTGCAATAAAAAAACACAACAATATCCATGGAACACCATCTGTCTGTCATAAAACTTAAAAACGCTCCTAGATAGAAAATTCAATCAATTATTTTTCATATTCACACTACCAGATGTTTAAGCTGATTTCTGTATAAGAATTAGTTAACACCGGCACAAAACCCCAAATAGCAATATTACAGCTAGGGTTTGAAATACTATACATAATTTATAGTGAAAAATACTGCCAATAAATAAAACGAATAGAAAATAGCCCGCAAACTGCACATCAAGGAAAATCTCTAAATTAAAAAAAATTTACCCCAAAAGTCAATTTTTTAACACCCGCTAATGCCAAGCGTTATTCTTTATCACACAGCTACTAATAATTGGCATTTTGCAAAAAGTTTAATATAAAACTTTACAATAATTTAACCTCTGTTACGTAAAAACTTACCAACTATTAATATCGTACCTGTTATTAAAATTAATCAAACAGCTATTGGTCAAGCCAAAAACGATAATTTTCATTTTATCATTATTCATAACGTTTCCATACAGTTTTAAAATAATCCGAATTTTTCATTTCATCCAAAGTCTGATTGAGTATATAAGCCCTGCTCTCTCCCAAATTTTTCGGCACGGGAAGCCCTTTGGGAACATACAGACGAATGGCATTATCACCCGTTAATCCGTCAGGAAGTTTGTCCACCGCTTCCAGTAATAAATATGTCTTATTCCGACATTCATACTGTTCAGGAACAGCCGGACAAATCAAAAATTTCTCCATGCGGCAGTCATATTTTTCCGGAAACTCAGGGCATACGGTTATCGGACGACCGGTTAAATCTTCGGCAAAGGCTTGCGGATTCTCAACGGAAGAGGAAACCACTACTCCCTGCCGTCTCAAATGATAAGCCTCTGAACGTTCCAGCAAAAGGACATGCTTTCGCTCGACATACTGTTCCATTCCGTATTGTCCCGGCAAGAGCTTTACCGGAACACTCTCACCTTTGGTTCCGGATGCCAAACGATATTCCGTATCCGACAAACGGGAACCAATAACCGTTTTGTTTTCAAGAAATTCCATTGTCTCGGAAGACAGCCCTAAATCGCGGATTTTATATTTTAAATTCTGCGCATCTTTCTGATACCCGATCTCACAATCAAAGCTGGCAAACGTCTCCGGCTGCAATCCACGCAACATTTGGTCGCTTCCACTGCCGGCAAAAACCGCGATCAATTTCGTTTGCGGCGTTGCATACAAATCCCATACCGTCGGCTCATAACTGCTTAAAACCAAAACGACGTTTTTTCCGGGACGATTTATCCAAACTCGTTGTTCTACCGTAGTGCTATGATTGTTTAGCTTAATATCTGCCACCCGATTTGAGCTATATGCCGCAACTCCATATAGTTCGTATCCATCCGGAAGCTGCGGAATGACACAATTCTGTGGCAAAGATTTCGGCTGAACATCTTTCTTATATTCTCCTTCTCGCAGATAGCGGATACGATCGGCATATTTTTTTTCAATGCATGCAACCGTCGGACATTGCCGTGCCTCTTCCAGCCTCTTAAAATCACCGCGCGCCAAATCATAAACGTCATCTTTATCGGATATGGTTTTCAAAGCTTTTGCAAGCTCTTCATCTCCGATATTTTTTTGTTGTTGCAGATTTCGGTTCAAACACAAAACCGTTGTAAAAATATCATTGGTATCCGAACAACTGTTTTTACCGGCATATCCCAGTTCTTCCAAGGTCTTATCAAGATAAAAAATCTCGCTGTGTCCCGGACTTTTAGGAGCCGGCATATCTTTGGGAACAAACAAGTCAATGGCAACCGCGCCGCCTAAACCTTCCGGCAGACTGTCAAACGGCACAAGCATCAAAAAGTTGCGGCAGCCAAAGTCCATAATTCCACCGCTGCAACTGGACGGATAACGAAAATGATATGGTTTAACAATACCGCGTTTTTCATATTCCGGATTGTGCGTTTTATAAGGAAACGTAAAAATTTCATTATCAAGGATTTTACGGTAAAGCGATGAATCCAAAGGCTCAAGTTTACCATAACTGACCAGCTCGCGAACTCCGGCACGATCCGGCATAAGAGAACTCGCCACATCGGATTTTCCCTCTTTTTCAGTATTCACAGCCTGCAAGGCATCTGCTCTTTGCTTGTACAGACGACGCAGACAGTCCTTTGAACGGCAGGATTCTATGGCCTTGACAAACCTCTGCTCATGGCGCTCAATACTTTTGATACTGGCGGAAATTTCATTATCCCGACAGGCAACGATATCTGTCAGTAACTGAGATTTTTGACAATCAAGAGCAAAAGCCGAAGCTGAAGAAACACAAACGACAACAACGAAAAAAACACGTAAGTTTCTAAACATGGAAATCTCCTTAACAGTTAAATACACTATAATAAGAAAAAATTAAAAGTTCAAACCTTTTGTTTTTATTCATTATTACCTGCAACTTTCCGAAAACACACTTATAATTTATTACTGCCGTAAAAACAATTTTTAGTTACGATATTGGCTGTCACATAAACACGACAGAACATGTCAACCGAAAGAATTTTTCCTTTTTACAAACAAAGTGCTTCGAAATTTCTCTCGAAGCACTTTTAGGGATACTAATTACTAAAACTTATACTTAGCGTTAATCAATCCGGTATGATCTTGGTAATCCTCACGGAATTTGCCTTCGTAACCAAGCGAGAGTTCAACATTGTCGTTGACTTCCGCTGTTACACCGGCACCAAATTCCATTCCGAAACGGTCAAGCGCCTCACCATTAACCTGGTAAGCCGAACCATTAGCCAAAGTGACGACCGAATTAACATCATCGTTCATCAAGTCATAAGTTGCGGCAATTCTGGCTTCCGGTTTGATATTCATACCGTTAGACAGCTCAAAGTTTTTGCTGACCTTAGCACCGATGACACCGGTCAAGATGTCGCTGTCATTGACAGAAACACGCTGGTCGGCAGAATCTTTATAAGCGTCTTGTTTGATATGGACATAACGCAAGCCGGCTTCCGGTGTAATGCCTAAACCGTTGACTTGCATATCATAACCGGTCATAGCCTGTAAGCCAAAGGTTTCAACATCGTAGTCAGCTTTAACGCCAACTCCGGCGACACTCTTCTTTTCTTCATAATCAGACCAACCATAGGTCGCAATACCGTTTACATACCAGTTGCTTGGTTTATATTCACCATATAAGATTGCCGTATGGGTATCAACATCTGTGTTACGCATAAAACCGTCAATATCGGTGTTTGTGTAAGCATAACCAACACCAACCTTAGTATCATCGGTTACAAACTTCTCGGCACCGAAAGCAATACCGGAACTGTCGGCATCAAAACCTTTGGCTTTTGAGGTGTCGTCCAGCTTGGATTTGTTAAACAATCCCTGAACCCACATTGCACCGCGTTTGAAGATATTGTCGCCAGAAGCCATACCTTCGCCGCCGGTTGAGATTGAACCCCCAGTTAAACGGGTTGATACGGCACCAAAGACCTGATTGGCTGTTTCGGTTTGGGTTTTCTGAACCATTGGTGCAACTTCGGGAGCAACTGCTGTCAAAGCATCAACATAGGCTTTCTGTTCAGCAACATTTGTACTGTTGGAAAGCTGTGCCAGTTTTTCTGTAACAGCGGCAGCAACCGGAGAACTGGTTGAAGCACTGACACTGTCCCAAGCTTCGGCTGTTCCGGCATTGTTAGCCGAACCGCCTGCATCAACAACGGCATCAGTGGCAGAGCCGACAGACGTAACTTCAAATGTTCCGTCACCATTATCAACAAACTCGTAACGGGAATTTTGACTCAGGTTGGCAAATTTGCCTTCGATTTCAACTTTGTCGGAATCCTCACCGTTAAACAATTTTAAGGTTGTGGTTTCACCTTTAGCCAAAGCAGCGCCATTCAAGGTCATATTTAAATTGGTACCGTTTTCGCTGATATTAACATAATTGGCATGGATTTTGCCATAAGTATCTTTGTCAGTTACAGTAAAGGCCAAAGTTGAATTGTCCTTGAAATGAACACCTTCACCGTCAATACCTTTTTCACCGCCGGAATGCAACGCATTCGTCCCAATATCAAGCGTTGCGCCTTCTCCTACGACAACGCTGGAAGCTCCGCCGTTAATTTCCTTATCATAAACCATGGTGCCTTTTTTGATTTCAAAAATATCCAGTCCACCGATAGTACCGGAAACTGCTTGACTCAAAGAATGACTGTCTTCAAAAATCAGGCTGACACCTTCAACATTACCGTCAATCTGGGCACCGGAATTTTGAAAATTAATTTTGCCACGGTCATCGCCATTAATGTTGGCACTTAAAGCACCGCCCAAATTGATTTTGGTATCGTTACCGGAAAGTTGCAGGGTTGAAACTTCTCCCGGATTATCGTTTTCATCCAGGGTTGCGATTACCTGCAATACTGAACCTTGGGCAATATCAATTGTTCCGCCGCTGACAGAAATATCTCCGCCCTCAATATAATTGCCGGAGCCATTGACGCTTATCTTACCGCCGGTCATTTCAAACTTGCCGGTTGTTACGTCATTGCCGTCGCCATGATTGGTACCGATGACACTGTGATTTCCGTTCATCACGATTGTTCCGTCAGTCAGCTTGAAACTTTTGGCTAAATCATCATTAGTAAAGTCCGTTCCGTTCAGAGTAATGTTTCCACCGGAAACTTCAATACCCTTGCCATGGAGTTCACTTTTGACGGCGTTGACCGTTGCGCCTTTGATATTAAGACTTCCCGAACCGTTATTGCTGATTTCTGAATTATCGGCTATTATCGTTCCGCCGGTAATGTTTATATCACCGCTTGCCGGAGTTCCGCCCTCACTCTGGTAGTCTCCGCCTCTGACTATTGACGAGTCTTTAAGGGATATTGTCCCGTCGCTGATATTTATGTCGCCGGTAGCACCATCATGGAATATTGCAGAATTGTTTTCCAAAGTAAACTCACCGCCGCTAATGTCCAAATCTCCGGAATTTTCACGTCCCAACGAACTCTCATTCATCTTAAACGTACCGCCGGAAACGGTCATTTCTGCTCCGTTCTGTGAATTTCCTTCTGCTGATGTAACCGGGTAAGTGCTGATATTGGAATTATTCATTTCAAACGTTCCGCCGGAAATATTAAATTTGCTGTCATCACCGGCATTGCCATATATAAAAATTTCTCCGGTATCCAGCTTTATTTTGCCGCCGTTGATATTCGCTTCTTTGGCATTCAGCGTTGCTCTCCATTCGGCTTCATTTTCCTGTTTCAGCGTCAGTTCGCCGCCCGTTTGGGTATATTTGCCGTCAACAGACATAAAAGGTTTCTCGGTACTATCTGACACATCTGAATTGATGACAGACAAAGCGGCATCATCTGCCAGAGAAACATTGCCTTTAACTTCCAAAGCTTTGGAAACATCAACTTCTTCAGCTTCCGGCTTTACAATAGCCTGAGTTTTTACATCTAATGATGCCGTTCCGGATAAATTTATGTCTCCCGAGTGTGAAACCTGAGTATCAGAACGCTCAACAACATAGTTTCCCGAAGTTAAATTGGACGCGTTCTCCGGAAGATTTTGCGCATAAGCATTGCCGGACACAGTCAGCGCCACCAATGCCGTTGTCATTAATAAAGTTTTTTTCATACGATTAAACATCCTTTTTCAACTGGTTAAAAGAAAAACCCGCTCTTTAAGAAAAGGCGGGCGGATGTTCGAAAACCGTATAGACTTAAACGGCTCGGCTTATTTGGCTGAGCCTTATTCACCGACATCCGTCCAAGTAGAATCAGAAGTCGGCACAAGTTAAAGTCGTGTGCACACGACTAAGTCTATAAAAGGGTTTTCGACGCCCTAAGCAGTCTCCTGCTCGCCTTTATATTATAAAGCCTGTTAATGACAATCAAGCGAAAACATCAAAAACCCTCTGGTATTTTTATAAATAATCCGGTATAGCCGCTTTATAAACGTGTTGATTTATGATAAAAATGTCTATAATCCGCCAGTTTCAGCCTATTAAGGCAAAAATATAAAAAATAAATAAAGCTTCCCGATATCAAACGCTTTCTGTCATATTTATCGAATACAACAAGCTAACGTTTCCTGCTCTGCAAGAAACGGCGCAAAAAGATTTGTTTAATTCAACACGTTATAAACGCACGATAAAGAAAACTTTTGGAAAAAACCAAGTTATTTCAATTTATTCACCTGTATTTTCATTGATATTTGGTGTTTTTCTCCCGGATTCAGATGAACAAAAGAAGCCCCTTGGTTTGACGGCTCTACGCAAACAAACTTTTTATACTGCCCCTCGCTCATTTCTTTAAGATCCTTAGCCGGATTCCACACAACCGTCGTATTAGAACCGCTCTTTTCCACCGATATCATACGATTAAACACAGGGTCTGCTATCTCTACGCCTCCGGTATGATTCACGAAGGCAGAATCAAATTCGCCTTTTATTTTCAAATCTCCGTCCAACTTATAAAGTTCTCCGTCAAGCGAATTTTTATAACAATGCCCCGCAAGCCCTTTTATCACAACATTATCAACGGAGCTTACGTTAAAATACGCATGCAAAGCTTCGCTAAAATCAAAAGCCTTGCAGCCGTTGTTTACCGTTTCGAGACGATATTCCAGTTTGTCCGTAACCTTAATAAAAAGAGTGGCAGCCGCCTCGACGCCATATTTTGCATCCGGAAGCAGAGAAAGCGCCACTTCCATCTTTGTTTCATCAACCACAGCGTTCTTCAAATTCCAATTTGAAAGTCTGGCAAAACCGTGACGGGGAAGATTGCCGTTTAACCTCTCTTCGGCAAACCGCGGCCAACAAACCGGAACACCGCCGCGAATGGCCTGAACATTGTCAAACTTGTTAAGCTCTCCGAGCCAAAAGACGTCATGTTCCTCGCCTTTCGGACGATATGACACCACATTGCCGCCCCAAAGGGCAATTTTACATTCCGCCAGCTTATTGCTTAATCTGATAAATCCGTTGTCGCTAATATCCATTATACACCTCTCGTATTGCGGTTAATTTACAAAAAAATATCACGTCAACCGCAAAACATCAATATTGAAAATGTCGTAATGAAACGCGAAATCCCGGTATTTTAAAGAAGGTCTTTCCATAAAAAATTATGCATATGCCTGGCTCTATACAGCCACAGCCTAAAAACGATACTGGATTCCCAAGTTAACCTCCCAAGGAAGCTTTATTCTGCTGCCCAGTTGGGTAGACGCTTCAAAATACGCCGTTCCGTCATCGCTCCATGACGTGCTCACCCCCGCTCCCAGTTCATACCGAAGCGAAGATAGGTCTTCGTTGAAAGTATAGTCGGCAATCTGAACCTTGCTCTTGCCGTCAATGTCATGAATCAGCGCAAAGCGTCCGTAAGTGTCCAAAAAGTTGTTTTTTCCCCAGTTGAAGCTCTTGCCGACGACCAGATCCGCATGGGCGCTGAAATAACCGCTGTCGGATGCCTCGACCAACGTATTGAAGTTAGTTCTGTAGCGAATTGAGTCAAGATGCATATAGTTGACGCCGACCAACGGCTCGATAAACCATTTTCCTTCAAAATTTATTCTTTTTCCCGCATTGGCCGAAACCTGCCAGCTGTTGGTATGATACTTGCCCGTGACGCCGCTGCCCGAAGGCGTATAGCTTGTCAGCTTCTGCTTATGCCAGAAATAAGTTCCGACCAAATCCAAAAACCAGTTGCTTTCCGTATTAAAAAGGGAATATATGCCGAGAGACTGCGTATCGGCATCCCCGTGCCCGCTGCGATCGAATTTTTGGCGGGAAGACGTATATCCGCCATACACGCCGAAACTTATATAATGTCCGGCGTTTCGCCAAACTTCCCGGTCATACCCGATTTCGGTTCCGTAAATGTCTATTTTGCTGTGCGTACCGTCCTTATATCCGAATTTAAGTTCCTGTCCCAATCCCTTAACCCATAAGCCGTTATCGTGCCCGGAGGCATTTCTGCGGCTGCGGATATGGTTGTAAACGGGCGTCAGGTGCGTATAAAACAAAGAAGCCAAAGACGAATAAGTATTCTTGGCAATGACGGCGCTGTCGCTCACATCCTGTGAACGAACCAGAACCCAGTCGTCGCCTTCCTGCCTGAGCCCATAGCGAAAAGCTCCGACGTCAACCGCATCCCCGACCAGATAAAAACTGTCGGCGGCACCGCTGTCTTCATCAATGATTTTAAACTTTGCGGGAATATTGCCGTCCGGACTGTAATCGTGGATAATCAGGCCAAAATTACCGGTTCCCGAATGAACCAGAATTTTATCCGACAACCCTTCTGACAAACTGCTGTTAATCCCAAACAAACCGTTTCCGTTCAAACTGTCAAACTGCAACGTTGAAAAATCATGGCTGAAAGGAATGTTCACCGCGGCATTCTGAAGCTGCATATCCGAAATGTTATTGCTTCCCACAACCGTAACCACGCCTTCCGTCACTTTAGTCGTCCCTGCCAGCGATCCGCCGGAAAAAAGAAACAGCCACCCGCCTTTGTCTATTGTGGTATTTTCAGCTTTGCCGCCGGAGAAAACGCTTTGCACCCCGCCGCTCCGAACCTGGGAATTCAGCGCGATACCGCCGCTTTCCACCTGCTGAACGCCGCCGCTGATAATGCTGTCCGTATCCGTTCCGAACACGCTCAAAGTGCCTGAACTCATCTGGGTGTTATATGAAAACGCATCGGGATTGACAACCAGTTCTCCGCCGCTGACTGCTGTTTCCCTTACCGAGCCGCCTTCCATAACGTCGACAATCCCGCCTTTTTGAACAGAGGTCTGTTCTGCTGTTCCCCACACCTTTTGCCGGCCTCGTCCGGAAACGACAGCCCCTATGCTTGAACCGCCGGCTTCAACCTGTTGCAAACCGCCGCTGACAGATGCATATTTGGACACCCCGCCGTTCAAAATTTGTTGTAGCCCGCTTTTGACGCTTGCGGCTTCATCCGTTCCCGAAACATTTTCCCGTCCGCCGTTCAAAACCGTTCCTTTAACCTCAGCTCCCGAAGAAACCACGAGCATTCCGCCGTTCACTACGGTGTCCTGCGCATAACCTCCGGCATTGACGTCCACTATCCCCTGGCTCGCCACGGTTGAAGAATAAGCCTCCCCGTTAACGTTTTGAACCGCGTAATATTGCACATTCGTATTATGGGAAACACCGCCTTTTTCAACATTTTGCTGCCCGTAAGGAAAAATATTGCTGTTATATGCCTCTCCACCGGACATCACCTGCTGGTTTCCCGAAACCGTAAAATTTTTCGTCGTGCCGTAAACCCGCTGGGTAACGACGGTATGCACGTCGCCGCCGTCCAGAACCTCCCCGGCATTGACAATCTGGGTAATCGCAGCCGCCTGCTGAGGGAAAAACATTCCCAAAAAGAAAAAGATAAATTTTCTCATCCGTCGCTTCCTCACCTTTTAATTTCGTCCTGTTTATATATATTTGAAAACCGAAAATAAAAGTGCCGCCGAAGCACAAGACCGCAGCTCCGTCCTCAATGCCCCAACAATCAGATTGACAAAGGCCGCCTTTGTCGTTAATATGTGCGTGTTTACAATAATTTGAGGTAATATTTAAAAATATTATGAGTCCCATATACATGTATGTTTTCAACCTGGTGTTGGTTTTTCTTCTGGTATTCGCCAATGCCTTTTTCGTTGTTTCTGAATTTTCCATTGTCAAAATCCGCCGTACCAAATTGGAAGAGCTTGCCCATAACGGCAGCAAGCGCGCCAAAATCGGATTAAAAATCAATGACCATCTCAACACCTACCTAAGCGCCATTCAGCTGGGAATCACATTGGCTTCTCTGGGGCTCGGATGGATCGGCGAACCGGCCGTCTCCAAATTGCTTGAAGCCTGCTTTGACAATTGGTTTGCCGACAACCCCGTCTTGCTCCATTCTTTGAGCTTCGGTATCGCTTTCGGTTTCATTACCTTGCTGCACGTTGTCCTCGGCGAATTGGTCCCCAAATCTCTTGCCATCCAGGAAACCGAACGCTGCGCCCTGATTATTGCGCCGGCTCTGTACACTTTTAACCGCATTTTTGCACCCTTCATCTGGGTTTTTGACCATGTAACCATCGGCATTTTAAAACTGATGGGCATCAAACCCGGTGACGAAAACGACGACGCCCATTCGGAAGAAGAAATCAAACTGATTATCGATGCTTCGCAAAAAGGCGGTATCATTGACGATACCGAAGGCGAAATCATCCAAAACGCAATTTGCTTTTCCGAAACCAGCGCTCATGAGATTATGATACCGCGTCAGGACATCAAATGTATTTACAAAAATTACAGCTATAACGAAACGATGGACTTTATCCGCCAGCATAACCACACGCGCTTTCCGCTTTGCGACAAAGATAAAGACCATATCATCGGTATGGTTCACATCCGCGACATTTTGGAACACCCCGAAGACAAAGACGCCAAAGATTTCCTCAGCAGGGTCTCCCGCGAAATTCTTTTTGTTCCGGAAAACAAATCCATTTCCGACATCTTGCATCAGATGATGCACAAGCATATCCACCTTGCCATCGTTGTCGACGAATACGGCGGAACTGCAGGTATGATTTCTATGGAAGACATCCTGGAAGAACTTGTCGGAGACATTCTCGACGAACATGATGACATTTCTGACGAACCGATAAAGAAAATCGACGATACCAGCTGTGAATTTGACGGTCTCTATCTGGTAGAAGACGCTTTCGACTGCATGGGTCTTCCTGAATTTGAAACCGAGGAAAGCACCATCGGCGGTTATGTGTTCGGACTTATCGGACGCGAACCCAAAATCGGAGATTTAGCCGAAGACGACTATTGCCGCTATGAAGTATTAGCGGTTGACAATATGCGTATTACCCGCGTCAAAATCCGCATCAAAGAAAAGAGCACAGCCGAAGAATAATGTGTTTTTTCAACTATTCCGGCCCAAAGCATTAAACAAATATTAAAACTGTTGATTTTTTGTCAAAATTTTATATAATATGATAAGACAAGTAATGTGGAGGCCGGTATGGAAAATAATCAGGAAAGAATTAACAGGCTCAGAAAAAGAATTAAACAAATAGCCGACATCGCCGTTGACTATATTCCTGAAATCTCTGGTGCTGCGGCGGGTGCCGCATTTGGCAGCCCGGTTGTCGGCGCCGTTATCGGAACCGCGGCCAAAAGACTGTTAAAACGTTTTATGATAGCTCGAACCAAAAAGTTAAACTTTGAGGAGGCCATTCAATATAACATAGAACGTTTCGGCAATGCCACCATTGCGGCATCCGGGAACCTGAAAAAACAGAAAGAATCCGATGACTTCCGCGCCAATACAACAATTACATATTCCTCCAACACTATGTGTACCGATTTACCGAAATACTTTTCTGCAGCCAAAGTCACTTACAACCGATAAGTTTCGGCAGCTCTGCTCAATCGGCCGGTACGGTTTCTATTGAAACCGCCGCCGAACGTCCCATCTCATCCACCGCCTTAATCTTCGCCTTTCCAATCGGCGTTGCGATTTCCAAAACCTGCCCCGCTTTTGACTGTCCGACCAAATGGTCGTTGACATACCAATAAACCAATTCTGCATCAGCGTCCAATGCAGCCTTCAGAGCAAGTTTTTCTTCAGGCAGCTTGTGTGAGCGAACTAAAAAACGACTGTTGTCGGCAGGAAGAATAATTTGCGGCGCCTTCCCCTGGTTAAACGTCTCTACTTGAGAACAGTTATCCTTAAAGGCAGGAGGACGCCTGATGTTTATTCCGGCCTCGGCATAAGCCTGCAAAACGTCAGAAGGCCAAAAATTATAATTTCGCATTTCCGTCTGCGGCGGCGTATGGCGGCAGGCCCGCAAACCGGTTTTGACGTCAATGGGAATCAAACGCGAAACATTTGACCCCCGAATTCCCGAAACCCCTGGAATAAAATACGACAAAACGCTTTGCGGACAATAGGCATTGGCGAGATCGCCCGTATCTTTGCAAATTTTTACTTTCGCCAAATTCAACTGCGGCGACGACTTCAATTTTGTCGCAATCTCCTGCTGCCCGGCAATCCTTCTGACCAGTCGAAAAAACAAAGGCGCTGCCATATCCCGTCCCACAAAAGCATTATTCGGCGTACCGTCAAAATTTCCGATCCAAACCACAACCACATAAGGACCGACGACGCCTGCGCTCCAAGCATCCTTAAATCCGTATGAAGTTCCGGTTTTCCAGGAAACCGGATAAGCTGTCTTTCGCATGGAAAATCTGGTCGCAGTATCATCCGCCGCAGTATTTTTGGACAACATATTCAATGTCAAAAACGCCGCCTCCGGCGACAACAACTGTTTAAGCGGTCTTTCTTCATCCCGCAAAACCCGCAACGGACTGAAACGCCCCTCATTATAAAGCATCGCATACATTGCGGCCAGATTGTGCATTGACACTTCAGTCCCGCCCAGAGCCATGGCCAAACCGTAAAAACCTACCGGACGCAGCTTTTGTACGCCGCATGCCTTCAGCAGATTATAAAAATTTTCTTCCCCGACCCGCAGCAGCAGATCAACCGCAGGAATATTCCGGCTGTAGACCAAAGCTTGCGTCGCGTTAAGCAGTCCGTAAAACGAGCGGTCAAAATTTTCCGGAGTATAAACCCCGTAATTTTTCGGAACGTCTTTCAACATCGTCATCGGATGAATTATTCCCCGCTCAAGAGCCTGGGCATAAATAAAGGGTTTCAGCACCGACCCCGGAGAACGCAAAGCCCGCGTTCCGTCCACCTGCCCTTCTATCGAATTGTCAAAAAAATCCTGAGAGCCGACATATGCCAGAATATCCATCGTCCTGGCATCAACGACCATGGCTGCCGCATTATAAACGCCCTGATGCCGATGCTCGCGCACATAATCGTGCAAAATATTTTCCACTGCCTCCTGATAGTTCAAGTCCAAAACCGTCTTCACCTCTCCTGATGCCTTTTCCAAAGCCAACCGGACAAAATGGGGAGCCCGATTGGGCAAAAAAACGCCGGCATCCAAAGGCAGCTCAAGATATGAATTCTCCTTATGCCGATATGTCTCAAGCCAAACCTGTTTCAGCCTTTCGGAGGCATCCTCGGCATTATGACGGCCGCGAGACGACATCATCGTTCTTTTTGCCGGGTTTTGGGGAACAACCGTCAGAGCCATAACTTGCGGCAAATTCAACTGTTCTGCATTCTTGTTAAAATAAACCAAAGCTGCCGCGCCGATACCTTCAATATTTCCGCCATACGGCGCAAGATTAAAATAAGCCTCGAGTATTTCCCTCTTGTCATAAAACATCTCAATCTGCAACGCCCTGAGAATTTGAAGCGCTTTGCCGCCTATTTTGGAGGAATCGATGTTATAAACGATACGGGCCAGCTGCATCGTAATTGTTGAAGCGCCTCTTTTGCGGCCGCCTCCCGCCATATCCCACAATGCGCGCCCGATACTCAGGGGATTCACTCCCGGATGATAGTAAAAACCTCGGTCTTCATAAAGTAACAGCGCTTGCTTTGCCGTTTCCGGAATCTTTTCAAAGGGAACAAACAGCCGATATTTGTCATCCATACTCAGCGAAAGCTTTAGAAGCTTTCCGTTACGGTCATACACCGCCGACGAAAAACTGTACTTCTGATAAAGCTCCGGCCTCGGCACTGCCGCCCAAACCAAAGCGCAGAACAAAACCATCCCCGCCGCATACACCCGCCGCCGCGAACGCAAATACCTCATTATGTAACTCGGGCTACTCACTGACTTTTATCATACCGGATGCAGAATTGGCTCGAACCAGAGGCAAATACAACGCCGAACCGTAAACCGGAGGAACGATGAAATCACCCTCGGCAATAACCCTGACCTTATAAGTAAATTCGTGAGCCTCGCGGTCGGCCGTCACATAAGCGACAACCCTGTCTTCTCGAATTTCCGACGCGGCAACGTTCCAGTCTGTCTGCAACGAATTGCTCACCGCTTCAAAACACCCCGGCAGCATATCGACAATCGCCACGTCGCCGAACGACTCCTTACGTAAGCCGCGGTAAATTACTTTTACCGTCAGTTCATCGCCCAATTTGGCCGAAGAAACCTGTTTTCCGTCCTGATCGTAAAAAGCCTTGGAAACCTCCAACCCTTCTGCCGAGGCTGTCTTTTTATCTCCAACCGCAAACCCCTGCTGCGCCGCGACGTAATAAAACGGCCGTTTGGAGCTTACCGTCAAATTCTTGGTTTGCGGAACAAAGTCAACTGTCGGAAAAGGCGTATAGTCAGGCTTCATTCCGGAAAAGCTGATATCCTTATCGCTTTCTTCGCTGCTCAAAGCATTCAAAGCCAACGTGGCAAAAGCGGCAGAATCCGTTGTAAAATCTCCGCTGTTCAACGGCTTCAACAAAACCTCGACCGTCTTTTTGCCGAGATTTTCCGACATATCCGGAAAATACGTCGCCATCAGATAAACATTTGCCGCATCTACCGCTAAGTTGCCGCTCGGCTGATACTGCCCGGCCAATCCCCGCGCCTTATTTTCATCCTGAAGCAGCTTATAGCTTACCGCCATAAAACTTGCTCCCAGACTTTTCCTCCAGCTTTTTTCATAATGGGCCTTATAATATTCCTCAAGATTCAACAAATAATTAGTCGTCACCTTGCCGCCGAGCGTCAAAACATACGCTGCATAAGCCGGAATCATATCTTCCGGCTCCTCGGGAGAACGTCCCGCCTGCTCCTCGCAATATGACAAGGCTCTGTTCAGCATATTTTCGGGAACATTAAAATCATGTTCACGGGCCTTAACTAAAAAATGCGCCGCATATACGGAATCATAAGCGTCCGGCTTTGCCCCGGAAACACTCCAGGTCGTAAATCCGCCGTCCAGCGTCTGCCGTTCGCGCAATTTGACCATCACGTCGTCAAACAAAGCGTAAACATCCATATGGGCAACCAAATCCGGAGACTTGAACAAAATCTCCATCGCAGGAAAAACTTTGCTGACCAACTGCTCCGTACAGCCATGCGGAAACTTGTCCAAATATTTCAGCAAACCTGACGCCAGAACCAAGGGAGAACCCGACGCGGACAGCTGCTGAACCCGAAATTCCGGATACAAGTCTTCCACCCCTTGCAGCCTGTATTGCGAAGTCTCGTACCCCATGGCAAATTTACTGCCGTAAGGGGTAGACGGCCGCAAACTCATCGTATACGGCATCCGTGCTTTTCGAGAGGAATCTCTGACGCTTTCCGCCGTAAACATCAGCTCCTGTGCTCCCAATTTTGGCAAAGCCTTCAGTCGGAACTTTACCATAGCCTCGCCTTTTTCCGGCAATTTCACGCTTTGTACCCGCTCGCCGATAACCTCAAATCCGCTTCCCGCATTCAGACCGACCCGAACCTCATAATCATCGCCCGAATTGTCAACCAAATTTCCCACGCTGAGTCCGACGACAAATTCGTCTCCCGGAGACACATTAAGGGGACCGGAAGGTATCAGGGCAAAATCGCCGCGCGACAACACGGATGCCGCAGCATGTCCGAAACGGCTTTCCGAAACGGCAACCGCCATAACCTTAATCTCGCCGTTAAAGGTTTCCGGCACCTGATACGTATAGGTTCCGCCGGCTTCGCTGCTGTCCGCGATACCGCTCCAGAAAGCAACCGGTTTGTCGGTTCTGCGCGCAAACGGATTAAGGTTCTTGTCAAGCGCCGCTTCGGCATAACTGCCGTCACCGCCGCTTGCTGTCAGCATTCTCAGTATTTTGATATCCGGCATAATCAAATCCATAATCTGGGAAGTCACCACCCGCAACGCTTTCTTCTTCAGAAATTCGTTCAACGGATCCGGCGTCTTATAACCGGCAACCTGCAATATGCCCTCATTAACGCCATAGACGATTATCTTAGAAGCGGCAGAGGTTTTATAGCCCACCTTCAACTCATCGCCGGGCTTCACCGTCTCCGGAACCTCCAGCCGAACATCCAGCCTGCGTTTCTGCTTGTTGATTGAAAACGGAGCCACAGCATAACTCAATGCCGGCATATAAATTTCTTTTGACATCTCATCGCGGAAAAAGGCAACATTGACGTACGCATTGCCTTCCACGGTATTCGGAAGCTCAATTTCCTCGACCACCGAATTGGTACCGGCCTTAAACCACTTAAAAGCATAAACGCTGTCCCGTTCAATCGTAATCAGCCCATACCCCTCATAAGGCGCCGTAATCTGCATTTCTATTTTTTCACCCTGATTATACTCGCTCCGGTTCAATTTTAATCCCAAACTGGCGTCCCGGTCTATAGCATGACTCAGATTGGCCGCACCGGCAACACTGTACTCGGCTTTGGCCAAAAGACGCCCGTCTTCGCCTTCAACCGTCAATATATATTCACCGGGCTCGTCCGTTTTCAAAAGCTCGCTGGCACCGTTGTCCGAAACCGTCCACGCCCGTTTGGAAATCACCTGCTCTTTGGGAACCATCTGGTAACGGTAAGTCCCGTTGGACATCTCAACCAAACTGGAAATGTATCTGCGCCGGGCCAACGTAAGATATAACCCGTCTTTTGCAATCTGCTGAAGCTTGTTGTCAACGGCAATGAACTGAATATGACGAACCGCGTTCTTGTCAATGTAGGCCAAATTGCCGTCCGCTTTCCAACCGATTAAATATTTATTGGGAGAAACCAAAGCTCCCAGCGATATGCTGACACCGCGGCCGCTTCCCTGCTCCAATCCGTCAATCGACAAACGCAGGTTATACGTCCCTTGTTCAAATTCAGACAGTTTCAAAACAAACGCCCCGGCGCCTGCATTGTCCGTTCTCTGTTCCGGCAACTCATCACTGTATGAGCGCAACGCCTTGTCTTCATTGCGCAAAGGATCACGGAACAAATACCCCTTGTATTTCTTAAACACAAAGTCTGCCGGCGTTATCTTGTAAGAAGCCTTAAGCTCATGCCCCGAAGCGGGATTTCCGTAAAGATTATACAACGAAACCTCTGCTTTCATCATCGGTTCCGTAGACCACCCTTCACCGTCGTACCCCTCCCAGTCAGCCTTAATCCGCAAATTGTCAGGTTGAAATTCCTCAACTTTAAAGTCGCTTCCGGCAACGTAACGGCGAATATCACGGTTATCCAGCACATACAGGGAAATATTGTAACGCCCGGTAGGCGCTGCCCGGTCCGGCGTAAACGAATAGGCCATAAAACCTACGCTGTCTGCCCAAAGGTTCTGGGAAGAAACAACGTCGCCGCGGGAATTTCGTATATCTGCCACAAACGGCATTTTTTTAGGTACGTTCAAATCCTTTTGTCTGACGATAAAACCAAAATGCGCCTCTTCTCCCGGTCTGTAAATGCCTCGGTCGCTAAAAACGTATCCTTTCAAGGCATAAACGTCTTCCTCCTCATAAACATATTCTCCACCCACGTCAAAACGCGACATATTCAAACGACGGTCGTTTCTGTTAATCGGCAGAAAAGAAACGTCGCTTCCGTCTGTAACTTTATAGACAACCGCCGTCCTGTCTTTTTTAAAACCGGAAAAATCGGGAACAACGGCTTCTCCCTCCCGATTGGTCTTGACCGTCAATACCGGCAGGCCGTTTTTGCCCAACACCTCGACAACCGCACCGGAAACCGGCCTTCCTTCTGAAATGTTTGAAACGAAAACATTGTGGGTCTTGTCCAGATTGTCTTTCACCACAATGCCGAGGTCGGTAATCATAACCAGTCGGCTGTCCTCCCGGCTGTATCTGTTTTCTCCGTCATAACCGCGAACTTTTACCAGAAATAAGCCTTTCTTGTCCCTGAAATATTCGTTCAGATCCAAAGCGGAATAATTCGGCTTTCCGGGATGTTCCATATTGATTTTCAACGATTTTTCAAAAATCTCCGAAATATTGTCTTCGTTAAAATTATAATTGATAAAATACGGATGGGAAAAATCGCCGGAAGTCTGCGTCGTCAAATGATTCAAATCCGAAGCGTCTATTCTGGCAACCGAAGCTCTGAGTTCGCTGACACCCCGTGACAAAAAAGCCACTTTCCGGCTTCCCCGCAAAGACAAAATTGAACCGTCGAAAGCGATTTTAACCTCCTGAGGATAAGGAGAAATCGAAACCGGCTCGACCACGTCTTTGCCCAGATTAAAACCTTCTGCGGAATTTAACGCCTTGTCGATTCTCACCAGCAGACACCCGTCCGCCTCTCTCAGGTCGTACTTGAGCATATGCTTTTTTAAATTCTCTTCGCCAACCGAAACCTCAACCGTTTCAAGCTTCTTCAAGCCTTTTGCCGCCGTCTCTTTATATCCTTTTTCGGCCAGCTTGTTTTTAATCTGATAACATCCTTCTTCTGAGTAATACAAAGCAAAATGCTTTTTCAAATCAGACGGCTTTACCGCAGTGGTAAAATCAACCGACAAAATTTGTTCGGGATTGTCGTCATCCTGCTCATTGCGGACGATTGAAGATTTTACGGATTTAACCTTGAAAAAGCTCGAACTGCTGGGAATTTTGACCGTTGCGGTCAATTCCTTTTTCAGCGGCTTTTTGTTATAGGCGTTCTCCGCTCCGGCAACGCTAATTTTGACGAAATCCTCTGCCGAACTTATCTTCACGGGCGACGAAACGACATGCAGTATCTTGTCAAAATCGCTCACCTTGTACGTAAAATCGTATTTCTCGCCGCTGACAGCTTTGACCGAAATCTTATCTTTAAGGTTTTGCACATTCAACGGATAGTTAAAGCTGAAACTTGCCGTTGCCGCTTTGTCCTTAATGTTTTTCGGATTTTCATAAAAAGCTTCGCTTGTCACCTTTCCTTCAAATGCCGGAGACGAGAAGCTAAACTCCCGGTCCCGCACCTTAATCTGGGGATTAAATATTTCATTGCCAAGCTTAACTTCATAAGTCGTCCCCGGAATCCAGTCCTCCTCCGGCATAAAACACAACACTCTGTCGCTGTTCCAACTCCAGCTGCCGCGCACCGCCGGATGCATAGTGATGCCGCTTTCCAATTTCACGTAAAGCTTGTCAAGCCGCGCTGCCGGCTGACTGAAAGAAACGCAGGCCGGGCTTATCACAAGCTTATCCCCTGCCGTGTAGGAATTTGCCGGCTCTTCGATTCGTTCCGGTCGGGAAGCCAGCGTTTCGCTGCCGCTCAGCTGAAAATCGCTAAAGAAAAAATACCAGACTAAGCCTGCACACGCCAAAAGGGCTCCCCCGGCCAAACCTGCAATTACAGCGGTTTTCTTCGAAAAAAATTTTACGGACATCATCCCCTCCACCTCAGATTTTGATAAAAAAATAATAACAGTCAGAAGTTAAATGGCAAGACAATTACGGTTTATGCAACGCTGGCAGTCAACATATATTATATTGTAAATCAAAGTACTGATTGAAATACCCGGCACCGTGATTATTTTTTTTTGCGTTAGGCTCATTAAGGAGAATGTTTATGAACACAATATTAAAATACGTATTCTACGCCGTTATCGTCGTCATCATCTACCTGGTCGGCAGAGGAATTTACGAAAGTAACGTCAGCAAACAAAATTCTGACGCCCAAACCATCGACAGAATAAACCCCAATGTTCAAAGCCGTGCTTCTGACAATCAGAAAACAGGGCAAAATGACCAACAAGGAGAATTAAAAATGTCACAAAATGATTTAAACAATGACGTTTGGGAAAAGACCAAAGAAACGTCAAACGATGCTTGGGAGGCCACTAAAGAGGGATCTGCCAAAGCTTGGGACAAAACCAAAGAACTCAGCAGCGATGCCTGGGAAGCCACCAAAGAAGGTGCATCCAAAGCCGGAAATGCGGTTTCCGACACCACAAACGATGCCTGGGAGGCCACTAAAGAGGGATCTGCCAAAGCCTGGGACAAAACCAAAGAAGTCAGCAGCGATGCCTGGGAAGCTACCAAAGAAGGAGCCGCTAAAGTCGGCGATGCTGTTTCCGATACCGCAGACAAAGCCGTTGCACCGACAGACGCCCCGGCCTACAATCCCCAAACCGGAAACCGTCCCGCCCAACCGGAAAACCGCACATACTAAACGCGGCGGCGGATTTTCACTCACGCTCAAAATTAAAAAGGCTGTTGAAGAATCTCAACAGCCTTTTAATAGTATTAGTTTAAGAAACGAAACTAAACAATGATATGCGGAACAAAATTGCTGGCATCAACCGTAATTCGCCCCGATTGTTCGCGAATACCCAGACCACAGGCTTCTCCGCCGATAACCCAGCCGCCCAAAATCGGGTACTTTCCGCCATAATCTTGCAAATCCGCCAGTTCCTGATAAACATACCCTTCTTCGCCGTATTCGCCGGATGTACGTTCCAGACAAAAACCGTTTCGGATAAGTTCCACATTGCATCCTTCCCGAGAAAAAATCGGCTTTTTGCAATAGGATTTCAGCTTGTCAGCCTCAAAATAAGCCGGCAAAACATAAGGACTGTCAGGATACATCTCATACAAAAACGGCAACAGTGCCTTGTTGGACATCAGGCATTTCCACAACGGCTCAATCCAACACATATCGGTAACGCAGCCGCCCATGTTTTCCTTAAACATCGTTTCCCATGGATAAAGCTTGAACAGACAGTTAATCGGTTCACCGTCGGGCGTCATCAGACATTCTCCGATGGCAATGTCTCTCAAATCCAGCTCGGCTGTCCTAAGCCCGGCATCATAAGCCGTCGACATAATATATGCCATCGTGCTGTAGTCCTCCGGACAATCCGTCAGAGATGCAAAGTGATAAATGTCGCACTTGTAAACGTCATGAATGTCTTTCCACGACTGTATCAGCGCCTCGTGAAGAGAGTTAAACTGATCTGCTTCGGGAAAAACCGCTTCTTTCCACTGCCATTGCACCAACGCAGACTCAATCAGCGTTGTCGGCGTATCAGCGTTAAATTCCAACAACTTGGGCACACCGTCAACATAAGCGAAGTCAAACCGTCCGTATAAGGACAAATCATCATCTTCCCAGCTTTGTCTGATAAAAGGGCGCATTTCTTTGGGAATACACAGCTTATCCAGCCTTTCTTCATCATAAAGGCAGGCCTCAGCCACGTTGCAATACATTTGATAACAGTTGTTTATGGCCTGTTCGAGCTCTTCAACTTCTTTGGCGGAAAAACGATAATATGCGTTTTCCAACCAATATTCTTTGTGAAACACAAATCCGATTTTCTCAAGTTCTCCCATATATCCGGGACGTGGAGCTATTTTAATTCTTTCCATATTCTGTTGATTTTATGCACCAAATGACGAACCTTTTGAACTGCTGCCAAACGACTTTCCGGTAGAAGCCGGTTTGCTGGAACTCTTATAGCCGCTTCCGGTACTTGGCTTAACAGATGACGACCGCTGATATACGTTTGGACTGGCCGTTGCAGGAGGATTTACCCTGATACCCGATGAGTTTGTCCAGTTTCCCGTCCCCGGATAATAATAATGAGACTGACCGCCGCCCGAGGGCATAAACAACCAGCGCATCAACATCGCGTCATAAATCCACGAATTTCCGTGAGAGTCTTTATGCTCCTGTTTATCCTTCGGATTTTCCGGCAGCTGATCTTTATGAACGCAGGATACAAACAACGACAACGATAATCCCGCAGCCATTGCCAAAAAACTTTTTCTTTTCATACGACATAAAATTTTAATAGTTAATAAATTAATTGACAAAATAAGTCTTATTATCGGGCAACATACTATGGTGTCAGCGCTAAAAGTCAAGCACAAAAAAACGCCCGGCACCATTCGGTACAGGGCGTTTAAGACTGTAAAACCGTCATTTTGAGCCGAACAGGCGCTTCCTCTCCGCGGCAAAGACCGCATTGTCGGACACCGCGTCCAGCTTTCCCTTCCGCACGGCTTCCGTATAGAGGGAAATCTTGTAGTCAATTTTTTCCATATGCTGCTTGAGCTGAGCCATTTGTTCTTCCAAACGAACCTTTTGCCGTTTAAACATTTCCAAACGCTTTTCTAAAGTAGCATCACCTTCAATATACCAATCAATGTATTGTTTTATGCCTTTCAGCGGCATTCCGGTTCCCTTCAGACATTCAATCATCTGCAGCCAGCCGATGTCTTCGTCTGAAAAAATTCTCAGTCCCGAACCGGTCTTCTTCACAAAAGGAAGCAGCCCTTCCTTTTCATAATAACGCAGAGTGTGAGCGGTTAACCCCATCTTTTCTGCAACTTGTCCGATTGAATATCCCATTATTGTTTCCTCCTTGTCTTCAGGTAATGAAATTTTACAACAAAAGTCAACACAATACTTGACTTAGAGTAACCTCCAAGCCCTTTTTTTGCCACAAAATTAAGCTGTTTTGAGGCTTAATTAAAAAAAAATACATCTTTAGAATAAAAACTATTGACTTAGAGTTAACTCTAAAATGTATGCTTAACCTATATCGATTCGCAAATATTTTTAAGAGGAGACCTTGTATGATATCCTGTGCTGTGACAACGTCGTTCTTAGGCTGTCTGGTAACTATGTTTCTGTTTATCCGCTACGTCTGGTTTTTGGGACTGAGTCCTTTGGCCAACGCCGCAGCGCTTGTTGCCCTTCTGTTAATAGGCTGTTTCCCGCTGCTTGTCAGCTACCGGTTTGAAAACGCTCTGGGCAGCCTTTATCCCTGCTACAGATACGGACTATATTATGTCTTTATCAGTGCCATTATCTTGTTGACGCTCACTTTGGTTACTGATGCCGTCTGGTTCGCCGGATACAAATTCGGCTGGTTCGACTGCCTGCCCTACTCCCGTGAATTTTGCATAAAATATAACCTGTGGCTTGTCGGCGCGGCAGCTTTGTTCGGAGCATATGCTCTCTATGCCGGCACTAAAATTCCCGATTTCAAGGAAATCACGCTTTCTTCTCCGCAAATAAACCGCAAAAGAACCATCGTCGTTCTCAGCGATCTCCACATTCACCGGGTCATCAATCCTGAAAAAATAAAAGGCATCGTCGCTAAGACCAATGCTCAAAATCCGGATATAATTCTGCTGGCCGGAGACGTCATTGACGACAATGTCAAGTCCGTATCCTCAACGATTTCTCTGTTAAAAGGGCTAAAAGCCAAAGAAGGCATTTACTTCGTAACGGGAAACCACGAATTTTATGACGGTTACAAACCGACTGTCGAAACGCTGAAAAAGCTTGGCTTTACCTTTTTGGAAAACGGCGGCGTATCTCTTGAAGACATTTATATTGCCGGCATTCCCGATACTTTCAGCGGTCATTTCTACGGCAAAAATGCCGATTTGGAAAAAACCTTTGCCGAAAGCGGTGACAACCGGTATCGGATACTGCTTTCGCACACGCCGACCGACTTTGGCAGACAAAACAACTTTAACCTGGAAATCTCCGGCCATACCCACGGCGGACAGATATTCCCGTTCCATATTCTCACTTTGCTGCACAACAAATATCTGGCCGGCCTGTACAAAATGGAAAACAACGCCCATATTTACGTAACCCGCGGCGCCGGACAATGGGGACCGCAAATGCGGTTTCTCGCCCCGTCCGAAATCACCGTTATCAAACTCACCCCGTCGAAAGGAAACAACTGATGAAAACACCTTTGCTGCTTGCCTGCGCAAGTGCAGCCGTCTTAACTTTCTCAACTTTATGTAAGGCTCAGGAAATGAAAAAAGCACCTATAGATACCATTTTTGAACAAGGAGAAATCAATCCCTACGGAAAATTCTTCACCGGTCAGACCTACCTCACCATGCTCAACACCAACGATGAGGTCTTCAACGCCCCGATAGGCAACGTTACGTTTGAACCCGGAGCCCGAACCAATTGGCATAAGCACAGCGGCGGACAGATTCTGCTGGTTCTTGCCGGAGAAGGACGATATCAGGAACGCGGCCAAAACATTCGCACTCTGAAAAAAGGCGATGTCGTCCGTATAGCCCCTGATATTGAGCATTGGCACGGCGCGGCTCCCGACAGCTGGTTCACCCACATATCCCTGGAAACCAACCTGCCTGACAACAAGGCAACCTGGCTTGAACCGGTGACCGACGAGGAATACAAATGATGAAAAAAATGCTGTTGCCGGCGCTTGCCGTAATAGCCCTCATATGCGGCTCAACCTGGCTTTTTATAAACAAGGACAAACCCATGAATGATTTAACCCAAACCGACCCCGAACTCGCGGAATTTTGGAACAACTTTATCAGCAAAGAAGTTCAACCGCACAGCAACCTCAATGCCAAAACACGATATTTGCTCCTCTTGGCGGCTCATGTCGCAACACAGTCACCCGAAGAATTCCGGCTGATATTAAACCGGGCATTGGATGACGGCGTTTCTCCGATTGAAATAAAAGAAGCCGTCTACCAGACCATTCCCTATGCCGGAATGGCCAAAACCTATGACTTTCTGCTCCTGACCAACCGTATTCTTTCCGAACGCGGCGTTAAACTGCCGTTGGCCGCCCAATCGACGACCACCACAAACACTCGTCTTGAACAAGGAATCCGTACACAACAGGAAATTTTCGGAACCGAACATATTGATACTATGCGCGCAAATGCCCCGGAAGAATTAAAACACATTCAGGATTACCTGTCAGCCAACTGTTTCGGTGACTACTACACACGCACCGGACTTGATATAAAATCCCGTGAGTTGCTGACCTTTGCAACTTTGGCTTCCCTTGGTGGAACCGAAGCGCAAATGCGGGCACATGTCCAAGGCAATCTGAATGTCGGCAACAATCGGCAGCTGCTTCTTGATGCCGTCACCCAACTGCTTCCGTTCATCGGCTATCCGCGTTCGCTCAACGCCATTGCCGCAATTAATGATATAACCTCCAAACAATAAGGATAATCAAATGAAAACAAAATTAGCATTCTTGACTTTTTTATCTTTCCTGATGGGAACTGCCGTAACACAGGCGCAAACCATCACTCCTGATAATAAGGTTTTGGTCGCCTACTATTCCCGCAGCGGAAACACGGCCGCCATAGCCGGATACATTCATCAAGCTGCCGGCGGCGACATATTTGAAATCACTCCGGTAACCCCTTACCCGGACGATTACAGACAAACAACCGAACAGGCAAAAAAAGAAATCGCCGCAGGTATCCGTCCTGCCTTGAAAAATAAAATTTCCAACCTCAAGGATTATGACGTTATTTTCATAGGTTCGCCCTGTTGGTGGGGAACCATAGCCTCGCCGGTTGCGACTTTCCTTGCCGAAAACGATTTTTCCGGCAAAAAAATCATTCCGTTTATGACCCATGGCGGCAGCGGTTTCGGACACAGTCTTGCCGACATCAGAACGTTGGCTCCCCAGGCTGAAATAATCGAAGGCGAAGCTTTTTACGGAAGCCGCGCTTCAAATTCCCAAAACGATGTAAACAAATGGATTAAAGGACTCCAAAATGACTAAAAAAGTACTTATTCTCTCTTCCAGCTACCGCAAAGGCGGCAATTCCGACACGCTCTGCGACCAGTTTGCCAAAGGAGCCGCCGAAGCGGGAAACGAAGTTGAAAAAATATTCGTTAATGATAAAAACATAGCCTATTGCAAAGGCTGCGGCGTTTGCAACACCACCCACAAATGCGTCATCAAAGACGACATGGCCGAAATTCTCGACAAGATGGTAAGTGCCGACGTCATTGTCATGGCAACGCCTGTTTATTTTTACAGTATGAACGGACAAATGAAAACCCTGATTGACCGCACGGTACCCCGTTACGAAGAAATCAGCGGCAAAGACTTTTATTTCATTGTTGCCGCCGCCGACACCAGCCACGCCAATATGGAAAAAACGCTGGACGGTTTTCGCGGATTCACGGAGGACTGTCTCCCCGATGCCAGGGAAAAAGGCGTCATCTACGGTACCGGTGCCTGGCAGATTGGCGACATCAAACGCTCTCCGGCCATGCAACAAGCTTATGAAATGGGCAAAAACGTCTGAACAAAGAAGCCTGCGAAAAGCAGGCTTCTTATTTTCTCTCATTGCAATATTCGCCAAAAGCTGCGCTTGCGGCAAATTCTGACCTTATTCAATGACAAAATCTTCTTCATATTCAACAAAATGGCGAATGCCCCGATAATGGTTCAAGCCCATAATCCTGGAAGTATAGTCAATCTTCTCCAATTGTGAAACATACATATTTATTGCCTGACGCTTGGCCTCAACCGCTTCGGAAATGTCCAGATAATGCGTCGGTTCCGGCAACGGCGCCCAAACTTCATAATAAACGGCTTTGGCTCTGATGTTCTTTTTCTCTTTTCTCAGCCGCCTGAAAAACGCCTGCGGAACCACATGGTCCTTATGGGCATCATGCCCGTGCGGCATCACCACATAATCATAATCGCTGAAATCGATTTTTTCAAACGACTTGTAAGCGTCAATCAACATACCGTCCTGTGCCCGCATAAATTCATAATGCCGTACATTAAAAAATTTCATCACCGCGGCAAATTCCGCTTCGCGGATTTTAACTGTTTCTTCCTGAGTGTTTCCGTTGCCGTTCAACCGCCCGTCCGTCAGCAAAATCACGTCGCATTGGGAACCATACTTGGCAAGCAGGCCGCCACAGCCGATAGATTCGTCATCGGCATGCGGTGCCAGAATGCATATTTTGTCGCTCGGCATGATTGACCACGGCTTCGATTTTTTTAACTGCGGCAAATCATAACCGTGAATCAGACTTTTAAACCAGCGGTTGATTTTCTTCATTCCCATTTTAGGCCACCTGCTTTTTTATCAGCATAAACTGCGACTGCTTTGACGTTCTGAAAGAAAAAACAATTTTCTCTCCGTCTTTCAACGGCATCGGCTCGTCAGCGCCGTGTTTAACCTTAAATTTATACTTGCGAAAAGAAAACAGGTTGTTTCCCAAGCGGAATGAAAACTTTTCACGAACGCGCCAAGCCGGACGCCAGCATCCGGAGTAATGATGAATGGCATACGCGTCTTTATTGCTGGTGCAAAAATACGTGTAGGGATAGATGAAAGCATTTTCGCAAATCTGAACCCTGCCTTTTTTGACATAGGTATTTTTTATGCCGTATTTCTCCAGCAACACCTTGCGAAAATATTTCGGGTTCGGCGTCATGTTATAACTGCCGTCCGGATTGACAAATTCGGTATAATCATAAACTTCCAACATATTTTTGATGATTTCGCTGTGCGGCACCGCGCCGATTAATGCCGGAGAAATCTCCTTGGCCGTTCCACACCGTTGGGAACCGATAAAAAAGTCGTGTTCCATAAACTCGTCCAGCCGGCGGACGACTTCTTCATCCGTGTCAAAGTAAAGACCGCCTTCTTCCAACAAAGCATACAAGCGCACATAATCGGAAACAAAAGCCCACTTTTTAGCCTCAACCGCCTGCCGCAGATATTTGTTGTCAAACCGGTTCAAACAATCGTTTCCCCAGAATCTGAGTTCATAATCGGGAAGAATTTTTTTCCATGATTCAATGCATTTCTGCTCCAGCTCTCCGGGTTCTTTTTCGCCAAACCAGCAATAGTGAATTTTCTTGGGTATCATTTCTAATCCTGATATTACTAAAAGTTGATATAATATTTAAGATTAATACACCCTCGCAGAAAAGCCAGCAAAAAATTGCCTATACACATAATAAAAACTTGATTTTTACAAAACCGCTTCCATATCAAAGGAAATTGATAAGGAAAAACAAATGAAAAAAATACTTTTTCTCCTCTTGGCTCTGATGCTTTCCGCTTTCTCTGCCGCGGCCCAGCCGACCGCCAACGGCACCGACCTCAAGCTCCCAGACATCAGTTACGCAGCTCTTAACAAAGAATTGGACAAAACCGTTGCCGCCTTGAACGACGGAAAAACATCCGTTGAACAAAGCGGTGCCATTCTTGACCGGTTGGAGGAAATTCAAGGACAAATCAACCAAACTCTCCCCGCTTTTCTAACGGCTCAGGACAATCTTCAGAAAAAAATAGCCGCTCTCGGAGACGTTCCCGCCGATGGCAAAGAGCCCGCAGCCATCGCCGCCCAACGCCGCAGCTTTGCCTCTCTGGCCGATACTTACAAAACCCAAATCGCTCAGGCAAACCTCGCCAAAACTAAAATTGACGATATCAACGGCCTCATCCTTAAACTGCGCAATCGCAGCCTTTTTAACAACATTTTTGCCAAGCAAAGCTCCATTTTTCATCCCCAGGAGTTTTGGGAGTCGCTGGTCAGCTTTGCAAAATTCTCTTACAACCTGCTCCGTTCTCCGCTTGACTGGTACCGCCAGCTCCCTGACAACACTCGCAAAGCCGCCGACGACAACATCACTTTTGCGGTCTTTTACCTCGTTGTCGCGTTCATCGCAGCCGTTTATGCCCGCCGTTATATAAAAACCTGGTTTGGCTATCGCGCCTCCATCCCCCACCCCGATTACAGCCAGAAAGTCCGCGCCGCCTTATGGATGCTTTTGGCCCGCGGATTAATTCCCGCCGCCATTATCGGAACCTTTATGTTTTGGCTCCACAACAACGAAATCATCAACAAAACCTCTTTCGGCTCGCTTCTCAACACTGCCGCCTTATACCTGCTTTACTTCTTCCTATCGCAGGCTTTGGTTAAAATCGCTTTCACCCCGTTTAACAGCAAATGGCGCATCATTGAGGTCAACGACGCCCGGGCTCAGTCGATTAGTTCGGCGCTGATATTCTCCGCTGCCGCGGTTTGCATCGTCAGTTTTTTCCAAAGCCTTTCGGGACAAATGAACAACACCGAAACCGTATATGCGTTAAAAGTTTTTGCAAATGCGGTCAAGGCTTTTTGCGTCATTCTGGTGGCCAACAAATTCCTCTATGACAACGACCTCCAAAACAAAAATGCCGATGCCGCACTTGAAGAAATCCCCGCCTCTGCTCAAAATAACGCCGACGAAGATCCCGGCGAGCTTTCCGTCGGCGCCAAAATCAGCCTGGCCATTACCTTCTTCATGAGCATTGCCTTTGCCGCATCCTTGTTTGGCTACATCCGGTTGTCCGAGTTTGCCATCAACCGTTTCATCGTCTCTGCGCTCATCATCGCCCTGTTTTACATACTCTACAAGCTGTTCCGGGTGTTTTTCCGCAAATTGCTGAGTTTCCGCTTCTGGGTCAAAACCTTCAGAATAAATCCACGTACCCTGGTCAAAGCCAATTTCTGGTTCGCGCTTGTCCTGAAACCGGTTCTATCCCTGATAGCCCTGTTCTTCTTGCTGGCTGCCTGGGGCGTTTCGGTCGATATCCTGCTGAACAAAATCAAAAACTTCCTTATCGGCTTCAATATCGGCAGCGTCCACATTTCAATCACCTCTATCCTGCTCGGACTGCTCACCTTCTTCTTCTCGCTATTTTTGTTCCGCTCGCTTAAAAGCAGCTTTATCAACGGCAGCCTCAGCCAGATAGACATGGAAGACGGCGTCAAAAGTTCGCTTATCTCGGCAATCGGCTTTTTCGGGTTTATATTTTCGCTCATCTTCGGTATTGCCGTAATGGGCGGAAGCTTCAGCAGTATCGCCATTATGGCCGGAGCTTTGTCCTTTGGTGCCGGTCTCGGTCTCCAAAACATCGTCAGCAACCTGGTTGCCGGTATGACCATCCTGTTCGAACGCCCGATAAAAATCGGCGACTGGGTCATCATCAACGGGCAGGAAGGCATTGTCAAACGTATCAATATGCGCGCCACCGAGCTGGAAACCTGGAACAAGGCCAACGTTATCATCCCCAATTCCGATATCCTTTCCAAAAGCGTCGTCAACAAAACTTACGCCAATCGTATGGGCCGCGTTGAAATAAAAATCGGTGTTGACTACGACAGCGATTTAAACCTGGTAAAAAAACTGCTGCTGGAAATAGCCGACAACGATGCCGAGGTTCTCAAAGATCCGGCGCCTTCGCTGCTGTTTACCGATTTCGGAGACAACAGTCTGAACTTTCAGCTTAATTGCTATACCTCCAACGTGTATAACAGCTCCGGAATTGCCAACCGCATCCGCGAAAAAATTGTCGAACAGTTCAGGAGCAACCAAATAAACATCCCTTTTCAGCAAAGGGTCGTGCATCTGATTGAAACCTCTGTCCAATAAAAAAAGCCGCTTTCAAAAAGCGGCCTTTTCTTTTGCTGTTCCCTTCGGATTATTTCAATCTGATTTGGGTAGAAGTACACCCTTCGTTAGAAACCGTTCCCATAAAAGCATTCATATGAACTTGACATTTCTCGATTACCAGGCCGTTGTTGCCGTCAGAAGAAATATTGGTTACAAAGGGGCCCGCATTGGAGCAGGCGGTAACAGCAAACAAAGCCAAAATCAACAGTTTTTTCATTATAGTCTCCATTGCTCATAGTCCCCTTCCGTTCCCGGAATTGGCATTAGACTAATATGTAAAAGCCGCCCCTGTCAACAAAAAAGCCTTCCCGAAGGAAGGCTTTGCCGATTTTCTAACGTTTTATGCAGATAATGCGATATTTTCCGTCTTCTGCCTCTACGCCGTGAATGTCATGGGTAAACCCGGGAAATTCGCGGTCAAAAGCCTCCAGCGCCTTTAAATATCCGAGCAGTGGCCCGTCTGCCGGCCCGGCGTTTTCACCAGGCATCAACAACGGAATTCCCGGCGGATAAGGAACCACGCCGGTCGCTAATGTTCTGCCGGCCATTTCGTCAAGTGTCAGCGTCTCTACCATATCCTTGACCAGATGTTCATAGGCCTCTACCGGACTCATATCCGGGTGTGGCAAAACCGCAAACGCTTCTGACAAGGCCTTGGTCGTTCCCAGTTTGGACATTGCCCGGAACATTTCGTCAGACAGGTCCCGCAGCCCCATCCCCTGATAACGCTGCGGATTATCGGCCAACACTTTCGGCATAACTCTTTCCAACGGAGCATTGTTGTCGTAGTCTTCCTTAAAGGCAAACAACGCGTTCAGCAAAGTTCCCCACTTGCCTTTCGTTACGCCGATAGAAAACAAAAACAAAATTGTAAAATCCGTCGTTTTCTCCACCACGATTCCGCGGTTGTCCAAATAAGAGGTAAGAACCGCGGCCGGAATACCCCAGTTTTCGAGGTTGCCGTCATCTTTCACGCCCGGCGTTACCACCGAAACCTTAATCGGATCAAGCATGCAAAAACCGTCTTCAATATCGCCGAAACCGTGCCAGGTATCGTTCGGATGCAAAACCCAGCTTTCCGGATCAGTTGCCAGCTGCTCTTCCGACGCTGCGCAGAACGGTATTTTTTCCTTACTGTCTTTATCAATAACATAATCCGGCTGCCAAACATTAAAAAACCACTCGTTTTTACATTCAAATTCGGCGTGCAGACGTGCGACCGTCTTACGGAAGGAAACCGCCTCGCGAATGGAATCTTCCGTAAGGGCTTTGCCTTCCGGCCCGTCCATCATCGCCGCGCTGACGTCGTTGGCCGCAATGATGGGATAAAACGGCGATGTCGAAGCATGCATCATAAAAGCTTCGTTAAAACGCCGCGGATCAATCGGCTTACGGCCTTCTCTGATATGAATCATAGACGCCTGAGAAAATGCCGCCAACAGCTTATGAGTAGACTGCGTCGCAAAAACGGTAGGATCGCTTTTGCTGTAGTCTTTGGGATTTCCATACATTGCAAACCGATTTTCATATATCGGATTAAACCGTGCATAACCATACCAGGCTTCGTCAAAATGCAGACGGTCAACGCTTTCTCCCAACAAATCCTTCACCCGGGCCACGTTATAACACAGACCGTCATATGTGGAATTGGTGATAATCGCATGCACCGGCTGCGCGTCAATACCGTCTTTAATCAGCGGATTTTCACTGACGGCTTTTGCGACGGCGGCCTTGGTCAGACGATCAGGATGTATCGGGCCGATGATACCGTACTGGTTGCGCGAAGGAACCAAATATGTCGGAATGGCACCCGACATCGTAATTGCATGTTCCACCGACTTGTGGCAGTTTCGGTCGCACAAGGCAACCTGATTGCGGGTTACGCTGGCCATTAAAATCACCCTGTTGGAAGTCGAAGAACCGTTGGTAACCGTATAACTGCGGTCTGCTCCGAAAACCCGCGCAATATATTTTTCGCTTTCTCCTATCGGCCCCGAATGATCCAGAAGCGAACCAAGTTCACCCACCGAAATGGAAATGTCGGAACGAAAAACCTCTTCACCGAAAAAATTAAAAAACGCACGGCCGACCGGAGACTTCAAAAAAGCCGTTCCGCCGGTATGGCCGGGCGTATGCCACGAATACTCGTGCACCGCGGCAAACTGAGCCAGAGCCTTAAACATCGGCGGCAGGATAAACTCGCGATAACGTTTGGTTGCGGCCAAAATCCTGCCAGTGATAAAATCAGCGGTATCTTCCAAAATCCAGATAAAGTCGTTAACCTTGTCAAGAATGTCTGCCGGTACTTCCGATGCCATCGTACGGCTCGAAAGCAAAAATACCGGCATATCCTTATTCCGCTGTCGCAGAACCTCCAAAACCTCTCCGGCATGCTGACAACAGGTCTGGCTTTTCTCGTCAAGCTTAAGCAGCAGACACTGAATTGTCGGATCCGCGCTGATAAGCGCCTCCGCATCGGCCAGATTTTCCGAAACAACAACCTTGACGCCTTGGTTTTCCAGCTCTTCCTTGAGCGTTCTGACCGCCCGGGACGTCGCGTTATTCCCGTTTATTCCCTCATATACCATCAACACTTTTATCTTGAAAGGATGCTCCTTATCTATCATTTTTTATCTCCCTCTACTCATTATGAATAATATTTTCCAGACTTTGCAGATTAAGGCGCGGATGTACCGTTTTGCTGTCATAACGACCGACGGAAACCCAGAACATTGCTGCCAGCGCCGCCACGGTCATAACCAGCGTAAAATATCGAACCCAGGCCGGCACGCAGCAGCCGCCCGGTTTTATCTTCTGTTCTTTAATCTCCAGCTGGCGGTTAACCGACAATTCGTAAAAGATTATGGTCGAAATGACGAACATCAGCGCCCAGCGCGTCTGCTCGGCATTGGAACCTATCATCGCCGTCATGCAGTAAATTGCTGCAATCAAACCGACAATCGTATAAAAGATATTTTGATTTTTAGTCATCTTTGTTCGTCCTAAAATCTTGATGGCGACGGAAGAATAGATGTATGGCAGCAGCGTCATAATAACGGCAATCGACGCAATTTTTCCAAACTGCTGTGCCGCCGTCGGCGACATTGTTGCCAGCACTTGCAATGTCATAATTCCCGCTACGATAGCCAAACCGGCAGACGGTACGCCGCGGCGGTTGACCCTGGCAAAAACGTTTCCGAACAATCCGTCGTCGGCAGCAGCTTTGGCTGTTTGTCCCACCAACAGCGTCCAACCGCCCAAAGACCCCAAACAACCTGCGGCAGCACACAAGGCCACAACATTGCCTGCCGTACTGCCCAACGCAATTCTTACCGCTTCGGAAAAAGGAGCGGAAGAAGCAATAAGTTCCTGGTTCGGAATAATTCCCATAATCGCCGATGAGCTCAAAATATAACAGACCGCCGCCAGCAACACGCCGGCCACCGTCGCAATCGGCACGTTACGCGTCGGATCTTTGACCACGGCGGTCGAAACCGAAGCGCTCTCGACGCCGATAAACGCCCACAGGGTAAAATTCAATGTCATTCCCAAAGCAGTCATATTGCTTTGCCCGGAAACATTCCACCCGTCCATAAAGGTTGCCGGATGAAACCAGAACCATCCCAGCAAAGCCACGCCGATAATCGGAAACAAGGCCAGCGTCGTCGTAAAGCTTTGGATTCTGGCCACAACGTTAGGCCCCAGAATATTGGCATAAGTCAACATCCAGATGATGCCTATCTGCCCCAGCGCCATGACCAGCGGATCCTTCAGCGAGGGAAAAAACGGCGTCAGATATCCGAGACCGGCCACAACCAAACCAACGTTGCCGACCACGTTTGCCAGCCAGTAAACCAAATTGGTCTGATACCCCATATAATTTCCAAAGGCCTTTTTGGTATAGGCATACGGACCGCCGGCGGCAGGGTCTATCTGCGTCAGTTTGGAAAAAACCAAAGCCAGCGCAATAGCTCCCACAATCGTTACCAGCCAGCCGATAACCGCAATGCTTCCGATTGCGGCCAGATTTGCCGGCAGCATAAATACGCCCGACCCCATCATATTTCCGGCAACCATCAACGTCGCCGGAACTAACCCGATTTTATTGTCTTCACTGGCCATTTCCCTTCTCCCGCTGCTTAACGATACTCAGGCAGTAACCGCTGATTGGTCGAATACTCGACGATTTCAATAATCCCGTACATCAGGATATAAGCGCCCATCAATGCCGTCAGGGTAATTGTACCGATGGCCGGATACGCCAGAATCAAAAAGGCAAACAGCACGCCCAGAATTCCTGCCGTAAGCGTCCACCCCCAGGAAACGCCGCTGTTGCGCAGCTGAAAGGCCGAAACAATTTGCACCGCCCCGACGGCCAGACACCACAGGGCAAAAATAATCGGCAGCGATGCAGCCGTCACCCCGAGATTCGCCACAAAAATAACGCCGACCAGCATATCCAGAAAGCCCACCAGCAGATACCAGCCCGAACGATAGGCAAACGAAGCCATAAAATACCCGGCGCCCACGACAATAAAGACAATTCCCAAATACAAAGCCATTGCAACCAGGCTCGCCATCGGATTAAACCACACAAAAATTCCCAGCGCGGCCATAATAATGCCGGCAATCAGATGCCATACGCTGAGCTTTTGGACTTTTTCGGTTGTAACCATATTTTTTCTCCTTAATTTTCTTAATAAAAATTCGTTTGTTCTTTTATGTAATCACTGTCCAGCATATTTCAAACACCGCTAACACATTAATTTTCTTTAATAAAATAAATTTCTAATATTTTTTTTGCTCCTTAAGCGTTCCTTAAGTTCGCAATGGTGTAGTCATAATGTAACCAGCCGTTAACGGCTTAACTCAAAACCGACAATTAAAATTTAAGGAGAACTCATATGAAAAAAATTATCGCTGTATCTGCTCTGGCTTTGACCCTGGGATTTTCTGCCTCTGCTTTCGCTAACGGCGGCTTCGCCCCGCAGGGAGGCTTCAACGGTCCCGGTCTGAGCCCCGTAACCGCTGCCCAGGCTGCCAAACAAAGTGACGACACGGCGGTTGTCCTGGTCGGCAAAATAGAAAAGAACCTCGGCAACGAAAAATACCTTTTCCGCGATGCCAGCGGCACCATTATATTAGATATTGACAACGACGATTGGAGAGGTGTTAATATAACTCCTGCAGACACTGTTGAAATCCACGGTGAAGTCGACAAGGAAATGCTTAAGGACACCGAAGTCGACGTAGATTACTTAATCAAAAAATAACCGTTCTTGCTAAAGGTAAAATCGATGCGCATTCTCCTGATTGAAGACGACCAACTTATCGGTGACGGCCTGAATGTCGGCCTCGGCAAACTCGGTTTTACCGTCGACTGGTTCACAGACGGCCTGGACGGCCGCGAAGCTCTCTATCAGGCTCCTTATGAGGCCGTGGTTTTAGACCTCGGCCTTCCGGGAGTCGATGGCCTTTCGATTCTTAAAGAATGGCGGGCCAAAGGGCGCAAAGAACCGGTTTTGATACTCACTGCCCGCGGAGATGTCGACCAGCGTGTTATCGGGCTTGACAGCGGTGCCGACGACTACCTCGCCAAACCTTTTGCTCTGGCCGAAGTTGCTGCCCGCATCAAAGCCCTGATCCGGCGCCGCAGCGACCGTTTGGAACCGGTTATCTCCCATGGCGGCATTACCTTTAACCAACAGACCAAAACCGTCACACTCAACGGAACGGCGGTAACTTTGGCCCCTAAAGAACTGTTGCTGTTGGAGCTTTTGTTCAACAATCCCAAACAAGTGCTTTCCAAAGAACTCATAGAAAGCAAAATCTACTCCTGGGATGAAGAAGTCAGCAGCAACGCCGTCGAAGTCCATGTACATCATCTGCGCCGCAAGCTTGGCAAAAACTTCATCCGCACCATTAATAAAATCGGCTATATATTGGGGAAAGCATGAAAAAAATAAGTTTACGCCTGCGCCTCATCATCTCTTTTCTAATCGTGTCAACCTGCGTTTGGACCGCCGCGGCAGTCATATCCTGGCAGGAAAACCGTGAGCAGATGGACGAGTTTTTCGACACCTATCAGCTTCTTTTGGCACGCCAGCTTTCCACCGCCGACTGGACAAACCTGACTGCCGATATGCAAAAAAAATCAAACCGCCTGATTGAAAATGTCGATGATGACGGCGAAGAGGAAGACGAAGCTCTGGGGTTTGCCGTATTCAACCGCCGCGGCGAAATGATTTTTAATGACGACGAAAACGGCCGTGACTTTATTTATACCCCCGAAGCCTCCGGATTTGTTAACCAGAAAATCGGACGCAAAAAAGATATGTGGCGCATTTTCTGGCTGACGTCTGCCGACAAAAATTTTACCATTGCCGTCGGACAGGAACTCGAATTCAGAGATGATGCAGCACTTGAACTGGTGGAAGAAACCCTGCTTCCCTGGCTTGTCGGCCTCTCTGTCCTGCTGCTTGCCGTCATTTGGATGGTCAGCCGCGAACTTCGCCCGCTGCGCCGGATTGCCGACGAGCTCTCCGAACGGGATTCAAACAACCTGCATTCGCTCTCCCTAAGCGGACAGGCCCCGGAAGTTCTGCCGCTCATCAAAGCCATAAACACGCAGTTTTCCCGCATTGAACAAATGCTGCAGCGCGAACGTGGTTTTATCTCGGATTCCGCCCACGAATTGCGCAGTCCCCTGACGGCCTTAAAAGTCCAGCTTGAAGTTGCCCAGCTGGCTGACGACGACGCTGCCGCCCGGCATCAGGCTTTGCAAAAACTAAACCAGGGCATTGACCGTTCAACCCGTCTGGTTGAACAGTTGCTGGCACTTTCCCGGCTTGATTCTGCTGCCGCAGCGGCAAATGACGAATCTTTGGACTGGCCCGCGCTTGTAAACACGGCCGTAAATGAGCAGCTGCCCGCCGCTGAAGAAAAAAAGATAAATATCAAAACTTCAACCGACGGCAGTGCACCGACAACCTGCGGACAACCGCTGCTCTGGGCTCTGCTGCTCCGCAACTTGTTGGATAATGCCGTTCGTTACAGTCCTGAAGAAGCACAAATCAGCCTCGAACTCAAAGACGAAACTCTTTCCGTAACCAACAGCAATACTGTCGTTGCTGCAGAATACCTGCCCCGTCTGAAAGAACGCTTTTTCCGCCCTGCCGGACAAAAAAGCACCGGAAGCGGTCTGGGACTGTCCATTGTGGAACGCATTGCCGAACTGCACCGGTGCCGGGTCGCCTTGACTAACGATGACGGAAATTTCCGGGTAACGGTTTCTCACTGCTGAAAGTTATTTACTTTTAGGCACAAAAGTTCTATTCATTAAGTATATCCAACTTTCAGCCGGAGATTACGTATGAAAAAACTTATCAATTATGTCCTGAACGGAGAAGGCCTTGGCGCTAAATATTTGTTGGTGCTGGCTCTTGTCGTCTCGATTATCGTCTCAATTATGCTCCGTATCGGCGGCAGTGAAGCTATCCCCTATGCTCAGTCAATCGCAGACCAGATGCTTCCCGTTAAGGTGCAGAACGGTCGTGTGGTTACCCCGGCTGATACCCTCAAAATCGCCTCGTTGCAAATCGACGGCGCATCCGACCCCATTGCTCTGCCGGTAGTCATCGATACGCGTACCGACACCTTGGACACCACACAATTGAAAGACGGTATCTACCTCACTCGGACAACGCTTTATACCGTTAACCGCAATCAGGTAAAACTGGTCCGACTGGAAGGCAGTTTCGAACTGCCCCGTGCAGACTACCGCGAAACATTCAAATCTCTTCTGAACTGGTTTGCCGTAATTTTTGTCGTCGCGGCCATAGCCTTCTTGTTTGTATTCTACTTTTTGCTGACGCTTTTTTACGCCCTCTTTGCCAAATTTATCGGCTCATTGGCGTCACGCCCCTTAAACTTTGACCAGCGGATGCGCCTGAGTTCGCTCGCTCTGATTGCCGCTTACATTATCTTCTATCCGCTCGGCTGGTTTAACATTCTCAATAACACTTTAATATTCTTTATCGTTGTTATCGGCTTGCAGGCTTGGGGAATAAGCAAATTCCCAATCTTGGTTCAACCTGAAAACAAAGAAGAAAATTCTGACAACATCTAACCTAAAGCCCCCTGAAAAGGGGGCTTTATAATTGAAATATCTTAATTAATAACACGTATAACCTACAGTATAACGTGAGCTGTCCCCCGGATAATATCCGGTAATAATTGTTTTGCCGCAATAATAACAGCTTTTATCTCCACTAAGTCCACCAAAGCACGCAGGTACACTCAAATTATTATGAGCAAAACGACAAGTGGGTTTTGATATACTTCCCCTCGGACAGGGCTTCTCCGAGCAGGAAAATTTCTTGGGATCGGTCGGGCATGCCGTACAAAACCATCCGTCCCCCTTGGGAGCCGACAGATTATACCCCATCTCCGCACAAGTTGGTATTTTCTGACAACACTCCGTGTTTTGCGCTCTAACAGCAAAAACAGACATCATTGCCGCAGCGCAAACACTCCAAAATATTTTCTTTTTCATCTTCCTCTCCTTACAATAAATAAAACAAATACAAATAATTATACGGCGTAACATAACCAACCTCACACCCTATGCCGCAGAACTTTCCTGAACAGGCCTCTTGCCTGCATACCGTACCTGCAGGACAGCTGCTTAAGGTACACTCGTTCCGGCACACGCAGCTTCCGTTGATGCACACCGCTCCGTCCGAACAACCGCCGCAACATTCGCCTATCGCAATACAAACACCGTTGCAGGTTTTTAACCCTTTGTCTTCGCAACTCTTGTCAACACACACGCCGTTAACGCATTTCTGTTCTGCGCCACAGTTACAACATTCCGTCAGAGCAATGCACGCCCCGTTGCATTCTTTCATTCCTTTGTCCTCACAGGTTTTAGGGACACAGGCTCCGTCAAAACACTTTTGCTCGTCACTGCAGTTACAGCACTCCGTTAAAGCAATGCAAGCTCCCTCACAGTCCTTCATTCCCCGTTCTTCGCAGGTTTTCTCTTCGCAGCGGTAACAAATTGCTCCGCCGCTTAGACTGCCGCTGTCTACTGCTTTATGCTCCTCGTCACAACTGTCGCTAAGGCTGGTTCCCTGCGGACAGGGAATTATCTTTTCACACTTGCCCTCTTCCTCATAATAACCTTCCTTGCAACCAAGCTTGCTATATTTGTCGCCGCACTGCTCACACTCGGCATTTGCGGGACAAGAAGTTAAACTAAAACGTTCGTCACAATTGCAACGAAAACATCCCAGCCCTCCGACGCTGCCCGATTGCTCTTTATCCTGATTGCTTCCGCAAGAACGCACTTCCGTACTGAAACCTTCCGGACAAACGCAACTCTCGTATTTGCCTCCGCAGCTTTCTCCTGACATTTTCGCCGGAACGACACAATTGCCGCTGTCAAAAGCAAACTCCGTTTTACAACGGCATTCGGTACAGAAATCGCCGCAGCAAGCTCCCGAAACTTCATAATTGCCGTTGCAATTTGAAACATTGTATTGGTATGCCGGCGGACAGGAACAACCTTTAAAACACTTTAACCCCGACACCGGATAAACGACGCCTCCGGCCTGGCGCGGCGGTTCACAATTGTCAAACAGGCCGTATGTCCCGCAACCGGTATCAATATCGCCGCCGCCCGGATCTTCAGAACCGCGGCTGATATTTCCTTTAAGATAATCCGGCAGCCAATAAACCCCGGCTACCTCATAAGACAAATTCACCGAGGCAGGTTCCGGAGACAATGACATTGGTGTGAAATGCGGGTTTGTAACGGAGGCTGCCAAGGCTGCATTGGCGCTCAATAAAACACTTGTAATAAAAGCGATTGTCGTCAAAATAGTCATCTTTGCCGCCTCCGATATGTTACTCCAGAACCTGATATGCTCATATATTTAGCATATCATCTTCAAAATAATAGTCAATATATTATTACACCTGGTAGACAAACAAAAATGCCGCCTCCACACGAGACGGCATTAACTAATCGCCAAATACGAAAATCTCAGTTCTGTTTTCGGCTTTTTTCAACAATCTGCAGAGCTATCTGCCGGGACAACTTCGCAATCAGATTACTTTGCACCATAGCCAGGTCGTCATATGTTTTCCCTAACTGTTCAGAAAGCTCTGTCCGTTTCCTCACAACCGTGTTCCCTTGGGCATCGCGTATATACCACCAGGCTTCAAGCACTGCTTCGCCGCCGAATTGTCCGTCAAATTTATTTACCTCGACAGACACGGTATAATCAAACTTTTCTCTGACCGACATCTGTCCTTTTACGGCAGCACGCGGCAAAACCAGAGCCATATCCTCGGCAATCGTCCGCTGCAGCATTGTTCCCAACGGCTCGCTCCAGCGATTGAGTTCTGAAACGCTCAGCTCCACAGCCGTTTTGTTTTGCGTAACCATTTGCGGTTTGTCAACATATGAGGGAACCTTAACTTCTTTAACGCCTACGCTCAACCCGTTCTTATACGGTGCGGTAATCACTCCGGCATTCTCCACCGCAAGACTGTAAAATTTCGACTGCCGGCTGGTGCCGACGCAAGCCCCGAGCACCAAAACAAGAATCAAAACCGAAACTTTTTTCATCTAATTACCTCTCTTTCCTTTCAACAGCGCTTCCGGATGCCGCTCCACATAATCGGCAAAATTGCGGAAAGCTTTGGATGCTTCTCCGAAGTTGGCTATTGCCTGATTCAGATTGTCGAACGTATCGGCAGAAACTTCCGCATTGTCTTTCACTGCCTTGTTCAGATTTTTGAAAGTATCGCTGATTTGCGGCATAACTATCGGAATCTGCTTGTTCATCTCGTCAAAAAAACGGTTAAACTTCTCCACGCTCTCCCTAATCGGAATATTCTGGATGCCTTTGGAGATTTCTCCCATCGGAGATAATACCGTCGGAATTTCCAATACGTCTTTATTGTGTCCCCGGTAACGCAGTTCAATCGGAGTATCCGGCAGCATCTCCAACTCTATCACCAATTGCCCGGTCAGATAATTTTGCGCCGTCAACCGGGCGCGCAGTCCTTTTTTAATCAAAGCGTCCAAGATTTCCCGTTTGTCGTCTTCCGGTCTTTCCCGCGTATGAATTCCCTGATAATCTTCCATTTTGGCATAAACCGGTATGCTGAAGTCCAGATTGTTGGCGTCGGCAATCAGGTCAATCTTTGCCACTTTTCCGATTTCCACACCTTTAAATACCACTGATGAACCCACATTCAAGCCTTTAATCGATTCATCAAAATACATTACCAGCATATTGCCGCTGCCGCCAAAAAATTTCTGGCGGATAAACATCGTCATCACTACGGCAAATACCAGTATTCCCGTTACCAAAAAAATTCCGATAAGTCTGCGATTAGGCTCTCTGTGCATTTTTCCCGGCCCCTCTTGTTAAAAATTCATAAACAGTATCGTTCGGCGGATTGGTCAATAAGTCTTTAGGATTGCCCCGCCCCAAGATGCTCTTGGTGTCCGCGTCCAAAAAAATCGAATTGGTTCCGATGGTAAAAATCGAATTCAACTCGTGAGTAACGACGACAATGGTGGTTTTCAGGCTTTGGTTTATATCGATAATCAAATCGTCCAGCAGCTTAGAACTGATAGGATCAAGCCCTGCTGACGGTTCGTCGAAATATAAAATCTCCGGATCCAGCGCCAAAGCCCGCGCCAAACCCGCGCGCTTTTTCATGCCGCC